>Ga0209918_1000623_pt1 | contig 22532 bp, 20 predicted proteins | sample SalPonD_shore_MG_FD_185712 | JGI IMG/M metagenome (GOLD analysis project Ga0209918, IMG submission 185712) | Salt pond soil microbial communities from South San Francisco under conditions of wetland restoration - Salt Pond MetaG... | ecosystem: Environmental > Aquatic > Marine > Intertidal zone...
ACACGGGCCTCCACCAGACGCCCGAGCAGATCGCCTCCACGGCCCTCCAGGAGGACGTGGACGTGGTGGCGCTCTCGATCCTCTCGGGCGCCCACATGACGCTCTTCCCGCGCGTCCAGGAGGAGCTGGAGGAGCGGGGCCTCGACGACGTCCTCATCACCGGCGGGGGCATCATTCCGGCCGAGGACATCGAGGAGCTGGGCGAGCGGGGCATCGGGAAGCTGTTCGGCCCCGGGAGCCGCACCGACGAGGCGGTCGAGTACATCCGCTCGTGGTTCGAGGAGCGCCGCGCCGACGGGGAAGCGTGAGCACCGCCGCGGGCGGCCGCCTCCGCTCCATGGCCCAGGAGGTCCGGGAGATGGAGAAGCGCCTCCACGTGGGGGGCGGCGAGGAGCGGATCGAGCGCCAGCACTCCAAGGGGAAGCTCACCGCCCGCGAGCGCGTCGAGCTCCTCATCGACCCGGGCGGGTGCTTCCTGGAGATCGGGCTCCTGGTGGCCCACGACCGCTACGACGGGGAGGCCCCCGGCGCCGGCGTGGTGACCGGGATCGCGGAGGTCGAGGACCGCGAGGTGGTGGTCGTGGCCAACGACGCCACCGTGAAGGCGGGCTCGTGGTGGCCGGAGACGATCACCAAGATCCTCCGGGCCCAGGAGATCGCCATGCGCTGCCGGGTCCCCATCGTCTACCTGGTGGACTCGGCCGGGGTGAACCTCCCCTACCAGGGCGGCGTGTTCCCGGGGCAGTACGGCGCCAGCCGCATCTTCTACTACAACTCGATCATGCGGCACTACCTGGACGTGCCGCAGCTCTCGGCGGTCATGGGCCCGTGCATCGCCGGGGGCGCCTACCTGCCCGCGCTCTCGGACGTCATCATCATGGTCGAGGGCTCCAGCTTCATGGGGCTCGGCGGCCCCAACCTGGTGAAGGGCGCCACCGGCCAGGAGGTCGAGGCCGAGGAGCTGGGCGGCGCCCGCACGCACAACGCCATCAGCGGCGTGGCCCACTACCGGGTCGAGGACGACCGGGCCTGCATCGCCCGCCTCCGCGAGCTGGTCTCCGAGCTTCCGCCCTCCACGCGCGAGGGCCCCGCCGACGAGGCGGCGCCCCCGGCCCGCGACCCCGAGGACGCCTACGAGATCTTCCCGGGGGACCACCGCCAGCCCTACCGCACGGAGGACGTCCTCGACACGATCCTGGACGAGGGGACGCTCGAGGAGTTCCAGGCGGAGTTCGCGCCGGAGATGCTGACCGGCGTGGCGCGGCTCATGGGCCACCGGGTGGGGATCATCGCCAACCGCCGGGGCATGTTCCGCTCGGAGAAGGGCGGGGCGCCCCGCTTCGGGGGGATCGTCTACTCGGACAGCGCCGAGAAGACGGCCTACTTCATGGACACGTGCGACCGGCACCGCATCCCGCTCCTCTTCATCCAGGACGTGAGCGGGTTCATGGTCGGGACGGAGGCCGAGCACTCGGGCATCATCCGCGCCGGCGCGCGCATGGTCGAGTCCATGGCCACCGCCCGCGTCCCCAAGATCGTCCTCACCCTGAACCACGCCTCCGGCGCAGGCTACTACGCCATGGCGGGCCAGGGCTTCGACCCGGACTTCATCTTCACCTGGCCCACCGGCCGCATGGGCGTCATGGAGGGGGAGTCGGCGGTGCGCGCCATCTACGGGCCGAAGATGGACGAGGCCACGGAGACGGGCGAGGAGCTGGACGAGGCGACCCGCGAGGCGGTCGACAGCACCCGCGAGGAGTACGAGCGGCAGCTCGACGCCCGCTACGCGGCGGCGCGCGGCTTCGTGGACGCGATCGTCTTCCCCGAGGAGACGCGCGAGGTCCTGGAGTTCGCGCTGCGCACGGCGCTCAACAACCCGGCGCCCCACATCGGCGCCTTCACCCTCGAGGACGATGCGTAGGACGGGACGGAACGTGACGGGACCGGCGGCGCTCGGGGCGAGCGGCCCGGCCGGGAGGCCGCGGTGAGCGGGACGGTGCGCGTGGCGTCGGGCCAGGGCTTCTGGGGCGACTGGCAGGAGGCGCCCAAGCTCCAGGTGCGCGAGGGGCCGATCGACTACCTGATGCTCGACTACCTGGCCGAGATCACGATGTCGATCATGCAGAAGCAGCGGGACCGCGACCCGTCGGCGGGCTACGCCCGGGACTTCGTGCCGCTCGTCGAGGAGCTGGCCCCCGAGCTCGTCGCGAGGGGCGTCCGCGTGGTCACCAACGCCGGCGGCGTGAACCCGGAGGGCTGCCGCGAGGCGCTGGCCGAGGCGCTCGGAGGCCGGGACCTCCCGCGCCCGCTCCGGATCGCGACGGTGGTCGGGGACGACCTCTCCGGCCGGCTGGACGCGCTCCTCGCGGCGGGCCACGAGCTGGCCAACATGGAGACCGGAGAGCCCCTGGAGGCCGTCCGGGGCCGCGTGCAGGCGGCCAACGCCTACCTGGGGGCCGACCCGATCGTGGAGGCGCTCGAGGCGGGGGCGGACGTCGTGATCACCGGGCGCTCCACCGACACGGCGCTCACCTACGCGCCCATGATCCACGAGCTGGGCTGGGACCGGGAGGACTGGGACCGGATCGCCGCCGGGATCGTGGCCGGACACATCAACGAGTGCGGCGCGCAGGCGGCGGGCGGGAACACGCTCTACGACTGGCGCTCGGTCGACCTCGTGGCGCCGGGCTACCCGATCATCGAGATGGAGGAGGACGGCGCGTTCACGGTGACCAAGCACCCGGGCCTGGGCGGCCGGGTCACCTGGGCCACCGTGACCGAGCAGCTCGTCTACGAGATGGGGGACCCGGCCGAGTACATCACCCCGGACGGGATCGCCGACTTCTCGACCATCCATCTCGACGACGAGGGGGGCGACCGGGTGCGGGTGCACGGGGTCGAGGGCCGGCCGCGCACGGACAGGCTCAAGGTGTCGATCGCCTACCGCGACGGCTGGAAGGCCACCGGGACGCTGACCTACGCGTGGCCGGACGCGCTGGCCAAGGCGCGCCGCGCCGACGAGATCCTCCGGGCCCGCCTCGGGCGCCTGGGCCTCGCGTTCGACGAGATCCGGACCGAGTTCGTGGGGGCGGGCGCCTGCCACGGCCCGGTGGCGGGGCCGCCGCCCAAGGACCTGCCCGAGGTCGAGCTCCGGGTCGGCGTGCGGGCCGGGCGGCGGGAGGCGGTCGAGCGCTTCACGCGCGAGATCGCGCCCCTCATCCTAGCCGGGCCGCCCTCGGTCACCGGCTTCGCGGGCGGCCGCCCGCGGGTGCAGGAGGTCATGGCCTACTGGCCGGCGCTCGTCGAGCGCGCGGCCGTCGAGCGCGAGGTGAGCGTCGAGACCACCGAAGCGGGGGGCGCATGAGGGTCCGGCTCAGGGAGATCGCCTTCGCCCGCTCGGGCGACAAGGGCGACACGGCCAACGTCGGGGTGATCGCCGTGGTGCCGTCGGCCTATCCGGTCCTGGCCCGGGAGGTCACGGCCGAGCGCGTGAAGCAGCACTTCGAGGGCGTCTGCCACGGCCAGGTGGAGCGCTTCGAGCTCCCGAACCTGAACGCGCTCAACTTCCTCCTCCACCGCTCGCTGGGCGGGGGCGGCACGGTCTCCCTCATGCTCGACGCGCAGGGCAAGACGTTCTCGACCGCCATGCTCCGCATGGAGGTCGACGTGCCGGAGGACGTCCTGGCGGAGGCGTGGGAGGCCCGGCCCGACCGCCGGCGGGGAGGGGATGGAGTCGAAGCGGCCGATCCGCTCGGCGTCGCGCGGCGGGAGGACGCGTGAGCGGCGGCTCGCAGGTGCGGGTGGAGCGGGACGCCACCGCCGGGACGGCGTGGATCGTCCTGGACGACCCCGACCACCGGAACGCCCTGAACGCCGCCCTCGTCGCCGAGCTGAAGGAGGCGCTGGCGGAGGCGGGCGAGGACGAGGCGGTCCGGGTCGTGGGCCTTCGCGGCGCCGGCCCGGACTTCTGCGCCGGCGCGGACCTGAAGGAGGTGAAGGCCTCCATGGACGCGGGGGCCCTGGCCGGCCTGGCCGACGCCGACGCGCTCGGCGAGCTCTTCCTCCTCCTCCGGCGGCTCCCGAAGCCCGTGGTGGCCGCCGTCCACGGCCGCGCGCTGGCCGGCGGCTGCGGCCTGGCCACCGCCTGCGACCTCATCGTGGCCTCCCGGGACGCCGAGTTCGGCTACCCGGAGGTCAGGCTCGGCTTCGTGCCGGCCATGGTCATGGCCATCCTCCGCCGCTCTCTGGGCGAGAAGCAGGCGTTCGCGCTCGTGGCCACGGGCGACAGGTTCGACGCGGGGCGCGCGTTCGAGCTCGGGCTCGTGCACCGCGTCCTCGACGCGGGGGCGTTCGAAGAGAAGGCCGCCGCCTTCGTGGCGGAGCTGGCCGGGCGGAGCGCCTCGGCTGTGGCCCTCACCAAGCGGCTCCTCTACCAGCTGGACGGCGCGGGCTTCGAGGAGGGGATCCGCACGGGGGCCGAGGTGAACGCGCTGGCCCGGTTCACCGAGGACTGCCGGGCCGGCATCGAGCGCTTCCTGGAGCGCCGGGGCTAGAGGTCCGTGCCGCTCGCCCTCCTCGTCGTCATCTCGGTCATCGAGCTGGCGGTGTGCCTGGTCGCGGGGTGGCGGACCGACATTCCGTGGATCACGGAGATGGCCCTGGCCGGGATGGCTGCGCAGGGCCTGGCGGCGGGCCTGGTGCTCCGCCGCTTCTGGCACGCGGGCCCGTCGAGGGCGATCTTCGGCGCCGGCGGCCGATTCCTGGCCTTCGAGGCGATGGTGGCCTTCAGCGCGGCCGAGGCGCACGCGGTGGGGACGAGCTTCGGGACGGGCGGACCGCCCCTGAGCGCGCTCCTCCTGGGGCCGCCCGTCGTGCTGGCGGTCCTGGCGCTGCGGAGCGCCGTGCGGGCGCAGCGGAACGAGATCGGGGAGGCAGAGGGTGAACGAGAGCGGAGCTGAAGCGGTCGCGGGCCCGAACGGGGGCGAGCCGGGCGTCGCCGCCTGGCGGCTGACGGCGTGGCCCGTGGCCGTCGTGACCTTCTTCGTGGGAGGCTGGCTCGTGACGAGCCTGGCGGGCCGGACCTCGGTCACGGGAGGCGTCCTCCTCCTCATGGTGTCGCTGGCCGCCACGGCGGTGGCGATCGGCGGGCACGCCTACGGCCCGCGGGTCGAGGGCCCGCTGGACCTCAGCACGCGGATGGCCATCGGCACCCTGGGCGGGGCGCTCGGAGGCCTCGCCGCCGCGGCCGCCCTGTGGCTCCTCGCGCTCGTCCACCTCACCGACCTCCTCGGGGTGGCGCTCGGCGCCCACCTGGGGGCGTCGGGCTGGTTCGGGCGGGCCCTGGGAGGCGCGGCCTGGGGGTTCCTCCTCGGCGTCGCCTACCCGGTCATCCCCGGGGGCGGAGCCCTCGGACGCGGGGCCGTGTTCAGCGTGCTCCCGAGCCTGTACATGCTGTTCGTCACCTATCCGGACCTCGGCCTGGGCGTGTTCGGCGTCCGGCTCGGCGTCCTCACCTTCGCCTTCGTCCTCTTCCTCAACCTGGCGTGGGGCCTCGTGGTCGGCGGATCGTTGGCCTGGGCCGAGGGGACGAAGGTCGGACCCGTGAGCCGGCTCCTGGGCGAGGCGTGAGGCCGGACGGTGGAGCGGGGCGGGATCGGGACGCGCGGATGGTGGCTGAGCCTCCAGCTCGTGCTGGGCGGGCTGGGCGTGGTGGCCTGGGGCGTCGGCGCGCTCTTCCTGCACGAGGACTTCCTGAGCGGGCTGGGACTCGGGCTCCTGATCGGGGGACTCCTGCTCCGCTTCGGCCGCAGGACGGCCGGCGCCTCGGAGGAGACGTGAGGCGGACGGCCGCCCGGCCCGCGGGGACGGCCCGCGCGCTTCTGGATCGTGCGCTCGGGGCCTGCCGGACGGCGGCGGCCGGCGCGGCGCGGGCCCCGGCGTGCGCCGCGCTGCTGGCCGGCCTCGTCCTGGCCCCGGCTCCCGCCGCCGCCCAGGCCGACTCGGCCAGGGACACCACCGCCGCGATGCGGGACACGACGACCGCCGCCGCGCCCACGGCCTCGCCGAGCGCCACCGGGGCGCCCCTGTACGGCTGGGCGCTCCTGGCCTACGACGGGGCGACCGGACAGCTAGGGATCGTGGCGGCCACCGACCGATTCTCCTCCGGCTCGGGCGTGCCGTTCCTGGAGCCCGGGGCGGGCGCGGTGGCGGCGCTCGGCCGGCTCGACCCGGCCGCCGGCCGCGCCGCGCTCCGGGCCCTCTCGCGCGGACGCACGGCCGCCGAGGCCGTGGCGGCGGGGACCGGCGGAGGCGGCGGAGGCGCGGGGACGGGCGCGCCGGCCGGCGCGCCGCAGGTGGCCGCGCTCACGCCCGGATGCTCGGCCGCGGCGGGAACGCCGCCCGACCTGGTCCCGTGGAGCGGGTCGGTCCGGAACTCGGCGGGCGGGACCAGCTGCTGGATCCTGGCGGGCTCGGGCCTGGCCGACAGCACGCTCCTGGGCCGGCTCGAGGGCGTGTACGGGCGCACCGGGGGCGACCTCCTGGACCGCTTCACGGCGGTCCTCGACGCCGCCGGGCGGGCGGAGTCGGAGGCGCCCCGCACGCGCTCGGCCGTGGTGTGGATCGTGACGCCGCCCGGGGGGACGGCCCCGCTGGGCCGGCACGACCTCCGCCTCCAGGTCGAGGACGTGCAGCGCCCGGCCGACGCGCTGGCCGCCGTCGTCGACGCCGGGCGTGCGGACGACCTGGCGGCCCGGGCCGAGCGGAGCGTGGACGCGGGCGACTACGAGGGCGCGCTGGAGCTGGCGGGCCGGGCCATCGACCTGCAGCCGCAAACGGGGCTGGCGTGGCTGGCGCGGGGCCGCGCCCTCCTGTTCACCGGCCGGGCGGACGAGGCGGAGACCGCCTTCCAGCGCATGCTGGAGGTCGACCCGTGGCTCCTTCACGTCCTCGGGGACCCGGTCCGGGGCACCGTCCGCCAGGGCGTGATCCCCTACCGGCCGCGCCTCCTGCAGCGGCTGGACGTGTACCGGCGGGCCTTCTGGCCCGACGTGACGTTCCCGGACGCGGACGCCGCCGGAGGGGGCTGAGGTGGCGGGGGACGGGAACGGAGGCGGTGACGCCGCCGCCGAGGCGCCCCTCGCGCTCGACGCCGCGGAGCTGGGGGGGCTCCGCGAGGTCCTGGGCTCGGTGAAGATCGCGCCGCTCGGCAGGAACTACTGGGAGCGCTTCCGGGACCTGCGCGAGGCCGTGGACGGCCTCGAGGAGGCGCCCGGAGGCGGCGTCACCGCGGAGGTGCTGGCGGACGCGCTGGACGAGGACGCCCTGGACTTCCTGCGGGCGGTCTCGGAGGGCCTGCGCTCGGTGGCCGAGGACGGCTTCCGGCGGCAGGGCAGGGTCGAGCCCTACGCGACCGCGGCCGCCGACGCCGACCGCATCGAGCCCTACCTGGAGCTGCTGGCGCCGCACGTGGGCTGAGCGCCCCCGCCCCCCGGGGCGCTCCGGCGACCGGCCGCCGCTCGGCCCCGCCGGATGCGCGTCCGGACGCGTCTTCCTTGATCCCGCCATGACGCGGGGCGGGAGCGTGGGGGGATGGCCTCCGCTCCCGACCTCGACGCCGCGGCCGGGCTCCTCCGGCGCCACTGGGGACACGAGCGCTTCCGGCCCCGCCAGGCGCCGGTCGTGCGCGCGGTCCTCGCGGGCCGGGACGTCCTGGCGGTCCTCCCCACCGGCGGGGGGAAGTCGGTGTGCTTCCAGGTCCCGGCCCTCCTGGCCCCCGGCCCGACCCTCGTCCTCTCGCCCCTCATCAGCCTCATCGAGGACCAGGTCGAGGGCGCGCGACGGCGCGGGATCCCCGCGGCGGGGCTGACCTCGGCCACCCCGGCGGCGGAGCGGTCGGCCCTCCTGGAGGCGGTGGCCGGCGGACGCGCCCGGCTCCTCTACGTCTCCCCCGAGCGCCTGGAGTCCCCGGGCTTCCTCCGCTGGCTGGACGGGGTGCGGATCGCGCGCGTCGCGGTGGACGAGGCCCACTGCATCTCCGAGTGGGGGCACGACTTCCGGCCTGCCTACCGGAGGATCTGCCGGGCGTGGAGGGGAAGGGGCGGAGCCCGCCCCCCGGTGGCGGCGTTCACGGCCACGGCCACCGCGGCCACGCGGGGCGACATCGCCGCCGTGCTCGGGCTCAGCGCCCCGGCCGTGTTCGCGGCGCCGGTGGACCGGCCCAACCTCCGCTGGGCGGCCGAGCGGGTGCGCTCGCTCCAGGCCGCGGCGGTCCGCGTCCTCGCGGCGGTGCGGCGCACGTCCGGCGCGGCGGTGGTCTACGCGCCCACCCGGAGCCGCACCGTCCTCCTGGCCCGGGCGCTCCGCAGGCTCGGGGTGGACGCCTCGGCCTACCACGCCGGCCTCCCGTCGGAGATCCGGGCCCGCGTGCAGGCCGACTTCCTCTCGGGCCGCCTGCGCGCGGTGGCGGCGACCTCGGCGTTCGGGATGGGGGTCGACCATCCCTCGGTCCGGCTGGTGGCCCACGTCGGGGCGCCGGGGTCCCTCGAGGCGTACGTGCAGGAGGCCGGCCGGGCGGGTCGGGACGGCGCGCCGGCCGACTGCCTCCTTGTCTCGCACGAGGGGGACGGCACGCTCCAGAGCGGGTTCATCGAGCGCGCGTGGCCGGCTCCCTCCGACCTCTTCCGCGTGTGGGACGCCATGCCGCCCTCGGAGCCGGTCGGGCTCGCGGCCCTGCGCTCCGCCCTTCCGCGCCGGGCCGCAGGGGGCGCGGAGGCGGCGCTGCGCCTCCTGGCCGAGCGCGGGTGCGTTCGCCCCGTCGGCGGCGGGTCGGCGGACGCGGAGCCGGCCTGGCGGCGGGGTCCCGACGCGCTCCGCCGGCGCATCGACCCGGAGCTGGTCGTCCGCGGGCGGCGCCGGGGCCTCCGGCGCCTCCGGGCCGTGCGCGGGTACGTGGCCTCCGATCGGTGCCGGCGGGCGGTGCTCGCCGCCTGGTTCGGGGATCCCCTCCCGCGCTGCGCCGGGTGCGACACGTGCGACCGGGCGCGCGGCGCGGCTCCTGCGGGGATGGACGGGCCCCGGCTATGATGGGCGCGGATGCGCCGATAGATTGGGGGCCGTAGCGGACCACGAGCCGGCCGGCCGGACCTCCGGAGCGGCGGGCTCCCCGGAGACGACGCCTTCCAGACCAGACGAGCGGATCGGAGATAGATGAACGAGTACGACGGCTACCTCGAGGAGCATCACTACATGCTCCGCGACATGGTGCGCGAGTTCGCGGAGTCGGAGATCGAGCCGGTGGCGGCGGAGCTGGACGAGGATGAGCGCTTCCCCTGGGACAACGCCGCCAAGATGGCGGAGCTGGACCTGTTCGGGATCCCCATGCCCGAGGAGTACGGCGGGGCGGGGATGGACCTTCTCTCGGCCGTGGTGGCCGTCGAGGAGCTGGCCCGGATCGACGCCAGCCACTCCATTCTCGTCGGCGCCCACACCTCGCTGGCCTGCACGCCCCTGTCCCGGCACGGGACCGAGGAGCAGAAGCGGAGGTACCTGACCCCGCTCGCCGGCGGGCAGGTGCTGGGCGGCTTCGGGCTCACCGAGCCCGGCGCGGGCTCGGACGCCGGCGGGACCCGGACCACGGCGGTCCAGAAGGACGGCTACTGGGTCCTCAACGGCCAGAAGACCTTCATCACCCACGGGGGCGTGGGCGAGATCATCGTGGCCGCCGCCCGCACCTCGAGCGGCGAGGGCACGCACGGGATCACGGCCTTCATCCTCACCAAGGAGACGTGCGACCTGGAGGAGGCCAGGCGGGTCGGGTTCGGGCACAGCGACGAGCTCGAGCCCATGCCCGGGCTCACGGTGGGCCGGAAGCTCCACAAGCTCGGGTGGAACGCCTCGGACACGCGCGAGCTCGTCCTCCAGGACGTCGAGGTTCCCGACGAGAACGTGCTCGGCGAGGTGGACCGCGGCTTCCGGATCTTCCTCGACACGCTGGACGGCGGACGCGTGGGGATCGCGGCGCACGCGGTGGGCATCGCCCAGGGCGCCTACGACCTCGCGGTCCGCTACACGAACGAGCGGGAGCAATTCGGCTCGCGTATCAACCAGTTCCAGGGCGTCCGCTTCATGCTGGCCGAGATGGCCACCCGCATTCACGCGGCCCGCCTCATGACCTACGAGTCGGCCCGACTGCGGGAAGCGGGTCGGCGGCACAAGAAGGAGGCGGCCATGGCCAAGCTGTTCGCCTCCGAGACGGCCATGGACGTGACCACGAAAGCGGTTCAGCTCCACGGCGGATACGGCTACACGCGCGAGTACGCCGTCGAGCGCATGATGCGGGACGCCAAGATCACCGAGATCGGAGAGGGCACGAGCGAGATCCAGAAGATCGTCATCGCCCGCGAGCTCCTTCGGGGACTGGAGGACTGAGGGAGAGGCGGGAGATCACCATGAAACGAGAGATCGTCATCAACGCCGCCGGGCACGAGACCCGGGTGGCCATGCTCGAAGACGGGAAGCTCGTGGAGTTCATGCACGAGCGGCCCGAGAGCGATCGCATGGTGGGGGACCTCTACCTGGGGAAGGTGGAGGCCGTTCTGCCGGGCATCCAGGCGGCGTTCGTGGACATCGGCTCCCAGAAGTCCGCCTTCCTGCACGCCTCCGACCTCCGGGAGAGGGACGAGGAGGACGAGGGCGAGGAGGGCGGCAACGGCGGGCGCGGCCGGAAGTACCCGGCCATCCAGGACGCCGTCTCCCGCGGCCAGGAGATCCTGGTCCAGGTCACCAAGGAGCCGATCGGGACCAAGGGCTCCCGGGTGACGAGCCAGGTCTCCCTCCCCGGCCGCTTCCTGGTCTACCTCCCCTACAGCTCGCACGTGGGAGTGAGCCGCAAGATCGAGGACCGGGAGGAGCGGCAGCGCCTCAAGACCCTGGGTCGGGAGATCCTGGGCGAGGGACAGGGCGGGATCATCATCCGAACGGTGGGCGAGGAGCTCACGCGCGAGGCGTTCGAGCACGAGCTGAGCTCGCTCCGCAAGTCCTGGGACAAGGTCCAGAAGCGCGCGCGCTCCATGAAGGCCCCCTCGCTCGTCTACCAGGAGGCCAAGCTCACCTCGGGCATCATCCGGGACCTGTTCACCGAGAAGGTCGACCTCCTCACGGTGGACTCGACCCAGCTGGCCCAGGAGATCCGCTCCTACCTGGGCCAGGTGAGCCCCGAGCTGCTGGACCGCGTGAAGCTCTACCGCGGGGACGTGCCGATCTTCGACGAGTACGGGATCGAGGACGAGATCCGGCAGGCGTTCCAGCGGAAGGTCGTGTTGCCGTCGGGCGGTCACATCGTGATCGACCCGACCGAGGCGCTCGTGGCCATCGACGTGAACACGGGCCGCTACACGGGCAAGAAGGACCCCGCCGAGACGATCCTGCGCACCAACATGGATGCGGCGCGGGAGATCTCCCGGCAGCTCCGCCTGCGCGACATCGGCGGGATCATCGTCTGCGACTTCATCGACATGGACCAGCAGGAGTACCGGGACCGCGTGCTCCACGAGATGAAGACCCACGTGGGACGCGACCGGGCGCGCACCAAGGTGTTCGGGCTCTCGGAGCTGGGGCTCCTGCAGATGAGCCGGCAGCGCGTGCGGCCGAGCCTCTACCAGGCCATGACCGAGCCGTGCCCCCTGTGCGGCGGCACGGGGCGGGTCCTGGCTCCCGAGACGGTCGTCCGCCGGATCGAGCGGGCCGTGCGGCGCGCCGCCACGGCGGGCGAGTCCCGCGACCTCACGGTCCGGGTCCACTCCGAGGTGGCGCTCTACCTGCTGGAAGAGGAGCCCGACTTCCTGCGCAGGCTCCGCGAGGAGGCCGGGATCGCGCTCGACATCCGTGACGACCCGCTCATGCACGTGGACGAGTTCCGCATCCTGGCGGCCCCGTCCGACCAGGACGTGACCGCCCGCTACGCGGTGGCCTGACGGCGGGGATCGGTCGCGGCGTCGGCCGGCGGCCCGGACGCGGCCGCACCCCCGCGAGCCGGGCCGCGAACACGTTGACGGAACGGTCCGGGCGCCCCTATTGTATTAGGCTCCGACGCAACCCAGGCAACGAAGGTCAGAGACGCATGTACGCGATATTCCAGGCGAAGGGGAAGCAGTGGCGCGCCGAGCCCGGCGCGACGCTCAGGCTCCCGAGCCTCGAGGCCGAGCCCGGCCAGCAGGTGGTGTTCGACGAGGTCCTCCTGGCCGACAGCGACGGCGAGCTCATGGTGGGGCGGCCGTCCCTGGACGGCGCCTCCGTGGCCACCGAGGTGGTGCGCCACGGGCGCGGCGAGAAGATCGTCGTCTTCAAGATGAAGCGCCGCAAGGGCTACCGGCGGAAGCAGGGCCACCGCCAGGACTTCACCGAGGTGAAGGTCGTCGACATCGCTCTCGGGTCCGGGAAGCCGGCGAAGAAGAAGGCCGCGAACAAGGCGGAGCCGGAGGCCGACAAGGAGAAGTCGGCGGCGAAGCCGAAGGCGGAGAAGGAGGCGGCCGCCGAGAAGAAGGCGGAGGCCGCGCCGGAGCCGAAGGCCGAGCCCGAGGCTGAGGCCCCGTCTTCGGAGGCCGTGGCCGAGGCGATCGACGAGGTCGACATCACGCCCGCCGCCGCCGAGCTGGCCGAGGAGAACCGCATCGACGTCTCGACGATCGAGGGCACCGGCAAGGACGGCCGCGTCCTCAAGTCCGACGTGCAGAAGGCGATCGAGCAGCGCGACGAGGAAGGCTGAGATGGCGCACAAGAAGGGACTCGGATCGACCCGGAACGGTCGGGACAGCAAACCGAAGTATCTGGGCGTCAAGAAGTACGGCGGCGAGCGCGTCCGCGCGGGGAACATCCTCGTCCGCCAGCGCGGAACGCCCATCCACCCCGGCCGCAACGTCGGTCGGGGAAGGGACGACACCCTGTTCGCGCTCGAGGACGGCGTGGTGACGTTCGCGACGCGTCGGGGCGGCAGGAAGTACGTGAGCGTGCTGCCGGAGGCCTGAGCCCGGGAGTCGCGGCGCGCCCCGCGGCGGGTCCGCCCCCCGCGAGGCGCGGCAGGCGAGAAGGCGAGAGGCCCCGGCCGACCGAGCGTCGACCGGGGCCTTCGTGCGTCGGGGCGCTCGGCTGGACGCTCTGCGAGACCCGGCCGGAGGGACGGCCGCAGCCCTCCGGCGGGCCGGGCCTCAGCCGCCCGAGGCCGGCAGGGTCGCGCGTCCCGAGGCCGGATCGTAGGTGGAGCCCGCCGGGAGGATCTGCACGCGGAGGCCCGCGGCTCCGAGGACGGGCGCGTCGGGCGGCGTGATCTCGGCGTGACGCGCATCGTAGACGACGGCCGCGCTCTGGCCACGGATACGCCACATTCCGTCCGGATCCACCTCGAGGACCGTGCTCTCGTCGATCCCGATGCCGATCCGCTCAGGGTGGTCCAGCACCGCCGACAGGAGCCGGTTGTGCCGCTCGCGGACGATGAAGTGCTGGTCCACGAAGGCTCCGCGGAGGAGCCCGAAGCCCGGCTCGAGGTCGATGTAGCCTCGCGCGATGCGCTCGAAAGTATCGCCATAGTAGCCGACCGTGTCGTCGCCGGCCCTGATCTGGCTCCCCGTGATCATGGGGTCGCTCATCACCGCCGCCCCGGCGGACGTCCCCCCGACCACGGCTCCGTCTCGATAGAGCCGCTCGATGGCCTCCAGCGTGGGGGTCCCGACCAGCACGGCGGCGAGTCTCAGCTGGTCGCCACCCGAGAACCAGATGCCTCCGGCGCCGTCCAACCGGCGAGCCGTGGCTGGATCGGACGCCTGGTCGTGCGTGAGGACGAGGGGTGAGGCCTCGGCCCCCAGCCCGCGGAGCTCCCGGGCCTGCGCCCGACCGGTCTCCTTCGGGGTGGAGCTGGCCATCGGCACCACGACGATCCGGGCTCCCGGGCCGCCCGCGAGCTCGACGAATCGCTTCATGAGCCCGGGCGGACGGCTCCCCCCTCCGACGATGAAGAGATGCCCTTTCGGCGCCTCCTGGGCCCGGGCCGAAGACGGTGCGAGGGATCCGAGGACGAGGAGGATGGTGAGGAGGCGGCATCCGATGCGCATCGAGGGCTCCCGGATTGATCGAGGGACGAGTCGGCGCGGCGGGGAAGCTAGAGGCGTCCCCGACGGCCGCGCAACGAGGTAGCCGCGGGATGGGGTTGACGCTCCAGACGGAGCGCCTTATGGTCGATTTGCGCAAATATGAATACCGGGTACGAAATCGCGGCTACCGTATACCATCCCGGCGTCGGGTCCCCGACGGGTGTCTCCGGCGCAAGCGAACCCCTGCCCGTGGAGGAGAGCACATGCGGCCTCTAGGTCACGCCCGGACGATCGCGCTCCCGGCGGCGGTGATCCTGATGATCGCCGGCGCCGCCCTCCCTCTCGCCGCCCAGGAGCCCGGCAGCATCCAGGGTACCGTGGTCGGTCAGGCTTCCGGCCGCGCGATGGAGGGAGCGCAGGTCTACATCCGGGGCACCAGCGTGGGCACGCTGACCAACGGCAGCGGCCACTACGTGCTCCAGAACCTGGCTCCGGGCTCCTACAGGGTGACGGTCCACCTGATCGGCTACGCCGACGCCAGCAAGACCGTCGCGGTCAGCGCGGGCGCGGCGGCGACGCTGAACTTCCAGCTCGCCGCGAGCGCGGTGAACCTGAACGAGATCGTGGTGACGGGGACGGCCGCGGCGGCCCGCAAGAAGGAGCTGGGCAACGCGACGGACGTGATCGCCTCCTCGGAGATCGAGAACGCGCCGGTCGCGAACGTGGAGGATGTCCTGCAGGGCCGGGGAAACGACGTCACGATCATGAGCAACAGCGGCCAGCCGGGATCCGGCGGGACGATCAAGATCCGGGGCGTGAACACGGTCTCCCAGTCGGTCCAGCCGCTCATCTACGTGGACGGAGTCCGGATCGCGAACGATCAGCACCGGGCCGGATGGGGCGGCCGCACCTCCACCAATCCGCTCCAGGACATTCCCGCGGAGGACATCGCCCGGGTCGAGGTCGTGAAGGGCGCCGCGGCCACGACGCTGTACGGGACGGAGGCCGCCGGCGGCGTGATCCAGATCTTCACCAAGAGCGGAGAGGCGGGAGAGGCCAGCTGGTCGGCCAAGCTCTCGACGGGCACCCTCATGGCGCCCCACCTGGGCAAGAACGATCCCACGCAGTTCTACACCCAGTGCGGGAACCTCGACAACCTGTACGGCGTCATCCCCACCGGAGCCAGCGCCGGCCAGCGGCTCTACTTCCAGGACCCGACCTGCCCGTCCGACGGTGATTGGCAGCGGCCCGGGTTCCAGGGCTCCGGAGCGCTGTCCGTGCGCGGGGGAAGCGAGAGCCTGACGTATTACGCCTCGGGCAACTACAGCAGCACCGACGGCTACCTTCCCACCAGCTGGTCCAAGGACGGCGGCTTCAGGGCCAACTTCGCGTTCACGCCCTCCGACCCGCTGAAGCTCACGCTGAGCAGCGCTTACCAGCGCCGCGACACCCGCTGGGTGGCCGACGGGAACAACGCCGGCGGCTTCCTGCTGGACGTGGGCCGCGGCCCCTTCGGCTACATGCAGGGCGGCGAGCCCGGCGACTGCGTCGACGTGCCGTCCGACAAGCGGTGCATCACCAACGGCTACGTGTTCGGAGCCCAGAATTACTCGCGATCGCACCACTTCATCTCGAGCCTCGAGGTCGACTACCGGCCCTCGGAGTCGTTCGTCCACCGGTTCACGGTCGGCTGGGACTACCAGGACATCTTCGACAACACGACGCGGCCCTTCGGCAACTTCCTGGATCCGGCCGGCTATTACTGGCCCGAGAACACCCAACACAAGAAGCTCTCGCTCGACTACTCGGGCTCCTGGAAGACGGACCTGTCGGAGTCGATCGCCTCGAGCTTCTCCTGGGGCGGCCAGCTCTTCCGCGACTGGCACCACTGGACGGAGACGGACGCGACGGGCTTCGCCGGCCCCGGCGAGCCGACCATCGAGTCGGGCGCGGCGATCACCTACGTCCGCGACCGGCCGTTCGCGGGGACCAACGCCGGCTTCTTCTTCCAGGAGCTGATCGGCTTCCAGGACCGTCTGTTCCTGACGGGCGGGCTGCGCGTGGACGGAAACAGCGCGTTCGGGTCCAACTTCGGCCTGCAGGCCTATCCGAAGGCGCAGATCTCCTGGGTGCTCTCGGACTACGACTTCTTCCCGAAGGGCGGAATCTGGGACACCTTCAAGCTGCGCGGCGCTCTGGGCCAGTCCGGGAAGGCGCCCGGCGCGTTCGACAAGCTCCGCACCTGGACGCCGGTCTCCGGCGAGAACGGACAGGCGGGCTTCGCGCCCGACAACGTCGGGAACGCGGACATCGGCCCCGAGCGGACCACGGAGTACGAGGCCGGGTTCGACGCCGGCTTCATGGCCGGCCGGATCGGGCTGGAGTTCACGGCGTTCCGGTCGGAGACCAAGGACGGGCTGGTCCCGGTCAATCTCCCCCCCTCGCAGGGCTTCCTCTCGGACAGGACCGAGAACGTGGGCTCCCTGCGCAACGAGGGCCTGGAGGGCACGCTGGACGTGCAGGTCCTGGACAAGGACGACCTCCGCTGGAGCCTGCGGTTCAGCGGGTCGGTGCTCCGGAGCAAGGTCCTCGACCTCGGGCCGGGCTCCGTCGAGAATCCGACGGCCCACATGATCTACACGGGTCTGAACTCCTATATGAAGGTCGGCCACTCGGCCCCCGCGTACTACGGCTACGAGATCACGAATCCGAACGCGTTCGCGGACCCGAACGTGATCACCGACAGCCTCAGCGAGATCGGCCCCGTGTTCCCGACGCGGGAGCTCAGCATCAGCACGTCGCTCAGGGTGATGGGCAACCTGCGGCTCGACGCGCTGATGGCATATCAGGGAGGCTTCTACCAGCAGAACTACACGGGCTACCAGAGCGCCCGCCGCGGCGCGTGGTTCCCGTGCGTGGGATACCAGGAGGCGTTCCTCAACGGCGGTGACGTGAGCGGCTACACGGCCATGGAGCGGGCGCGGTGCGCTCCGAACGGCACCTCGCTGTACGACGTCTCCTGGTGGACCGAGAAGGGCGACTTCTGGAAGCTCCGCTCGGTCTCGCTGACCTACGATCTGCCGAAGAAGATCCTGCCGTGGACGCGGCGGACGAGCATTACGCTGGCCGGCCGCAACCTGCTGATGTTCACGGACTACACGGGGACCGACCCCGAAGTGACCGACTCGGCGGATCACCTGAACCTGGTGGGCGACGCGGGCCGCTTCGGCCGGCGGGACTACTACCAGATACCGCCGGGCCGTACGCTCGTCCTCACCCTCCGCACCTCCTTCTGAGCGGGGAGCAGAGAGCCATGCATCGATCGAAGGCAAGCCTTCTCACGCTCGCGGTCGCCTCGGTGGTCGTGGTGGCCGCCGCCTGCGGCGATCTGTTCAGCGTCCAGAGCCCGGGGAGGATCGCGGACCAGAACCTCGACAACGAGGGCGCGATTCCCGGCATCGTCGTGGGCATGTCCAACCGCATCGCCAACATCATGGGCTCCTCCGGCGACAACATGGTCATCTTCTCCTCCCTCGTGGACGGGGAAATGTACCACGGGGGGAGCTATGCCTGGGCGCAGGTGCCCGACGGCCTCGTGGAGCCCGAGGACATGGGAGCCAACTGGGGGGGGGCGCAGGTGGCGCGCTGGACGGCCGAGGCCGGCATCCAGCGGATGCGGGACAGCATCCTGAGCGACGCCGACTTCCACGACAATCCGTACGTGGCGCGGGCGTTCATGTATGCTTCGCTGGCCAACCGCATCCTGGGCGAGAACATGTGCACGGCCGTCTTCGACGGGGGCTCGGCCGAGCCCGCCGCGGCGTACTTCACACGGGGCATCGACGAGGCGGACTCGGCGATCGCGATCGGGGGCTCCTCGGGCGCCACGGAGGCGGTGCAGGCGGCCTACGGGGCGCGGGCCAGCATGGAGGCCTGGATGGGCGACTGGACCCAGGCCATGGCCGACGCTCAGAACGTGCCGGACGACTTCGTGTTCAGCGCCGCGTTGCAGCTACCCAGCCCGGACAACGACTTCCAGTACGAGACGTACAGCCGGTACGAGTACACGGTGTACGGCACCTTCATGTCCGACAGCGGCCGGGCGGCCGTGGAGGACATGGATGGCCCCGCCTGGTCGGCCGCCCACGACAGCGACCCCCGGGCGCCGTGGACGATCCTCACGAACCCGGACGGGTCGGTGACGCGTGGCGCCAACGGCCAGACCCCGATGTACCAGCAGGACAAGTACCAGGCCGCGGACTCGGACATCCCGCTGGTCAAGGGGACGGAGATGCTGCTTCTTCGCGCCGAGGGGCAGCTCCGCGTCAACAGCGACATCGGCGCGGCCTACGCGCTCATGAACCAGGCGCGGGACGTGTACGGCATGAGCCATCTCACGGCACCCTCGGACATGGCCACGGCGTGGAAGGACCTGCATTACGAGCGCGCGGCCACCGTGTGGTTGGAGGCCCGGCACCTGTGGGACGTCACCCGCTGGTACAACGAGACCGGGCCCATGCATTCCGAAGCGATCGCCGACCGGGACCAGTGCCTGCCGCCCAGCAAGTCCGAGCTGGACTCGAACTCGGACCTGTCGGGCTACTCGGTCAGCCACCCGCTGACCCGACAGCAGTAGCGACCGGGAGCCTCCGGCCGTGAGGCGGCCCGTGGCGGTCGTCGCGACGCTGGCGCTCCTTCCCGCGGGAGGGTGCTACTCGTACGGCCGAGTCCCCGTGACCGAGCTCCGCCCGGACGCCACCGTCCGGGTGGGGCTCACGTCCGAAGCCGCCTCCCGGGTGGCGTCGGAGCTGGGCCGGCGCCCGGAAGCCCCCCTCCGGGGCACGGTCGTGCAGGTGGGAAGCGGGCAGCTCCTTCTGGGCGTTGCAGGGTCCCCGGAGTCGGCGGGCGTTTCCGGGTCGGGTGTTCCCTTCCGCCAGCGCATCCGGATCTCCACCTCGGACATCACGGGGGTCGAGAGCCGGCGCCTCGACACGGGGAAGACCCTTGGTCTCGTGGCCGGCGCCGTGGCCGCGGGAACGGCCGTCGTCCTCTGGAGCTTCAGCGCCACCAACGGCACGCCCGGCGGAGACGGAGGGAAGGGCGGGACCAACGTCAGCGTGAGCGTGCCGCTCCGGTTCTTCGTGCCCGGCCCCTGAGGATCAACGTCCGGCGCCGCCGGACGCGTTCGATGTGCGTGCGGACCGTCGGCATACCTCCCGCCACCCCTGGCGGCAGGCGCGCTCGCCGAGCGCCTGGTCCGAGAGGCCACGGAGCGGCGGCTTGGTGCCGCGGAGCACGACGGGGAGATCCGCCCTCCGCGGCGCTGCCCTGGCGAGCGCCGTGGTGTCGTTGACGACCCGGCCCACGTTCGCGCAGCCCGGATCGAATCCCAGTCGGCAGGCGCGCCGGAAGGCGCCGTCGGCCGGCTTCCCATCGGCCACCCGGTCGAGGCCCCACTCGTTGCACGCCCATCCCGAGCCGTCCTCGCAGTAGGCGAGCGTCATGCGGTCGGCGTACTCGCAGGCCCGGGCGTTCCCATCGTCACACGTCCTGAACCAGTAGGGCAGGGCCTGGCCGGCCGGGTCGTCGCCGACCACGCGCACGGTGCTCAGAGCCACGAACATACCGGCCCACGCGCAGGTGTAGGCCGCGTTCCGGGAGATCCCCGCCACCCTCCGGCCCAGCTTCGAGACGTCCAGGAGGGCCAGACGCCCGGACGCGGCGAGCCCGTCGATGTTCCTCACCAGGAGGTTCATCAGCGGGACGGGCAGGAGCTTGTCGTAGAAGGTCGGGATCCCGAGCGTCTCGAGCAGGACGTAGATGGCCGCCGTGCCCACCCCGTAGAGCATCCCGAACAGGATGCGGCCCGACTCCGACCGCGGGGAGGTCGACGGATCGGTGAACAGGAGGTGCATTCCGAGGAAGACGGCGATCGGGATCCAGGTGTCGTAGAACAGGAACGTGCCGGACACGGCCAGGTACGCGGCGCTGATCCCCGCCAGCGTGACCACGGCGGACAGCGTCATGCTCGCCACCCCGAACAGGATCTCGCCGGGCAGGGCCGCGAGGAAGATCACCAGGTACATGTGCGTCGGGTAGAACTGCGAGCTGGCGATCTCCCGACCGAACGTGATTCCCGAGGCGCCGGCCAGGATCAGCCCGAGGGAGAAGATGGCCAGGGGCAGGGACGACGGATTGAAGATGTGCGCGGAGCGCCGGTCGCGCTTCCAGCGGATGTACTCCTTGCCCAGGTAGCCGAGCGGTATCATCGCGAATTGGAGCGCGAACCACTCGGGCCTGAACCACAGGAAGAGGTTGATGCTGAGGATGACCGGAAAGGGCCCGAAGCCGAGGCGGTACGTATCGTCCCGGCCCCACTTGACCAGGCTCTCCACCCCGTAGGCGAAGACGATCTGTGCCAGGATGAGGGGGATGAAGGCGTAGACGAAATGGACGTACCAGCCCCAGTAGAGGATGACGACGATCTGCGCGCACGCCTGGACCCAGTGATGCTTGTAGATCGCGATCCGGAGGGAGAGCGAGCGCCCGCGCCTCCGGCCGCGCACGTAGAGGCCGGTGGTCCATGCGAGAAGCGTCGCACCCGCGCCGAGGAAGGCGCCGCGGAGCCCGGGCACCGCGATCGGCAAGCCGAAGGCGACGAGCGCGAGCCCGCAGGCGGCGGGGAGGAGGAGGGCGCGGAGGGAAGCGCCCCGGGAGGAGGCCGGGCCCGCGCCCGGGGCCCGGCCGTCCGGGGGCCGGGCCCCGCTACTCGCCCGTGAAGCGGGCCTCCCGCTTTTCGAGGAACGCATCGACTCCCTCGTCCTTGTCCTTCGTCGAGAACAGGAGCGCGAACCAGCTCCTCTCGAATTCGAGGCCCTCCCGCAGTGGGGTCCGGCGGGCGGCCTGCACGCTCTCCTTGGCGGCCTGCAAGGCGATGGGGCTCTTGGAGGCGATCGTACGGGCCAGCTCGAGGGTGCGCTCGGTAAGCTCGCCCGCCGGGACCACCTCGTCAACGAGCCCGATGCGGCCGGCCTCCTCGGCCCCGATCATCCCGCCCGAGAGGATGAGCTTGAGCGCGCGGCCTTCGCCCACCAGGCGCGGGAGGCGCTGGGTTCCGCCGCCGCCCGGGATGAGGCCCAGGTTGATCTCGGGCTGGCCGAGGCGGGCGCGGTCCGACGCGATCCGGATGTCGCACGCCATGGCCAGCTCGCAGCCGCCGCCCAGGCAGTAGCCGTTGATCATGGCGATCACGGGCTTGGGAAACTCCTCCATGGCCAGGTAGATGTTGCCGCGGTCCATGGAGCGGTACTGCTCAACGGGGCGGGCGTCCTTGAACTCGCGGATGTCCGCCCCGGCGATGAAGGCCTTCTCGCCGGCGCCGGTGAGGACGACGCAGCGAACGTCGTCGTCGTCCTCCAGGTCGTCCAGGGCGCCGAAGATGGCGCAGCGGACCTCGCCGTTCAGCGCGTTCATCTTGTCGGGACGGTCGATCGTGAGGCGGGCGACCCCGCCGTCCAGCTTCTCGACCTTCAGCACGTCGCTCATGTCACTATTCTCCTACCAGCTGTAGAATCCCTGACCGCTCTTCCTGCCCAGCTTCCCCTCCCCGACCATGCGCACGAGCAGCTCGGGCGGCCGGAACCGCTCGCCGAGCTCCGAGTGGAGGTAGCGCGCGATCTCGAGGCGGACGTCCAGGCCCACGAGGTCGGTGAGCCGCAGAGGGCCCATCGGGTGTCGGTAGCCCAGCTCCATGGCCCGGTCGATGTCCTCGGCGCTGGCCACGCCCTCCTCGAGCATGCGGATGGCCTCGAGGCCCAGGGCGACGCCCAGGCGCGAGGAGGCGAAGCCGGGCGAGTCGTGGACGACGATGGGTGTCTTCCCTAGCCGCTCGGCGAAGTCCCGGGCGCGCTCCACCGCGTGCGGGGCGCTCCGGTCACCCTGGACCACCTCCACCAGGGCCATGATGTGGACGGGGTTGAAGAAGTGGAGGCCGACGACCCGCTCGGGGGAGGGGACGGGCTCGGCCAGGGAGGTGATCGACAGGGACGAGGTGTTCGAGGCGAGGAGGGCGTTGTCCGCGGCGCTCGCCGCCGCCCGCCCGAGGACCTCCTGCTTCAGCGCCAGCTTCTCGGGCACGGCCTCGACCACGACCCGTGCCCCCCGCGTGGCGTCCTCCAGCTCGGTGGTGGTCCGCAGGTTGGCCAGCGCTCGATCCCGGTCGCCGGGCTCGAGCTTCCCCAGCTCGATCCCCTTGTCGAGGTTGGCCTCGACCCTCCCGCGCGCCCTGTCGAGCGCGCCGGCCTCCACGTCGAACAGCCGCGTCTCGTAGCCGGCCATGGCGGCCACCTGCGCGATCCCGTGGCCCATGGTCCCGGCGCCCAGGACCGCGACCGGTCCGGGCGGCTCCAGCCTGACGTCGTCCTCGTGCTCCATGTCTCCGTCCCGCTCCCG
>Ga0209918_1000624_pt1 | contig 22510 bp, 20 predicted proteins | sample SalPonD_shore_MG_FD_185712 | JGI IMG/M metagenome (GOLD analysis project Ga0209918, IMG submission 185712) | Salt pond soil microbial communities from South San Francisco under conditions of wetland restoration - Salt Pond MetaG... | ecosystem: Environmental > Aquatic > Marine > Intertidal zone...
GCCGAGCGCGTGGAGGCCTGGGCAAGCCGCTGGGGCATCCGCCAGTTCCAGCAGATCGGCGGCCCGCCCGTTTGGGTCTGGCGCGAGCTCCGCCGCGCCTCGGGCGAGCATGCCGGCCTTGCGGGCGAGCTGGTCCGCGCGGCCGATCAGGGCGACTGGCGGGGCTTTGTCGTGTTGATGGGCGGGCCGGCTGCCAAGCGCGCGGCGATGCCCGCAAGCTTAATGAAGAGCTGGAGCGACCAACCCGGGCAATACGGCGAAGCGCTGGGCTGGCGCGCAATCGGCGTCAATGTTAACGGCGCCGAAGTGGTTACGAGGGAGCACTCGTGGACGATTAACTACAATGCCGCGCCCGCAGCGCCGCCCCCGCTTGTTAGCTTAACGGGCGCCAGCTCGGCGCGACTTCCTAACGGGCCCGCCGGCGAGCGTGAATTTCCGGTATACGGGCTTCCGGCTGTTAACGGCCCCGCCGCGCCGGAGCGCGGCGGTTCTTTCCCACCTCGGAGTTCTGTCAATAAGTGTACGGTGTCAAGCGGCTAGGGCTTTGATCGGGGACGAGTGATGTACAGTAGTATCATTGCGCAGAGTGCAGACTGCCGGTGAGATATCACTGCGGCACACAGATATCGGTCTAGGCACCCTCGACAGCTCGGGTACTTACAACGCAACACAACGGAGCCCGTCCCGTGCTATCTCGCCGGCACGTTCATTCGATATCTGGGCCAGCCATCCAACCACTGTTGGGCAGAAATACCGGGATCCGGAATCTATGAAGACGTTTAACCCCAGTTCAAAACACCCAGAACGGGCAGTCCAGGCATGGCAGATTCTTGTGGGAGTTGCGATGAACCGCCAGACGCTCACCTATGAGCTCTTATCGCAACTCATGTACAAGAAGAAAGCCGCCGGCGTCCTCGACAGAATTCTCGGTCACATTGCGTACTACTGCAATGAGAATAAGCTGCCGCCATTAACATCGGTCGTTGTCGGAAAGGGCAGAGGGACACCGGGAGATGAAATACCAATGAATCCGCAGGAGTTTGATGCTCGACGCGAGGATGTGTACGCGTTCGATTGGTATGATGTATATCCTCCCTCAGCATTGGCCCTCAAGGAAGCGTTTGAGAAGCGTTTGAGAAAAATGCGTCGTAAGTCCCTGCCCAACGAATAAGGATAGGTCGCGCGCAGCCGCGACCTTATCCCGTAAGGCGCTCCAGCCGACGCACAACTAGCTGCGCTCGCCGTTCGCGGCTGAGCTTTAGCGTCTAGGCGCCATGAAGACCGTTCTTTTCGACACGAACATCTTCGACAAACTGGCCAACGACGCTGACGCACACACGCTTCCGCAAAAGCTCAGCAAACAGGGAGCCGTCAGGCTCCGTTCTTGCCCGCAATAATGGGAGAAATACTCAAAGTGGCCGACAACATTCAACACTTAAAGGAAGAGGACAACGACTTCTATTCCGACGACGACCTTTTCAAGATTTCGTCCTGGGGTGCTGACTTGTCGTTCAGGGAGCTTATCGACCGTTACGACGACAATGAGTTGCTGAAGCCTGAGCTACAACGCAAGTACGTCTGGGACAAGACCGAGGCCTCGCGCTTCATCGACTCTCTTCTTCTTGGATTGCCCGTTCCGAGCATATTTCTTGCCAAGACCTCTGCTGAACGAATGCTCATTATCGATGGGTATCAGCGAATCATGACGGTGTATGACTTCGTCAGGGGCATATATTCCGGCGACGGGAAGGTCTTCAAGCTTTCGCGGTCGGAGAAGATCAACTCGCGGTGGAGAGGCAAAGCGTTCTCTGAACTAGGCGATGTCGAACAGCGCAAGATCAGGAACACAACGATCCACGCAATTATTTTCGTGCAGGACCACCCTTCGGATACGGATACGAGCCTCTATCAAGTCTTTGAGCGTATCAACACAAGTGGAAGGACATTGATGCCGCAGGAGATTCGCAATTGTGTGTACCAAGGTCGGCTAAACGATTTGCTGATAGAGCTGAACCGCACAGAAGAGTGGCGCGACCTTTATGGTGCTAAAGAGGATGCGAGAATGCGCGATATGGAGTTCATCCTGCGTTTCTTTGCTCTTGATCCTTCCGAAACAAATGCAATTAATAAGGATCGTATTTCGCTTAAGAAGCATCTCAATCAGTATATGAAGAAGAATGCTTCTCTCACGGACGACCAGGTGGAGGAGTTGCGAAATCGATTCCTGAGTGCAATCCGCCTCGTACGGGAAACCTGGGGCGCTTCCGCATTTCACAACGTCTCGCCGTCTGACCCAAGTCGCTTGGTGAGAAAATTTAGCCCAACGATATTCGACTCCATTTCTGTTGCGGCAGGAATAGCGGTATCGCAAGGGCTTGACTTGGCCCGTGGGGATCCAGAGTCAAACAGGCGGCTTCTTCTGCAAGACCCAGATTATCGCTCCGCAATAAGCAAAGAGACAATGACCAAGGAGTCGATCACCCGCCGGGCACATTTCGCTCTCAAATACCTGTTCGGCGACCGCCATGAACAATGATACGGTAAGGCGTCTACTCGATGAATGTGCGGATGAACTTGCAAATCTGGAGACTTCGGTAACTAACTTGGCGCTTGGGAGCTCCATAGTGCCGTATTTGAGTAAGTATGGGCTAATTAAAGCCTGTGGGACTATCGAACAGGCATTTAAGTCCCTTGTCGCGGACCGTTGTTCCTACCGGGCTCGAGCACAGATCAAGAACTATCTGACTAAAATGGTCAGGAACAGCTCATCGAACCCGTCCTTCGGCAATATTTGCAAGTTGCTTAAGTCTTTCGATTCCAGTTGGAACGCGGCATTTAAGGACGCGGTAAACAACCATGCAAGTTCTAACTCATTAAAGACATCGTTGCAGTCGTTAGTGGACACAAGAAATGAATTTGCGCATGGCGGAAATCCCAGAGTGTCAATCGGCGATGTGCGTCGGTACTTCCACGACGCAAGAGCCGTTATTGAAGAGCTGGACTGGGTCGTGGGCTGATGTATAACAAAATCGGCCGTCGCCGGACGCGCACTTGAGCACAGGCATTGGATTTTCTCTGGTCGTGAGTAGCACCACAGTAGCACTAATAAAAACGCCTTGCGCAAAAGTAAACGCAAGGCGTTGATTTTCCTGGTGCCGGCGAGAGGAATCGAACCTCCGACCTACTGATTACGAATCAGTTGCTCTACCGACTGAGCTACACCGGCCGCGGAAACCGCGGAAGTATAATGGAATCGCCCATTCCGGGAAAGGCGCGTGGGGCGCTCAGGCGTAGCTGTGGCCGCGCACCCGGATGATGACGTCGACGCCGTCCGGCTGGGTGCCGTCGGGCAGGCCCGGCAGCCGCTCGAAGGAGACCGAGTCGGCCGGGACGTCGGTCAGCTCGCCGGTCTCCACGTTGTAGAAGTGGTGGTGTTGGCTGACGTTGGAGTCGTAGAACACCCGCGCCGGGTCCACCAGCACTTCGCGGACCAGGCCCTGGCGGGCGAATAGGTTGAGGGTGTTGTAGACGGTGGCCTTGGAGACCCGCACGCCCTGCTCGCGGGCCAGGCGCATCAGGCGCTCGGCCGAGAGGTGCTGCTCCTGGGCGAACAGGATGCCGGCCAGCGCCACCCGCTGGCGGGTGGGGCGGATGCCGCAGGCCTCGAGCCGCTGCTTGTTCAGATCGCCGTTCATATCTGCAGCACAAATCACCATGGCTGTCAATCTGACACCCAGTATATCGGTCTGGCAGGCCCGGAGTCCATCCGTGAGGCCTCTTTCCGGGCCGCGCCCGGGAACCCATCCGGCCGAGACGAGGCTCAGCGGACGGCCGTCTGCTCCTGCTCCTCGCCGGGGTTCTCGGTGCTGAATACGCCCGAGTCGTAGTCGTAGGCGAACAGCTCGGCGTAGCGGCCCCAGTCGATCATGACCTCCAGGACCCGCTCGGCCTCGTCGTCGCTGAGGTAGGCGCCGATCTCTTCCAGGAAGCGGCTCTCCGGCACGCGGCTGCCCGGCGTGCTGTCCAGCACCCGGACGATGTGGCCCGCCAGCGGGATGCGCCGCATCAGGTGGCGCCCGAAGACCACCTTGCGCTGCTGGATGTCGCCGTCGAGGAAGGCCACGCCGTGCTCGGTGAGCTGGATCTCGCCCCCGGAAACGCGGGCGAAGTCCAGCAGCTCCAGCGCCTCGAGGATCGGGAACAGCTCGTCGACCTCCATCTGCAGCTCTTCGGCGAGCTCGGAGAGGCTCCCGGAACGCCGCCCGCTGCCGCCGTCGACCTCGTCCAGCACGCCCACCATCTGGGCCACGCCGGCGCTCGGCAGGCGGTAGCCGATGTGGGCGGCCCGGCGCGGGCCGGTGGTGGTCGCGGTCATGGCCTCGTAGATGCGCTCCATCATGCGCCGGAACGTCGGCGACTCGGGGTCGCGCGGGTGCCGGAACGGAACCGGCAGCTCCATCTTCACCCGGCCCGGGTTGCTGTCCAGGATCACCACCCGGTCGGCCAGCATCAGTACCTCCTCGATGCTGTGCGAGACCATCAGGATGGCGCGGATCGGGATGCGCCGCTCCAGCCACAGGTCCAGCAGGTCGTCGCGCAGGGTCTCGGCGGTGGGCACGTCCAGGGCCGAGAAGGCCTCGTCCATCAGCAGAATGTCGGGATTGACCACCAGCGCGCGGGCGAAGCCGACGCGCTGGCGCATGCCGCCGGAGAGCTCCTTGGGATAGGCGGACTCGAAGCCGTCCAGCCCGATCAGGTCGATCGCCTCGATGGCCCGCCGGCGGCGTTCCGCGGCGGGCATGCCCTGGGCCTCCAGGCCCAGCTCCACGTTCTCCAACGTGCTCAGCCAGGGAAACAGGGCGAAGGTCTGGAACACCATGCTGATCTCGGACACCGGGCGGCGCACCCGGTCACCGCGGTAGAGCACCCGGCCCTCGGTGGCCAGGGTCAGGCCGCAGATGATGCGCAGCAGGGTGGACTTGCCGCAGCCGGATCGCCCCAGGATGGCCACGATCTCGCCGTCGCGGATGCGCAGGTTGATGTCGCGCAGTACGTCCACCTCGCCCCGCCCGGGCACGGGCAGGCGCTTGCCGACGGCACTGAGCTCGATCAGGGTGTCCGCGCTCATGGGTTGTCCGGTCACTCCGCAGCCATGCGCTCCTGGGCGAAGAGGTAGAGCCGCTTCCACACCAGGCGGTTGAACAGGATCACGTACAGGCTCATCACCGCGATGCCGAGCACCACCCGGCGCTGGTCCCCCTTGGCCGTCTCCTCGGCGATATAGGCCCCCAGGCCGGTCGCCGTCAGAGTGGTGTGCCCCCAGCTCACGATCTCCGCGACGATGCTGGCGTTCCAGGCCCCGCCCGAGGCGGTCAGCCCGCCGGTCAGGTAGGCCGGGAACACCGCCGGCAGCAGCACCCGCTTCCACAGCAGGCGGCCGCGCAGGCCCAGGTTGGACGCCGCCTGGCGCAGGTCGTTCGAAAGCGACGAGGCGCCCGCGATCACGTTGAACAGGATATACCACTGGGTGCCCAGCACCATCAGCGGGCTCAGCCAGATCTCGGGATTGAGATCGAAGCGCAGGATCACCACCACCGCCAGCGGGAACAGCAGGTTGGCCGGGAAGGCCGACAGCACCAGCGCGATGGGCTGCACGCGCTGGGCCACGCGCGGGCGCAGGCCGATCCAGATGCCGACCGGGACCCAGACCAGGCTGGCCAGGAAGATCAGCACCACCACCCGCACCAGGGTGAAGAAGCCCAGCACGAACACCCAGCCGATCTCGCCGTAGCTCGCCTCGGAGAGCACGAAGTGGGTGAACAGCAGCACGCTGCCGACCGCGGTCACCGCCAGCAGCCCGAGGCCGGTGTACACCCGCCAGCGCCCGCCCCTCTGGCGCAGCCGGGGATGCTTGTGCCGCTCACGCCGGCGCCGGTGCGGCGGCCGCGGCAGCAGGCGGACCCCGCGCAGGCGTTCGCGCACGCCGCCCAGGTACGCCAGCACGGAAGCCAGCAGACGCGTGCGCTGCAGCAGGTCCAGGAACCAGGACGAGGGCGGCTCGGCGGCCTGCGAGAGCTCCACCTTGAACTTGTCGGCCCACGCCACCAGCGGCCGGAACGCGAACTGGTCGTAGAGCAGGATCACCACCAGCATGGCGAGGATGGCCCAGCCGATCCCGGTGAGGTCGCGCTGCTGGATGGCCAGCGCGATGTAGGAGCCGATCCCGGGCAGCAGCACCTGGTGGTGGGAGACCGTGATCGCCTCGGAGGCGACCACGAAGAACCATCCGCCGGAGACCGACATCATGGTGTTCCAGATCAGCGACGGCATCGCGTAGGGCACTTCCAGTTTCCAGAAGCGCTTCCACGGCGAGAGCCCGAACAGGTCCGCGGCCTGCACCAGGTCCTTGGGCAGCATCTTGAGCGAGTAGTAAAAGCTGAAAGCCATATTCCAGGCCTGCGAGGTGAAGATCGCGAACACCGCCGCGGCCTCCGGCCCCAGCAGGCTGCCGTGGAACAGGCGCAGGAACCCCGCCACCGTGATCGAGAGGAAGCCGAGGATCGGCACCGACTGCAGTACGTCCAGCAGCGGGATCAGGACGCGCTCGGCCCGGCGGCTCTTGGCCGCGAGCGTGGCGTAGCTGAACGTGAACAGGAACGAGCAGGCCAGCGCCAGCGCCATGCGCAAAGTGGTGCGCAGGGCATAGTCCGGCAGGTGCGAGGGCGCCAGCGAGATCGGCAGGGTCTGACCCAGCGTGTACGGCTGGGTCATCTGGTGGCTGCCCCAGGCGATCAGGAACAGCAGCCCGAGCAGGCCGGGCAGCACGATGAAGTCCCACCGGTTCGGTGGACGCAACAAGCCCGGCGTTCCGTAACGCGCGTCGTTCACGGGAACCTGCCTGATCCTGGGCTGTGGGTGGGCGATGCGCGCCGGAAGCTGCGCGGCTGGCGCCGCCCAAAGGGTAAGCCGCGGATCATGCGGGCACAAGCCCGGCCCGGGGCGCAGACCGCGACATGCCGGGGCCGCGGGCCGGGCTACCGACCCGGCTGCGGGTGACGTTGGTTCGCCACCCATCGGTCTGTTGCCCCCTCTCGCCCGGCCTCCCTTTGAGGCCGGCGCCAAAGCCAGCCTATCGTCGATTACGGGAACACGGGCGGGACAGGCAACAACGCACAGGCCGCCTCTCCCTACGCGGTGCGGTATGCGGGCCTCTCCCGGCCCCCCGGAGCGGACGCAATGCGGCTGACGCGGCCACGGCGGCAACTGGAACGGCTCGACTTGGGGGTTGCGCGTGGCAACGGACGGCCCGGCGAATGCCGGGGCGTCCGCCCACGCGGCTTTTTTGCGCCCGGCCCGCGAGCCCGGTCTACTCTCCCGGCCGCCCGGCCTGCCACGGCAGGGGGTGCGGGGGAACGCCGCCACGACGCCCGCGGCCGCTCCTTGGCACTCACCGCTCGCGACCCGGCATCACGGCCAATCGCGACCGCGCACCGCCCCGACACAGAGCCGGGCATCACGGCGCTCGCGCGCTGCCTGCGGGTAGCACGCGAGCAGCCGCACCGCATGGCACGAGGACCCGTTACACTGCCCCGGCCGGGGTGCTGTACCCCGGGCCTGCCGGGCTTCTGGCGGGGGGATCCGGAAGCATCCCGAAGGCCGCAACACGGGCGCTCCCCCTGAACGGGGGGAAGCCCGCCGTTGCGGCGAACCCCGACGTTCCATTGATCGGTCAATTGCGCCCGTTAAGGCCCCTGCGCGCTGTGCGCGGGTGGATCCTAACGTAGTGTGCTTTCAGCAAAACAACAGAGCACGGAAGAGTCCATGCGGGCACACCGGGGTTTCACCTTGATCGAGCTGATCATCACGCTACTGGTGGCGATCGTCCTCCTGTCGATCGCGATACCGAACTTTTCCAGCCTGATCAAGGACAACCGCATCACAACACAGGTCAACACCCTGGTCCGCGCGCTGCAGCTCGCCCGCTCCACGGCGATCAAGCGCGGCCAGCGAGTGGTGGTCTGTCGCAGCTCGAACAGCACCTCGGCCAGCCCGAGTTGTGACACCGGCAGCGGGAGCTGGACCGAGGGTTGGGTGGTGTTCGTGGACTGCAACAATGACGCCCAGGTCAGCACCGGGGTGAACTGTGACGGCACCGGCACCCAGAACGAGCCCATCATCGACCGCGGACCGCCCGCGCCGCAGGCGATCACCCTCGCCGCCACGGGCTCGACCACCGACTACGTGTCCTATTCGGGCAGCGGCTTCCCGCGGCTCACCAGCGGCCAGCCCCAGAACGGCGCGATCGATTTCTGCGACGACCGCAAGACCAACAACAACAGTAGCCCCCCCACGCTTTGGCGGGTGCTGTCGATCTCCCAGACCGGCAGCCTAAGTACGGAGACCAAGGGCGGGATTGCATGTCCCTGAACAGACTCGAATCGCGCGGACACCGCGAGCGCGGCGTGTCCTTGCTGGAAGTGCTCGTGGCACTGCTGGTGATGTCGGTCGGGCTGATCGGCCTGGCCGCGCTGCAGGCGAAATCCATGCAGGCCAACTGGGAGGGCGTCTACGGCATTCGGGCGGTGCACCTGGCGGACCAGATCATCGAGAGCATGCGCGCCAACCCGGCCGGCGCGACGAGCTACAGCGGCACCGGGCAGAACAACGGCTGCTCCGACGCCGGCACCGGCGGCTCCACGGCTACGGACTGCAGCGCCCTGCAGATGGCGCAGGACGATATGTGGCACTGGAACCAGGCCATCGGCGACCAGGCCACGGGGCTGCCGAACGGCAGCGGCAGCGTGACCCAGCTCGCGTCCGCGACGCCCTGCGCCGCCAGCACGACGCGCTACCAGGTCGCGGTGACCTGGCAGAACAGCGCCACACCCCACTCCTACAGCACGTATTTCTGTCTATGAGCACGCGGGGCAAGCAATCCGGATCGGTGACCAAGCGCCCGCAGCGCGGCCTGAGCCTGGTCGAGCTGATGGTCGCGCTGGTGATCGGCACCATCCTGGTGGGCGGGGCCCTGACGCTGTTCGTCAAGAGCAAGGCGAGTTACCGGCAGAACCAGCAGATCAACGCGATGCAGGACGTGAGCCGGTTCAGCCACCACGTGCTGGTGGCCGACCTGCGCCTGGCCGGGTTCTGGGGTGACACCAACGCCGCCGCCTCGATCGAGGGGAGCGCAAACTTCAACCCCCTCTCCACGGCGGTGGCCAATGACTGCTACGGCTATAACGATCTCGGCAAAATCGTCGAGGGCAGCAACAACTCGGACCCGTACACCGGAGCCGGCTGCATCCCGTCGTCCGACTACCAGAACGGCACGGACATCCTGATCGTCCGCCACGCCATGCCGAATAAGGTCACGACCACCCAGAAGGGCGAGGTCTATGTGCGCGGCACCAGCAGCGGCGGTACGCTGCTCGTCGCCGGCGTCGATGACCCGGGCAGCTACCCGGGGGGGGACGTGCGTCCCGCGAGCATGACCGTCTACTACGTCCGTCCCTACACCAACACGCCGGGGGACAACCAGCCCTGCCTGCGGATGAAGACGCTGGGGGTCAGCGGCACCACGCCCACCATGGCCGACCAGGAGGTCGCCTCCGGTGTGGAGCAGTTCCAGGTGCAGTTCGGCATCGATACCAGCGGCGACGGCAGCGTCAACGAGTACGTCAATCCCGGCAACGTCCCGAGCAACGCGACCATCGTGGCGGTCCGCTTCTGGCTGCTCGTGCGGGCCGACAAGCCGGGCCAGGACTACACCAACAACCTGAGCTACACCCTGGCCGGCAACACCTACCAGTACAACGATCACTACCGGCGCCTGCTGCAGGTCGACACCGTGCAGCTGCGCAATGCCGTGATCCAGTAGCGTGGCGCAGGGAGACCGGGCGATGCATGCAATGACGTACAGGAATCCTGGCCCAGCCCGCGCCCAGCGGGGCGTGGCCCTGGTCATCGGGCTGATCGTGCTGCTGCTGCTGACCATGATCGGGATCGCCGCCATGTCCTCGTCGGTGCTGGGCCTCGCCATGGCCAACAACACCCAGGCGACCGACCGCACCTTCCAGGCCGCGCAGTCGGCCCAGCAGGACGCGATCAGCAGCGTCTCCAACTTCAACACCATGACCTCGACCAGCGGCAGCCTGTCGCTCGACAGCACCAGCGCGAACTGGAGCAACGGCTACCAGGACGAAAGCAAGGGCGGCTGCCAGGCGAGCGACAAGGGCGGCACCAGCATCAGCAGCGGCAGCGGCCTGGCCTCGTACCGCTTCCAGATCGAGACCAAGGCCGACGGGCCAAGGCACGCGCGCTCGCACCAGTACCTGGGCGTGTGCCTGACCGGCCGCAGCTGAAGAGGGAAAGGCGATGAACGGAACCAGCTTTATGACACGGATCGGCGGGCTCCTGGCCGCGGCCCTGCTCGCCACTGCCCTGCCGGCGGCGTCGGCACCGGGCACCCTCGTGGTCCACCACGAGCTGATCAACGTCGAGCGCGGCATCGAGGCCTACTCGATCGACTACCGGCCGCAGCCGGGCGGACGCGGCCAGGTGACCTACAAGACCTGCCCGAAGTGCGACGCGAAGGTCATGCCGGCGTCGGAGAGCGTCGGGCTCTACTACCGGCAACAGTCGGTCCCCGCCTCGGAAGGCAGGCATTACAGCGGCTACTCCGGGACCGTCTTCATCAAGCTCAAGACCGGCCTGGTCGACCGCATACGCTGGGATCGCGACTACCGGAGCAAGACGAACGGCGGTCGTCAGGGGGGAGCACGATGAACACCATGATCCATCGCGGCGTCCTGCTCGCCGCCGCCGCCGCGCTGATCCTGGCGGCCGCCGGCCCGGCCCGGGCGGACGACACGGAGATCTACACCGGCGCCAGCGGCAACGGCATCCAGCCCAACGTGCTGTTCATCATCGACACCTCGGGCAGCATGGGCACCCAGGTCTACACCCAGCAGCCCTACGACCCGAGCACCACGTACACCGGCGACTACGACACCAGCCAGACCTACTGGGGCTACGTGGCCAGCAGCGGCGGCGGCTACACCCGGTTCAACATCGAGGGCAGCTTCGCTTCCAGCTGGAACCGCTGCGCGGCTTCGCAGACGGCGCTGGCCAACAACGGCTATTACACCGGCACCCTGGCCTTCTGGGACCCCAACGCCGGTCATGGGCGCCACCGCCAGGGCGCGTGGCAGCAGTTCCCGCGCAGTTACGGATGGGGCTACAAGAGCTGGGGCGGGGGCGGCGCCAGCATCGGCAACTACGTCGAGTGCCAGGCCGACAACGGCAGCAACGGCGACAGCCAGACCTCGGATCCCACGGCCGCGCCCTGGGCCGCCAACGGCACGGCCGGCCCGTGGAGCGCCAGCCAGTCCGACAGCGTGAGCTGGGCCAGCACCGGCAGCTCGGAGACCATCTACACGGGCAACTACCTCAACTACCTGGAGAATGCCCAGGCGACGTTCGAGGGCACGCGCCTGAGCATCGTGCAGGGCGTCACCAAGCAGCTGATCAACAGCGTCAGCGGCATCAACGTGGGCCTGATGCGCTTCGACAACGGGGGTGGCAGTTACCCCGACCCCAGCCCGTATCCCGGCATCACCTTCAACTACGGTTCCGACAACGGCGGCTACGTGGTCTACCCGATGCAGGATGTGGTCGCGGCCCGGTCGAGCTTCCCGACGGCGATCGACTCCATGAGCCCGGGCGGCAACACGCCGCTGGCGGAAACCATGTACGAGGCCGCCCAGTACTACCGCGGCGGTCCGGTCGAGTACGGCGACCACTCCGCCCCGGGCCTGTCGGCGGACGGCTCACGGATCAAGGTCAACGGCAACCCGAGCCACACCTACGCCAGTCCGATCCAGGCCGAGTGCCAGAAGAACTTCATCGTCTACCTCACCGACGGACTGCCCACCGCGGACGGCGGTGCGGATACGGCCATCAAGGATCTGCCGGGCTGGAACGAGGGCAGCTGCAGCTACGCCAGCGGCAGCGACTGCCTGCCCAACCTAGCCGGGTACCTGTACAAGACCGATCAGAGCAGCGCCTACAACGGCGAGCAGAACATCACCACCTACACGGTCGGCTTCGAGGGCGGCTCCGGCGGCGGCGCGCCGGATCCGGCGTTCCTGCAGCAGACGGCGCAGAATGGCGGCGGCAAGTTCTACCTGGCCGACGACACCAGCTCGCTGACCCAGGCGTTCCACTCGATCATCACCCAGATCCTCAAGATCAACACCACCTTCACCGCGCCGGCGGTGTCGGTGAACGCCTTCAACCGCATCCAGAACCGCAACGAGCTGTACTTCACCTTGTTCCGGCCCACCAGCTATGTGCGCTGGCCGGGCAACGTCAAGCGCTTCGACCTCGGGCATCCCACCGGCAGCTCGAGCAGCGGGCCGCTGGAGATCGTCGACACCAACGGCAACGCCGCGGTCGACCAGGCGACGGGCTTCTTCAAGGACTCGGCGACCAGCTTCTGGACGCCGACCTCGGACGCCCCCGACGGCGGCGACGTGACCAAGGGCGGCGCCGCGAGCCTGCTCAGCGTGCCGCCCAACCGCAAGGTCTACACCTACACCGGCAGCAGCAGTGATCTGACCACGGCCAGCAACCTGCTCAGCACCAGCAACAGCGCCATCAATGACGCCCTGCTGAGCCTGGGCACCGGCACCACCTGCGGCACGACCTGCCAGCAGGTGGTGCACTGGGCCCAGGGCAAGGAGCTGGACGCCAACGGCAACGTGGTCACCGACAGCAGCGGCAACCCGGTGCCCCGCCAGGAGCTGGGCGACCCGCTGCACTCGGTGCCGCGCATCGTGACCTACGGCGGCACGCAGAGCGACCCGCAGATGGTGCTGTACGTGACCACCAACGACGGCTACCTGCACGCTTTCAACGTCGGCGCCATCGGCGGCACCAGCTTCGACGGCACCAGCTCCGGCCAGGAGATGTTCACCTTCATCCCGCCGGACGAGCTGCCGCGCCTGCAGACCCTGATGGACGACAACGCGGGCAGCCACATCTACGGTCTCGACGGCTCGGTGACGGCCTGGGTCAAGGACGTCAACCGCAACGGCAAGATCGAGCCGAGTGCCGGCGATCACGTCTATATCTACTTCGGCATGCGCCGCGGCGGCAGGAACTACTACGCCCTGGACGTCACCAACCCGGCCGACCCGAAGTTCCTATGGGAGATCAAGGGTGGGACCGACAGCAGCGGCAACGCGCTCACGCCCGGCTTCGCCAACCTGGGCCAGAGCTGGTCACAGCCGACCATGGCGAAGATCGACCTCAACGGCACAGCCACCGAGGTGCTGATCTTCGGCGGCGGCTACGACACCAGCGAGGATTCCGGGCCCGGCCCCGACAGCATGGGCGACGGCGTCTACATCGTGAACGCGACCACCGGCAATCTGATCTGGCGCGCCGGCCCGGACAGCGGCGCCAACCTGCAACTGACCGGGATGGACTACGCGATCCCGTCCCGGGTCAGCGTGGTCGATCTCAACAACGACGGGCTCGCCGATCGGCTGTACGTGGGCGACATGGGCGGCAACGTCTGGCGCATCGACCTCAACGAGAGCAACACCGGCGCCGGCGATCTGGCCAGCGACGGCTACCAGCTCGCCAGCCTGGGCTCGGCCGCCTCCAGCAACGCCAGCGACAACCGCCGGTTCTACTACCAGCCGGACATCGCACCGGTGTACAAGGGGCCGGGGGCGCCCTACCTGGCGGTCGCGATCGGCTCCGGCTACCGCGCGCACCCGCTGGACACGACGGTGCACGACCAGTTCTTCGTGCTCAAGGACCCGAACATCAACGGCAACCCATCCGCGACGCCGACGCCGATCCAGGAGAGCGATCTTTACAACGCCACCTCCGACGTGATCGGAACCGGCAGCTCCAGCCAGCAGCAGTCGGCGCTGGCGACCCTGTCGAGCGACAAGGGCTGGTACATCAACATGCAGGAGCCGGACAGCTCCTGGATCGGGGAGAAGGTCCTGGCGGCACCCCTGATCGTCAACGGCTCGGTGACTTTCACCACCTTCACCCCGGTCGCGTCCAACTCGACCTCCTCGTGCGCGCCCAGCCAGGGCCGAGCCCGGGCGTATACGGTCAACCTCGAGAACGCGACGCCGGTGTTCAACCTGGACAACGTGGGCTCGAGCACCGCGCTGACGCAGACCGACCGGTACACGGAGCTGAAGCGCGGCGGCATTCCGCCGTCACCGACGCTGATCTTCCCCAGCGGCTCCGAGGCCAGTGGCAGCACCAGCAGCAGCGGATCGGGCAGCTTCTGCAGCGGCGGCAACCAGCCCGTGCTGCTGGTCGGGCCGGAGAAGATCCCGACCAACGTGTGCAACGCGCCCGTGATAACCTACTGGCACGATGACAAATACTGACACGGAGCGTCGGCCCCGGGGGCCGCGCCGCCCCCGGGGCCCCGCGAGGGCCGGGAAACCGGCCCGGGAGTGAAGGGGCATGGCGGCACACGGCAAGCCACGGGGATTCACGCTGCTCGAGCTGATGGTGGTGCTGGCGATCATCGGCATCCTGTCGATGCTCGCGATACCGCGCTACCAGCGCTACCTGCAGAAGGCGCACCGCTCCTCGGCGGTGGCCGCGCTGTCGGATCTCGCCACCCAGGAAGAGCAGTACTACCTCGACAACCAGAGCTACACGGCCTCGCTGGGGGCTCTCGACCGTAGCGCCGGCGCGGCGGACATGTACACGCTGAGCATCCCCACCGCCGACAGCAGCGGCTACACGCTCCAGGCGAGCGCCAGGGCGGGGACGCCGCAGACCGGCGACCAGGTCGACGGCGTCAGCTGCGCCACGCTCACGCTCGACTCCACCGGCGACCGCTCCCCGCCGCAATGCTGGAAGTAGCGGCCGCGACCCCCACCCGGGCCGGAGCCGGCAGCCGCGCCGCGTGACAGCCTTCGTTCTTGACAGATTCCGCTCCGGCTACCACGCTTTAGTACATTGGCATGCCACGGACGGGCGTGTCGGAGTCTGCAAAGCAGCGAAGACAGGGAAGTCATGCCATATCCAGCCCTCGCGCGCCGCTCTGGCGGAATCACGCTGCTCGAGCTGATCATCACGCTCGCCATCACCGGCGTGCTGCTCGCCGTCGCCGTGCCACTCGCCCGCCGGGCCATGCGCAACGCGCGCATGACGGCGACTAGCAACCGCTTCCTGCATGCTCTGCATCTCGCCCGTAGCGAAGCCCTGCGCCGGGGCGTGCGGGTCACTCTCTGCAAGAGCGGCGACGGCGCCCGATGCGCCGACCGCGGCGGCTGGGACCAGGGCTGGCTGGTGTTCCGGGACGCAAATGCCGATGCCAGCCCGGACTCGTCCAATGCCATCCTGCTGGTCTCACCGTCGCTGCCCCGGGCCGTGATGACCGGCAACCGCCCGGTGCGCAGCTACGTGTCCTACGCCCCGGACGGTGCGACGCGGCGCCTGAGCGGGGCATTCCAGGCGGGCACGCTCACGCTCTGCGACCGCCGGGCACTGGCCCGGAATCGCAGGATCGTGATCAGCCGCACCGGGCGTCCGCGTGTCGCCGTCTCCTCCGGAGCACCGGGATCATGCACCTGAGACACCAATCGCCGGGCATGACCCTGATCGAGGTGCTGGTGGCGCTGGTCCTCCTCTCCATCGGCCTGCTGGCGCTCGGCTCGCTGCAGCTCGATTCGCTGCGCAGCGTGCGGGCTGCCGGCGTCCACTCGCGCGCCCTGGCCCTGGGGCAGGAGGTCCTGGAGCAGGCCCGCGCGGACTCTTCCGGTGCGCCGGACACCAGCGCATGGAGTGCCCGGGCGGCGCGCGTGCTGCCCTCCGGTCGGGTACGGATCGACTCGGGGGCGCACCTGCAAGTCACCGTGAGCTGGCGCGACGGCGAAAGCAGCCGCGCGCGCATGGCGCTGGAGGGAGCCCCATGAAGCGACGCCCGGGTGGATTCTCCCTGATCGAGACGATGATCGCGATGGTGCTGGGGCTGCTCCTGCTCGCGGCAACCACGCGCCTGTTCCTCCTGCAGCGGCGGATCTTCCGTCTCACCAACGCTCTCGCAAGCCTGCAGGAGACCGGGCGCTTCGCCCTCGAGCTGCTGGCGCGGGACGTGCGCATGGCGGGCTTGCGCGGCTGCGCCGGGGGCGGACCGGTCCGGATTGACGCCACGCCGCCCGCACCCGCCGGGTTCCCGGCGACCGCCGTCACCGGGCAGGAGGGTGGCGAGGCAGCCGACAGTCTGACAGTGCGCCGTGCCGACACCCGCTCCGAGCCGCTGGCGGGGGACATGGCCAGTGCCTGGTCCCCGGTGGCGCTGGCGACCAACCCGGCCGGGATCGCCCACGGCGACCTGGTGCTGGTCGCCGACTGCGGCGGGGCGGACGTGTTCCGGGTCACCAGCGATCCCCCGCGCCACGGCGCGGCCGCCCTGGCCCACCTCGCGACCGGCAACCGCAGCGCCCGGTTGCGCGCGGTCTACCGGCAGCCGGTCAGCGGTCGGCTCCCCGGCACCCGGGTCAGCCCGCTGGTGATACACCGCTACTCGGTCACGGACACCGGCCGGCGCAACCCGCGCGGCGGCCGGATCAGCGCGCTGGCACGCAACGGCCATGACCTGCTCGAAGGGGTGGAGACCATGCAGGTGACCTTCGGCGTCTCCGATCCCGGACAGCCGGTCCGCTACCTGACGGCCGACCGAGTGGCCAGCTGGAAGCGGGTGGCCGCGGTGCGCGTCGGGCTGCTGCTGCGCAGCCGCGCGCCGCTGCGGCAGGCCCCGGATCGCCGGATCTACCGGGTGGCGGGCACCCGGATCGGCCCGCCCGCCGCGGCCACTCCCGCCCATCACCCGGCCGACCACCGCCTGCGGCGCGTGGTGACCACCACGATCGCCCTGCGCGAGCCGGGGCGCCCATGAGCGGGCGGGCGCAGCAGGGCAACGTGCTGGCGGTGGGCCTGCTGACGCTGACCCTGTTGTCACTGCTGGGGGTCACCGCGGCCGGTATGACCGCGCTGGAGTGGCGCATGGCCGCGGCCAGCGCCCGGCGCGCGCGTGCCCTGGAGAAGGCCGAGGTCGCGATCCTCGATGCGCTGAGGGGAGCATCGCTGCTGCCGAGCGCCCGGGACGCGGCCGGTACCTCCGTGACGGAGAGTCATGACGGCATCCCGGTCCGCGCCCGCTACCTGGGCCGGCGGCTGACGACCGGCGGAACGCCGGAGGAATACTACGAGCTATCGGCAGGCGGCATGTCCGGACCCGTCGTGGTCCAGGGCGTGAGGCGCAGCACCGCGGGCGCCTGGCGCCCGGTCTACTGGTACGAGCGCTGAGCCACCGCCGACCCGAGGGGGCTGCTGGAAAAAGCCATGGACGGACTTTTCCAGCAACGCCCTAGGCGGAGCGCAGGCCCCGCGGCAGGGCGAAAAACATGTCCTCGCTGCGGCCGCCGAGCTCCTGGGTCTCGCCCCCGCCCCATCTGTGCAGCAGGTCGAGAACCCGGTCCACCAGCACGTCCGGAGCCGAGGCGCCAGCGGTGACGCCGACGGTGTCGACGTCGGCGAACCAGTCCCGGCGAACCTCCTCGGGACCGTCCACCAGATGCGCGGGGCAGCCGGTGTCCTCGGCGATCTCCTTGAGCCGGTTTGAATTGGAGCTGTTGTCCGATCCCACGACCAGCACCAGATCGGCCTGCTGCGCCAGCGACTTGACCGCATCCTGCCGGTTCTGGGTGGCGTAGCAGATGTCGTCGCGCCTGGGCGCCGCGACGCCCGGGAAGCGCTGGCGCAAGGCCTCGATGATGCGTCGGGTGTCGTCCATCGACAGCGTCGTCTGGGTGACGAACGCCAGCCTCGACGGATCCGGGATTTCCAGGGCCGCGACATCCTCCACGCTCTCGACCAGGTGGATATGTCCGCCCCTGCTGGTATCGAACTGACCCATGGTGCCCTGTACCTCGGGGTGCCCGGCGTGGCCGATCAGGACCACGTCGTTGCCCTTGCGCGCATGGCTGGCGACCTCCATGTGCACCTTGGTCACCAGCGGGCAGGTGGCATCGTACACGGCCAAACCGCGCCGGCGGGCCTCGTCCCACACCGCGCGCGAGACGCCGTGGGCACTGAACACCACCGTGGCGCGATCCGGGACCAGCTCCAGATCCTCGACGAACACCGCCCCGCGGCGGCGCAGGTCCTCGATCACGTAGCGATTGTGAACGACCTCGTGGCGCACGTAGATCGGCGTCCCGAACAACTCCATCGCCCGCTTGACGATGTCGATGGCACGCTCCACCCCGGCGCAAAATCCGCGCGGGTTGGCTAGCAGTATCTGCATGGTAAGACTCTCGGAAAGCTGCGGCTGGCTACTGTGGCTAGAATAACACGCGCTGCCCCGACCCATCAGCCGAAAGCCGCCCCGGTCCGGCGAAGGTTTCACAAAACCCTTACTCACGGTCCCGTCCAGTGAGCGCCTGCAGCACGAACAACACGACCCCGAGGGTGATGGCCGAGTCGGCGACGTTGAAGGCCGGCCAGTGCAGGGTGGCATAGTGCACGTCGATGAAATCCACCACGTAGCCGCGCGCGATCCGGTCGATGGCGTTGCCCAAAGCCCCGGCGAGCACCAGGCTGAGCGCAGCGAGCAGACCCGTCTGATAGTAGTAGGCCCGCCCGATCCAGACCAGCAACGTGCCGCTGACCGCGAGCGCCAGCACGACGAAGAACCACCGCTGCCAGCCGGAGGCGGTGCTCAGCAGGCTGAAGGCCGCACCCGTGTTCTGCACCCGGGTGATGTTGAGCACCGGCAGCAGGTGGATGGTCTGGAACAGTGCCAGGTGACTGACGACCAGGTACTTGGTGGCCTGGTCGAGGGCCAGTACCAGCAGCGTGACCAGCAGCCAGATCCACTTGCGGTCGGCGACGTAGTCGCGGATGTCGAATTCGTAGAGCATTCGCCGCCGCCCTGCCCTCAGGCGTAGCGCCGCTGCTCGCCCGGGCCGGCCACGTTCTCCACGCAGCGTCCGCACAGGTCCGGGTACTCCGGCGAGACTCCGACGTCGGTACGCCGGTGCCAGCAGCGGGCGCACTTCTCCGCCGCGGACCGGGCCACCGCCAGCCATACCCTGCCGAGGTCGGGAACGTCTGCCTCGACAGCGTTCGCCGGCCGCTCGCCGGACGGATGCACGCGCGCCTCCGAGGTGATCAGCACGAAACGCAGCTCGTCGCCCATGCGCGAAAGCTGCCGCGTCACGGGCTCATCCGCGTAAACCTCGACCTCCGCGTCCAGCGACGAGCCAATTTCTCCGTCCACGCGCAGCGCCTCCAGCTCGCGCGAAACCACCTGGCGTAACTCCAGCAGACGGTTCCAGTAGGCCATATCCACCTCGTCCGGGCCGACCGTCGGCTCGGCCCAGGTGGCGATGAACACGGACCCGGGCCGCTCGCCGGGGATGTGACTCCAGATCTCCTCCGCGGTGTAGGAGAGGATCGGCGCCAGCCAGCGCACCAGCATCTGCAGGACCTGGTGCATCGCGGTCTGCGCCGAGCGGCGCGCGAGGCTGTCCGCCTGCGTCGTGTACTGCCGGTCCTTGATCACGTCCAGGTAGAAACCGCCCATGTCCACCACGCAAAAGTTGTGCAGGCGATGGTAGATGTGATGGAACTCGTAGGCGTCGTAGGCCGACCGAATCCGCTGCTGCAGCTCGGCCGCCCGCGCCACCGCCCAACGGTCCAGCGGCAGCATGCGCGCCGGCGCCACGGCGTCCGTGGCGGGGTCGAAGCCGTTCAGGTTGCCGAGCAGGAAGCGCGCGGTGTTGCGGATGCGGCGGTAGGAATCGGCCGTGCGGTCGAGGATCTCATCCGAGACCGTCAGCTCGCCCCGGTAGTCCGCGGCCGCGACCCACAGCCGCAGGATATCGGCCCCCAGGCGATTCACCACCTCCTGAGGGGCCATGGTGTTGCCCAGCGACTTGGACATCTTGTGCCCGCTGGCGTCCACCGTGAAGCCGTGGGTCAGTACCTGGCGGTAGGGCGCGACGCCGCGCATCGCCACCGAGGTCAGCAGCGAGGACTGGAACCAGCCGCGGTGCTGGTCCGAACCTTCCAGGTAGAGGTCGGCCGGGAAGCCGAGCTCCGGGCGCCGCTCCAGCACGCAGTAGTGCACCACGCCCGAGTCGAACCAGACGTCCAGGATGTCGGTGACCCTCTCGTAGCTGGCGGCGTCCTCGCCGAGGACTTCCGCGGAATCCATCTCGTACCAGGCGTCGATGCCGCCGGCCTCCACCCGCTGCGCCACGCGCTCGGTGAGCGCCACCGTGTCGGGATGGATCTCGCCGGTCTCGCGGTGCACGAACAGCGGGATCGGTACGCCCCAGAGGCGCTGCCGTGAGATGCACCAGTCCGGCCGGCTCTCCACCATGCCGGTGATCCGGTCCCGGCCCCAGCCGGGGATCCAGTGGACGCGGCCGATCTGCCCCAGCGTCTGCCGGCGCAGGCCGGCCTGGTCCATGCTGATGAACCACTGCGGCGTGGCGCGGAAGATGATCGGCGTCTTGTGACGCCAGCAGTGAGGGTAGCTGTGCGAATAACGGGCCCGGTGCAACAAGGTCCCGGTCTCCTCCAGCACCCGCAGCACGTGCTCGTCCACTTCGCGCACCGACTCGCCGGCGAAATGCGGGGTGCCGGCCAGGAAGCGGCCGTCCGGCCCCACAGGGCTGTACACCTCGAGGTCGTACGCGCGCCCCACCACGTAATCGTCCTCTCCGTGCCCGGGCGCGGTGTGCACTGCACCGGTGCCGGCCTCGGTGGTCACGTGCCGCCCCAGCACCACCGGGACCTGCCGGTCGTCGAACGGGTGCCGCAGCAAAAGACCCTCCAGTGCCGCGCCCCGGCAGCGCGCCACAACCCGGGGAGCAGCGATGCCGTAGCGGCCGGCCACCGCGTCCAGCAGCTCCGCCGCTACCAGCAGGTACTCCGGTCCCCGGCCGAGATCGGCCTCTACCAGCAGGTAGTCCAGCTCCGGGTGCAGCGCCACCGCGCGGTTGCCGGGCAAGGTCCACGGGGTCGTGGTCCAGATGGGTACGGACACCGGGCCGTCGCCAACCTCGCCTGCACCGCAGGCAGCCAGGAAGGCGTCGCGGTCCACCGCGAGGAAGCGCACGTCCACGGCGGTGGAGATCTTGTCGTGGTACTCGACCTCGGCTTCGGCCAGTGCCGAGCCGCAGTCGATGCACCAGTGCACCGGCTTGAAGCCGCGATGCAGGTGGCCGTTCTCCACGATCCGGCCGAAAGCCCGGATCTCGTCCGCCTCGAAGCCGGGATCCATGCTGAGATATGGGTGCCCCCAGTCACCCAGCACGCCCAGGCGACGGAAATCCCGGGCCTGGTTCTCGACCTGCTCGCGGGCGTAGTTGCGGCAGGCCTGGCGGAACTCGCGGGCGTCCATGCCGCCCCGGGCGTCGCCTTCCGGCGCGGCCCTTCCCAGCCGCCGCTCGACCATCAGCTCAATGGGCAGGCCGTGACAGTCCCATCCCGGGATGTAGGGCGCATCGAAGCCGCTCATGCTCCGGGCCTTGACGATGATGTCCTTGAGGATCTTGTTGACCGCGTGGCCCAGATGGATGTCGCCGTTGGCATACGGCGGCCCGTCGGCCAACAGGAAGCGAGGCGCCCCCGCGCGCGCCTCGCGGACGCGTTGGTAGATGCCGTTCTCGTCCCACCAGCGCAGCATGTCCGGCTCGCGCCGGGCGAGGTTGGCGCGCATCGGAAACCCCGTCTTCGGCAGGTTGAGCGTGTGTTTGTAGTCAGCCACTACGTCCCGTCCCGTTGAGGCTTATCGCCCGGCACGCGCCGGGAGGTAGCCCATTGCGTTCCAGCCACTGGCACGCCTGCTCGACGTCCCGGGCGATGCGCTCCCGCAGCGTCTCCAGGTCGTCGAAGCGCTCCTCCGCCCGCAGGTAGTGCAGGAACGCCACGTCCAGGTGGCGGCCGTACAGGTCGCCCTCATGGTCCAGCAGGAATACTTCCAGCAGCACTTCGCCCCCGGCCTCCACCGTGGGCCGGGTCCCCAGACTTGCGACGCCGGAGGCCGGCCCGTCCGGCCGGACGCCGTCCACCGCCACCACCAGGATCCCGCTTACCGGCGAACGCAATCGGTGCAGGGCGATGTTCGCCGTTGGATAGCCGAGGTCCCGCCCCAGGCGACGCCCCGAGCGCACCCGCCCGGACATCGTGTACGGCCGCCCGAGCAACCGGGCCGCCTCCTCGAGGCGCCCGGCGGCCAGAGCAGCGCGGACCCGGCTGCTGCTGACGCGCTCGCCGTCGATTTCGCAAGTCTCCATGCGCGCAACCTCGAAGCCCTGCGCCACACCCGCCCGACAAAGCATCTCGAAATCGCCCCGGCGGCGGTGCCCGAAACGGAAATCGTCGCCCACCACCAGGTGCTGCACGCCGAGGCCGTCAATCAACACCCGGTCGATGAAGTCCTCGG
>Ga0209918_1000625_pt1 | contig 22509 bp, 18 predicted proteins | sample SalPonD_shore_MG_FD_185712 | JGI IMG/M metagenome (GOLD analysis project Ga0209918, IMG submission 185712) | Salt pond soil microbial communities from South San Francisco under conditions of wetland restoration - Salt Pond MetaG... | ecosystem: Environmental > Aquatic > Marine > Intertidal zone...
AAGTCGAACGTCCCCCCCCCCGAATAGGTTCGCGTAGGATCTAAAGGTTGGTCCCTTAGCCGCCTGCGAGCAATTTCACGGAGATAGATTCGACTTCAGTCCGGAAATTACGGACCTGCGCTCACTATGAACTGTGTTTAAAGTCAAGCAGCCATAGCTTTTTTCACACGTCCGAAAGCTATGCATCATAGCAAGCTTAGGGCTAAGAGGTATCCTGCCCAGACTTTCCCGATCAGACATCTTTAATAGTGAAAATCCTACATTTTTGTCAGGCTCTTTCCCTCATTCGATATTCTAAACCCCTATTATATTATAAATAGTTAACCTATGACAAGCACTTTTAGAGCACAGTTCAAGTTTGTACCAAGGTACAAAAGTGGATAAATCAGAAAAATAAACCGCTGATTTCTTTTAACTATTCTCCATTAGGGAAATTTAAAAGTGTGCTCCGGTTCTTTTTTTATTTAATTCAGCTCTGCAATTAGCGGGAGAGTATATTGTCCGGAACCAAAGAATTATTAACCCACACCGCAGATGTCCGGCTAAAGGTTAGCTCGGATACCTTGCCCGGCTTGTTTGAATTAAGTCTTAAAGGACTGAACCAACTATTAGTTCATAATTTTAATCCAGGCGAAACAAAGTATAATGAAGCCATAACCGAGCATATTTCCCTAACATCTCCCGACAAAACGTCTTTGCTGATTGACTTTTTATCTGAGATTTTAACCCTGAGTTATCTCCACAAAGCGATATTCTACCGTTTTTCAGTTAGTAAAATGACAGACTGTGCTCTCAAAGCAACACTTGAAGGTAAGCGGGTTGATGCCTTTAACGAGGATGTGAAAGCCGTAACCTATCATGAGGCTGACGTAAAAGTAAACAGTGAAGGAGACTGGGAAACAATCATCATTTTTGATATCTGAATTATGATAGAGCTAAACCAACTAAGGAAAATTGATGATTGTAGCTGGGAAATCCCCAAGACGGCCAGGAAAGATATGCGGGTACCAGCAACTATTTATGCTATTGAAGAACTAATCGATGATATTTTACAAGATCGGACCTTGGATCAGCTGATGAATGTGGCAACCCTTCCCGGAATTCAAAAAGAAGCCATCGTAATGCCCGATGGGCATGAGGGATATGGATTCCCTATAGGGGGCGTGGCAGCATTGGATATCAACGATGGGGTGATCTCCCCAGGTGGCATCGGTTACGATATTAATTGTGGAGTAAGACTACTTACCTCTGAAACCTCTTATGAAGAGATTAAACATTTAATAGGCCCCCTAGCCCACGAGATGTCCCGCATGATTCCCAAGGGCGTAGGACGTGGAGGAAAAATCGTTCTTAATGAAAACCAAATAACCGATGTATTAAAGAAAGGAGCAGAATGGGCAGTCGAAAATAATTATGGACTTACTGAAGATCTCGAACATATGGAATCTAACGGAAAGCTTGCAGATGCCGATCCTTCTCTGATATCCGATAAAGCCAAACAACGAGGGCTCGACCAGTTGGGTACGATTGGGGCGGGTAATCATTTTGTAGAAATAGATCGCGTTGAATCGATTTATGATACTAAAACCGCCAAAGCCTTTAACCTCTTTCCCGACCAGATTGTTATTCTGATACATACCGGATCTCGCGGCCTGGGTCACCAGGTGGCTACCGACTATCTGAAAACTTTCCTTAATGCTATGCCCTCTTATGGATTGGTTATGCCAGATCGGGAACTCGCTTGTGCTCCCTACAATTCCAAAGATGGTCTAGAATACTTCAAAGCCATGTCTGCCGCTGCTAATTTTGCTTGGTGTAATCGTGAACTAATTACCTGGGAAGTACGAAAATCGTGGGAATACATAATCAAACAACCGGCTAAGAATCTGAAGCTGCTTTATGATGTAGCCCATAATATTGCTAAAATTGAATCTCACCGGGTCGGTAACAGAAATAAAGAGCTGATCGTACATCGAAAGGGGGCAACGCGTGCTTTCGGGCCCGGCAGCCCGGATATTCCCGAAATTTTTAGACATGTAGGACAACCGGTCTTAATTCCGGGCAGTATGGGTACTCATTCGTATATACTCGTGGGTACCAAGGAAAGCATGGATCGCTCCTTTGGTTCAACTTGTCATGGAGCCGGGCGTAGGATGTCGCGAACGGCAGCAAAGAAACAAGTGGATGCTCCTACTTTAAAACAGGAACTGATTGCCAATGATATCGCTGTGGAAGCAGGCTCTTACGCAGGATTAGCCGAAGAAGCCTCCCTAGCCTATAAAGATGTGGATTTAGTTGCTGAGACGGTTCACCGTGCACATTTGGCTGCCAAAGTCGCTCGTTTAAAACCCGTTGGTGTTATTAAAGGGTAGTTTTTAAGAGAACCTCATTATAGATACATCATGAAGAGGCAGGCACCCAATTCAGATCATCAAGGACCAACAAACCGACAGTCAATCACTTTATTGGTCTCCGGTGATGTAATGATTGGAAGAGGCATTGATCAGGTTCTTCCCCAATCGGTAAATCCTGTCCTATATGAACGTTATATAAAAAATGCACTGAAATATGTTAAATTGGCCCAATATAAATCAGGCCCCATACCTAAAAAAATAAGTTATGATTATATCTGGGGAGATGCTCTTATTGAGATGCAACGCCGTAATCCGGACATCAAAATCATTAATTTAGAAACAGCTATAACTACCAGTGATGATTATTGGCAACAAAAAGAAATTCATTACCGTATGCATCCCAAAAACATACGGGTATTAACTAAAGCTAATATTAATGTTTGTGTACTTGGTAATAATCATATCCTGGATTGGGGTTTTGATGGTCTGCGGGACACATTAAATGTCTTGGAAAAGAACCATTTACTTACTACGGGGGCAGGATTGAATATCGAGACAGCAGCTAAACCCGCAATTGTGAACACTTCCAAAGGACGCCTGCTCGTATTTTCTTATGCTTCGACCAGTGCCGGAACTCCCACAAGCTGGAAAGTAACGGAAGATAAACCGGGGGTTAATCTGTTAGAAAAACTTAATCACAAAACAGCCACTAAAATTGGTCGTAATATCAATTCATTTTATCAGGATGGCGACCGCGTAGTCGTATCTATTCATTGGGGAGCAAATTTCGGATATGATATTCCTAACGATCAGCAAGCTTTTGCCCGTCACTTAATCGACACCGGACTGGTAGATCTTATTCATGGACATTCCTCCCACCATCCCAAGGGCATCGAAGTATATAATAAGCGATTAATTCTCTATGGCTGCGGAGACTTGATCAATGACTATGAAGGCATTAACGGACATGAAGAATACCGTGACGATTTATCATTGCTATATTTTGTAGAGATGGATACATCCGGAGCATTAAATTCACTAATTATGACACCTATGAAAATTCATCGTTTTCGCCTGCAACATGCCAATCATTATGATACACAATGGATAGCAGACCAACTAAAGAGCAAGTATAGAAAATTTTCTATTTCTTTTAATTCGCTGCAAAACAATGTGTTAAAATTATTATTTTGAATTTATATATGCTAATAATAACAATCTTATCCCTCCTATTAAATAATCAGTTGTCTCAAATTTTGAATACCAAAATTTACGGAGTTGTAAGTCTGCCCATTACATCAATGGTAGTATAAAGCCTATTGTATCCCAAGCCTTAAAATGATACTTAACAATAAGCATTAATTATAGGCATAGGATTATGGCTGAACCCAAGGATATAAAAACACCATTGAGCAACGAAGATTTAGAGCATTTTAAGACTTTACTTCTTGAAAAGAGGGAAGAAGCCCAGGAGAAACTTGATACTGTTTGGGATGACCAAACAAATCTCGAAGAAGCTGATGATGCCGATTATTCCTCTCTTACCCATCATCTTGGGGATGTCGGGTCTGACGTGCAAGAAGAAGAAATGCATTACCAACTGATTGAACGGTTACGAGAATATATACAATATATTAACGAAGCTCTGGAACGCATTGAAAACAAAACCTATGGCATTTGTCTGGCTACCGGTAAACTGATCAGTAAAGAACGCCTGGAAGCGGTGCCCCACACACGCTATAGCATTGAGGCCAAAAATAAGGGATTAGTTGAAGACACTTGAGATTATGACAAATAGAGAACGTCCATATGATCCGGATCCAGACCCAGTTTTTCACGAACGAATCAATGTGTTAACCAAACAAGGATACTGCGGTTTCAAAATCATCAAAAAAAGTGCGCACTGGAATGGTGTTTCGGTCACCGCTGCCAATAATGCAGGAAAGGTCATTACTTCAAACGGCAATACCGAAAGAGAAGCTCTTAAAAAACTTATAGACCAAATAGATTTAGCATTAGACAATAAAACGTAGGATCAAGTAATATTAATAAGAGAGAAAGGAACGTATGTTTGTCAACCGCAAAGATGCAGGCGAACAGCTTGGAAAGGCTTTAGAAAAATATCAATCCAAACATCCCATTATTTTTGGGATAGCGCGAGGAGGGATTGAGGTAGGATATTACGCTGCCCAACACCTTAATTGCGATTTTGAACCCATCATCGTGCGCAAGCTAGGATATCCCCGTCAACCAGAAGCCGCTTTTGGAGCTATTGCTGAGGATGGTAGCCTGTACCTTGATCCCTGGTCCAATCAATATCTGAATAAAGAAATTATTGAGCAGGTTATTAAAAATGAGAAAGAAGAAATCCAGCGACGGATTGAGACTTATCGAAGAGGAGAAAAACTTACCGATTTAAAAGATCGTGTGGTAATTTTAATTGACGATGGCATTGCCACCGGTTCCACCCTATTTGCCGCTATTGAGATGTGCAAAAAACAACAGCCTCATAAACTCGTTGTTGCCGTACCCGTTTCCGGATATCAAAAGTTAGCCAAAATAAGGGCAAAAGCCGACGACGTTATCATCCTAGAAAAACGAGAAGACTTTTTTGCCGTATCCGAAGGGTATGTTGACTTTGCCAACCTTAATGATAAACAGGTACAATATTTCATGGATCAATGGCATGACAAGAAGAAAAAAGTACAAGCTAATTAATCACTTTTGGTATGCTCATACTCAAGGTGAATTCGATATTTTTTTAAGTATTGATCACACTTTAAGGCTTTATCCCAATCACAAGGAGGGAAATATTCGTTTTACGGATTCTCTATTTCAACAAAGATCTATCATTATGCAGGCGCCATTCAATAGGACCAAGAACTAGATCTGACACCTAGCTTTGGCTGGACCTCACCTTATTTAATCTTAATAATCAGCCACGAACTATACTTTTGCAGTTTTTTTGTGTTGACGTTTGTGATCTCTAAACTGCTTTACTTCTTCCCAGCCGCGAGTATTGATGATATGTTTGGCTGTACACCAGGCCCGGCGTGCTACTGAAACGCCCAATTTCATATAATCAAAACTCATCAAATCGTGGCTGTCAGTGCCAATTACCAGCATAGCTCCCTCCTGATGCGCCATACGGGCCCAATTGTCATCAAGATCCATCCGCTGCGGCTGGGCATTAATCTCCAGCGCTGTACCTGTTTCTACGGCCTTTTGAATAACCTTTTTTAAATCCACCGGATATTCCTTTCGCTTACCAATCAATCGTCCCGTCGGATGGCTGATGGCGTTCACATACGAATTTTCGCAAGCTTTGATAATACGTTCGGTATTATCCTGGTTAAAGCGACTATGTATCGAAGCGGTAACCCAATCGAGCTTAGATAAAAGATCGTCATCGAAATCGAGGCTGCCATCAGGCAGTATATCCAATTCAATACCCGCTTTTAGAAAAGCTTCTCCCAACTGCTCATTTATTGATTGAATATCTTCCATTTGTTTTAAGACTTCCTCTTCCGACAATCCACTGGCAATACGTGAACTCTTAGAGTGATCAGTTAGGATCAAAAATTCGTAGGGATAGTGATCTCTCACGTAATGAACGAGCTCTTCGATCGTATTTAAACCATCTGACCAATCGGAATGTAGATGAAAATCAGCTTTAATGTCCTCGTGGTCAAGAAGTTTAGGGATCTTATGTTGAGCAGCCAGCTCAATTTCTCCCTCATTTTCTCGCATCTCAGGAGGAATCCAGCTCAATCCCAATTGTTTATAAATCCCTTCCTCGCTCTCCCCTGTGATCTTTTTATTACTCTTAATATCATAGAGACCATACTCGTTGATCTTATAGCCTTTATCTTTGGCTATTGTTCGCAGGTGAATATTATGATCCTTTGAGCCGGTAAAATATAACAGAGCCGCCCCCCACTGATTATCATCCATCATTCTTATATCCACCTGACGATCCTTTTGCTCAATTATAACGCTGGCTTTTGTCTCTCCACGGGCTAACACTTTTTTGACGCCGTCAAGCGAGGTAAAATAATCCAGCACCTTTTCCCTATCTTTTTTCTTTGATGTAGCCAGAATATCCACATCCCCGATCGTAGATTTCATCCTGCGAATACTACCGGCAAATTCCAGCTTCTGGATTTCTTTACAAGCGGACAAACGGTCGCTAAGCTCATCAACGATTTCCAATGCCTCGGCCAACAGGATACGATCACTGGCTTCTCGTGTCTGCACAAGTCCATCCCGCAGGTTCTCCACTGTTTTCTCTCCAAAACCCTTGAGCTCTTCGACCTCTCCACTGTCAAGCGCTTCGAGCAAATCGTCACGGGTTTTGATATCCAGCTCGACATGGAGCTTCTTAAGTGTTTTGGGCCCCATTCCGGGTACATCTAACAAGTCCACCAATTCATGTGGGAATTCCTTTTTCAATTCATCATATTTCTTGATTTTACCAGTCTCTATATATTCCCTGATTTTGCCCGCGATTCCCTCTCCTATGCCTTTGATATCTTCCAGTTCATCGTCGTCCATGAATTCCCGAATATCATCCGTTAAATGCTCAATCACACGGGCTGCATTTTGATAGGCGATGACCCGGAATCGATCTTTAGAACCGTGAAACCGGTAAATATCCGCCATATCATTGAAAATCTCAGCTAACTCTTTATTGATTTTGTACATAATTACACCTGTTTTGATCAATAATTAATAGGCGATTTAAATACCATAAACTCATTGATATTTGTGAGATCAATGGCTCCCAGAAGTTTGCCGTTATCAATGACGGGGAAAAACGATTTTTTATCTGTGTGTGCTTTCCTGAATATCTCTGCCAGATCATCATTGGTAGATACACTTGTAAAATCGCTAACCATGATATCCCTTACCTGTTTACTATTTGACCGGTCTCGGATGGCCCTCATCAAATCTGCATTATAAATGATCCCCACAGCATGCTGGTCATCAGCAACGATAAAATCCCTCTCGGTTCCGGCCAGAATCAAATCCACTACATTTTTAATCGTATCCCCGGGATCCAATACTGTAATATTGGTCATCATGGCATCCCTCACTTTATGTCCCCTGAGTATGCTTAGCTGTTGAATCAATATGTTTTCGCTTTGGGCACCAAAAAATATAAAGACGCCAATCAACGCAAGAAAAGGATTGTAAAACAGCCCGAAGAAGAAAAAGATGAGAGCTACAAACTGTCCCATGCGGGCCGCGATCTGGGTAGCTCGCACCCGTCCCATACGCAAGGCCAGCAATGCACGTAAAATACGGCCACCATCCATTGGAAAGGCCGGGATAAAATTAAAAGCAGCCAAAACCAGATTGGCATAAAAAAGTAAAAATAAAAAATTACGGGGTGATATTTCGCTGAAGAATTCTTGCAGTTGCTGTTGATCTAATCCACGAAAAAAATCGAATGGAATAACCAAATACAACAGCAAGGCGATCAGCAGGTTAACAGCCGGGCCCGCAAGTGTGATAAACAACTCCTGTTTGGGATCCTCGGGCATCTCCTCCAAACTGGCTACACCTCCAATCGGCAGTAACGTTATCTTTTGAGTTTGTACATTAAATTGCTGAGCAGTAAGTGCATGCCCCAATTCATGCAGGACCACACAACCGAAAAGCACTAATACAAAAATAATATTCCATAGCATGCCGGCCCCGCTCATGCCACTTATCAAGCCAATAAATACAATCCAAAGAATTAATAATAGAAACGACCAGTGCACTTGCACCTTTATACCGGCAATACTCCCGAGACTTAACGATCCTTTCATGATGATCTTATTCTAAGTTCCTTTTAACCATATAATACGCTGTTTACTGTCTAAAAATGGTATGTACAAATCAAATTAGTTTGTAGTAGAGCTTGTGTTTTTTATGTAGTACGTATCCCTATCTTTATATTTTACAATAGCTTAAAAATAGATTAGGCATTCGCCTGACTTTTTATTAATGTTAAATACTACATATGCTTAACAAAAGTTGGGAGGAGACATCATGATTTTTGTAAGGGAGAAGAAGATAACCAGACCTAAGATTAACCTAATCAATAGTTTGCTGGAAAGGCTGATCGGCAAAGCTAAAGATGAATGTATAAAGATCGTTGAGAGCAATGGCTTTATCTTTCTCGACAGCTGGGGAAACAAAGTGGGGTTTGCAAAAGAAAACACTAAAGAAGAATGGATTCTTAGTCTGCTGTTTAATGAAGAAGATGACAGTTGCTGTTTTTATCAACTGATCACTAAAAAACCTGATCAGCATTGGAAAGACAGCCAGATGTTGGATTATCATCTTGCAAGAGATACAGGAATCGTAGCTTCGACTTTAGCACTATCACTGGAGTTTATTATATATGTAGCGGCCGAACCAGCTTTTCACAGCCTCTACAGCTAATATGTATAGATACTGATCCCTACAATAACACCCAGTAATAACAACAGTTTTGGTTCCGGAGGGTTTTAAAAGCAACCCTTTTTAAAACCTAAATAAAACTGATGTCATTCTGCCTGTCCCGAATTTTTCGGGGAGCAGCCAATTAAAAGACTTCCTTTTTAACCAAAAAGAATTGATGTCATCTTGAGCGGAACGAAGTGGAGTCGAAAGATCTCCTCGATGAAGTTCGCGTAAGATCTAAAGGACAACTCCCTCACACGCCTGCGAGCAACTTCCGGGAGATAGATTCGTTTCCGTCCGCAAGATCGCAGACTACTCTCACTATGATCAGTTTCGGTTCCGTTGAGTTTAGTAAAATAGGATTCGTCGCCGGCGATTTTTTGGGTCCCAGCTTGCTGGTCCCGAGCTATCGGGATTGGATCGTTCAAAAATAGTGACAGATCCAAGCTCCGTATGATAATAAGTAATAGAATTTAGCCCTTCTGATAGACCGTTAAATCAAACTCACGTTGTGTTAGTAAATTCCACCGGTTGACACTTGTCAGGATTGTGGATGGGATGTATAAGCTGATTACTATTTACCCGGTCACAATCCAAGTGGCCGGGTTAGTATTAGCCAGTCCAGGTGATAGTTTTTTACATCAACATTGAAAAAACTATACCTATAAATATTTTAAATACTTATTGTTATCTTTTGTTTACCAATAGATTATATTTTCTATATCTATGATATAATTTATCGATTCCACTCATCATTAAATTAGCATCTTGCGTAGTTGTCCCAATACTAACGGTATTAAGCTCATCCCAATGATTGTCAACCAACCGGGTAAATTAGGCGGGATAATCTGCAAGACGGCAGCCAGACCAGGTACATATAGGGCCACCAGCAAAATTCCTACACATAATAGCAGTGCATACCACACGAAAGGATTACGGATAATGGCATTATCCCAAAAACCGGAGCTGTCTTCTCTCATGTTGAAGACGTGCCAAAGCTGCGCCATAGCTAAGGTCATGAACGAAATCGTTACGGAGGAACGAACCGACAATTGCAGATATTCCAAAGCAATTAACAAGGAACCCAGGACAGAAAAAGTAATGACCAGGCCATACGAAGCTATCCCAATCCAGTTAGAACGATCCAGAATCGGGTGATCCGGCTCGCGGGGCGGGCGTTGCATCACGCCTCTTTCGCCCTCTCCCACCCCCAGGGCAAGGGCCGGAAATACATCCGTAACCAAATTCAGGAAAAGGATTTGCAAAGGTAAAATAGGAAGCGGCGTACCTAGCATTGAGGCCAAACCTACCACTAGAACCTCACTTATATTGCACGACATCAGATAGTAGATAAACCGTCCGATATTACCAAAAATTACCCTACCCTGCTCTATAGCCTTAACAATCGTTGAAAAAGCATCATCGGTTAGCACCATATCGGCCGCCTCTCGTGCTACCTGCGTGCCACGCTGCCCCATAGCAATGCCAATGTCAGCCTTCTTGAGAGCCGGCGCGTCGTTAACTCCATCGCCCGTCATAGCCACGATGTTCCCGTGTTTTTGATAAAACTCGATGAGATCCAACTTTTGCCGGGGGCTGATGCGGGCAAATATAGAGGCTTTTAAAACATGCTTTGTCTCGGTCAGGGAAGCTTCCAACTCCGAGCTATCTGGCAGATCGGCGCCATGAATTACCATAGATTCTCCGTCATGCAGCCCGAGCGACTGAGCTATAAAGCGAGCCGTGGCTACCTGATCACCGGTAATCATAACAACTCGTATGCCCGCTTCGCGGCACTTTTCAATAGCCGGCTTCACATCTTTGCGCGGCGGATCGGAAAGTGCCGCCAAACCTACCCAGGATAGTTCTTTATAGGGATCTCCATTGGTGTCATCAACTATTTTTGTTGCCAGTGCAATCATGCGAAGTCCTTTTGAAGCCAGCTCTTCGTTTATCTGCTCCCAGTGCTTACGCTGATCATCATTCATAGGCTGTGAATTCTCCTCAATAATGACCGAATCGCATTTTTGTAATACCGAGCCCGGTGCTCCTTTTACATGTACCCGGAATTTACCGTCCTCTAAACGGTTCCATGTTGCCATCATTTTGATATCCGCATCAAAGGCTTCCTCCCGAACTTCCGGATATTTCTTGCCCAGATCATCAATATCAATATCAGCTTTTCGGGCGACGTCAAGAAGAGCAACCTCCAACGGATCCCCGGTACCTCCGTCTTTATGCTCAAATAGATTGGCATTATTACAGAGCGCACCTGCCTCAAGAGCCAAACGCAAGTTATTGTCGCCCTCAATATCCAACTGCCGGCCATCGGTAACAAATGAGGAAGCTTCATCCCCATCGACTGTTATTTCTTTTTGCGGCAGATAGAGATGAGTAACCGTCATTTTGTTTTCGGTGAGTGTGCCCGTCTTATCGGTACAAATAATACCAGTAGCTCCCAGCGTTTCAACAGAGGAGAGGCGATTGATTAAGGCATTTTTCTCGGCCATGATTCGCATCCCTTTGGCCAGGGCTATAGTCGCTACAATGGGCAGTCCTTCCGGGATTGCCGCCACAGCCAAAGCAATACCGGTCTCTATCATCAGGTAGAGATTTTTACCCGCCACTATACCCGATATTGAAACAAATATCGCAATAAGTAACGTTATGGCTATCAATCGATAACCGAGTTTATCTAATCTTTCTTCGAGAGGTGTCTGTTCCCCTTTTGCTTCTTCTACCAACGACGATATTTGTCCGAGTTCAGTCTGCAACCCTGTTTGAACGACGACGCCTTCTCCAGAACCTCGCGTAATATAGGTCCCTTTGTATAGCATGTTTGCACGTTCAGCCAAGACCGTTTCTTCTTCAAGTGGGGCGGCTCCTTTCGTAACCGGAAGACTTTCGCCGGTCAACGGTGATTCATCGGCCTGTAATTTTGAACTTTCAATGATTCGCATATCAGCCGTAATAATGTCTCCTCCCTCTAAAATCACGATATCGCCGGGCACCAGTTCTTCGGCGTCGATCTCCTTTACCTTTCCATTTCTGCGCACTCTTGTGGTGACCTTTCCAAGCTTGAATAACGCCTCCATGGAGCGTACGGCGCGAAATTCAGTAAAGAAACCTATGAGCGTATTAATGAGGATAACGACCACAATCGCCCAACCATCGATATATTCACCCAGCCAGAAAGCAAAAAGTGCCGCTAAAATCAGTAAGGCAATGATAATGCTCTTAAATTGATCCACCAGAATAGTTAACACACTTCTCTTTTTGTGTTTTTTCAACTGATTGGGACCGTAACTATTCAATCGATCATGGAATTGCGCATCGGACAGGCCTTCTCCGGCACTTGTATCCAAGGCATCCAGAACATCCCGAAAATCGACAGCCCAGGGATTTTCTACCTGGTAGGAAGTAGCTTTGCTCACTTGATGATAGTACCTCTTTTTAATAAATGTTAAAGCTGCCTGGTATGGCAATCCAGAATCTTAAGCCGGTTGCCAGATATTCTTAAAGAAGACCTTTACAAAACCGACATTATTGATCAATCTCTGCATTTTCGTGAATTCGAAATCCTTATCCCGAAATTTTTCGTGACTCCGGTATTGAATTCACTCAAGCTTTGATCTTGAATAACATTCCTGGGTTTTCAAAGGTCTCTAAAAGTTTAGCACATTTCCAACCATTGTATCTTGGCTGTGAGCCTTGGATTTGGATGCTCCTTCACGAACACGGTTTGTGATCTCATCCGCTAATTCCTCTGGACTAAAATACTCTTTTGTCAGGCCTTTCTGAATTATAGAAAGGGGCAATTCAGGAGCAATGGCTGTTTGGGGATCCTGAACAATAATTTGCCCGCCTGCCCGCTTAATTGCTCTTGCACCAGCCAAACCGTCTTTTCCACAACCACTCAAAATAACGCCCAGCGTATTTTTTTTATAGACCTCAGCTGCAGAGCGAAACAGGATATCAATGGAGGGACGCATGTTATTTTCCCGAAGACCGCGATGAGTATTCAATACCGGTTGGTAACTGGTTTTTCCAATTTCGCAATGATATCCCCCCGGGGCAATCCATACATCCCCCTCCTGTAAGGCTATACCATTAGAGGCCTCCCGAACCATAAGTCTTGTATTGGCATTGAGCTTTTCGGCCAATATTTTTGCATATGTTTGGGGTAAATGCTGAACTATCACTATGGGCGCCGCCAAATTCTCTGGCAGATTTGAAAGGATAGTAAACAGACTTTTCGTCCCCCCCGTACAGCCCCCAATTACTACAAGATCTACTGATAAGCGGATTGACGGCTGTTCAGTCAAGTCCTTAAACATCTTCTGGGGCTGGATTAGCGATTGTAAAATTTCTTCATCCAGCTTTTTCCTTACTTTTATTTTACTTGCAATTCGGATAATAGGTTCTAAACGTTTTTCGAGATGACGCTCGGCAAACAGTATTAAATTAGTATGCCTTGGTTTGGTCACAAAATCAATAGCTCCCATCCGTAAGCCGGTGATGACCGCTTCTGCTCCTTCGGTACTCCGGGGACTCATAATAACAATAGGTAACGATGGAAACCGGGATCGGAAATTACTGAGAATGGTAAGACCATTTGAATGCATATCATCTATACTCAATAAAACGACATCCGGCTTTTGATGTCGGACGACCTTCTCCATATCTGCCGAATCATCTGTCAACCAAAGAATTTCGATATCCTTGTGCTTATTGAGGACACTCGTTACCGCTCTTCGTACCAGAATATTATTATCGATAATCAACACTTTTACACGACTCATAAGCTCTCCTATTTCCAAAATCTTAAATTCTATCCGCTATTGAATGCGCCCTGATAAGCGTAAATAATTTAGTAAATTTGCCCCTACTATTATGTACAATCTTCTACTGTATCGATGTAGGAATTATTACTACAGTTTTACATTTCTGGATACTGATTGCTGGTGCTAGTTACTGGATGCTAAAGAAGACTGAAACCAACACGCATCACACAAAATATAAACCTGCGCAAAGTAGCTGAAGTTGATTGGTTTTTTTACAGGGCGGACCGTATAACTATTGTTGCATCGGCCTTAATCACTCCCTTTTTATTATGCATTTAGTTCCAGTGCTTGTGTAACGGGTCTTTCCGGCCAGTCACTGGATCTTTTTCTGGCAGGGGTACTTTTTTGATGTTTTCTAAAACCTGCGGCCGTTCATTGGGCTTGCCACGGCACAGATCGTAACTTCGTCCACCAGCATATGCCCCAACTACCCGAAAATCCGGACTGCTTCCAAGGCGACAATGTCCTACCCCGGCCGGCAGCAGAATAACGTCTCCGGCTTCGATATGAAACTCCCTACCCTGCTCCCCTCCCAGCTTTACGTCGGCCGATCCGCTGACAACCGCCAGAACTTCGTGGGTATTACTGTGGTAATGATGGTAGGAAAAAATGCCATCCACCCACGCATTAGTCCAGCCGTGTTTACCAAGCAGGTCAAGAGCGGCATTCGAATTTTTCTGGCTTTCATTCAGGGCTCCGGGATATATCAAAAGCGGTAGTTCCGGGTTATTGGGGACAGATCCATCATCTTCGAATTTGAAGGCTTTGCAGGTAATCATAGGCGATGTTTATTTCTAATATCAGTATTCTGAGAATAGGTAATATAAAATCTGTTTCTTTTTCTTAAAACAAATTAAGCATATGAGGCGGCGGTAGAAATAGCAGACGCAGATAGATAAAATTTATGATATATTCATGTAATCATATTTATTACACTTTTTATGTCCTCTAAAAAATAAATGATTGTTTGCCAGTCAATGATTCTTAAGGTGAATTTAGGATGTTTCTTCTATTCTTTAGTTGTGCTCGCAGCTTAATCCAGGAAAGATGGTTGTGATGTCTCTTGAAACGCGATATTGCTGGTTGTTCTGACCATTTCTTGAGAACACATAACAGCAAAGCTGAAAAGAACCTAACCATTAGATGTACTTTGGTTTTAATACTTGAAGAAAGAAACTTATAGATTATCGGTACATTAAAATTATTTTGATTGAGGCCTTTGCAAAACCCATCCGTGTCATGCTGTACTTGTTTCAGCATCTACTGCTTTATCCCTTTAAAAGCTATTAACTGGCTCTTGGCAAAAGACCCTGAATTAAATTCAGAGTGACACCGGGTTTTACAAGGCCTCTTGATTATTAGTGTATTTGATAGAGGTTATTATTATTTAACGACTTTACCTCTTTGAAAAGATCCAACGGACCCTGTGGAATGCCACTTTGAGGCTCCAGATGATTCAGGGTTTCCACAGTTCCATTTATACGTAAGATTATTATACCGCACTACAGGCATTTGATTCCAAAATAAAAAGGCAGCCCCGCATGTTGGCGGAGCTGCCTTCTGAACTGTGAAAAATGTAACCTATTTGCAGGCAGCGATGATGATGTTAAAATTAGTCCAGATCGAATCGATCCAGATTCATCACCTTATCCCAAGCTGCTACAAAATCCTGGACGAACTTTTCTTCTGCGTCGTCAAGTGCATAAACCTCAGCTGTAGCACGTAACTCGGAATTTGAGCCAAAGATCAGGTCCGAGCGAGTGCCCGTCCACTTAACTTCCCCAGTCTCATGATCGCGACCTTCAAAAACCTGCCGTTTTTCCGACTTGGGCTCCCAAGTCGTACTCATTTTGAGCAGATTTACAAAGAAGTCATTAGTCAGTGTCTCGGGATTATCGGTGAAGACACCATGGTCGGATCCATCGTAATTGGCATCCAGCACGCGCATACCGCCGAGCAGTACCGTCATTTCAGGAACCGTCAGGGTTAGCAGCTGAGCCTTGTCCACCAGCAATTCTTCCGCCGAAGCATTTCGTTGGGTATCGCAGTAGTTGCGGAAACCGTCAGCATCCGGCTTAAGCCATTCAAAAGATTCCTCATCAGTTTGTTCTTCAGTGGCATCAACCCGTCCCGGCGTGAATGGTACAGAGACCTCATGACCAGCTTTCTCAGCTGCATGCTCAATCGCTGCGCATCCGCCCAGAACAATCAGGTCTGCCAGTGAAACTTTCTTATCTCCGGACTGGGCATCGTTGAAGGCTTCTTGGATATCTTCCAGGGTATCCAGCACTTTAGATAGCTGTTCGGGATTATTGACTTCCCAATCCTTTTGAGGCGCCAGACGCACTCGCGCGCCATTTGCGCCGCCTCGTTTATCGGACCCTCGGAAGGTTGATGCAGATGCCCAGGCGGTGGACACTAATTCTGATACCGCAAGTCCTGAATCAAGAATCTTATCTTTTAATTCAGCAATATCCTCATCGTCAATCAGCTCATAATCCACGTCGGGAAGTGGATCTTGCCAGATCAAGTCTTCCTCAGGAACTTCCGGTCCAAGATAACGTGCTTTGGGACCCATATCCCGGTGGATGAGCTTAAACCATGCACGAGCAAAGGCATCGGCAAACTCATTGGGATTCTCATAAAAGTGTTTTGAAATCTTCTTGTATTCCGGATCCACTTTCAGGGCAATGTCGGTGGTGAGCATCATCGGGGCGTTCTTTTTGCCTTCGATGTGAGCATCTGGTACGGTGCCCTGCGCTTCTTCATTCTTGGGCGTCCACTGCCATTTGCCGGCAGGACTTTTGGTCTTCTCCCAATCATACTCAAATAGGTTTTCGAAAAAGCCTATGTCCCATTCAGTTGGTTTATTAGTCCATGCACCCTCCAAGCCGCTGGTGATGGTATCAGGTCCTTTACCCGTTCCGTAATCATTCTTCCAGCCGAGGCCCTGCTGCTCGATCGGAGCCGCCTCGGGATTCGGACCATTATGTTCTTCGGGGGCTGCGCCATGCACCTTACCAAAAGTATGTCCACCGGCGATAAGTGCAACCGTTTCATAATCATTCATAGCCATACGTTTAAACGATTGACGAATGAACTTTGCTGCTTTCTCTGGATTCGGTTCGCCGTTTGGCCCTTCTGGATTTACGTAGATCAGTCCCATATGGTCGGCGGCGAGGCGTCCTTCAAGATTTCCATCATCATCATGACGCTCGTCTGCAAGCCATTCATGTTCTGGCCCCCAGTTGACATCTTTTTCGGATTCAAAGATATCTTCCCGTCCGCCTCCAAAACCAAAGGTCTCAAAACCCATCGATTCCAAGGCACAGTTTCCGGCCAGAATCATCAAATCGGCCCAAGAGATTTTCTTACCGTATTTTTGCTTAATTGGCCAGAGTAAACGACGTGCCTTGTCGAGGCTCACATTATCGGGCCAACTGTTAACGGGAGCAAAACGCTGGTTACCCGTTCCTGCTCCTCCGCGCCCATCTGCAACGCGGTATGTTCCGGCATCATGCCAGGCCATACGAATAAAAAGACCTCCGTAATGCCCCCAGTCAGCTGGCCACCAGTCCTTGGAATCGTTCATCAGTTCGAAAAGATCTTGCTTTACGGCATCCAGATCGAGTTTCTTAAACTCTTCGGCATAGTCGAAATCCTCATCCATCGGATTTGACTTGGAGCAATGCTGACGTAGAATATCCAAATTCAACTTATTTGGCCACCAGTCACGATTTTTGGTTCCGCCACCGGCTGTCTGCCTTGACGAACCGCCGTGAAAAGGGCACCTACTTTCACTGTTTTCATTATTGGTTTTGGTACTATTTGACGAATTCTGACTTTTGTTGGTATCCATGCAACGTCTATTTTATTGTTTTCTATTTACTTCATTAAAATCACAAAATCATTCGATGTAACAAATTACTTTCTGATAGATATTGGTTATGACCCATATTTCATTTAGTTATAACATTAATATGTGGCACTATGATTCATTAAAAAAGTAAAATCAATTGTTGGAATTCCCAGAAATGCAACTAAATCATATATCATGACTTCAACCGAGCTCATTAAACAGTCGTTCCTCTTTTTCGCTATTTATAATTAGAGGCTTTTGCAAAACCGACCTTATTGATCAATCTCTGCATTTTCGTGAATTCAAAAACCTCACTTATACGTAATAAGCTCCGGTTTCGAATTCACACAAGCTTTGATCTTGAACAAAATTCCTGGTTTTTCAAAGGCCTCAAGTAGATATTATGTTTGCCGCAACAGTTCAAAATTGGTTTGCTGCATAAATTTATAGCCAAAACTCAGAAAGAAAGGCCGAGCAAGTGAATCAAATCTATATCCCTTTTCCTTTATAAGCATCACTCCTTCCTTATCATTTTTATCTGATGCGTCAATAATAATGTACGTATTAAAAGAACCCTTTTTCATTATTTATGTATAAATTAAATGATAACAATAAAAAGGGGGCAGAAATGTACCATTGAAGCCAAATTAAAAAATACCCCTTAAGAATCAGTTTGTTTTTACTGATCATCCTTCCCTTTGGCCAATCAAAAGATATGTCAAAATACCCTTTGCAGTTATATCATAGTCTTCTAAATTTGATTAAAGGTTGAATGTAAATCCAACTTTCAGCTAAGTCATTTTTAACTGGTTTATCTGTTAGAAAAGAATATGAGAGACAGCGAACGGATTATGCCAAACATTTTTGTAATCTCAGACGGAACCGGTAGAACAGCAACGCAAATACTGGAAGCCGCTTTAACCCAGTTCGACCAGATTAAGCCAAATATCAGAATCCGGGCCCAAATACGTTCGAAGAAACAAATTATCGATACCATTGCACAAGCAAGAAAAGCCAACGCTTTTGTCGTACACACTGTGGTATCCCGAAGACTTCGCGAATTTATTCTTCATGAAGGGCGTCTGCATTCGGTAGAAACTATTGACTTAATGGGTCCATTATTGGCTCAATTATCCGATAATTTTGCCAATAATCCATCTGAGGAACCCGGACTCTTCTACCAGTTAAATAAATCATATTTCCAGCGAATTGAGGCCATGGAATTCGCCTTTCGTCATGATGATGGGAGGCGTATCCACGAGTTAAATAAAGCAGAAATAGTGCTGGTTGGGGTTTCCAGAACCTTCAAAACGCCCCTGAGCATGTACTTGGCTTTCAAGGGCTGGCTTGTTGCCAATGTTCCCATCATCCTGGATCAGCAACTCCCTCCCATTTTGGATTCGATTTCATCCTGCCCTGTTATCGGACTTATTACCGATCCAAAGAGTCTCGTTAAAATTCGCCACTCCCGTCACAGTCATTTGGGTGGCGTAACCAAAGATTATGTCGATCTGGATACGGTGAAACGAGAATTGATGCATGCCCGCAAAATATTTGGCAAACATCCCGATTGGTCGGTCATCAAAGTAACCAATAAGCCTATCGAAGAAATTGCTCACGAGATTCTCGAGATACTTAGAAAGTGAGCCAGATATTTTCGTTTGGCTTAACACGGATTATTCGTAGCGATTTAAGTTGTACCCACCTTTGAGCAACAAATAAATTTCTCCAATCTAATAATCAGTACGTTAATTGGCGGTTTATTATTTATTTGTGAATAATTAGGGCTAAATAAATAGCTATAAAGTAGCATTTCTATTGAGCCGTTACCCAAGAGGGAACGCTCTGCATGAAGAATTCTTTCTTGTAATTCTAAATTCAGTAATAAACCATTAAATATCTCTTATACCCAATGAAAGATTTCTGGAACGAGCGTTATGACGGTGAGCAATTTGTCTATGGACTCACTCCCAACACTTTCTTTAAACAATTTATTGATACACATAATAGTGGTACAATTCTTTTGCCGGCGGACGGAGAAGGGAGAAATAGCATTTATGCAGCTAAAAAAGGGTGGCAGGTAGATGCTTTTGATTTCAGCGAAGAAGCCAAGAAGAAAGCGCTCAATCTGGCCGATCAGGAGGGGATAAAAATCAACTATTACATTTCTGATTTTGAATCAGTAGAATTGCCGGATAGCCATTATGATGTTGTTGCCTTGATCTACGCTCACATGCCTTCAAATATTCGCCAAAGCATCCACCGAAAACTGTCTGACAGTCTTAAATCCGGCGGTTATATAATTATGGAAGCCTTTGCTAAAGATCAAATTAATCGTTCTTCGGGCGGGCCTAAAAACCGGGACATGCTATATAGTGTAGAAGATATAAAAAAGGATTTTGAAACACTTGACATTCAACAACTAGAGCAAACTACTGTTAAACTTGACGAAGGCAAACATCATCAGGGAGAAGGGGAAGTGATCCGGCTTAGAGCAAAAAAATAATTCGCCGGACCCATAGCTACATCTATGGCTAATCTTACTTATAGGCTTGGCTATCTGAAGTATTATTACTTCTTTTAATTTCAAATTAATCAACCATTTATTACATTAATAATAGGTATCAAAGTAATCGAGGGAGTCTAATCAATAAAAGAGACCTTTGAAACACCAGGAATTTTGTTCAAGATCAAAGCTTGAGTGAATTCAAAACCGGAGTCTCGAAAAATTTCGGGATAAGGATTTCAAGTTCGTGAAAATGCAGAGATTGTTCAATAAGGTCGGTTTTGCAAAGGCCTCTTAAATTCGTTGGGAGATAATCATGAAACACCTCAACAAGAAAGACCTTTCCGTTGAAGAACAGGTTTTATGGAACCTTGTCGGTGAATTATGGGATTGTTCTATGAATCGTGATTTCCAGACTATCAAAAAATATATTCACCAAAATTACCGGGGCTGGGATAGTAATATGTTATTACCACACGACCGAAAGTATGTCATCCAATCCATTGCGGATCCAGCGATACATTTACTTGAATATAAACTTGACCCTATTGGAATCAGTGTTTATGATCATCTGGTGGGGATCGTTAATTATCGTTACAGTGCGCAAATAAGCGATCAGATGAAAAATATCCGCGCAATTAAAGGACGATGTACCGAGGTTTACCTACATCGTAACTCAAAATGGATGCTTATTGGGGTACACGGCGGATCGGATCCGCTTAAGGTCATTTCTGCAGCTGAAATTTATTAACAAACATGTCTGTCTCAAGATAATTTTTTTATTTCATCTTGAGATTACTACTATAATACTAACGTTGGGCAACAAGTATATATGGGGATAGCATCCATACCAATCTGCGTTATTTGCTATAATGTTTAATAATTTAAACTATAAAATGATATATCCTTTTGTACATTTGTTGCATATTTCAATATATATGCCAAGGTTATCATAAATGAAAACCTAATCTACTATTTTGGCTGATTACAGCGAAAAACTGGAAGATCTCTTGGACCATCATCTCATTGATAACGAGGAGCTAAGAAAGAAAAAGCAGCTGGGCGGAGTTGGATATCTGATTAACGGCAATATGTGCCTGGGCATCTATGATGATTATCTGGTTGTCCGCGCCGGAAAAGCTCTTGCAGAATCTTTAATCGATAAACCAGGTATTGAGCCTTATGATCCCGGTAATGAGGATCTTGATGATTTTATTATGGTAGCTGAAGGTATTTACAAACATTCCAAAGCCCTGCAAAAATTTATTGATCAGGGCATCGAATTTACCTCATCGCTGCCACCCAAAGAGCATGACGATCTGCAAAACTTGGATTCATTTTGATTTTGAGGATATGAAAAGATATGCCAAGTTTTATAAAATTTGGCATATCTTAAATTCATTTCTCCCTATATTTCATCCAGCAATTCCACGATACCATCATACATTTCGGCAAGCTGATCTCGGGTGGTGCAATAGGGAGGCATCAGATAAAGTACATTACCCAGCGGACGCAATAGCAGTCCTTTGTCCACACAACGTTTTTTAATGGCATCCGCTACCGAATTAAGGTAACCGTCCTCATCTTGCAAAACTTCGCTGGTATAAGGATCCACACTTACGTCCCGACCGCTGGTATCGATATCCATCGCTGAAACGGTACCCAGGGTACGCAGGCGCTCCAGTCGCGGATGATCAGCCAGCTCTGCTAAATGTTCCCGGTGCCACTGCTCCATCTCCGAATAAACCGGCCGATATTCCTCCATAAGCTTACAAGAAGCGATAGCCGCCGCACATCCCAATGGGTTGGCAGTATAGCTATGCCCGTGCCAAAAAGTTTTCTGGGGATCATCACTGTTAAATGTCTCGTAGATTTCATCGGAAGCTACCGTTGCAGAAAGCGGCAAAAATCCCCCGGTGATACCTTTTGCCATACAGACGATATCAGGCTCTACCTCCGCCCTGTTGCAGGCAAACCATTCGCCGGTACGTCCGAAGCCGGTCATAACCTCATCATAAATCATCAGCGTTTCTTTCTTATGGGCCAGTTTTTCCAACTTTTTGAGAAAAGTTTCCCGACACATTCGCATGCCTCCGGCTCCCTGTACTAAGGGTTCAATCATAATCCCGGCATACTTTTCAGGAGATTCTTCCAGCAATTCTTCAATCTCTTTAATAATAGTCTCTTCGCGATCCTCCACGCTTTCGTCTCCAATCCAGGTCTCCGGAAAAGGCACAAACTCTACATCAAACAGCAGATCTTGGAATACATTGGTAAACACTGATCGCTCCCCGGCTGACATGGCTCCAAAGGTATCCCCATGATAGGCTGCCTCAAAACAGATAAATGTTTTTCGCTGCTGACCTTTGTTGATCCAATACTGGTACGCCATTTTCATAGCCACTTCCACGGCGGTGGATCCGTCGTCCGAATAAAATACGCGATTCAGGGAGCCTGGAAGTGCCCGAGTAATCAACTCGGCAGCCTTCTCGGCCGGTTCGTGGGTAAAGT
>Ga0209918_1000630_pt1 | contig 22435 bp, 15 predicted proteins | sample SalPonD_shore_MG_FD_185712 | JGI IMG/M metagenome (GOLD analysis project Ga0209918, IMG submission 185712) | Salt pond soil microbial communities from South San Francisco under conditions of wetland restoration - Salt Pond MetaG... | ecosystem: Environmental > Aquatic > Marine > Intertidal zone...
GCGTGGATATGTTAAAACGGTGAAGAGTGCCAAGAAAGTGGTTGATCGCCGCGATCAGGTCGTTTGGGAAGTACTCGAGAATGTAATTGACGGTCACCCCGTCATGCTGAACCGTGCTCCTACGCTGCACCGACTCGGTATTCAGGCCTATCAGCCGGTATTGATCGAAGGTAAAGCCATCCGGCTACACCCGCTCTCATGTACAGCATTCAACGCCGACTTTGACGGTGACCAAATGGCCGTTCACCTTCCATTGAGCCATGACGCCATTCTGGAAGCTTCCGTACTCATGCTTGGATCACATAATTTGTTGAGTCCTGCAAACGGTGGACCGATTGCTGTACCTTCTCAGGATATGGTACTTGGAATTTATTATCTCACCAAGATGGCCAGCGATCAAAAAGGTGAAGGAAAGACCTTCTCCTCTATTGATGAAGTGCTGGTTGCATACGATCAAAACCGTATCAACACGCATGCAAAAATCAATGTTCGAATTCCGAAGGAAGTTAACGGCGAAACCCAGTATGAAGTAGTCAAAACGACGACCGGCCGTGTAATCTTTAACCAGATTATTCCTGAAGGTATTGAGTATAAAAACCGGACTTTCGGTAAGAAAGAACTCCGTGTTCTGATTAGTGAAATTCAAAAGCATGCCGGAACAGCAAGAACGGCCCAATTCCTGGATGAAATGAAAACCATCGGATATGAAAAAGCTACGACCGGTGGACTTTCTTTCAACCTTGAGGATATTATTATTCCTGAAGAGAAGAAGGAACTCATTGATAAGGCTCAAAGCGAAGTTAATGAGATTCAGGGTCGTTACGAGATGGGCTTCATTACCGATAATGAACGCTATAACCAGGTTATTGATAAATGGACCAGCACTACGAACAGGGTTTCCGAATCACTGTTTAATGCACTGGCCAGTGACCGTGAAGGGTTCAACCCGGTTTACATGATGGCCGACTCCGGCGCTCGTGGTTCCAAAGAGCAGATTCGTCAGCTCGGCGGTATGCGAGGACTGATGGCCAAGCCGCAAAAAAGTTCCCTGCAACAGGGTAATGAGGTTATTGAAAACCCGATTCTGTCGAGTTTCCGCGAAGGCCTGACCGTACTGGAGTACTTTATTTCCACACACGGTGCTAGAAAAGGTCTGGCTGATACCGCTCTGAAAACGGCTGATGCTGGTTATCTAACCCGTCGTCTCGTCGATGTGTCTCAGGATGTTATTATTAATGAGCACGACTGCGGTACGCTCCGTGGTATCAAAATGGAAGCCCTGAAGGATAATGAAGACGTAATCGAAAGTCTTGAAGATCGTATCCTGGGCCGTGTTTCCATGCACGACATCTATGATCCGATTACGGACGAGTTGATTTGTGAAGCTAACCAGCTGATTGATGAGATCGTGGCTAAGAAGATTGCCGAAACATCCATCGAATCGGTTGAAATTCGTTCGGTACTGACGTGCGAAGCTGAACGCGGCGTTTGTGCTAAATGCTATGGCCGTGATCTTTCACGGGGTACGATGGTTCAGGTCGGTGAGGCAGTGGGTGTTATTGCTGCTCAATCGATTGGTGAGCCGGGTACTCAGCTTACGCTCCGAACCTTCCACGTTGGTGGTACGGCTTCACGTCTCGAAGCTGAATCGCAGCACAAATCGAAGTTTGAAGGAAAAGTTGAATTTGAAAATGTACGGGTCGTAGAATACGACGATGGTGAAGAGATTCACAATGTTGTACTTAGCCGCGCCGGTGAAATGAAGATCGTTGATGAATCCGGCAAAGTACTAACGACTTACAACGTACCCTACGGCTCTGAGATGCTGGTTGAAGAAGGCGATCAGGTGCCGAAAGGCGTACCGCTTTGTAAATGGGATCCGTACAATGCGCTTATCTTTGCCGAAATTGATGGTAAGGTTGAGTACAAAGATATTATTGAAGGCATCACCTTCACGGAAGAAACCGACTCACAAACGGGGCACCGCGAAAAAGTGGTTACGGAATCCAAGGATAAATCCCAGATTCCAACCCTTGTTATTAAAGGTGATGGTGATCGCATCCGCGAGCATACACTCCCGGTTGAAACCCATATCGTGGTTGATGACGGTGATCCGGTATCTGCTGGTCAGGTTCTGGCCAAGATTCCGCGTGAAACCGGTAAATCGAAGGATATTACCGCTGGTCTGCCGCGTGTAACGGAACTGTTTGAGGCTCGTCCTCCATCAGAACCGGCAGCCGTATCCGAAATTGACGGTATCGTCAAGATGGGCGGCCGCAAGCGTGGTTCTCAGGAAGTCATTGTTGAAAGTAAAGACGGCACCGACTCCAAGAAGTATCTGATTTCCCTGTCCAAGCACATTCTTGTTCAGGAAAATGACTTCGTAAAAGCCGGTCAGCAACTTTCTGACGGTACCATTCCAGCGCAGGACATCCTGAATATCCTCGGTCCTTATGCGGTACAGTCTTACCTGGTGAACGAGATCCAGGAGGTTTACCGCCTGCAGGGTGTGAAAATCAATGACAAGCACATTGAGGTTATTGTTCGCACCATGATGCAGAAGGTTGAAATTACCGATCCGGGCGATACGATGTTCCTCGAAGGTGACAAAGTAGATCGCTTCGAACTCAATCATAAGAATGATGAATTGATTGGTAAGTTCGTGGTTACCGAACCAGGCGGAAGCGAGCTCAAACAGGGAGCTATCCTTGATCGCCGCCAGGTTCGTGAAGTGAATAACGAGCTAATTAAGGAAGACAAGGAAGAGATCAAGACCCGCGAAGCAGAGCCCGCGATTTCAAAACCGATACTGCTCGGTATTACCCGTGCGGCGCTGTCGACGGAAAGCTGGCTCTCAGCCGCATCTTTCCAGGAAACCACAAAAGTGCTTACGCAGGCATCAATCGAAGCCAAGAAAGATTACCTGCTCGGCCTCAAAGAAAATGTGGTAGTTGGTCACAAAGTTCCGGCCGGTACAGGACTCCGCAAATACGAAGATATTATTGTCGGGTCCAAAGCCGAAATGGGTGGTGAAGAAGAAGAAGCGGCCCGCAAGGTATTCGAAGCACTCGGTGCCGAAAGCGGTGGCAACGGTTCGCAGGAAGGAGCCGATGTCGAAGAGCAGGAGTCTGAATCTTCTGAATAACCGGAAGCGAAACAGACTTATATTTATTGAAATAGAAAGGACCTCCGATCGGGGGTCCTTTTTTTTAGTGTGCCCGGCATGGGCCGTTACTATAGGGTGAAAGTCCCGAACACCCCTTGATAGCAGGAAGTGTTAGCCGAGGGCAAGGGTGTCCCCCGCAAGGTGGAATCCGAAGGAAGCCTAAGGCCAAGTTCTGATCCGACGAACAGGAACCTCATACGAGGCGGTTGCAGGCGGATAAGTTTGCTAAACAAAACGAAGTCCGACCGTTATCCAGGAGCCTGCAGGCGTAAATGGGGCGGATTGGTGGAACGAAAGTAGCGGCTCTTACCCGGGGAGATCTGACCGCGATGGTCAGAAGTCAGCCGAAGTCATAGTATCCCGGCCCATTGGTCGGGAGAAGGACCGAACATTACCCGCGACGATAGCGTGTGGGTTAAGCAGGTAGCGGAGAAGGCAGCCACCCCGCCGGACAGGCGGGCCTGGACTGGCGAAGATAGGGCAGAGCCCGAAGGCCGCCAGCCAGAGCCGAGCTACGGGCTTGCACCCGCAGTGCCCATCGAAGCATTCATGAACGTAATGAACCGCCGTATACCAGACCGGTACGTACGGTGGTGTGAGAGGACAGGTAGGGAATTAATCCCTATCTTCCTACTCGATTGTGAATTCAGATGATTAGCCCGGATATCTCACCAAGAAATTAGTTCGTGGACAAGGCGGAGATCAAATGGCTGCGGAAACGTACACGAAGTACGTTGAGCAAGCTATTTGATCTTCAACGCAGTCCTCGGGCTAATTTCGCAGTGCTCAACTCTATGTTTTAATTTTTTAATTATGGAAAAAATGTATCTCATTGTATACCTTAAGATTAACGTAATTTAAGTTAAATTAGTGTGAGATATCCGGGTTAGCTTCATTAAACAAAATCTACCGATACCGCACCCATTTAATAATTTCTTTAAACGAGGCTTTTTTACCATACATCAAAATACCTACCCGATAGATTTTGGCACTCAAGGCCATCAAACCCGCAAAAGTGCCGGCCATAAGCAGAAATGAAAGCCCGATTTGCCAGAAGGGTACGTCAGTGATCGGGATCCGGGCTACCATCAGAATAGGGGAGAAGAGCGGAATGAGCGATGAAACCACAGCCAGGGTAGAATCCGGCGCATTGGCCACCTGCGGCATCAGCATGATGGAAATGATAATGGGAATGGTTATGGGAAAAACAAGCTGCTGCGTTTCAGATTCGGAATCTACGGCGGCTCCCACAGCGGCAAACAGTGAGCTGTAAATAAGATAACCCAGCAGGAAGTACAGCACCAGATAAACCCATATGATAGGATCAACGCTCGGAACCTGTAATGCGGGAACTTGCCGGGCAGTTGCCTGCGATCCGGCCATGTTTTGCAGCATTTCGGGACCCAGGATCATGGTGGCAATGGGAGATATTCCGGCTAAAAGCCCAATGGTAGCACCAATCCAGATTAGAAACTGGGAAAGTCCCAACGCACCGACCCCCAGTACTTTTCCAATGAGTAATTCAAAAGGTTTAACGGATGAAGTGATCACTTCGACAATACGATTGGTTTTTTCTTCCATTACGCCTCGCATAATAATAGCACCATAACTAAACATGGCAATATAAATGATAAACGCCATGATGGTACCAAAAGCCGAGTAAAAGGCGGCATTGGCTTCTTCTTCCTTACCCTCTTTGGTTAATTTCCGGGTCGCCAGGTTGATGTTCTCTTCAAAGATGTTACGGATTTCAGGAGATATTTTGGCACGTTCGATACGTTCATCGCGAACCGCTTCACGGATATCACCTTTAACGTTGTTTAAGAAACTGAGTCCGCCACCCCCACTGTAAATCAGCTCCGGGGTCGATTTCCCATTGATCATATTACCGGTAAACCGGATATACCCGTCAATTTTTCCCTGCATCACCATGTCCCGTAATTTCTGATCGGAAAATTCACTAAAATCTTTATATCGATCAGCGTTTATTTTTTTCAACCGGGGATATATTGTGCCCGTCTGATCAACGATGGCGATCGTTTTATGACTGCCGGAACTTAGCAACTGAATACCAATGGGGATGGATATGATCAAAATAAAGGCCAAGGGCACCAGGATGGTGGAAATAATAAAGGTCTTACTACGCAGCCGGGTTAAATACTCACGCTTAAAAATAAGGGATAATTTTCGCAGATCTGGCATAATCAGGCTAATTCTTTTGGATTGATATTATCTTCGCCAACTACCGATATGAAGATTTCAGTAAGGGAGGGTTCCACAAATTCGAACTTGTGGATTTGAACATGATCGAGCGCCTTACGCAGTATTTGTTGTTCGTCTTGGCCATTTAAAACCCGGATTTCAGCAAAATTGGTTGAGCGATTATTAATGCGGACATCTTCGAGCTGATCCAGAAATTGCGCATCTCCTCTGAATTCCATATTGATGGTATTTTTGCCGTATGAACGTTTGATATCGCGGAGTTCACCTTTCAATACCGCTTTCCCTTTATTAAACAGGCATAGGTCATCGCACATCTGTTCAACCTGCTCCATGCGATGGGTAGAAAAAAGAATGGTTTTTCCTTTATTTCTCAACTCAATAATAATTTCTTTGAGCATTTCACTATTTATAGGATCCAGGCCACTGAATGGTTCATCGAAAATATAAATATCGGGATCGTGAGCAATGGTAGCGATAAACTGCACCTTTTGAGACATCCCTTTGGAGAGCTCATTAATTTCTTTGGAATACCAGTCGCCCGCGTCAAATCGATCAAGCCAGTATTTGATGGATTTTTTGGCTTCACCATATGTTAATCCTTTCAACTGTGACAGGTAAAGCAGCTGTTCCCCAACCCGCATCTTTTTGTACAAGCCCCTTTCTTCAGGCATATAACCAATATAACGCTGGGTTTTTGGGCCTACAAGTTGACCTTTTATGGTTATATGGCCACTATCCGGCACCAGGATATCATTGATCATCCGGATGGTTGTCGTTTTACCGGCGCCGTTCGGCCCAAGCAAACCAAAAATACGTCCGTGGTTAACCGAAAAACTGACATCATTTACCGCATTAGTATTACCAAATGATTTTTTTACATGCTCAAGATCAATAATAGCCATGTGATTTTATTCAATCTGAATTTGCGAGAGTTTTGTTAAACGATTCTTTTATTCAATATTTAGAGGGCTTTGCAAAACCAGGGATTTCGAAAATGCAGAATTTGGACAAAAGCACGGTTTTGCAAAGCCCCCTGTTTTAGATGTCAAGATGTTGAATAAAAACCATCGATTCACAAGGTTCTCTTTCAATAAGTTATTAAGCCCCAATTAAATTTGAAATTATTATAGGGTATTTTTGCTTAGTAATTAAACTTTTTCTTACTTCAAGCTAACGGAATATAGCTGTACTATAATAATTTACACACTGTTTCAATCATATATTTTATAAAAGTATGCATATTATTCAACTAAGTGCTGAGTGTTATCCGGTGGCGAAAGCCGGTGGACTGGGGGATGTGGTCGGAGCATTGCCCAAATATTTGACGAAGAAAAAAGGGGTGAAAAGCTGGGTGGTGATGCCCAAATACGATAATGAATGGATGAATAATCATCGATTCAAAACGGTATTTGAGGGAGATGCCCCGCTGGGTAACGAATTTTTTCATTATACCGTTGAAGAAGAAGTGGAACAGACGCTCGGCTTTCCGCTGTATGTCGTAAATATTCCGGGCCGGTTTGATCGACCGGGAATATACATCGACCCGTCATCGGGATATGCTTATTGGGATGAGCTGGAGCGCTTCATGAGTTTTCAAATTGCAGCTCTCGAGTGGATAAAGAACTTTTCTGAGAAACCTGATGTTATTCATTGTCATGATCATCATGCCGGGCTGGTTCCCTTTATGATGACCAATTGTTTCCGGTTCAATGATCTGGAATCCATACCCACGGTATTGACGGTACATAACGGTCAATACCATGGTGAGCATGATATGCAGAAATATGGATTACTCCCGGCATTTGATTTAAATAATATCGGGTTACTGGAATGGAATAATAAATTATGTTCGCTGGCGGCCGGAGTGAAATGTGCCTGGAAGGTGACCACCGTATCTCCAAGCTATATGGATGAATTGATGCATAACAGTAACGGCATGGAATGGCTCTTTCAGCACGAAAGCCAAAAATGTGAGGGCATTATAAATGGCATTGATGTTAATGTTTGGGATCCGGACAGTGATCCGCTGGTGGATCATCATTTCAGCGTTGATTCTTACAAGAAAGGGAAATCAGATAACAAAAAAGTGCTTTGTGAGCGATATGGGCTGAATCCGGATTTGCCGTTATTTTCATTTATCGGACGGTTGGTTGAAGAAAAAGGTGCAGATTTATTACCTGATTTGATTAAACATTTTTTAAATAACAATCAAAAGGTTAATTTTGTCATACTTGGGACTGGTGATCCGGCGTTGCATGATATTTTTAATCACATGAAGAGTAATTACATGGGCTTTTTCGATGCTTCGCTTGAGTATAATGAGAAGCTTGCTCACCAGATTTATGCCGGATCCGATTTTATTATGATGCCTTCGCGCGTGGAGCCTTGTGGATTAAATCAAATGTATGCTATGCGGTACGGAAGTATTCCCGTAGTGCGGAGCGTCGGAGGTTTAAAAGACACAGTCGTTGATTTGAGTAAAAAGGACGGGTATGGCATCCGGTTTGACGATTTTACGCTTGAAGCGGCTATTCATGCAGTTGACAGGGGGCGTGAATTATATGAAGATCAGTCCCTTTTCGATTCGGTCCGAAAAAAAATTATGGAACTTGATTTTTCGTGGAACGCTTCGGCTTCACACTATATTGAGATGTATACAGCCTTAATCGAGAGCTAATAAAAAGATCATACTTATGAAACAATCGGTAATTGCAGTAATATTAGGCGGCGGGCGCGGTACCCGCTTATATCCTTTAACCCGCTATCGGTCCAAGCCGGCTGTCCCGGTCGGGGGCAAATATCGCCTGGTGGATATTCCCATATCAAATTGTCTCAATTCTGATATAAGGCGGATTTATGTATTAACCCAGTTTAATTCAGCTTCCCTAAACCGCCATATCAAAAATACCTACAATTTTGACGTCTTCAGCAAAGGCTTTGTTGATATTCTGGCGGCTGAACAAACCCCCAAGAGCCAAAACTGGTTTCAGGGTACGGCCGATGCGGTACGACAGTCGCTCCACCACCTGGAAAATCATACTTATGAGCATGTGTTGATCCTTTCCGGCGACCAACTTTATCAGATGGATTACCGGAAAATGCTGGAGCGCCACATCGAAGAAGGAGCCTCTCTCTCGGTAGCAACCATTCCTGTCGTCGCCGAAGAAGCAACGGGATTCGGAATTATGAAAACCAATAAAGAAGGTCTGATTGCCGATTTCGTTGAAAAACCATCGTTGGATGAACTGGAGAAATGGAAGTCGGAGACACAGGAACAGTTTCAAAATCAGGGACGCGATTACCTGGCATCCATGGGTATATATATTTTTAATAAAGAAACGCTGCATAAACTGTTTGATGAGAATCCGGATGCCACGGATTTCGGGAAAGAAATTATTCCGGATGCACTGAGCAGGGATTTCAAAATTGCCAGTTATGAATTTGACGGCTACTGGACCGATATCGGGACGATTAAATCATTCTTTGAAGCGAACCTTTCCCTTACCGATACGGTTCCTGAATTTAACCTGTATGACAACGAAAATTTTATCTACACCCATGCCCGACTGCTTCCCGCATCCAAACTATCGGGTTCTACGTTAGATCACTCGGTTATCGCCGAAGGTTGTATTATAGAAGCCAGCCGGGTTGAGCGTTCCGTGGTGGGAATTCGTGCACGAATAGGCAAAGGAACCACTATCGAGAATTCCATTGTGATGGGTAATGATTACTTCCCTTCGCGTGATGAGCTTGAATCGTATAACTCGGATTATCCCATCCGTGGTATTGGTCAGCGTTGTTTCATAAGCAATACCATTGTGGATAAAAATTGCCGTATTGGTAATGACGTTCGTATCGTGGGTGGCGATCATCTCGAAGACGGGCACTATGATAACTACTATGTGGTAGATGGAGTAGTCATCATACCCAAGGGAGCGGTTATTAAAGATGGTACCAGTATTTAATCGTAGTTGAAGATCTTAGACAACCCTGACAGGGTTCGGAACCCTGTCAGGGTTTTTCATTAACCCGAATTATTCATGAATAGAAGATAGTTTGTAAGTTAAAATATTGTAAATATTTTATTTGTGAGAAAACATTGATAGCCCCAATTCGGATATGGGTAAATGCGCTGCGAAATTTTTCCGAAAGTGTTCGGAACTGCGTTAAAGTTGAAATAGTGCATTCAACGTATTTCAATACGATTCATTTACTATTTCAACCCTTGTCCCGAATCCCTTCGGGGTTGCCCACCAATAAATTTCTTGGTGAATAATCCGGGTTAATCTTATTTATCAGAATTTGAAAGACTCTGAATTTCTTCCAGTTTTTTGTGGGCCCTTTCACTCAGGTTTTTGAAATTCTGCTCCTTAATATCTCCAACCGTATATTTTAAATGTAGCCACACGATATACGTACCCATTACATCTTCGTAACAATAGTGCTCGATTTTATCAATTTCTCCCTCCCGGTACATATCGAGCACTTCGTGACCTTCACCGGTTTGTTTGAATGGAATATCGATTAAATAGCCGAGATGCTTTAATTTCGGCCAGGAGCTGGCACCGTAATTGCTGAATTCATCGACCAGGTCAATGTTCTGATTGCTGTAGCGATACTTGATTTCGTATTTATTTAGTCGAAGTGGCATCTGAAGTCGATGTTTCATGGCCCGGTAGGTAATCAGGGGAAGATCAAACCCGCGTCCGTTATGATGGATCAGGCCGAAATCTTTATAGGTATTTAAAGTTCGGAACAATTCATTCAACCCTTCTTTTTCATCATCACCATTCCATGAAACCTTTTTCTTGGGACCGCCCAGGTTGTCAATCCAGAGCCCGACCCAAGCCACCATCTTATGGTAGATCGGGGGCAGAAATCCCGCCTGATTTCGAGCCAACTCCTCACTTGCCTGTTCCAGCAACAGATCGTCATCGTCGTCAGGATTTTCCAGCACGTGACGAATGAAATCGAAATCGGGTATGGTTTCTATGTCAAATACAAAAAACATGGGATCAGGCTATAAGGTCATTTCTCCGGCCAGGGGAGTCCGGAAGAGTTGTTTTACCATTTCAATGGAATCGTATTTACCCAGAAGATACATTAATTTTGTGACGGTTGCTTCTGTCGTCATATCATGGGCACTAATCGCCCCCAGTTCTATTGCTTTGCGCCCACTTTCATATTTGGTTAAATCGACTGAATCGTAAGGAGCCTGGGAGGTAACAGCCACCATGACTCCATCTTCCCTGCACTTTTCGAGCAGGGGAACCAGGCTGAATGATTTCTTAACCGGGAAGTTTCCGCTTCCAAAAGCTTCAAGAATCAGGACCCGGCAATGATCCAGGTCCAGGGATTTCAGTAATTTAGGATTTAACCCCGGGAAAAGTTTAAGTATAAACAACCGGTTATCAAACTGTGTAAAGGTTTCGACCGGACCGTTGTCCGGTTCCCGGCGTATATTGAACTCTATATTTAGGCCAATTTCTGCCAGTGGAGGAAAGTTGGGTGAGGCAAAGGCGTCAAAATCCCCAATACTCATTTTCGTGCTGCGATTTCCGCGATATACATAATCATTAAAACAGATGGCTACTTCATGAAAGGGCAAGGTCGCCATTTCAATGGCATTTACCAGGTTACGCCGGGCATCACTTCTCAATTTCGACATCGGGACCTGACTGCCCGTCAGTATGACCGGTTTGGAAAGTTTCCGAAGCCCGAAGGAAAGGGCAGAAGCCGTGTAGGCCATGGTGTCGGTACCGTGGAGAATTACAAACCCGTCGTAACTATCGTACTGACCTGCAATAAAGCGTATCAAATTAGCCCAGTGTCGAAATTGAATATCCGAACTGTCTTCAAAAAACAGTTCTTTCATGTCAATATTTGCAATTTCAGATAGTTCGGGGACTTCGCGGGTGATCACATCCGACCACACATCCCGGTTGAGTTCATGCGTATTTTTACTGACTCCCATGGAAATAGTGCCGCCCGTCTGAATCAGTAATATATTTTTCATAAAAAGTAGTTCGTTCTATAAGTAGTTTATTTACCCTGCAATCTTCATTCAACAACCCGGTTATATTTAAGTTGAATGTAAAGGCTAATTACACTGATAGCAACTGATTAAATTAAATCAGGTGATCTGATGAGGTTGGGCCCTAATCATTCCTGGTTAGCTTTGCAAAACGGGAAAATTTGTGCGATTAGAAGCGGAGGAGATTATGTGATGATTATACTTAAAAAAGAAAAAATTATTCTTATCAGCGGGATAAATCATCAAATAATTTTCAGAACCATTCTCATAAATGGAATTTTTACCAAAAGTTATGTAAAGTGAAAAAGGTGCTATGAACAGAATGGTCTGAAATAAAAAATTTCTCAAAAAAAATTTAGCATTCCGACTGATTATTACCGGAATTTTCTATTACTTGTAACATAGCACAGAAAAAGCGTATTACACCGGAGCTAAAGATGCTTAAATTTCATTTCAAAATAACTGGGAGTCATCAGCCGGATATTACGAGCCTGTCTACCCGCTGTAAAAACCCCGTTTGTCCCGGTGTAAAGAAATCAATTAGTAAAAAAGGAGATAGCTTATGAATGTCTACGACCCATCACGTATCCGAAACGTGGTTTTACTTGGTCATGCCGGATCAGGTAAAACCACGTTAGCTGAGACCATGCTTTTCGAATCAGGTACGATCAATCGGAGAGGCAGTATTGATGAGGGTTCCACTACGTCCGATTATAAGGAGATTGAAAAAACAAAGAAGAAGTCGGTGTACTCAACCTTCATGAATCTGGACTGGAGAGGGAACAAAATTAATCTCATTGACACACCCGGTACCAGCGATTATATCGGTGAAGTTATCGGCGCATTGAAAGTAGCTGATACTGCGATTTTTACCCTTAATTCAGAGTACGGTGTGGAAGTGGGGACGGAGTCGCTGTGGAAATATACTCAGAAATATCGCATTCCATCCATATTTGCAGTAAACAAGCTGGACTATCCGCAATCCAATTTTCAAAAAACGGTAGATATGGCCAAAGAGCGGTTTGGCCGCGAAGTGGTGGTGGTTCAATACCCGTACAGTGAAGGAGAAGATTTTCATGCTATTATTGATGTCTTGAAAATGACGATGTATGAATTCCCGGAAAAAGGGGGCAAACCGGATAAGCTTCCCATTCCCGAATCTCAAAAAGCTCAGGCCGATCTGTTGCACAACGAGCTCGTTGAAGCCATAGCGGAGAACGATGAAATGCTGATGGATCTCTATTTTGAAAATGGCGAATTGGATGAATATCAGATGGCCGAAGGGCTGCAGAAGGGTTTGTTGAAACAACAAATTTACCCGCTGTTCTGCATGTCGGCCGAACGTAATATGGGGTCCGGACGTATCATGGGGTTCCTGGGTAATATTGCACCTTCGCCGCTGCAAGCCAATCCGCCACGTTTAACGAATGGGGAAGATTATGAATTGGATCCGAACGGCAAACCGGTCATGTTCGTTTTCAAAACGCATTCCGAAAATCACATCGGCGATCTGAATTATTTCAAAGTGTACAGTGGTTCAGTGAATCCCGGAATGGATTTGATCAACAGTTCGACGAATAATTCGGTGCGGCTTTCCAGTTTATACCTGGCGGAGGGCCAAGATCGTATTGAAGTGGATGAAGTGAAAACCGGTGATATTGGAGCCGGGGTGAAATTGAAGGATTGTCATGCCAACGACACGCTCCATGAAAAAGGCGATGATGTGGAAATTGAGCACATCCATTTCCCGGAACCGACTATACGTACCGCAATCAAACTTAAAATCGATGGGGAAGAGGATAAACTGGGATCCGCCCTGCATCAGTTACAAAATGAAGATCCCTCTCTCATTGTAGAACACAGTAAGGAGTTGAAACAAATTATCTTGCATGGTCAGGGCGAGGAGCATTTGGCCGTGATTAAGCACGACCTGGAAAATCGTTTTAACCTGGATGTGGAATTTTATCAACCCCGCATTCCCTATCGCGAAACGATTACTCAATCGTACAGGGCCCATTACAAACACAAAAAGCAGACCGGCGGCGCCGGGCAGTTTGCCGAAATTAATATGCTCATCGAACCCTATAAAGAAGGTATGGCGGTGCCTGACGATCTTAACGTACGTAATGTGGATGAACACGATCTGCCCTGGGGGGGGAAGCTGGTTTTCCAAAACTGCATTGTCGGCGGCGTGATCGACAACCGCTTTATGCCGGCTATCATGAAAGGCATCATGGAAAAAATGGAAAACGGCCCCATGAGTGGGTGCCGTGTGAGGGATGTTCGTATCTCCGTGTATGACGGTTCCATGCACTCGGTGGATTCCAATGACGCGGCCTTCAAAACGGCAGCTCTCATGGCTTTTAAAGATGGATTTATGAAAGCCAAACCACAGCTTATGGAGCCCATTTATGAAGTAGAAGTGCTGGTTCCGTCTGATTATATGGGGGATGTGATGAGTGATCTCAGCACGCGTCGCGGGCAAATTCAGGGTATGGATTCTGATGGCTCGCTCCAAAAAATCAAGGCCCTGGTACCGCTTGAGGAATTGGATCATTATTCCACTAAACTTAAGTCGATGACGCAGGGTAGTGCATCACACCAGCGCAAGTTTTCCCATTATGCGCCTGTTCCACATGATGTTCAGGAACGGGTCATAAAAGAAAATCTGGAGTTGGAAGAAGTGCACTAATTATTGAACTTCTTTGGTTATTAGATTAAGTTACTATTCGTTATCCAACCTTTTCAGGGCTTTGAAACTCTGGAAAGGTTTTCTTTTTTTACTTCTCAATTTTTTCTTTAGGCGGATGATCTCTTTGGGGATGAGACGAAATATAGCGTTCAGGTAAAGTAAAGGGGCGTTCTTCGGGAATAGGCGCCCAGCGAGGAGTTCGTTCACTTTTCGGTTTTTGAGGCCGCGCTTCGGGGTTCCATTTGAAACCTTCCAACTTTTTATCTTTTAGTGACTCGGATTCCGGGAAATATGATCCATTGATCGAGTGCAATGATTTCACTTCATTTATGGATCCCTCTTTAAAATAGATACGGGTAGATACGGCTTGGACTTCAACGGCTCCATCGGCTTTTCCCTGCTCGTTTTTGCTATTATACAACATATGGCTGTTTTGGCGAACATAAATTTTATCAATTGAGCCCTTGCTGAAATTGGTCGTTATGGTATCCCCCTTTATTTGGTTGAAACGGCCGCTGACCGTGTCCTTTTCTACAGAGATAGGGGAAGGATACGACACCAGGTGATCGACTTCATTGTCTTTCAAATAAACTTTGATAACCGGGCCGGTGAGCTGAATATTTTTATGCCAGGCTATGGGTTTTGATATCAGGGTAAATAAATCTTCTGCTTCATCATAGATCGCCGTGTCAGCTACGGCTGAAAATTTTGGAGACCAAATTTTGACATTTTGATAGGCTTCGATATGAGAAAGCGTATCCTTTTTGGTAAATACAATCCGCTGTGCCCACATATGCGTGGTGTCGGTGGTATCACTTTTGAATTTCTGGAGGTAGGCATTATTCTCCAATACCCTTCGGCCCGTGGAATCAGCTTCCATATAATCTCCTGTTAGAATGAGATCGTTTTTACCATCCCGGGCATAAACCCCGCTGTACATTTTGTAGTGCTCTTCTTTCCGGTTCATAAAAAGGCTGTCGCCTTCCAGGTACTGAAGGGAATCAGCCAGTTGTACCTTTCCCCTGAATATCGCGCTATCTCGTTTTTGAAAATAGTAACCGGATTGAGCGGTGAGGGTGCCTTTCTGATCTTCCAGGCGCAGATGATCCAGAAAGTGGGCAATTTTCTGATTAAACTGATAATCAACGTGGTGGCCGAAAAGGGTGGTACTATCATTTTCAACAATCACCCGGCCCCGGAATTGACTGAGATCTTTCTCTGTGTAATAATTAAGGGTATCAGCCCAAATATTTTCATCCTGCGTATTGATCTCAATATTTCCAAAGGCACGAATCAGGCTCCTGTTCAGGTACTGATAGGCACTGTCGCAAAACATATCCAGTTTTTTAGAGCGCAGATGAACATCTCCGATGAGCTTGCGAACTTTTTCTCCTTCCACAGTGACGCCGATTACTTCGTCGGCACTTTGAATATTCACTTTTTTTTGAGCTGATGCCGGGTTCGGTAATCCGAAGTTTAATAAAAGCAGATAACCGACGACGGGCAACAGATACCGGTAAAATTTTCTGTCAGGGAAATATGTTAACATAATTAATCGATGGTTACCTGCCCGGTTACTTTCTTGATTTTGTATTCAGTCAGATCTACCGTACCGTTAAAACCTTTGCCGGATATACTGTCGGATGGGGTGGTAATTCTCACAAAATCAGGGGTGGAGACTTTATTTTTGTCCCGGTTCCATTTCAAATATTCTGAACGTAACGTGCGTCCGCCCCGGTTTTTAACATAGACATCACCAAACAATTCAAATTCTTCATCTTCAGAGCGATAGATGGCGCGATTACAGGTCACGTGTGTTTTAACAGATCCCGTGGAATCATCAAAAACCTTAATTTTAACCGGACCGGCGATATGCGTTTCGCGTTTTTTATCGACGGTGTACGACTTTGCATGGGTACCGGTCAGGTTAATCACCTTATTACCGCTTTCAATGATATTCATATTGATGTCCCAGCTTTCGGTGGCCGAGAGCAGCGAATCCTGCAGGGCTTCTTTGACCTGCTGATGCTCATAGTCGGAGAGTTCCGTACAACTGGAAAGAGCCACCATTGAAAGCAGGCTCAATATCAGTAAAAAATTTTTATGTGGTGCCAAAAAATCGATCACCGGCGTCTCCCAAACCTGGTACTATATATGCGTTTTCGTTAAGTTGTTCATCAATGGCTGCAGTAATAACGGGTACGTCAGGGTGTTCATTTTCCAGCTTTTTTAATCCTTCCGGAGCTGAAATTAAAGAGATGAACCGGATGTTGGCGGCTCCTTTCTCTTTCAGGAAGTTAAGCGCGTCGTGGGCACTTCCCCCGGTGGCCAGCATGGGGTCCACCAACAGAACCAGTGCTTCTTCGATACCCTCGGGTAGGTTCGAGTAGTAATCGACCGGTTTGTGCGTTTCTTCATCACGATACATCCCCAGATGACCGATGCGTGCTTCCGGAATAAAATGAACGATAGCATCGACCAGGCTGAGTCCAGCCCGCAGAATGGGTACCACCGTGACCTCAGTATCAAGTTTGTATCCGGTAGCTCCCTGAATAGGTGTTTCAATATCGATTTGTTTCAGCTTCAGGTTTTTAAGGGCGTGATAGGCCAGAAGAGTAGCCATACGCCCCATAACCGTTCGAAACGTCGTTAAATCTGTCTGTTTGTCCCGCAACAGGGTCAAATCCCGCGAGACCAGCGGGTGTTTTACAAGATCTACATTTTTAAAGTTTTTGGTCGTCATATCAAACGGTCTTTTCCAGGCTGTCTACTTTGGCGAAATACGTTTTTGCAGCTTTGTATACCACGCCGGAAAGAGCAAAGAGGGCGATCAGGTTGGGAAACGTCATCAGCCCCAGGGCAATATCTCCGATGGCCCACACGGTGGCAAGCGCCAGGGTTGCCCCGATGAAGTGAAGGACCACGTAAACATATTTATAGTAGATAATAGATTTATCGCCAAACAGATACTGTATGGAGCGATCGCCGTAGTAGCTCCAGCTTATGGAAGTGGAAATTGCAAACAGGAACACGGATATGGTAACCAAATACTGTCCGCCGGGGAAGAGTGGAGCTAATCCTTTGCCAAAACCAAGGGCCGTAAGTGGAGCTCCATTTTCAACGATATTGCCGTAAACGGTGGAGACTTCCTGGTTTTGGGCATTATCTACGGCAACTCCTGAATCTGTGATATGAATGGTTCCGGTAAGCAGCGCGGTTTGCGCTTCATTGGTATATAGAGTGTCTACACTGAAATCGTTGCGTATAATGGACCCATTTTGGATAATACCGTTCTGCACGTTGAGGGTATGACTTGTTTCAGCCTGCTGATTATTGTATTGATATTCTATCCCGGATGAGTTGAGTTTCAGATCGGTTGGGTGTTTTTGCTGCCACACACCGGTAATGATGATAACGAGTCCGGTCATGGTGCAAACGACGAGCGTATCAATAAATGGTCCAAGAGAAGCGACGACCCCTTCGCGCACCGGTTCTTCTGTTTTGGCCGCCGCGTGGGCAATAGGGGCTGAACCCTGCCCCGCCTCATTAGAAAATAGCCCGCGTTTTATCCCCCACACCAGAGTCAACATAAAGGCCCCCGAACCGACGCCATACGTCCCGGCTTCGGGTGAAAGTGCTGAACGGAAAATTAGGGCCAGGGATGGAATAATATTATCGTAGTGAATAAGTAAAATAGTGAGAGCACCCAGTACATAAAGAATGGCCATGAATGGGGTCAGTCGTGCGGTAACCCGGCCAATTCGTTTAATGCCCCCGATAATCACGATAAAGATGATGGTTGCAGATACAAGACCGGTAATAATTTTTGGTACGCTGAATTCGCTTTGCAGAGTGTCCGCAATAGTATTGGCCTGTATAGCGTTACCGGTAAAGAAGGAACATATAACGGCAAATGTTGCAAAAGCGATGGCCAGCCATTTCCAGTTTTCACCGAGGCCCCGTTCAATATAATACATGGGTCCACCGGAAACGCTGCCGTCGGGATTGGTTCGCCGGTACATTAATGAGAGTGTACATTCAGAAAACTTAACTGCCATGCCAAAAAACGCTGTTACCCACATCCAGAACAAGGCACCGGGTCCGCCGTAATGAATGGCAATAGCCACACCGGCGATATTACCTATCCCGACCGTTGCAGACAATGCAGTGCTGAGAGCCTGAAAGTGGTTTATATCCCCGGTATCATCGGGATCGTCATATAAGCCGGATACAACTTTGAGTCCGTGTGTAAAACGCCTGAGTTGAACAAATCCTAAACGCAGTGTGATAAATATCCCATAACTCAACAGAATCAATACCATGAATGGCAAAACGTCGGGCTTGGACCAAACATACGTATTGACTACATCAATAATGTGTTCGAGTGTATCCATGAATTTAGCTAAGTGTAGTTAAATTAAGTTTTAAACCGAGATTAGGCTGAATGTATAAAACATTTTCGTAATTTTTTAAGATAAGTGAAGTTAATAAAGCGCAATCACTTTAAAAAAAAGTAAAAATGTGAACCTGAAATCATTTTTGATTGTTGTTCTACATGTAATAGTTTGAATAGTAAGCAATTATAGCATAAACCTTCGTATATTGTAAAGAACTAGAAATTTTTAATAAAAATGAGAGGTACCCCATGACAAAGGCGGATATTGTAGATGTGATTGCTTCCTCTACCGGATTGACGAAAGTTGAGACGGAAGCCGTCGTTAAAGGATTTATGGAAACAGTTAAAGATGCCATGAAGCGAGGCGAGCATATTGAGCTGAGAGGCTTTGGCAGTTTTAAAGTGGTTAAACGCGCTCAGCGTGTGGCCCGGAATCCTAAAACCAATGAAGAAGTGATTGTTCCGGAGCAATATGTACCGGTGCTGAAAATTTCAAAGGAATTTAAGAATGATGTCAATGAAGCGATGCAGGAGAAAGAGGAAAGCTAACGGCTCGGACAGCCTGCCGACCTCAATATCCGCCGTATTCATTTTGAGAGTTTAGCGCGGAAATCTCACACTTCATAAATTAGATTATCGTAACTTTTTGGCATATAGAAAGTTGCAGTTATCTTTTTAAGATATAAAATTATAACAGTTTGGTGAGATTTCCGGGTTAGTTCTGATTTGGAAAAAATAAATAGAATTGGCAACAATATTTCTTATTTTACCCGTTCTATACTTTTTTAAGAGGGCTTTGCAAAACCAGGGATTTTGGTCAAAGTCAAATCCTGAGTGATTTCAAAACCGTAGCGTATAAGTAATACGTGAGGATTTTGAAATCTCCCAATAACTATAAGGAAGAATTTGGACAAAAGCACGATTTTGCAAAGTCCTCTTTCAAATATTTTGAGTGTTTTATTCAAAATACTCTCAAGAATTAGCTGTTTTTAATCAAGTAATAAAGGAAGGTGAGTATAGATGCCAAGCGGAAAGAAGAAAAAACGTAAAAAAATTGCCAAGCACAAAAGAAAGAAACGTTTAAGAAAGAATAGACATAAGAAGAAGTAACTCTTTTGAGTGCTTATTTGATATACAGAAAAAGCCTTCATCATCGAAGGCTTTTTCTGTTTCTAACAAATTATTTAAATGATTTTCAGGCGGCTACCGATTCAATTGTTCGGTCGGCAATTTGAATCACTTTATTGGTTTTATACAATAAGTGCTGGATTTTACGCCCAAGATACTGGTGGACTTCATTCAGGCTTTTGAGATCTTTAAGTTCATATTGGAAATAGGAGAGCAGGTTTATGGCAGAAAGATATTTACCATACTGATCGCCTTCTACTTCAATATGCCAGCGGGTAATTATATCGTCTGCGGCCAACAGTTCGTTGACTTCCTTGCTGATTGATTCCATCCAAAGGCTTGCAGCATCCAGTCGGCTGGTGCCAATTTTTTCCGGTGCCTTTTCCTGCGACTTTTTTTCGTCGAACTGCCAGACCACTTCAATATCGATAATGGGCTGAATACTGGTACTGACCATCGATTCTTTTTGCAAAAGGGGATGTTCTTCCATTCCGTCGAGCTGACGTGCCAATACGGTTTCCCGGAAACGATCCCAATCGAAATTGATCGTAAGGGCTTTGATAAAGTTGGATGTATTTGCAAGGTCAATTATAATTTCCAGTCCGGAAGCATTAATTTTATTTTCATCCCATGTTTTGAAACTCTTGATGTTGATATTTCTTTTAGTTAATTCAGACTCGATTCTGTTAACTATTGAATTAAAAATAGGGTATTTCATGGGTCCTGATTATGAATTTTAATTTAAAAAGCGCTTACAGTATTTAATAATTAATATGAACAATTATTATGAATTAATTTATTTAACCAAGGAGCTGCAAGAAAACGTAGAAAATTCGGTAGTAGAATTTTCTATAACTCCACATAAAAACGTACTGGAGAGCTATATTGTATGTAACAGTCAACGGCGCCGTCTTGTATTCAGCGCCAATCCCGCTGAAACAGCTCTCTTTTTAGATTCTTTCAGACCTCCTAAAAAGGGGAACGTTGTAGAATTTTTCGCTCCTATTAATAATAAAAATATAAAAGAAATAAAACTTGCTGACAAAGACAGACTTGTATTTTTTTCTTTCGATGATAATTACAAGCTCATTTATAAATTATTCGGCAGCCGGGCGAATGTTTTTTTGGTAAAAGATGATACGATTGTCGATTCATTTAAAAATCCGGATAAAAATAAGGGGAAAAACCCTCCAACTCCGCAGGCCCCGAAATTTGAGGATTCTGTAAATCCGGAAGCCAAAACCAAAAATCAGATTACACGATTAAATCCATTACTCCCGCGACATTTAATTCCCCACCTGATACGTCAGCATGAGGTAGACGAAATGGAGCCAGAACAGGTAAGGGAGTTTGTAGATTTTATAACAAGGGAAATTCTTGAACGTCCGGTTTATCGTGTGCTCAAAAACGGTCATGTTTGCCTGTGGGGGGAAGAAGTGCTGGATATTCCGACCGAAAAAAAATTTGATACCATCAACGAATGCATCCTGTATGCTTACAAAAACACGGTACATCAGCGGCGCCTGAGTCAAAAGAAAGATAATATTCTTGAACGACTGGAACAGTTTAAAACCAAACTGGAAGCCCGGCTCGAGCAGCTTAAACAGGCTGATAAAAGCCTGGAGCGGGCCGATGAGTATGAAAAATACGGACACCTGTTGATGGCGAATGCACATCGATCGGTTGATAAAGGCACCGAAAAGCTTGAAATTCAGGACTTTTATCAGCAAAACGAAACGATTCAAATCCCGATAAAAGATGATCATTCGATCGCTCAAAATGCTGAAATGTATTACGATAAAGCCAGCGACTCCCGGAAATCGTACAAAGAAGCCAAAAAACAGGTAAGTATTGTAGAACAGCGATTAGCAACACTGGATGAATTGCTTTCCGAATTGCAAAGTATTGGACACCTGCCCGATTTGGATAAATGGCAAAAATCCAGGAAGGATGACCTGGAGAAGTTTGGATGGGGAGGAAGTGCCGATGAACAGGTGGAATCTCCATTTCGAAAATTTAAAGTGGGGAAATATGAACTGTGGATCGGGAAAAATGCCAAAAGCAACGATGAATTGACAAGTACGGCGCACAAGGAAGATATTTGGCTTCACGCCCGTGGTGTGGCGGGTTCTCATGCGGTTATTCGGATGGGCAATCAAAAAGATTACCCCCCCAAACCCGTGATTTTGGAAGCAGCAAGTTATACCGCATATTTTTCGAAAGCCCGGGGTTCGAAATCGGCTCCCGTAATTTATACAAAGCGTAAATATATACACAAACCCAAAGGTGCTCCTCCTGGTGCGGTGGTGGTAGATCGCGAACAGGTGATAATGGTGCCCCCGATGAAGCCAAATGCAAATGTGAAATTGTAACTTGAAATTTTTAAACAAAAAATTGATTGGAAGATTACATTGATAGTAGGCCTCAATTAAATCCCTTCTTGAGAGGCTGTGAAAAAATCCAAAATCAATTAAAATGGACTTAAATAAATAAGGATATTCGCCTTTAAAACGCTGGGGTCATCCCCCTACCCCCCCTTCGAAGGGGGACTTTTTCGAATTTAGCTTTTAATATAGTTTACAGCCTTAATAATTAAAGTTGAGTTAAATTTGCGAACTTATTTTTTCACAGCCCCTCGAGAGGGGATTCGTTAAAACTAAAATCACCATTATTTCCCGATTAAATCAGGATTTGTTGAATTTTTGGGATCCGGCTAGGATGTTTTTTACATAAAAAATGAATTACTGGTGAATTTTTTCTGAAATGATAAGTTTAGAAACTCTGTAAATAATAAAT
>Ga0209918_1000634_pt1 | contig 22314 bp, 15 predicted proteins | sample SalPonD_shore_MG_FD_185712 | JGI IMG/M metagenome (GOLD analysis project Ga0209918, IMG submission 185712) | Salt pond soil microbial communities from South San Francisco under conditions of wetland restoration - Salt Pond MetaG... | ecosystem: Environmental > Aquatic > Marine > Intertidal zone...
ATCGTTCACGCCGAACAAGTCCGCGAACACCTTCCGGGTGGCCCGGAAGTTCACCCCTTCGGTGTCGGCGATGACACCGTCCACGTCAAAAATCAGACCGTACCGGCCGTCCATAAGCACTTTCCCCTTCAATACGCCTGGAAACTACGATTGTATGAAAGAAAAATATAAGAAATGTAACGCAGAGATACCGTACCGAATTTCGGGGAGCGGAGACACAATACTACCCCCACTCGTATCTCTTTATATCCATAATACCCCTTCTTCCCTGGGCCCCTTGGTCCATCTCGTTCCCTTGCACCGGCTATATTTTGTTCATTGCCAGGATAAACAGGACTAACCGGATATACTCTGGTTGTTTATAAACCAATTCGTATTGGTGTCGTTCACACCGAAGCCAGCCAGTTTGTTTGCCCACTGTCCACTTTCTGATTCTGCGGTTTTCGCTGGTATCGGCTTCTCCGCCCCGAACGATTACATTGGGTCTTTTGCCAACTGGCGATCCCGATTTAAAACTATCGAAATCTTTGATTGCGAGCCAGTCTCATTATCGGGACTGCCAACTGTTTTTTCTTACGGGATTTACCCGATAAACAGGATAATGTTAAAATTGGACAACGCCACCTCAAACCTGCCGACTCTCTACTAAAAGCCCGTCAGCGCGAAATTGATATACTCTTATACTCTTAGCCTGACCTTATCCCTTCTACCCATTTTCCCTTCTCCTGCCCTCCACATTCCTCCTCAGGCAGCCTGTTTACGATCATTGCGGCGTGAGACGCACCACCTGCCCACCGCCGGATTGCAGAACCGCCCGCAACGTGTCTCCGGCGGTAACCGTCTGTCCCGATTTCATCAGCCGGTCGGGATATTCGTCAGCTTCGTAGGCATCGCTCCAGATCTCCGCCTCGTATCGTCCGGCTCCCAGGAAATCCAATGGGATATTTAAAGTGCGACCCGTCCAATCGGTCATGCATCCCAGGTACCAGTCTTTTCCGGACCGCCGGGCAACGGTGATGTAATCCCCCACCTGGCCGTTGATCACTCTTGTTTCGTCCCAAGTGACAGGAACGATCTTTAAGAAATCGGTGCCGGCCGGACTGCTGCGGTAATTGTACGGGGAATCGCACAACACCTGGAGCGGACTTTCGTAGATCACCATCATGGCCAGCTGGAAGCAGCGGGTCCCCATCACGAAGGGACCGGGCGCGTCGCTGCCCACCGCCCGGAAGGTCTCCCGGGTTTTCTGGCGAAAGCCGCCCGGGGTGAAATCCATGGGACCGGCCAGCATCCGGGTGAACGGGATGGTCAGGCAGTGATCCGGGGTTACTTGATCACTCCACTTATTGTATTCATTGCCCATCACTCCCTCCCGGGTGAGCAGGTTGGGATACGCCCGGCTCATCCCGGTGGGTTTGTAAGCGCCGTGAAAATCCACGAGCAGGTGATATTTGGCGGCGGTTTGAACCACCTTGCGGTACCACCGGACCATCTGCTGATCGTCCCGGGCCATGAAGTCAATCTTCACCCCGGCGATGCCCCACTTCTCGTACAGCGGGAAGGCCTGCTCCATTTGGGCGTCCACGTGCTTCCACTGGAGCCAGAGCAACAGTTTCACGTTCCTCTGATCGGCGTACCGAATGAGCTCCTTGATATTCACCCCCGGCGCCGGGGTGGTGATGTCTACTTTCTGCGGATCGCCGAACGGTTCCCCGTACCACCACCAGTCCACCAGCTGGTACCGCCAACCCATCTCGGCGGCCAGGTCGATGTAATATTTCATAGTTTCGGTATTCATCCCGACGTCGAAGTTCACCTCCGGGGCATAGCTGCCGCTCCACCAGCGATCCCAGGCGGATTTGCCGGGGTGAATCCAATCCGTGTCATTCAGGGCCAGAGGTTCGCTCAGGTTCTGGATCAAATTCGATTGAATAAGATCTCCCGGGTGTTGCCCGATCATGAGGGTACGCCAGGGGGAATACCGGGGCGTCCGGGAGTCCACCAGCACCCCGGGCTTGTCCGGCCTGGGCGAAAGCGCCGTCACCAGAGTGTTCTGGACCCCACTCACCCGGGTCAGATACATCCCGGCCCAATCGATGAGATTCGCCTCGGCCACCGCCACCCACCGGGACTCCCCCACCTGCACCAATAGCGGCACGCCGTAAACCTCTTCCGGAGAGAGAGCGTTCAAATGCATCTGTTCGAACTCGGACTCCTGGTGGGAGGCATACCCACCGTAATCCGCTGCCCAGACAGTGGGATTTCCCGGGAACCGGAACCGGGTGCGCTCTGCGGTAATCCGGAAACCGGACAGGTTGTCCTGGGCCGGCAGGAAATACCGGAGCGCTACTCCGTCATTATAGGCCCGGAAGATCACATGGAAAGTCCGACCCGGAGATCTGGCCTCTTTGAGGGTTACATCCACTTGGTTATAATGATTGGTGACGGTTTTGCTTTTCCCCCACACCCGATTCCAGGTGGTGTTGGCGGTGGAAGTTTCGGACTTTGCAATCCGTAAGTTCTCCGCCAGGGGCGGCTGATCCCGGAATTCCAACCCCAGAGGTGACTCCAGAAGCAGCGGCTGCCCGTCGTACTGCACAGAATAGTACACCCGTTCTCCCGGCGGATTGGGAACCAGCTTTGCCTTCACCGACACTGTGACGATGATCCGGCCGTCCGGGGAAGACACACTGACCGGCTTCGCCCATGCCTGGCCCATCATCAAGAATCCTGATAAAATCACGGGAAGGATTATCCGTCTGATTTTCCCGGTAGTCGCAGCCATCACTCCTCCATTGGTTATCCGGAAATCATACTTGCAGTGTCTCACATGTACCGATAGTCATTCCCCTCTGCCCGGCACCTCCAGCCGCTGTTTCCCCAGTTCCATGGGTGACACGCTCCCGGTATCGAACGGGCGCAGCCGAATGCTGTACCGGTACTCCTGCGGGAGCGTACGATACTTCGGCAGGGTCGCCACCGGCGTTCCGCCCACACCGGTCACCCGGTGATCCACGCTCAAGGTGATGCCGTCTTGGGGTTGCAGCTGGAACCGGTACCGGGCCCGGGTCAGATTGTCGGTGCTGTACTCATGCACCCGGACGTTCACCGGTTCGTTGATCCCGGAGACCAGCAGCCCGATGCCGTCTTCGTTGGTGAGCGCCGCCCACCGGACGTCGGTCTTGTTCCCGTAATCCTGGGGGTTCAGGTACGGAACGTACTGCTCGGCCACGGTGCCGGAGTAGACGCCGATCTTGGCGCCGGTCTTCCGATCCGGATAGGTTTCGAACGGACCCCGGCCGTACCAGGTGAAATTTTGGTACGCCGGCAGCAGGGTCATGTCCAGGCCGATCCTGGGAATCCAGTGCGGCCAGTCCTCTCCCTGGGGCATGACGTGGTTTTGCACCACGATATCCCCGCTCCCATAGATGTAATAGACGTAATCGCTCTCGATCCGGGCGTCACGCATGGCATCCGCGGTCTGCGCGCCGCTCAGACTGGTGTGGACCGTCAGCCGGATCAGCCGGGAGTTCACGCGTTTGGCATCTGCTTTGGTCACCTCGGTTGCCGGGTCGTACAACACCGGATATTTCCACTGCTGGTCGAAAAAGACGGCGCCGCCCCAGTGATCCGTATCGTTGGAAATAGGGGCTTTCCATGCGCTGAAGTGGGGTCCGGTGGCGATCAGTTCCTCCCCGCGGTATTGAATCGACTGGAACGTCCCCCGGGTTTTATTGAAGACATAGGTGAAATCGCTCCCGGCGATGGTGACTTGCTGCCGGGTTTCTTCCAGAGAAAGCCGGCCCATCTGCCGGTTCTTCAATACCGGGTACGGGGGCACATCGTAAGGCAGATCGATCTGCTCCCAGGCGACTTCATGGCCCGCCGGCGCCCACCGGGTGTCCTCCGGGAGGGTGAAGCTGAACAGGATGCGGTATTCGGTCCCGGGTGCAATGACGTTCGGCCGGGCGAAGGGCAGCCGGATGGTCTTGCCCTCCCCGGGCGAAATATTGAGCGACAGCAGACCGCTCTGCAGCGGGTTGGCGTCGCCGTACACTGTCCAGGCCGCCCGCAGCGTATTCAGGTTGGTGAAGTTGTACCGGTTCGTGATCTGAAAGGTCCCCTTCAGCGCATCCACCGCTTCCACCTTCACCGGCTGGGGTGTTTTCTTCACCTGCCACAGCTCCGGCTGGACCGTCCGGTCCGCCCAGATGAGACCGTAATCCCGTCCCCCGATACCGAGGGTGTAAAAGGTGCCGGCCTGCCGGTGGGCCTCGAAATCCATCCACAAAGCTGCCTCTCCGGCAGACTGTGCCTCCCCCTTGATCATGGCAGCCAGCTGCTGTCCGGAAAGCGCCTTTGGAAAAATCCGGACTTCATCTACAATGGCGTTACTCAGATGCCCGTGGTAGCTCTGGCCCTGGGTTTCGGTGTTCTTCCCGATGTTCACCGGATAGGGGTTGTGATCGATATTCCCGGTGTGGGTCGTCGAACCGACCACTTCGCCGTCCAGATACAGTTTGAGCGATTGGCCGTCGTAGATCCCCGCCAGGTGGTGCCAGTGGTCGTCCCAGAACGGCGGGGTCTGGGCATACACCGAAATACGCTGCCCGTCGTAGATAAAAAACTCCAGCGAATCGGCCGCGATCTGCCGGAGACCGAACTGGTGATCCCCCTTGGTGATGAAGGGATTGCTATAGCCGTTCCAGCCCCGGGGATAGACCCACAGGGCCAGGGTCAGCTGGTCCCCGGTGATATCCAGGCTGGGATCCCGGTAGAGTTCCACCCAGTCGTCGTGGCCGCTCAGGGCCAGTCCCTGGCCGGAATGGCCCGGGACCCAGTCCGGCCGGCCCATCACCGCACCGTCGTTGTGGTGCTCGGAAGCATCCGGGGTCAGAATCACCGGTCGCTTGATGCTGGGACTCACCCAGTCCCAGATGGCGCCGCCGGTGAGCCGGTCGTACCGGTAGATGAGATCCCAGTATTCCTCGAACTGGCCCACGCTGTTGCCGGTGGCGGCGATGTACTCATCCATGAAGGACGGCCGGGATCCGGTGGCCGGATCTTCTTTGGCCAGCTGCTCCAGCTCGTCCGGTGTGGGATAGCGCGGGCCGATAATATCCTCATAAGGCAGCTGGCCGGCGTTGCCGCCGTACAGCCAGCCCGGCCGGCTGGGATCGATCCGCTTGCCCTCCGCGATGAGGGCCGCGATGTTCTCCCCGGAACCGGCTTCGTTCCCGGCGCTCCAGATGACCACGGCGGGATGGTTCCGATCCCGGTGGACCATCTTCCGGGCCCGGTCCACGTACATCTCCCGCCATGCGGGCTCCCCGGAGAGCCAGGTACTGGCGTGGGCCTCGTCCCCGGTCTCGCCCACAATGTACATGCCGTATTCGTCGCACAGATCAAGAAACAGCGGGTCGTTGGGATAATGGGACGTCCGGACGATATTGATATTGAATTGCTTCAGGAGTTTCAGATCCTTGATCATGGTTTCCCGGGGCACGTGCCGGCCGAATCGGGGGTGATGCTCGTGCCGGTTGGTGCCGTTAAATTTGATCGGCTTCCCATTGATGTAGATCGCCCGGTTGTTGATCTCCACCTCCCGGAAGCCCACCCGTTCGTTCAGCACCTCCGTGACGGCTCCGGCGCCGTCCCGCAGGGTCAGGATGAGGGTGTACAGGTACGGCTGCTCCGCCGACCATTTCTGCGGATGCTCCACCCACCGGGAGAGGGTGACCTCCTGCTCCGCCCCGCCGCTCAGGGTGATCCCGGAACCGGCGACCGGCGCATCCAGCACCTTGGCGCCTTCGGCATCGTACAGTTGAGCGGTGACCAAAAAATCCTGCTGCTCCGCCGAAGAATAATTGTGCACCGTGGCTCCTACCTGCAGTTCGGCGTCCTGGTATTGATCATCCAGATCGGTTCGGACGTAGAAATCCCGGATATGCATCCTGGGAGCCGCAAAGAGGTACACGTCCCGATAGATCCCGGACAGCCGCCACATGTCCTGCGCCTCCAGGTAGGTGCCGTCGCAATACCGGAGGACCTTCACCGCCAGGGTGTTCATCCCTGGCCGCAGATACGAGGTAATATCGTACTCGGCCGGCTCCATCCCGCCCTGGTTGTAGCCCACGTCCTGTCCGTTCACCCACACCCAGGAGGCGGACTTCACTCCCTCGAAATGCAGGAAGACCTGCCGGCCGTCCCAGTCGGCCGGGAGCGTAAAGGTCCGCCGATACGATCCCACCGGGTTGAAATCCTTCGGCACGCGGGGCGGGTCCACCGGAATGGTCAGGGCCACATTGCGAAACATGGGATAGCCGTACCCGGCCATCTGCCAGTCGGAGGGCACGTGGATTTCGTCCCACTTGCTGACGTCATACCCTTCCTGATAGAAACCGTCCGGCGCTTTTTGCAGGTTGGGCGCCCAGTGGAATTTCCAGTTGCCGTCTAATGAAAGAAAATAGGGGGAGGCTTCTTTGGAATCCTGCAGAGCTGCCTGGACGTTGGCATAGGGCACCAATGGCACATGGGGTTCCGTCTGGTTCCGCTGGAAAACCGCCGGGTTTTCCCAGTCCGGTGGCTGGGTTTGTGCGAGTCCTCCGGTTCCCATCAAAAGCACTGCGATTCCAAGGAAGAGCCTTCGGAAACGTCGAATACGGTATGGCATAATCGTCCTCCTAACGGGCGGATGGATTTTATTTACTATGCGCTGATGTAATGTTCAGCCGGTAAAACCACGGAGGCCACAAGCACCGCAGGGAAGACAAATGCTTTCGCGCAGGCAGCCGTCAAAGGCCGAACGCGTTGTCAATTCGGCCTTGCTGGTTTTCGGTCGACCCGGATTCCGGTCAGACCTCCACGTATTGGATATCCAGGATCCGGCTCAGGAGCTCCCAGCGACGGGTCTGGTTGCCCAGCAACAGGCACTGGTGGTGGGTACCGCCGTTCTCCAGCCAGCCGTCCAACGTCGCCCGGATGCCGTGATCCGGCCGGAAATGAAAGTAGGGCATTTCCACGTGCGGCAGTTCCTCGGTGTCCAGGATTTCTCCTGTGGCAACCACCAGGCGGTACTCTTCCCCGGAAAGGGCCACCAGGTTGGCCAGGGTGGCCTCCCCCGGTTCGGCCATAAACAGCACGGTGGGCGGGTTGTCCAGCCCGCCGATCCCCAGGGGCCGGTCGATGAGCCGGACGGGGCGGTCCCGGCGGGCGACTTTCCAGTTCCCTTCCCCCATGTGGCTCTGCAGCACGGAGTCCTTTTCGAAATCCATGGCGTACATTTCGGTGAAATGGGCGTCCCCGGCCAGGGTGTGGCCCATGGCCACCAGGCTGGTGGTGTTCATGTCGCCTTCGGCGGCGTATCCGTACCCCTTGGCCATCAGGTTGGAGGCCGCCAGCATGTGGATCTGTTTGAATCGGCCGTCGTCTCCCACCGCATCGAAATAAATGCTGAATCCTTCGTAATCGTGGGCCCGGAGGAATTTTTCGATGGCCACCTGGAACCGGGCGGCATAGGCATGGTTTTCTTCCGATAAATCGGGATCGATCTCGAAATGTTTCTTATCCTCCTCCATGGCCGCCTGTACGTCTTTATCGGAGGTGTTTTGCATCAGATCGTAGATTAATCCCAGGCTGACGTGATCCGCCTGGGGGCCGATCTTCCGCATGAAGGCGGCCGGGTCCGTGAGGATATCCCCCATCCCCGGCATCTGCCCGAAGGTGGCCAGCTGCATCCGTTTCAGCCGTTCGGCGGTCTGCGCGGCCCGGGCCCAGTCCTCTACGAAAGATTTAAAGGCATCCGAGCGCCAGTCCTCGGAAATCACCGCCGGTTTGTAGCCGGTCCGCACCAGCGCATTGGCCATGTCCTGGGCGCCGTGGATTCCCTGGTTATAGGTGAGGTCGGCCATATCCCACTCCGCCGTCACGCTCCGTTCCGGCTGGATGTTGGCCAGCATCACCGGGAGGTGGCTATTCTTCAGGGCCCGCACCGTCCGCAACGCCGGACCGTAGGTGAGCATCACGATCATGACGCCGTCCAGGTGCTGCCGGTTGAACTGGTCCATGAAGTTTTCAATATCCGCCCGATTCCGGGCCGGCCCCGGGAACTCCACATCGACTACGTCACTTAGCCGGTCGGCCACCTGCTGTCCGTACTTCTGCTGCCGTTCGGTGATCCCCGGCAGCATGTCATCGTACAATTCCTGCATAATTCCCAGCAGACCAATCTTCGGTTTTCTGCTCTCCGGCATCGTCTCCTCCAAAATTTTCGCTAATTATTTTTCGTCGTTTTCCTGCCCGTAATAGGCATCCGGCCCGTGTTTGCGGGTGTAATGCTTCTTCAGGATATAGTCCGGCAGCCCGGCGCTCTCGGGATTAATCAGGACGGTCCCGATGGCCATTTTGGCCACCTCTTCCAGAATGATGCTGTGCTTCACCGAATGGGCCGCATCTTTGCCCCAGGCGAAGGGTCCGTGCCCCGCCACCAGCACCGCCGGCATGTCTGCGGGGACCAGATCCGCAAAACGCTCGACAATCACCCGGCCGGTATTCCCCTCGTAATCCTGCTCCACTTCCGCTTCCCGTAACCGCCGGGTCACCGGAATTTCCCCGTGGAAATGATCCGCGTGGGTCGTCCCGTAACAGGGAATAGGCCGTTCGGCCTGGGCGAACATGGTGGCGAAGGTACTGTGGGTGTGGGTCACACCGCCTATGTCCGGAAACGCCTGGTAGAGCAACAGGTGAGTCGGCGTGTCCGACGAAGGCCGGAGATCACCCTCCACCACATGGCCCTCCAAATCCACCACCACCATGTCGGAGGGCTGCATTTCGGCGTAGTCCACGCCGCTAGGTTTGATGACCACCAGGCCTTCTTCCCGGTCGATGCCGCTCACGTTCCCCCAGGTGAGGGTCACCAGTTTATTTTCCACCAGATGCAGGTTCGCCTGGCAGACCGCTTCCTTGAGTGGCTTCAGCATCAGCCGTTCCCCCGCTGCCGGTCCCGGATGGTGATGAGATCTTTCATGACGTGGGACATGGCGCCGGACCAGTCACTGGTGCCGAAAGCATCATGCAGCTGGCGATATAAAGTATACAATTGCTGGTAGACTTCCCGGTGCTCCGGATTCGGTTCGTACACTTCGGCCACCCCGGTCATGGCTGTCTCCGCCTCTTCCACCGAAGCAAATCCGCTGACTTTTTTGCCGGCGGCCACCCCTCCGAAGATCCCGGCACCCAGGGCGCAGGTTTGCTCGCCGCTGGCCACCTTCATGGGCCGCCCGGTGATATCGGCGTAAATCTGCATCAGCAGGGGGTTCTTGTTCGCGAGTCCGCCACAATTCACAATTTCATTGATGGTCACGCCGTATTCCTCGATGCGCTTAATAATAGTCAGCGCGCCGAAGGCGGTGGCTTCGATGAGCGCCCGGTAGATTTCATGGGCCTGGGTGTGGAGGGTCTGTCCGATCAGCAGTCCGCTCAGCCGGACGTCCACCAGGATGGTGCGGTTGCCGTTGTTCCAGTCCAGGGCCAGCAGACCATGCTCGCCGGGTTGCAGCCGGGCGGCGGCCTTCTCGAGATTCTTAAACTTTTCCTCCTGGGTAGTCCCATAAGTTTCCGGCACCAGGTGATTCACAAACCAGAGAAAAATATCGCCCACCGCAGACTGGCCCGCCTCGATGCCGTAATAGCCGGGGATCACCGACCCGTCCACGATCCCTGCGACTCCCGGAATGTCCGCTAGTTCCCGGTGGTTGGGCCACACCATAATATCGCAGGTGCTGGTGCCCAGGATCTTGACCAGCGTTCCTTCCTTCACTCCGGCGCCCACCGCGCCCATATGGGCATCGAAGGCGCCGACGGCCACCGCAATCCCGGCCGGCAAGCCCAGTTTCTCCGCCCATTCCTCCGACAACCCGCCCGCCGGTTGGTCTGCGGGCACGGCTTCTTCATATAACCGGGCGCGTAAAGTCGCCAGGGCCGGGTCCAGTGCTTCCAGAAAGTCCGCATCCGGCAGCCCGCCCCACTCCGCGCTGTACATGGCCTTGTGCCCGGCCGCACACACGCTGCGCTTGATTTTCTCCGGGCGGATTTCCCCGGTCAGCAATGCCGGGATGTAATCACAGAATTCCACAAAACTGTAAGCCGCCTCGAACACCTCCGGCGCCACATTGCGGCAGTGCAGAACTTTACTCCAGAACCATTCCGAGGAATAGGTGCCGCCGATCTTCGCCAGGTACTGCGGCCGCATCTCTTCCGCCAGCCGGGTGATCTCCTCCGCCTCGGCGTGGCTGGAGTGATCCTTCCAGAGCCAAACCTGGGCGTCCAGATTCTCCTCATATTCCGGTAGGAATGCCAACGGTGTCCCGTCTTCCGTAACCGGCATGGGACTGCTGCCGGTGGTGTCGACCCCGATCCCCACAATGTTGCCCGGATCGAATGGTGTTTCAGCTTCCCGCGCCTGTTGTAACGCCTCCGTAATGATCACCGGGATCCCCTCCACGTAATCCCGGGGATTCTGCCGGGCGACGTTGGGATTCTTCGGATCCAGCAGAATGCCGCTCTCTCCGAAGGAATAATTGAACACGCTGGTGGCCAGTTCCCGGCCGTCGCTCAAGTCCGCAATCAGCGCACGGACCGAATTCGTTCCGAAGTCCAACCCGATGACATACTTCTTCATGATGTCTCTCTCGCTCCTCTGCTAAGGAATTGTCATTCCCGAAGGCCGGCTTACCCGCCATAATCACCAAGCCCGGAGTCTGTCTCCGGTCACATCCTGTGGTAATCTATGAATCTTCCCGCCAAATTGCAGTACGAATTCCCCCTCGCGGGTCAGGTGCTGACGTCAATCCGTATGACCTCATTGGAATAATCTAAAAGTGAAACGTGAGAAGTGAAACGTGAAAAGACCTTTGATTCAACACTGAAAAACACCGAAAACACTGAAGAAACCACAGCCCGTCCCGATTCATTTGGGAAATGATACTCATTGGCAAGTTTTTATTACGAGTCCTTGGTCAATTGTCAGTGGTCCCCACCCCCGGCCCAACCTGGTCATGTGGAGGGATCCCGTTGGGAAAATCTCTGATTTCGTTAAATTTTACCTATCGGGGTTGCCGATTGCCAACTGGTCTCATCTGCGATTGCCTGCGTGTACCTGCGTCGTTTACATTTTATCCCGACTGTGTTTAAAGCCGTGTCAATCCGTGTAATCTGTGGACTCTTTGTTGTTTCCCGGTCTCCGTACTTCGTTATGCGCGCTGCGTTTTACGCCATGCTTTTCGCGTTTCACTGTTGACTCTTCACGGTGAACGATTGACCATGGACCATTAACATTTGACGATTGACGCTTTTTACGGGAGGCGTTGAATCCGGATGTCCTTATACTTCACCACGCTGCGGGGGCCGTGGGCCTGCAGGGCGATGGTTCCTTCGTCGGGCCGGACGCCCGGCTTCAGGGTGTAATCCACCGTCACTTTCCCGTCCACCTTGATGACGATATGGCGGCCCTCCACCCTGATCTCCTGGGTCCACCAGTGCCGGTCCCGGGCCGGGGAGAAAAACAGCACATTTTTAATCCCGTACAGGCTGCCGGTCTTCTTCCAGTCGATGTAGGTATTGTTCACCTGGGCTTCGAAACCCTGCTCCGGCCATCCATTCGCCTGATATTTTGTGAGGAAGTAAATCCCGCCGTTAGCATGGGGTTCGGTGTACACGTCCACCCGGAGAACAAAATCCCGGAAGGGCTGCTCCGGCCCCGTGTAGAACAGATGGCTCCGCTTCCCCCGGGTGACAATAGCGCCGTCCTCCACCTGCCAGGTCCCGGGGTGTTCCCCAACCTTCCACCCGGCCAGGGTTTCACCGTCGAACAGGGAGATCCAGCCGCCGGCGGTGGTGTCCTGACTCCGGCCTCCGCTCACCAGCAATACAATCAGAGTGCCAACGGTGCATGTTTTCTTTAGCCAGGTATTCATCCGAATCCTCCGAAGATACCTCCTATGACGCCCAACGATCAGAAGCTGCACCCATCTCTGGGAAGCAGAACAAGTTCTATTGCAGCAGAGCGTCGATATACCCCTGGTTGGGCGTGCAGTTGTCAAACCGTGCGTTGTTCAGGAACGCTTCCAGGGCGGCCTGCACCTTCCCGACATCCGGCCGGGACTGCCGGATTTCTTCGAACGAGGTCCTGGCACCGTTCGCGAATTGAATAATGAGATCGTAGTTTTCCGGTTGTGCGAATTGGACGACGCAGCTGCCGGAGGCCATCTTTTTGTAGGGCCAGAAGGTCCAGCTCACCCGGTTGCGTTCCAACGTATGGCGGAATCCCCGGATCCAGGCATCGGTATTTTCGCCCGATTCCCCCATGAAGAGAGGGACGTCATACCGATCCCGAAATTCCAGGTAATCCTGGATTACCGTCTGCGTGGTGTCTGTCCAATATTTGTGAAAGGTGTACACCAGTTTGGCATCGAACGGTTGATGAAACACCTGAAAGTTAGAATCCCACTGGGCCCCGCCCAGGAAAATGAGATGATTGGGATCCACGGTGCGAATGGCGGCTACCATCCGGATATACAGCGGTTCCAGCCGGGGATTCAACCGGTCGGCGTCAAAGTAGGTGGCGATGGGTTCGTTTAACAGATCATAGCCGATGACGGCGGGATTCTCCCGGTAGTGCGCGGCGATGCGGACCCAGGTATCGATGGCGGCTCGCTGCGCCTCCGGGCTTTCGAACAGCCAGGGATAGCCCCAGCTGTCGTCGATGTTATCCCCGGTCTGTCCGCCGGGCGCGCAGTGCATATCCAGGATCACGTAGATCCCCTCCTCCTGGCACCAGCCGATGACCCGGTCCAGCAACTCGAAGCCCCGGTTCCGGGTCATGCCCAGGTAAGTCTGGCCGGTAAACAGCGCATAATGAAAGGGAATTCGTAAGCAGTTGAATCCCTGGGATTTGAGATAGTGGATATCGGCCCGGGTCATATAGGCATCCTGGAAGCGCTGCCAGAACCGGCGGGCCTGTTCGGGACCGACTAATTCCGACAGCACTTCGTGAATCATCCTGGGGGAAGTGGCCGTTTTCCACTTGAACATGTACCCCTCCGGCACCAGCCAGTTGCCCAGGTTGGTCCCCCGGAGCAGCAACGGTTGCCCGTCCGGTGTCACCAGCTGCCGGCCTTGGGTGGAGATAAATGTTTGCGCTCCGGCCGATATTGGTGAAAGTACACCAAGGCAGAAGAACCACAGCAGTACGACGGATCGTGTTCTTTTCATTAAAATCTCCCGTCTCTTTTTCCGGTTTCGGTTCGGAAAGCTCCCCGCAGGGGGCCGGCTTCGATTGTGTTCCGTTGCGCGTGCTTTCCGGGTCTCCCGGGGGATGGCCTGCAGAGACACTTCTCAAATATAACCCTCTCCGCATGCACCGGAAAATCATTTCCGTTGATCCCCTCTCACCGTCTCTGTTTTCCTCTGTTTGTCCCGAACAAGCCATGCTCCGCCTCAAAGTGGCTAATATTAGCCACTTTTCACGTTACCTGGTTGATATTAGCCAATTTCCTCTCTCCCCATTCCGGGAAAACCCACCTCTCCCCCAAGCAGAGTGCACTGTTTTCAGGCATTTGCAGCTCTTTGCCTCTCTCCGGTCATCTTTGGCATAATTCTTGAACTAACCTAAAGTAGACCCCAGCCGAATGCTGGTCGAGCCGGACCCAATCGAAGATATGATCTGATGATATTCGCATGATAGACGGGTGGAATTGCAGTGACGACAGAGGCTTGAAAGGAGAAAACGTAGCCGCGGACATCACGAATTAATCATCTCCTGCATGCTCCCGGAATTTTCGGGAACACGGTCGGTGGCTAATATTAGCCACTATCTTTCGGAATCGACACATATCCGGTATTTCCATTGATCAGCAAGACGGCGGTTTAAGCTGTGAGAACAAAAAGAAGGTATGATCCAACAGGAAGGAGAGCCGGATGCACTACCTGGAAAGGATCGGGCTGAAAATCCCGATGCAAGAATCCATAGCCGAACGCCTTCAACGGGAATATGCCATCCTGCAAAACATCCTTGAGGATAGAGCACTATTCTCACTCGCCGGCCGGTTTAACTACGATCGCCGGCGGTTGACCTCCTTGCTCCATCTCTGGGAGGAATCCAGCACCATTGTGGAACAGCACCGGATCCACTATCCGGTGCAATACAAGGCCACCGATACCGGGGATGAAACCTTCGGTGAAACCCGGGAAACGTATATTTTGCTGGCGGAAGCCGGGCGGATTCTGTTTAAATATCAGCCACACATCCTATCCAGTCTGGGGTTGGTGGGCCGCAGAAAACTGACCTATACCGGGTTCGTGTTCCAGGCGGACCAATTCTACGGCATGGCCCTGGCCAGTGAATTCATCCGGCGGAGTTATCGCGACATCAACCAGGAAGAATCCGAACTGGTTGCCGGCCAACACTTGCTCCACGAGCTCAAATTGCGGGTGAAACACCTCGACAGCCGGGATGGCGCCGCCCGGGAAATGACCTACCGGCGGGATCAGCTCATCGATCGGCTGGAAGAACAGATCCAGGATCTGCTGGGATTATTAAAAATAGGCGCCCGGGGTGACCAGGACCAGTTAAAAAAAGTGCAGGAAATGGAAGAGCCGACGTTTAATTGATCCGGCGGTCCCCCTCCAACCGCCATGCGAATAGACCGCTTAGCGCGGGTGTTCTGCCCGGCCCGAATCCCCGGTGAGCCCGGCGGATTCGGGCCATTTGCTCTCCGCTCCCCTGCAATCCCGGCCGGGTTTTCCCGGACGGTTTCACCGGTATGCAGCGCCGGACTTCGCCGCCGGAATCAATGCTCCGGCCAGGCGCCCGTTTGTTTGGCCCGTTCGATGTCGAGGATAAAAATCCCCCGGCCGACTCCCGCCGGATCCCCTACCTTGGCCATCTGAAATTCCAGATACCGGCCGTCATCCCGGACCACCGGGTTCGAGGCTTTATACTGGGGATTCTGATTAAAAGAGGTAATCCGGTCCATCTGCCCCGAACCGTCCAGCCGGAGCCGGTAGATATCGATATACTGATAGCCCTGGCCGCTGTGGCGATCGGACTCCACCAGGGTAAAACGCCCGTCGGGAAAGATCCCCTCCGGCTCCTCGTATCCCGGGTTATCGGAATAATCGATGACCTCGCCCGATCTGAGATCTATCCCCATGACCTCGGTGCCACGGTAGCCGTAGGCACTGAAAATCAATTCCGTTTCGTCCGGCGGCCGGAAGTTCTGGGTTTCCAGGTCCGCCCGGAAGGGCAGATCGCGGTTGTCCAGTACCATTTTCTTGTTTATTAGACGAGGTACTCCATCGTGGTATTGAATATCGGCCAGCCAGATCTGGGAGACCCCCTCCGGCAGCCGATCCGGGTAATTTTCATGATCGATGGTCCAGGCGATCCGGAGGTGTTGCCGGGAGACGGCCGGCCCTTCCGAACACCGGGTGCCCAGGGGCACCGGCTCTTTGTCCAGCTGCTTGCCCAACACCCAGAGCTCGGCGGTGGCTCCCCGGCTGCGCCAGGGATTGTCCGCGTCAAACTCTCGGGCCCCCGAAAGCAGGATGTCGCCGTTACTCAGATACAAGGCCCGGGTGTACCCTTCGTGCCAGTAATGATGGGTCAGCGGCCGGATGATCCCGGACTCCATGTCTACGGTGTACACATCCCCGAAGGTGCGTTCCAGGAACAGCAGCCGCTGCCCGTCCGGGGACCAATCCCCCCGCTGTCCGAAATACGTGAGCCGGGTAATGTAGGCGGGCAAATGCTCCGCGGGGTTTTCATCGCTGGTCGCCCAGGGATGCTCGTTCTGGGGCGGTCCGACTCCCTGTACCGCTTGTGCTGTCCACCAGACCGCCCCCAACACCAGGAGGCCTGCCACGAAAATGACCGATGTGCGTTTCATAGGTCTCTTCCTCGATTCGCATTGCTTGTAAAGGATCCTTCCGAGCGAATTTTCCCGGACGATCGCGCCGAGGGCCCCACGGAAATTCAGGCGGCGCAGCCGGTGCCGCGCTAGTCCGCGACCGCTTCTGCCAGGGATGCCCCGGCCGGCAGCCTACCCCGATTGTGCGGCCCCCCGAAGTCCAGGGCCGGACCCACCGGCACAATCTGCGCCGGGTTAATCCAGGTATGGCTCATATAGTAATGGCGCTTGATGTGGTCCATGTTGCAGGTAGGGGCCACCCCGGGCATCTGGGAGAGTTCCTTCAGGTAGTTCCAGAGATTCGGGTAGTCCGTGATCCGCCGGATGTTGCATTTGAAATGGGTGTAATACACGCTGTCGAACCGGTAGAGGGTGGTAAACAGGCAGATATCCGCTTCGGAGACCACGTCCCCGCACAGATACCGCTGATGCCCTAACACCGCTTCCCAGTGATCCAGCGCGTCGAACAGTTCCCGGACGGCCTCCTCGTAGGCCGCCTGCGTCCCGGCGAACCCGGCCCGGTACACGCCGTTATTCACCGGTTCGTAAATAGCGTCGATAACCCGGTCGATCTCCCCGCGTAGATCGTCCGGGTAGAAACTCACCTCGTTGGTGGCGAACTCGTCGAACGCGGTATCCAGCAGCCGCATGATCTCCCGGGATTCGTTGTTCACAATCGTTTCCTGCTTTGTGTCCCAGAGCACCGGTACCGTTACCCGGCAGGTCGCCTCCGGGTCCGCCCGGACGTACAGTTCCCGGAGATAATCGGCACCGTACAGCGGATCGGGATAGGTGTCCGAAAACTCCCACCCGTCATCGATCCGTACCGGTTCCACCAGTGTCAGCGGGATCGCCTCCGCCAGGCCCTTCCATCGACGCATGATGGTGGTCCGGTGGGCCCAGGGACAGGCCCGGGAGATGTAGAGACGGTACCGCCCCGCCTCGGCCGGAAAGAGCGCATCCGGCCCCGTCCCGATCCCGTGGCGGAAAGTAGTCGCTTCCCGAATGAATTCACCGCTGTGTTCGTCGCTTCGGAGTGAATTGACCGTTGACCATTGTCCTTCGATTAAGCGTCCCATGAATGACACTCCTCTATTCAAATGCTCCGGTAGTGCTCTTCCGGAGCGTGTCCCCGTGGTCTCTGTTATGACTTACTAAATCTCAGCGGCAGTGTCAACAGGCGTGGCGGCCCGGGTCCGGGCAGAACCCCGCGATCAGTCTGCTTGCCGCAGGATCCGCCGGACCGCGAACCGGCCCCGGCCGAATTCTTCGGAGAGTTTCGCCACGATCTCCTTTTTCAGGAGATCCCGGCCGGCCAGTTCGGTGAACCGGGCATGCAGCCGCTGCTTCTCTTCCGGGCTCCAGGGCTTCCCCTGGTTCACCGGCCCGTTCCGGTCCGGCTGGCGTAGTGTTTCCAGGCCTTCCCCCCGCCGGACGGATTGTACCGATTTTATGTGATGCCGAAAAGCGGTCTCGCTGATCTCAAATCCGGTAGCGTAGCGTCCCAGCCGGATGGCGGCCCGGGCGGTGGAAAAACTGCCCAGAAACAGATCACACACCACCTCTCCCTCCCGGCTGCTGTACAGGATCATCTTGGTCAGCAGTTCCTCCGGGAGCGCATTCTTATTTTTGGTCTGGCCCGGTTTGTAATCCCGGTTGATGATCCACACATCCTCCCGGTCCCGGTAATTGAGCGACCCGCCCCGGGTGTCCCGCTCCCGTGGGCCGTACCGGCAGTGGGTATTGAAGGTGTGGTCGGCGCCCGGCTTCACATAATAGAGTATGTGATAATGGGACGAGACGTATTTCCGGCTGGTATAAACTCCGAAATTATATTTCCAGATGATGTGATTCAGTTCCCGAAGATCGGTTTCGCGCAAAGCCGCCAGCACATGATACAGGTTGGTGTATCCGGAAACAATGTAAAGGGCGCCTCCCGGTTTCAGGATGCGGGCCGCCTGGGCGATCCACCGGCGGCTGAATTCCCCGTACCGTCCCACGGGGATTTCCACGTACCCGTCCAGGACGTGATCTTCGTTCCGGTTGTAATGGCGGTGCAGCTGATCTCCCTCGATGCCGTACGGCGGATCGGTGATGATCAGATCCACCGACTCATCGGGTATATGACGCTCGCACCCCCGGATGCAGTCTTCGTTGTAAAAAACGTCTCGCTTGTTCACTCCCGTTCCAATGCGTGCTCACTGATTATTCGGAACCTGCGATTTTCCATGTCGACTTTCCAAAGATGCTACCCGGCGAAAACTATGGAGAATCCGGTTAAAATCCAAGTCGAGGTTCGCCTACCGAACCGAATCCGCCTCCCGAAGACCTCGAAAACAAACAGGCGGGCCTCCGGTATTCCTCCGGACCGCCGGGCAGCGGCAGTGAGCGCCGGCCGGCTTCCTCGCTTCAGAAAATACGGTTTCTGCCGATTTGTATATTGAAAACGTCTCCAAAGATCAAAAGGACTCGTATGGATTCAATTTCCTGGCAGTTCTATGGGCTGGCGATCGTTGTGCTGGCTGTTCCGGCGGTGTGGGTTATCCGAATAATCATCCGTAAATTCAGGGGGCAGCACAGTCAGGATCATCGCGCCTGGACGGTTGAAAAACCTGCCACGTCCAGGCTGGGAAAACCGGTGCTCAACCGGACCCTGTATGCGGGGTCGTTGTCCGGAGATATCCCCTGGGAAATGGACGCCGTAACCAAGGAAGAACTCACCTTTTACTCTCACATGAACCTGGAAAATGTTCCGGTATTCCGAACGAATTTTTACACGGTCTGGCAGACGGAAACGGCGCTTCTGGACAAAGACTACGTCTTGATCCATCCCCGGAATATTCTGGAAATTTACCTGAATAGTGATTACCTGGCGGACATCATGTCCGAAAAACAGACTGTTGAAAAGTTAGAGCGCTTTGCCATCACGGACATGCGCCGGCTGTTCAATCTGTCCATCGCCAAATCCGAAGACCTCTTTCGTTCCATGAAGAAAGTGGTAGCCGGGAATCAGGCGTTTCGCCGCCGGTTTACCACGTATGCCACCTCCTCCTCGGCCGTCGATGCGGTAATCACTCCCCGGCTTCAGGCCATTCTGGGGACCTGGAACCACACCGATACCTGTATCGGACTCTCGCCGGGACGCACTATCATTCTGATCTCCGGGAAAGATCTGTCAGATCAATTGCCGGAACTGGAACGATTGGCGCAACTGGGGGAACTCATACTTCCTGCGGGCAGACGGATCTCCTCCGCGGCATAACCCCGTCGTTTCACCCGCGTTCGAAACATGACCCTTCCCTAAAAAAGATATCCGGGTCATGGGCTGGGGAGAGGGCGTCAGTGAGTATTCCGGAGTGCTTCCAGTTTCTCACAGGTTTCGGGTACCCTGGCAAACACCGGTTCCAGGCAGGAACAGGGATACTCTTCGCACTCGGCACACGTACGGTAGTCCTTCGCCCGGGCGCATCGCCGTACCGCGCAATCCAGGCAGAACACCATGACCAGGTCGTCCCGGGCGGTACACCCTTCGCAGTACACATCTTCTGCGCTCAGGGGATAGGCTTCAGTCGACCATTCCCTGGCCAGATCATCCCGCTGGAGAGCGTCGCCATCCATGCTCGCAACATAGGCCGGACAATTCACGCAGGAAATGCCACAGTAGGCAAGGAGATTCCGGAGAGGGGTCATCGTTGGTTCCTCGTCAATTCGCCTCGAGGTCATCGGCGATTGCCAGAGATGGGAGTTCCCCGGGCGTTTCCGTATCGATGGGCCGGAGAATACCCCCGGCAGGTATCATCCCATTCCTCTAAGGGATAATCCGTTCAGGATTTTCAATGCCGGCAGGGGTCGGAGGCGTTTTCCCGGCCACCGGTTCGTACCGTGTCTGGCCGGGGATTTCAGGAGGTAACGGGAGCGGCAAATAGTCCCGGAAGGTTCATCCGGATGAACCGTATTCGTCTGGCTCTCACCGTGTTCAGAAGGCAACTCGTTTCATCTTAGACGCCGGCCCTTCACAGAAGTTTCTGCCGATCACCTTGTTTCCGCCGGCACGGGGCTGAATTTCGGCCCCGATTTTACCCGATTGTCAGGCGGCGGCACCCGGCTTCCGCCGCGTAAATAACAGTCCGGACCAGGTGGCATCGATGGAACAGATTTTATAATCGACCAAACCGGCCGTTAACCCGGCTTGCCTGACGACTTGTTGGGTCAGGTCCCCCGCGCGATCGGGGGCTTGCTTGGGCCAGGCGATCCAGAGCGAAACCTCCCCCATTCGCTCCGCCATCTTGCGCATCCCCCGGGCCAGATCTTGTTGGTCGGTGACGAACCAGATCACAAGGTCCATGCTTGCATGAAACCGGGAAGTGAGGACCGCACCGTCCGGCAGCCCTCCCAGCAACTCGTCGAAGCCGGCGGGAGCGTTTTTCACCACCACCCGGCTGTGTGCCTTGATCCCCAGCTTCCGGGTCAAGGCCCTGCCCCGGTAGGCTTCGAACACTGACGACGGCACGACCGGGTCCTCCGGCGGATTTGCCAGCGAATCCTGCATGACCTCCGGGAGCGATTCCCAGGTGGCGTACGCCGCATCCGGCAAGAAAGACCGGATGGCCCGAACCTTGGGTGGTGACCCTCCCACGAAGATCAGCGGGATTCGCCGGGTGCCCGCGGTTTTACGGAGGGTTACCCCCACATCCCTTCCCTGGGACGGCAAACGGGATAATTCGATTATAATAACATCCGGTGGCTGTAGTTGCAGGTCCTTGAAAAATTGCGGACCCTGCGGCACCTCATATCGGACACGGTGCGACGCCGGATCGAACCGCGCCGCCAGTGCTGCCGCTTCCTGCTCATTCCAGTGAATGAGCTGAACCGTCACCATAGTGGGCTCCTGTACTTGACTTACCGATCGCGCAATGACAACGTCCCCGATACGAATGGGATCCTGGGGATGCACCGGAGATCTTGCCGTCCGATCACCGCAATTTGCCGCGAGTGGTAGGTGGGCGCTCCGGATACCGGTCGGAATGCTGCGGACCGTTTCAGGTTTCGTTGCGCGCGGAACTTGCCGCAGAGATCGGGTGGTCGGTGGGTACGCCCGCTTCTCCGGATGACGGTGTTAGCCGGCCGGTGAGCACGATCCACAAACTCAGTAATCCCAGCGGTATCCAGCCCAGCAATCCCACGTATGAGATATAAAGCAGATCCGCCCCGCTGCCGGCAAAATAAAGCACGGTGAGCGACCCGCCGACGGCGTTGGTGGCCGCATGAGCCAGGCTGGGAGCCCAGACGCTGCCGGTGCGGAGGCGCAGCCATCCGAAGATGATGGAGAGCATCACCGCACTCACCGGAAAGACGATCATCCCCAGGTAGGGGTGTTCCGGAAAATTGTAGCCACGCAGGTTAATGGGGAAATGCCAGACTCCCCAGATGATACCGGTGGCGACGGCAGCCAGCAGCGGGCGGTCCCCGAACAGCCGTACCTGGAGATAACCCCGCCACCCGAACTCCTCTCCCCATAACAACGGAGTGGCAATCAGGGCCGTGAACAGTAATTGGAACGGGATCAGCACCCGCACGAAGGACGGCAGCGTCTCTACGGCGGCTACATTGTCCGGTGCGAGCGTTTTTAATGCCCGCAGGGTGGTCAGGTCCGGCTTCGCGACGTGAAAGAGCACCGCTAATCCGAGAATAATTCCGACCACGAACAGCGGCAGCAGCCAGCCCACCAGATAATACCGCCAGTGGCGCAGGTGTAATCGCAGGCCGGCGTCTCCGAATCCTTCTTTGGTGATCCATTTCCGAACGATAATGGCGGCAATTGCCGGGCTGAATGCCCCGGGCAGTACCAGCAACTGAAATATCGGCTGGCCCGGCTGCACGCCCAGCCGGAGCGGAATTTCCCAGAGGATCCACGCCAGGCCGAACGCCAGTCCTACATAGCTGAGTACTCCCTTCCAATCGGTTTTCATTTCCCGGGGACTCCTGCGATTCCAGTCTGTCAACGCATTTCCGATGGCATCAAGGCACTCTCCGCCGGCTCCCCATCCGGAGTTTCATCGCCGGATAACTTTAAGATCTCTGTTCAGGGGAAGCAAACTCTTTTGGAAAGGCCGGCAAGCCCCGGGAGCTGGCAGGGCCTGCCGCACGTCCTCCGCCGAAAACTCCCGGACAGTGGCACCCCGGAGCGCTTACATTCCGATCACCGGATCGATGGGATACGGATGCAGGACTTCACCACCCTCGGGCGTCACCCGGTATATATCTTCCTGCCGGACCCCGCCCCGGCCGGGAAGGGCCAGGATGGTGTGCCCGATGGTCATAGTCATCCCTTCCCGGAGTGGCAGATTCC
>Ga0209918_1000636_pt1 | contig 22275 bp, 24 predicted proteins | sample SalPonD_shore_MG_FD_185712 | JGI IMG/M metagenome (GOLD analysis project Ga0209918, IMG submission 185712) | Salt pond soil microbial communities from South San Francisco under conditions of wetland restoration - Salt Pond MetaG... | ecosystem: Environmental > Aquatic > Marine > Intertidal zone...
ATGATAAAACAGTGGGTTAGAGAAAATATGGGCTAGTTATCTAGGACAGCCCCATGATCAATGCTTTGGTCGGCATGCATACAAAGTCATTCGGTCTTGTTGCCGCCCCAGATAGAGATCCTAATGATTGGGAAAACATAGATCCCACTACACTTCTCCGAATTGACCTGCCTCTGAAAATTACGGTTGATCAAATATCCGATGCGCTTGAGATGAATGCTCTCCGGAAAAGGTATCTTAAGAGCCATGTTGCCAGCTTGCTCTCTCCGCTAGAAAAGCCCAACGAGCGATTAGTTCAGGAAGGAGATCCCGATTTTAATAACCTATGCAATCGACTTGGCATAGCACACCGTGTCCTTACGGTGAGTAAGGGGCAAGCTGCAATTCGAAGCGATTACATTGGTTGGGAGATAGACCGTTTCTTTCGGATTACCAAAGAGGCGATCGAAAATGCTGTGTTGATTGGTCCGGAAATCCTTGCTGCGTTTGATGCTCATCAATTGATTGCACTGAATGAAAAAAATAAATCAAACCAAGTGGGCATATGGAATGTGTCTGAGCCGATGATTAGAGTCAGGCAAGGGGAAGGAAGCTTCACATCTATTACAAATATCATGCTTGCGCGCAGAACTGTGCCACACGGTGAATTAAAAGGGGTTGGCGAGGATTGCCCTGTCGCACTTGCTTATTGGAAATACCAGCAGGGAATAGAGTTAAATAAACCTTCAACACCTGGGAAGACAGGATAATGGCATCGTTTCTAGGAAAAAATCTGCCCGATTCCATATGGAAACCAGATGTCTTGTACCTGCCAGAGCCTTTGCTTGAGGCACATAAAAGCTTCCTTGAAGAACAAGGGTGGTGGGCTGAATACGACCCAAATGTTCATGGCAATATAGGTGGGGCAACTGCAGATGAAGCTAAAGAACATATCATAAACCGTTTTCTCAACTCTGCTGCACGCATGGGGTTTGTTTGTGCAGACCCAATGGATACCCAGCCTGAAGTTCGAGAGATGGTTTTGGATCAGCTCGGCGAAGGCCAAATCTTTCTTCTGGATCTTGCTGCGGGGAATGGTGCTGGAACATTGTCTATGCTTTCTTTGATTTGTGAATTAAGGGCGAAGAAGTGCGTACCAAAGCTTCCGGTCAACGTCCATATCACTGGAGTCGATTATTCCAGTGCGGCACTGAAATATTATTCGGAAATCATGGGTAAGTTAGACCCATGGCTCAAATCAAACGGGTTGCATGTGAATCTATCCCTTTGTCCATGTGATTTGGCAGTGGTTGGTGATTTCGGCGAGGTGTTTGAGTCGTTTTTAGACGAATCAAAAAGAGCAAGTGTGAATAGATTCTTGTGCGTTATCTCTGCAATATCGGGAATTAATAGTGAGGGAATGGGTGCTATCAGCGACTCACTGAAGCATGCCGCAACAGGATTGAGCTCCAAGAAACGGAATAGCTCCTGGCTTTGGGTAGAGCCTCATATTGGGAAGAAAAAGGCATGGGTTCCAAAGGTGTTTGTTACTGTGAATTTAACGCTGAAAAAAATTGCTCATCGGTTTATCCAAAAAGGCGATACCTTTGATATTAAAGCAGATGATGAAGTCCCGACTCTTGAAGATGCACAACCTAGAAGCTTCCAATGGTTAGACCCCTACAAAAACAAGGCGATAAACAGCAATGTGATTGTTGTGGCATTTAAAAATGAATAGCTCGATTTTCAATCTCGATAACACATTGCTAATACGCGCATTGAATGCGACTCGGCCGTATTACTATCCAACATATATCGGACTACGTTTAATAGGCGATCAGCTGCCAAAAGGAGATAGCGATTATCTTCAGCGAATCTTGTTCCGGCGTTTCAATGCCGGAGACACTTGGCGATATAAGCAGTTCCAAATATACAAGGGCTCGGTGGAAGGCCCTGACGGTTTGGTGCATGAATATCGTCAGTGTCTTGCACCTAGCCCATTAACTGCAATCGCTGAGTCGTTGGCACTCGCTCTGATGGCTAAAGACCCTGACTTTTCTGTTTCGAATAGGGTCTATAGCTATCGCTGGCCACCTTCAAGCAAGTCTGGCTCAAGCTACGAGTTTTTTGCTAATGGATACAGACAACGTAGCGTTGAGATTGCATCTGCTTTAGAAGATGAAAACCTCGTTGCTGTAGTAACTGACATCAAAAGCTTTTATCCATCAGTACAGAAGGATGGACTAAAAGAAGATTTGAAAAAGCTTCTCATTGGTTCTTCGGGTACTTCTAAGTTTGGGGGTGAACAAGTATTTGAATTTTACAGTCAGCTCCTTGAGGCAAGTGATAAAGGCATTCCAATTGGACCTTCCTCCTCTCATGTTTTGGGCCATTTGGCTTTGCGCGAAGTAGACCTCGACCTAGAAGGTAAGTATGGGAATAACTACTTTCGATACGTCGACGATATCGTCGTGGTATGCCATCGCTCCGATCAAGGCAAAGTAGAGGCCAGTATTCGAGAGAGTGTTGAATCTTGTGGCTACTCTTTGAATGAAGACAAGACAGTCGTCATTTCAGGAGAAGAGTGGCATAACAACCAAGTACAGGCTGATCTGCCGGGAGATGATGATTTCCGTCGCTTTGCAAATGATTTGGCCGTTTACTTGGCCTTTTTTCCAGACAGAAAGGACGGCCTTGCGCAAAAGTTTTCTGATGCTGGCCTGAGCATACCTATGGGAAGACTTTTTGCACTCTCATCATACTCTAGGTTTAGGTACTTCCTGAGTCGTCGAAAGGCACAGCAAGGGTTGTCTAACGCTATTAGCTTGGTGGTTTCCTCAAACAATGACTTTCTGGAAAGGGCCTCGAATCTAAAATCGACTTATGAAAACACGCTATTCTCCTTGGCTGAAGCACCCGCTGAAAGCACTCCGAATATGAGGCGATGGCAAGTTCAGAGAGTGCGGCGAGTAGTAAACTCACTATTCTATTTGCGAAACTTCAGTGAGTGGAAGGCATCAGATAGCACATTTGGGGTTTTCCCGGAACTTGTTGAGCAGCATGCTCTTGCAACGGCCCTTAACTCCGGAGCCGTAGATCCTGTTCTTCCTTATTACGGGCGAGGTCCTGCAGCCTTTTCAGAACTGTGGGCTGAACATGGGCAAGGCGGAGCCAAGCTTGAACGTACAGCAGCTCAATTGAGCCCGGTGGAAGCTGATGGTTTGATGACTTTGCGCTTACATGGAGTCCTTTCAGAAGAATCTATTTTGTCCAGTTACGATGGTAAAAACGCTCGTATGTTGAGAGCAGCCAGCCGGCCGGATTTATCAAGCAGAACCAATCCCGACCTGACTTTTGAGGATGAATTCGAATCACTTAGGTTGGGCACATCAGAGAAGCAAATTGCAGAACTTTCTCGCAGCCGTTATTCGACGTCTGAGGCCACGGGCCTTGAAGCTCTATCCTTGCTCACGTCTGAGTACAGAAGTTAGGTCATAGAATAAAATGGTTGGGGGGAGTAATTATGAATGAGGAAGAATTCTATGAAATAATGGATTCGGAACGAGGTCGAGGTCATTCATTGGGAGAGTTCTTCATTCCTTTCAGTCTCGCAGAATTCATCTCCACATTGGCCTCAAACCGATCCCCCAAGAGCATGCTTGATCCGTGGGCGGGGAGAGGTGTCCTTGCAGCATTTACTGCTGACCAAGTGAAGGCAGAACAGTTTGACGCGGTAGCCATCAATCAGAGTGATGCTGAGTTTGCACAAAGGCATCATTTGAATGATGCAGTAAAGATGACGGTGTCGGATGGATTGCATTGGCTAGGAAATCAAACCCAAGGCTATGATGCCATCGTGTCCTGTCCGCCATTCGGTATGCGTGCGCAAACGTCAGTTCAGTCGCATGTGGAAGATAGTGAGCTTAAGGGTGAATATGCCCACTTGTTACTGCACGAATCTTGCAAGAAGCTGAACAAAGGCGGATTTGCGGCCTTCGTGCTGGCCCAAGGTTTTTTGTTTCAAAAACCTTCCAGACGTATTCGAGCTTCGATCGAGGCCATGGGCGTCGGATTCAAAGCGTGTATCGCACTCCCAGCCAAAACCTTTTATCCGCATACAAACATTCCAACGATCCTGGTCGTCTTTGAGGAGGGATACAAAGGTCCGCTATTCGTCGCCCAGTATTCAGAGGATAAAAAACATCAGCAGGTCATATTGGATAACCTGAATGCCAACAGGGAGGGAAGCACTCTTTCTCAGGGGCGTTTCGTTGATGCAAATGATTTCAATGGATACGAGGCTCTGGAATCATCCGAAAGACTTGCTCAAATGGTCAAGCGGATGGGGCTTGCTGAGCTTCAATTCGGCTCCATCGTGCTAGAAGCGAATCAGGCAAAGTCCGGCAAGGATTTCGATAGATTAGAAGAGCGTCCAAACTCCGTTTATCTGCCACTCATGGCGACAACCAAAGCAACGACTTCTCAATCAACTCTGCCGGAAAAGCTGAAAAGCTACGTTCAGCTGGTGATCGATCCTGATAAAGCCACTGCTTCGTTTGTTGCGGGCCTGCTGAATACGTCGCTGGGTCACTCCATTCGAGACAGAGTCAAAACTGGAACAACGATCCCAAGGATTCGCGTTCCTGAATTATTGGCTGGCCCTTTTTATTTACCAACGCTTGAGCAACAAAAGAAAGTCACCGCAACTTATACAAATATAGAAAGACTCAGAAGCGAGCTCAATGAGTTGGAGCAGAAGCTTTGGAGTCGCGCGGCTGCTGTTGCTGATGTGGCCAGATCATTATCAAAAGTGAATAAAGAAGATCGGTTTGAAGACTGGGTGGAAACATTGCCATTCCCTCTTGCTTCAATCCTATGGCGGTATCATGGCAACCAAGGCATCAACTCAGCCAAAGAATCATGCGACACACTGCTTCATTTCTTCGAAGCCTTGGGGGAGTTTGTTGCAACGATCCACCTTAGTGCGATTGCCTCGAACGATGAGATTCGGAAAGAGTGGATGCCTCAGATTAAAGAGACTCTTGAGAAGCAGAACCTGTCTATGGAGATGGCCACGTTTGGAACCTGGAAATGCCTGCTGGAGTTCCTGTCGTCGAAGTTGAGGCAGAAGATTCAAGATAACACTCAGCTCTATTTCGATTTGTACCGAATGAACAACAGGGCACTGCTGGAAATGCTGCTCTCCAAGAAGCTGACAGGGGTGCTGCAAAAAACAAACCGGATTCGCAACGCATTTGCCCATGGAGGCGTCATAAACGAGGCAACCGTTCAAAACTACCTGATGGAGCTCACAGGCGCGCTTGATGAAGTGCGGAACTGTTTCGGCGAATCCTGGCTGGATTATGAGCTGATTGATGCGGGTGAGAGTCGATATAAAGCCGGTATTTCCTACTATAAGGTAAGAAAGATCGTTGGCACTCGAAATGCCCCCTTCAGAACTGGTGAGGTTGCGCTGACCGAACAGATGGAATACGGAAAGCTACATCTGCACTGCCCTGATGAAACAAGAGCATTACCACTCCTGCCATTTATCAAGTTAATGCATTCCCCCAAAACAGAAGAGAACGCCTGTTATTTTTATAACCGACGCCAAAGTGGAGGTATCCGTTATCTTTCTTATCATTTCGCCTCGGATTCTGTCCTTGGAAGCATAACTTTGCCGTTCCGGCAGGGTTATGCTTCCAAGCGGGCTTGGCAACATTATGCTTCCACTGTCGACCTAGCCATTTGAATAGTTGCCATTTTCATTGTTCCACCTATTTTTTTACCAAATGGGAGGGCTTCGTGGATTACATTTATGTTGATAACTCCAACCTCTACATTGAGGGAAGAAGAGTCAGTGCTGTTCAACAAGGTGAATCGCCACTAATTTACTAGACACCTGAGAGTGACCTGCTGGCCCGTTGTTGGTTAGTAGAGCCTCCTATGTTTGTAAGAAATGGATGTTCGCCACGACTATTCAATTAGGGAGTGATCCCTCTATAAATAGTCTTCCCCAGGGTGAGTTCATGCACGCCACTTTGCCTTTGATCGTAGATACGAATTTTCCGTCCATCCAGAGAACTGATCTGGAGATTCTGCAGGTCAATCTTGGCTACCGCTGCAATCAGCAGTGTCTTCATTGTCACGTGAATGCCGGGCCCAATCGTAAGGAAATGATGGATGCCGAGACCCTTGGGCTCATCATGACAGTACTCAAGATGCGTCAAATCGGTACGTTGGATCTGACTGGCGGTGCACCAGAGCTCCACGACGAATTTCGGTTACTGGTTGCCGATGCACGCGCTGAAGGCATCCGCGTTATCGACCGATGCAATCTGACCATCCTCTCCGAGCCCGGTCAGGAGGATCTTGCCGAATTCCTCGCCGGGCAGCAGGTCGAGATCATCGCCTCGCTGCCGTGCTATTCGATGAAGAACGTCGATCAGCAGAGAGGTGCAGGTGTATTCGACAGGAGCATCACGGGGCTCAATGCGCTCAATGCCCTTGGTTATGGGCAGGAAGGATCGGGCCTGAAGCTGAACTTGGTGTTCAACCCGCAGGGGCCATCGCTTCCTCCCGATCAGCAGCGTCTGCAGGCGGATTACAAACGAAATCTGTACGAGCATTTCGGCATCGAGTTCAACGATCTTTATGCGCTGGCGAACATGCCGATCAAGCGTTTCGGCTCGACCTTGATCTCCAAGGGTCAGTTCCAAGGCTATATACAGTTGCTGAAGGACAATTATCAGGTAGCGAACCTGGAGCATGTCATGTGCCGTTCGCTAATCAGTGTGGACTGGCAAGGGTATCTTTACGACTGTGATTTCAACCAGCAATTGGGCCTGGGCATGGGACGCACGACCCATGCGCATTTGCGCGATCTTCTCGAAACTGACTTTGTCGGAGAAAGCATCTGCGTTGCCGACCACTGCTTCGGTTGCACGGCTGGACAGGGCAGCAGCTGCGGCGGCGCTTTGTAGGAAGCCAGAGCCGTGAAAAAACTCGTCATCCTGTTTCTGATCGCGTTATCTGTTGGGATGTTCCTGCATCTCGGTGCGGGTCACCTGTTGACGTTGCATGGCGTGCAATCCGAACTCGGAAGGGTCCAGGCATGGCGTGCGACAGAGCCATTCGTGGCCGCTGGCGGCTACTTTGTGCTCTATGCACTGGTAACGGCCTTTTCGCTGCCGGGGGCGGCGGTCATGACATTGGCAGGTGGTGCCCTGTTCGGTCTTGCATGGGGATCAATCCTGGTGTCCTTCGCATCTAGTCTCGGCGCCCTGCTGGCATTCCTTGCTTCCCGCTATGTCCTCCATGACTGGGTGCAACAGCGGTTCGGCGCCCGCATGCGGGTGATCAACCAGGGTATGCACAGGGAAGGGGCGTTTTACCTGTTCACGCTACGCATGGTGCCTTTGTTCCCGTTCTTCCTGATCAACCTGTTGATGGGCCTGACCCCGATCCGAGCATGGACGTATTACTGGGTAAGCCAGGTAGGCATGCTGGCCAGCACAGTGGTGTTCGTGAATGCCGGTACCCAGTTGGCGAGGCTCGACAGCATCTCCGGCATCCTGTCTCCCGCTCTTCTCGCATCGTTCGTCCTGCTCGGTCTGTTCCCATGGGTGGCCAAATGGAGTCTTGGTATGGTGAATCGTCGACACGTGTATGGGCGCTGGCAGCGCCCCAAGGCATACGACCGCAACCTGATTGTCATCGGCGCCGGTGCCGGTGGTCTGGTTACGGCCTATATCGCAGCGGCGGTGAAGGCCAAGGTCACGCTGATCGAGGCTCACAAGATGGGCGGCGACTGCCTCAATTACGGATGTGTGCCCAGCAAGGCACTGATCAAGAGCGCCAAGGTCGCGCATCAGATGCGCGAGGCGCACCGATATGGTCTGGAAGCCACCGAGCCGAGATCGTCCTTCCGCAAGGTGATGCATAGGGTTCACGAGGTGGTTCGCACGGTCGAGCCGCACGATAGCATCGAGCGCTATACCGACCTCGGCGTGGAGGTACTACAAGGATATGGGCGCATCGTTGATCCCTGGACCGTGGAGATCGAACGTCACGATGGCGGCAAGCAACGCCTGACGACGCGCAGCATCGTGATCGCAACCGGCGCGCGTCCCTTCGTACCGCCGCTGCCGGGGATCGACGAGGTCGGCTACGTCACCAGCGATACGCTGTGGGATGAGTTCGCGAAACTCGAGCAAGCCCCTGGGCGCATGGTGGTGCTCGGTGGCGGTCCCATCGGTTGCGAACTGTCTCAGGCCTTCGCGCGTCTTGGCTCGCAGGTGATCCAGATCGAGATGGCTCCCAGGCTGCTGGTCCGGGAGGATGCGGAGGTCTCCGACTTTGCCCGCTCCACCCTGGAGGGTGACGGGGTACAGGTGCTGATCGGTCACAAGGCTGTTCGCTGCGAGCGCGAGGGTGCACGCAAATTCATCGTGGTCGAGCACTCTGGGACAGAGCGTCGCATCGAGTTCGATGTGCTGCTGTGTGCCGTGGGCCGCGTGGCCAGGCTTCAGTGCTATGGCCTGGAAGCTTTGGGTATCGAGACCGCCCGTACGATCGAAACGAATGCCTACCTGGAAACCCTGTATCCGAACATCTATGCCGTCGGGGACGTTGCCGGGCCTTTCCAGTTCACACACACGGCCGCGCATCAGGCGTGGTATGCGGCCGTCAATGCCCTGTTCGGATGCCTGAAGCGGTTCAAGGTCGATTATCGGGTTATTCCCTGGACGACGTTCACGGATCCCGAGATCGCGCGTGTTGGCATCAACGAACAGGAGGCGAAGGAAAGGGGCGTGCCGTATGAGGTGGTGCGCTATGACCTGGACGACCTCGACCGCGCTATCGCCGAGAGTTCAACCCGTGGATTCATCAAGGTACTCACGGAACCGAACAAGGATCGTATCCTGGGCGTGACCATAGTCGGAGAGCATGCCGGCGATCTGATCGCCGAGTTCGTGCTGGCCATGAAGCATGGGCTAGGGCTCAACAAGATCCTGGGCACGATCCATGCCTATCCAACCTGGGCAGAGGCGAACAAGTACGCGGCCGGCGAATGGAAGCGAGCCCATGCCCCGAAAAAGGCACTTGCATGGCTGGAGCGTTTCCATGCATGGCAGCGGGGATAGGCGATGGCTAGCGTGGTAGCTAATGTAGCGGCCAACTCTGGCATTTCCATCATCGTGCCCATCTTCAACGAGGCAGCCCAGTTGCCCGCACTGATCGACCATCTTCGGGGCTGGCATGCACGGGGTTGCGAGGTGATCCTGGTGAACGGAGGGAGCACCGACGGCTCAGCGGATTTGGCGGGTAGCGTCCCTTTCAAGTTGTTGCAGGCGCGTACGGGACGAGCCTTGCAGATGAATGTCGGTGCCGAGGCGGCATCCGGTGATGTGCTGGTGTTTTTGCACGCAGACACGCGCCTTCCCGCCGATGCGGATACCCTGATCATCGATGCGCTCGCCTCTGGCCTTCATACCTGGGGTCGGTTCGATGTGCGGATCTCAGGCCGATCCGGAGCGCTGGCGCTAGTGGCCTCAATGATGAACCTCCGATCCTGGTTGACGGGCATCGCCACCGGGGATCAGGCCATGTTCATGTCCAAGCAAGTCTTCTTCGAACTGGATGGGTTCCCGGACCAGCCGCTGATGGAGGATGTCGAGCTGTCCAAGCGGTTGCGGCGTATCTCCAGGCCTGCCTGCATCAGGTCGCGGGCGGTCACTTCCGGTAGGCGCTGGGAGACGCGCGGCATATTGCGCACCATTGCGCTGATGTGGCAGTTGCGTTGGTCTTACTGGCGCGGCGTGGATGCCACTTGCCTGGCGGAGCGCTATCGGTGATGACGACGCGCATAGCGATCATGGCGAAGGCACCCATCCCTGGCTTCGCAAAAACCAGGCTTTCTCTGACACTGGGCGCGCATGGAGCTGCGCAGTTGGCGGCGAGGATGCTGAGGCATACGGTCGAAGCGGCATTGTCCGCTGACGTGGGCCCGGTCGAAATATGTGCCTCGCCTGCCCCCGACCATGATGCCTGGAGCGATATGGTGTTTCCGAGGGAAATCTTGTGGTCCGAACAGTGTGCGGGCGACTTGGGCGCGCGCATGGCAAGCGTGGTCGAGAGGGCCGTGGCCCGCATGGAGCCGGTGCTCCTTGTCGGCACGGATTGCCCGGATCTGGATGCCATTCACTTCCAGAAGGCGAGCGCAGCGCTCTGTGCTCATGATGTGGTAATCGCACCCGTGGTCGATGGGGGATACGCGCTCCTTGGGTTGAACCGTTTCCACCCGTCGTTATTTGAGAATATCGACTGGAGCACGGAACGGGTCTTTACTCAAACCTTGTCCCGGCTCAGAGCACTGGATTGGTCGGTCAGGCGCCTGCCCATGATGCGTGATATCGATATGCCCATGGATTTGCAGTATCTGCCATCTGCCTGGAAATCGTGATGCAACCAAGTGGGTTTGTCTTGGAACATGAGGAGCTCATTCGCACGGGCGTATTCCTGTTCCTGTTCGTAATGATCGGCACCCTGGAGGCGATCGTTCCACGTCGCCGGCCGATTGTCCCGAAACGTGGAAGATGGGTGAACAATATCGGCATGATGCTGCTTACCACGGGCCTGATCCGGTTGACCGTCCCCATCACGGCCGTCGCAACAGCGGCCTTTGCCACCAGGCATGGCTGGGGAATTTTTCATCTCTTGCAGGTGCCGCACATGCTGGCTGTGGCCGGATCGATCATCGCATTGGACCTGATTATTTATCTCCAACACATATTGGTGCATGCGGTGCCTGCTCTGTGGCGCATCCATCGGGTTCACCACGCGGACTTGGAGTACGACGTGACGACAGGAATACGCTTCCATCCGATCGAGATCGTGTTGTCACTGGCGATTAAGATGATGGCCATCGTACTGCTCGGTGCCCCTGTATTGGCCGTGGTGCTATTCGAGGCGATTCTGAATGGCATGGCCATGTTCAATCATGGCAACTTTCGCCTGCCGGCAATGTGGGATCGCATCCTGCGCCAAGTGGTGGTGACGCCCGATATGCATCGGGTGCATCACTCGTCCGAGATCGACGAGTTGAACTCAAACTTCGGATTCAATATTTCCCTGTGGGACCGGCTGTTCGGTACCTATCGCGAGCAACCGCGTATGGGGCACGAGAACCTGCGCATCGGTATCGAAGACTTCCGGACATGGAAGGATGTGATATGGCTGCCGGGAATGCTGGCGCTTCCGTTCAGGAAGAAGCCTCGGTAACAGTAGAATAGGACACCGAGTCGCTCTCGAAGAGCGATGTAAGAATTAGGCCGCTGCATCGACAAACTCTCTGTGGGTTGAATCCCAAACGACAGGAGAGAGCAGATGTCGAGCATTGAAATCTATTCCGGAGACTATTGTCCATTCTGCCAGAAGGCCAAGGCACTTCTTAAGCAACGCGGCTATGACTATACCGAGTACAACGTGCAGTTGGATGATTCCAGGCGCGAGGAGATGCGGATAAGGACCTCTGGTGCGAGGACCATTCCCCAGATCTTCATCAATGGCCGCCATGTCGGAGGCTGCGACGACCTGTATGCCCTCGATCGCAAGGGTGAATTAAGTCCGTTGGTTGCAAGCATTCAATAGTGCATTCGGAGAACAGATCACCGTGCCCGGCGGCGCCCCGCCGGGCACGGTGTAAGGAATCGGTGATTCCACGGACTAAGTAACAGAATCGAAGCGGAGGGAAAGATGCGTTCCGGAGTTTTCCAGGACTTTGCCGGTGAGTTTATCGGCACGTCCATCCTCGTGTTTTTCGGCTGCAGTTCGGTGGCGGTGAGCATCCTGTTCTCGGCCAATGCCGGGCTGATGCAGATCGCCATGGTTTGGGGCACGGCAGTGACACTGGCCATCTATTCCACTCGACATCTCTCCTGCGCGCATTTGAATCCGGCGGTGAGCATCGCCATGGTGGCTGCCGGGCGCATGCGCATCACCAAGCTGCCGGCTTATGTCGGAGGCCAGTTTCTGGGCGCCTTTGCCGCTGCTGCTCTTCTTTACGCGCTGTTTGATCATTCCATCGCGCATTTCGAGACCCTGCACCATATCGTCCGCGGCACGCATGCCTCGGTGCAGACCGCCATGATGTTCGGCGAATTCTACCCGAATCCAGGCGCCGGAAGTGTCGTGTCACTGAGCGAGCACGGCGCTTTGCTGGCCGAGATGGTCGGCACCTTTGCGCTGGTGTTCATGATCTTCAACCTCACCGAAGGCTGCAATCTTGGACGCCCCGATAATGCCCTGGCTCCGATTTTCATTGGCGCCACGGTCACGGTCATCATCTCGGTGATCGCACCGCTGACCCAGGCTGGATTGAACCCGGCCAGGGACCTTTCCCCAAGGCTGTTTTCGATGCTGGCCGGATGGGGAACTGCCGCCATCCAGGGCGACGGCCTTGGCTCCATCACAGTATATGTCATCGGCCCGATCCTCGGTGCCCTGATGGCGGCCTATGCCTTCACCGGCGTGGTCGAGCCGCTGATGAAGAACAAGCCATGCGAATCTTGTGTAACCAAAGGAGAAGAACGACATGTTCACGTTGAGTCATGACAACCTGAAGTCTTACTACGGGAAGGTGCTGCAGAAATCCTCTGATCTGAAGACCAATGCCTGTTGCTGCGATCCGGATGCGATCTCGGCCGAGATCAAGGCGGTGCTGAAGCAGATACATCCCGAGGTCACCGATCGCTTCTACGGATGCGGCTCGCCAATCCCTCCGCTGCTGGAGGGCAAGACCGTGCTGGATCTCGGCTGCGGCACAGGCCGTGATGCCTATGTGCTGTCGAAATTGGTAGGTGAATCGGGCCGGGTGCTCGGTGTGGACATGACAGACGAGCAGCTTGCGGTGGCCCGCAAACATATCGGCTATCACATGGAGGCCTTCGGTTATGCGAAGGCCAATATCGAGTTCAGACAGGGTTTCATCGAGGATCTTGGCGAGATCGGTATCGCTGATGATTCCGTGGACATCGTCGTGTCCAATTGCGTGATCAACCTATCGCCCGACAAGGAAGCGGTATTCCGGGAGATTTTCCGGGTGCTCAAGCCTGGCGGCGAGCTCTATTTCTCGGATGTGTTCGCGGATCGCCGCATTCCCAAGCCCCTGCAGGACGATCCGGTGCTGCACGGCGAGTGCCTGGGCGGCGCACTGTACATCGAGGATTTTCGGCGCTTGCTGCGGAGAGTCGGTTGCCCCGATTACCGCACGATCTCCAAGGCTCCGATCACCATCGATAATGATGAGTTGCAAGCAAAGATCGGCATGGTGTCATTTTCGTCGGTTACGGTTCGCGCCTTCAAGCTCGATGTGCTGGAGGATATCTGCGAGGACTTCGGCCAGGTGGCCACCTATACGGGTGGAATCCCGAATCATCCTCATTACTTCGATCTCGACGACCATCACCGGCTATTTAAGGGCAAGCCGATGCTGGTGTGTGGCAACACGGCCGCCATGCTCGGGCAGACGAGGTTCGCACCGCATTTCGCTGTGACGGGCGACCAGTCAGTGCATTTCGGGCCGTTCGACTGCACGCCGGCGACCAGCGAAGCGCCGGCTGTTAGTGCCGGGTGTTGCTAGTCGATGCCATTAAGCCATAGCTCCAAATCGCGATGAATTGAATGGAGGGAATGATGGAAAAAAATGTGCTATTGGCCCGGCCGCATCCGTTTATCGTGGCCGATATGAAGGCCTTCCTGACGAGGAACGGATATGTGCCCAATCCGCTATCCAGTCTGGATCAGCTGTCCGGGCTTAAGGGGAGCATCAAGGGTGCGGTCATCTCTACGAGTGTCACGTCCAGCGTCAGCGAAAGCACCGAGGATGTCATCAAGGGCATCCGTGCCAAGTTTCCGCACGTCCCCATCGTGCTGGCCACGTTGATCGAGTTCGATGCGGTGGTGAAGACGATGGAGCGATCGATCATCACTGCCTTGCCGGGTGCCAAACTGCTTCCGGTTGCCGCTGCGAGTGAAGCGCAGCCTGCACTGGGAAAGGACAAAGGTCTGCTGGTGATCAGGCGCGGCGATCTGATCGACAAGACTCTGTCATCAATCGCTGATCGTCTGCTGCTTCGGCATTTCGGGTGAACGGTATGCGGGAGATATGGTGAAGCATGTAGAGGACTTGTTGAGCTCGTTGTTCGTCATGGCGAGCATGGTCGAGGCTCGTGATCCCTATACCGGCGGCCATTTATGGCGGGTATCTCAATTCAGCCGGCTGCTGCCGACCGAGGCCGGATTGCCGGGCGCGGATGTGGCCCGCATCTCGATCGGCGGTTTCCTGCACGACCTGGGGAAGATCGGCGTCCCGGACTCCATCCTCAACAAGGAAGGGCCGCTGGATGATGGCGAATATGAGGTCATCAAGACCCATCCGTCAGTGGGCAACCGTCTGCTGGCCGGTCATCCGCTCGGCACGCTGGTACGCGCGGCCGTGCTGTCCCATCATGAAACCCCCGCTGGCACAGGTTATCCTCTGCGGCTTTCAGGTGACGCTATTCCGTTGGATGCCCGCATCGTCGGTATCTGCGATGCCTTCGACGCCATGACCAGCAACCGCCCTTACCGCCGCGAGATGCCTATCGGTAGGGCCTTGGAGATCATCGAGAGCAACCTGGGCCGCCAGTTCGATCCGGTCTACGGAAAGCGTTTCATTGCCATGGGGAGGGACGGGATGCTGGATGCCATCGTGGGTCATAGCGAACCCGGCATCCCGATCCAGGATTGCCCCCTGTGCGGTCCGACCATCGTCATTACGCGCCACAACCATAGTGGTGACCATGTCTATTGCCGTCATTGCGGTGGCGAGGCTGTCGTGGAGCGCGAGGGTGAATCCATCCGCTTGCGGCCGACGGGCCGACAAGGAGAGGCGGATCACCTCGAACCGGAGATCGATATCGACTTGATCTCCGAGCTGGTCAAGGAGTCGGCTCATCATCTGAGCGTCCGCAGCGGTCCTGACGGTATGCGCCAGATGGCGCCGCCAGACTCCGCACATCTTGGTGCCTGACGAGGCGGGCGTGGCTGGGGGGGCAAGAAGGAAGCTGACAGACCTGTTCCTCATGGGGGAGCTGGCCGCCGTCGTTTATATCGGAGGTATCGCCGCAGTCGCAGCGGTCTCAGATGTAAAATATGTCCTGTTTCCCGAACTGGCGGCCCTAGCTTTCGACATGTTCACCCGGCCTCGGGGAACCTGGGCGGGCGCTCCGTTAATGGTCATCACCACTCCCGTGCTGGCGGCGGTAGTGGGCATCCTGATCGAACGGCATATTCCCTACGGCATGGAGTCTGTGCTTCTCTCCGTCGCTGCATCGGTCGTATTGATCAAGGTGTTGCGTTCCCCGGTGGCGCCAGCCATCTCGGCGGGATTGCTACCGCTGTCTCTTGGTGAGGGAAGTTGGTGGTATCCGTTATCCATCCTGTTCGGGACGACGTTGCTTGCGGTGCTGTCCGTAGGATATCGGACGTTGATAGCGCAAACGAACCGCCAGACACCGAGTGCCAATACCGATGCCATGGACGACCTGCTCGAGCAGCCGCCGGACCAATATGCCTGGCTGCCGTTCTTTCTGCTGTTCTTGCTGGGGGAGCTGTTGCTGGCGAAGATTTCAGGGTTGCGGTTGATCCTGTTCCCGCCCTTGGTTGTCATCGGCTTCGAAATGTTTTCGCATGCCGGCGTTTGCCCCTGGGCTGACCGACCTCTTGTTCTGCCAGTCATCTGCGCTGCCACAGCGACCGTGGGGGTCTGGGCGGTATTGCATCTGGGGAGCGGGCCGCTGGCTGCCATGTTCATCCTCATCATCTCGATTGCCCTGGTCAGAGCCTTCAAGGTTCATGTGCCACCCGCGCTTGCCGTCGGCCTGCTCCCGCTCATCATCCATCATCCGGATTACTGGTTTCCGTACGGCGTGCTGTTGGGAACGTTGTTTCTCAGCATCGCCTTCCTGGTCTTCCGGTCGATGGTGATGCTGCCCAGCAGGCAGCGGGGATACCGGTAATCACAGGGAATCGAATTTTTCTGTAAGAAATAGCCCGAGTCTCCGACCAACTCCTGACAGTCAATGATGACTGATTTTCCACATTCGGGAGAGATTGATATGAATACGAGGAATTTGTTTGCAGGCATGGCCGCCCTGGCCATGTTGTTTATCGGCGGGCTGCAGCCCGCATTCGCCGGCGAGAACGGCTTCGTCAGCGTCCAGTCGTCCAGCTCTTACGCCCATACCGTGTCCAAGCTTCGCAGGGTGGTCGCCAAGAACGGCATGATGGTGCTGGGCGAGATCAATCAGGGGAAGGTGATGACCATGAGCGGCATGAATTTGCATGCCGTCTCTCTGTTTGTTGGCAATCCCAATGTCGGCAAGAAGCTTTTCACCGAGAACTCCGGCGTGGGCATCGTGCTGCCGGTGCGTATCAATGTGTATGAACAGAACGGCACCACCTATGTGAACTACTTCGAGCCGTCCGCGCAGTTGAAGTCCTTCCACGACAAGAAGCTGGTGATGATGGGCCAGATGCTCGACAAGAAGTTGGGCATGATGACCGGCATGCTCAGGTAATCGTTTCCGCATTGGGCAGGGAGAGCCCCCACTCTCCCTGCCCGCCAGGATCAAAATCACATGGGAGAGAATCATGCCTGCTGAAATACAACGACCGCGTACCGAACTCATCCTGGCCCTGATCGCCATGGCCGCTGCCGGCATCAGCCCGAACATCTTCGTCGCTGCCCAGGCAGGCTATGACAGCATGTCGGATCTGGCCCTGACCTTCCTTATTCCATCATTGGTCGTCATGGGCTTGATCATCGGGATCAGCGTGCTGCTACGGCTTCATACCCTGAGGCGCCAGATATTTATAGGCATTGCTGGCGGTGTGCTGGCCACCGTGGCCATGGAAGTCGTGCGCGAGACTGGCTACCACTTGGGCGGCATGCCGGGGGATCTGCCCAAGTTGCTCGGAGTGTTGCTGATGGATCGTTTCGCAATGGGACCCTCCTTGCTGTCCAACGTGGTGGGCTGGTCCTATCACTTCTGGAACGGTGCTGCGTTCGGCATCATTTTCAGCCTGGTATTCGGGCGTACCGCGTGGTGGGCGGGCGTGTTCTACGCCGTGGTCATTGCCATTATCTTCATGAGTAGCCCGGCGGTCGTCGCCATGGGTGTTGGACGGTTTGGAGTGGACTTCGGCCCAGGCTTCGCAGCTACGGTATTGGCCGCACATCTCGCATACGGCCTGGTGCTGGGATGGTATGTCCACGGTCGCAATAGCCAGCCTCATTTGTGGAAGCGCATACAGCTGGCCATAGGAAATCAAAACAATATGAGTTTGGAAGGAGATGTCCGATGAAGGTCGCGATCATCGTGTTGGCGGATACCGAAACCCACGAGTCGCTGGGGCGTGTCGTCAACGCTCTGGAGGCCGTGAAGGAATTGAAGGAAGGCGGCGACGATGTCCAGCTTGTCTTTGACGGGGCGGGTACGAAATGGGTCGTGGAGCTTTCGCATCCTGAACATAAGGCCCATGCTCTTTACGAGGCCGTGGAGGATAAGGTTTCAGGGGTGTGCAGCTTTTGCGCAACAGCCTTCGGCGTTCACGATGCTATCAGCGCTTGTGATTCACCGTTGGTGGATGACTATGATGGGCATCCAAGCTTTCGGAAAATGCTTTCCGAAGGCTACCAGATCATCACTTTCTAGGATGCATGCCGATGGATGTCGTACTTGAGTCCGTGATCACCTGCCCGCATTGCGGCTATGCCAAACAGGAAACCATGCCGACCAACGCCTGTCAGTGGTTTTACGAATGCGAGAGATGCGGCGCTGTGCTCAAGCCGAAGCCGGGGGATTGCTGCGTGTTCTGTTCCTACGGGACCGTTCCATGCCCGCCAGTGCAAACCGGAGATGGCTGCTGCAAGGACTGATACATCTTATGGCTTAGGCGTATCGCTGGCATCCTTCAGGATAGTATTCAGATTCGAGCGAATGAGCGTCTTTTCGTCATCCGACAATTGGTCGTTCTGAGTCCCCTGGTCGCCCAACCTGTTCAGCGTTGATTCGAGCACGTGAATGTTTTGCTCGTAATCTCGGCACATTTTGCAGAGCGCGAGATGCATGCGTAGCCGCATCCATTCTGTCGGCGCCAGATTCCTTTCCAGCGCATCGGAGATCATGCGGCTGGCTTCGTGGCAGGAATACATCCACGATGACTTAGCCATGGTCGCTTCTCATGACCGACTTCCCCCGAACCAATGCGTTTGTAGACATGATCTTAGCGCCATGCGTGCACGATGCATGAGTACATGAAAGTTAGACGTGGAAATACCCAACTTCTTACATATTGAAGCGGAATCATCGCCGTCGAGTTCGCGCAGCATGAACGCCTCGCGTTGTGCGTCGGGCAGGTGTCCCATGCATGATTGCAACACCTTCCGGAAGTCGACGTTCTCACACAAAGCCTCGGGGTTGTCCTTCCAAGCTTTGGGCGCATGGTCCCACTTTCCGTCGCTACCAAACCAATCCGAGGTTGGGTCTGTTTGCACATCTTCGTGCAGCTGTTCGGTACGTACATGGAGTCGAATATGGTCCGCGATCTTGTGCTTCAGGATGCTGACGAGCCAGGTGCGGGGGGACGACTTGCCATCGAACCCTTTCATGCCTCGATGTGCGGCCAATAGGGTGTCCTGGATCATGTCTCTCGCCAACTCACGATCGCGCAGGCGACTGAGGGCATAGCCGAACAAATAATCGCCATGGTCTCTAATCCATGCTTCGAGGTGCTCGTCGTCTCGTGCCATGATGGTATTTTGTCAGCATACGAGGTCGAATCAATCGATATGCATTCTGGACTATGTGTGTGCCAGATTAGCCTTGGCCACATCTGAGCGTTCAGTAATTGGGCGACCGCGGCTCGACGTGATTGAAACGCTCGGGCAACTTTATGTTTCCACAATCCGCGATATGGCAAGGTTATGTTTCACACCACAATCCATCCTAACCGGCTAGTTACCATATGGCCGTGTCATCGCGGCAAGTTTATGGTTCTAAGCGGCGGCAGAGTTATGGTTCCCGGTACAGATTCTGAAGTGATCGATGCTTTTGAGGATGTAGGTGAGGTGATTGATTCGATCATGAGCATGGAAGTGCAGAAATGAGTGACATCAAGCTATTCCAAACGGCGAACAACAAAGTTGAAGAGCTGCAGGGCAGGTCTGCGACGATTGAGAAGTCGCTACAAACTCAAATTGAGCGGCATATGGAGGAGTTCCTCGGTGTTCGCTTTCTTGCTACTGAATACTCCACAGGGAAGGCCCACGGCGGCCGTATCGATAGCCTTGGCCTGGATGAAAATGGCTGCCCGGTGATCATCGAATACAAGCGAACCCAGAATGAGAACGTCATCAATCAGGGGCTTTTCTATCTCGACTGGCTGATGGAGCACAAAGCCGACTTCAAGCTGCTGGTACTGGACAAGTTTGGTAAAGAAACCGCTGATGCCATCGAGTTCTCCAGCCCGCGCCTGCTTTGCATCGCTGGCGACTTCACCAAGTACGATGAGCACGCCGTGAAACAGATCAACCGCAACATCGAATTGATCCGTTACCGCCTATTCGGTGATGACCTGCTTTTGCTGGAGTTGGTCAATGCCAACAGTGTTACGGAAGTAATTTCAGAAGAGGCTTCGCCCTCTAAAGACCGGCGTAGTGAGAAGACAGTCACGGATTATCTGGAACAGGCCCCGCAACCCCTGAAAGATTTATATTCCGACCTCTCCGTGTATTTAATCTCGCTCGGTGACGATGTGCAGGTGAAGACTTTAAAGCTTTATGTCGCATACAAGCGCATCAAGAACTTCGCCTGTGTCGAGGTGCACCCCCAGACCGGCAAGCTGCTGGTCTACGCAAAGGTGGACCCTGACACCATTGAACTCGAAAATGGCTTCACGCGCGATATGCGAAACATCGGCCACTTCGGCACCGGCGACTTGGAGATCATTATCACCTCCCCTACCGACTTAGAGAAGGCCAAGCCCCTCCTCACCCAAAGCTATGAAGCGAGCTGACTAGTATAGAAATGTCAGCAGAAAATAAGGTGTCTGATTTTATTACCAGTCTATTTCGTGGAGTCCGCTCCGATCATTTGAAGCACTTTAGATTCGCGCTTGAAGAGTGGCATGAACTCCAACCACTACTTGGAGACGTAGCTCGGTTTCGTGTGGTGGTAGATACAAATGTGGTACTTGGCGACCTTCTCTGGCTTTGTAAGAAAAGAAAAAATGAGGAGGCCAAAACCAGTCTGCTGGAGGTCATCGAAGCCGAAACCATCGAGGCTTATGCGCCTCCCGCCTTGATCAAAGAAGTCGAAGAAAAACTGCCTTATGTCTCGAAAAAAAGAAAAGTCGATATAGAGAAGCTACAAGCACAATGGGAAACCTATAAGACCAAGCTGACGATCCAGGAGCCAGAGCCAGCTTCCGTGAAGTCTCTTCAGCAAGGAGTTGACCCGGATGATGCCTTCTTTATTTCGCTTGCAGAGGATATTAGTGCCCATGGAGTCGTCAGCAAAGATCACCACATAGGAATGATGGGCGGGAATTGGATCACCGTCGAATGCGTCACATCCCTCCGAAATTACTCCCGTGCTATTTCAGTCAATATGAGCATTAAAGTATCTGGGGTGGCGCTTACTGGTGTAGCAATCGAATCGATTCGGCATGTGGTCTTAGGCATTAAAACATTGGCAGCCGCGATTAGTCGCGCACCTGATTGGGTGAAAATCGCATTGGTCGCCGGCTCCTTGTTTGTAGCGCTGCATCCAGGAGCTAGAGCAAAAGCTATCCAATGGGTGAAGTCGGCAATTACAGGAATAAAGGACGTAACGCCCTATATTGCTGAGCATATTGCTGAAGCAGCAGTCCTCTCCGAAAAACATGGAACTGAGGCTAAGGTCCACCTAGAGAAAGCCATGACACAACTCGATAGAAACCGGGAAGGGTAAACGCATGAGTTACTTATCTCTCTTTAGTATGCCCAAGCCGGTAAAAATAACCGGGCGCTCATCGAGCATTACCAACTCATTCATCAATTCGATCATCCCGGTTATCCAGCCGACCGAAGCACAAGTAAAAGAGGCTCTCGAAATCCTCGGCATGAATCACGATTCGTTTCGCTGCGCCTACTGTGGCGATACCGCCAGCGAGTGGGATCACTTGCGCCCTCTGGTGATGAATAAGCAGCCAACCGGCTATATCTCCGAGATTCACAACCTCGTGCCAGCTTGCGGCAAGTGCAATCAGTCGAAGGGGAACAAGCCCTGGGCAGCGTGGATGCTGAGCACTGCAAAGCTTTCGCCCAAAACCCGTGGAATCCCGGACATCGAACAGCGTATGCAGCGGCTACAAAACTACGAGCAGTGGGAACAACCGACCATGGTCGATTTCGAACAGATCGTCGGCAGTGAACTCTGGCAACAGCATTGGGCAAACTGCGAGAAGGTGCAGGCAATGATGCGTGAGGCTCAGGCAACGGCCGATTTGATCAGAGGCGAAGTTGCCCGACACCAATCGGAAGGCTAAGGGTCATTGATGTGCCGGCAGGGGGAACGTGTCCGGGCACATGGGCACACCTTGGGCACGAATTGGGCACAAGCCATTTGGCCATGCGATGTGCCCAGGGTGGGCTAAAGATCGGGCGAAAAGAATATGGCGCACCCTGCAGGATTCGAACCTGCGGCCTCTGCCTTCGGAGGGCAGCGCTCTATCCAGCTGAGCTAAGGGTGCATAGATATCAAAATCTATTGATATCACTGTATTTCTAGATTGTATCCTGAATACAAAGAGACATCGATCAATCAGGTTGTGTGCCTAACCTGCAGCCAATTCTAATGGCTGCGCGCGAAATTGAAACACACCTCTTCACCACTGATGACCACAAGCCAAAATAGGCACGGGAGAGATGACTACAAGCCTCCGAAGGCTGAGGCCGCAGGTTCGACTCCTGCATCGCGCGCCATTTTCCTTTAACGAACAGGCCGCCTGTTTAATTTAGCCCTAAAAAGAGTGCACTTGACGGTTTCCCAACCTGTACGGTGTACTTGTCTTTAATTGGTTGATGGCCATCAGCCGTACCCATCCGTTATTCAAATTTCTATCTGAACAGGAGCCGAGGATGTCCCCGGACACAACCACACCGACTTCCAGCGCCGTCATGCAAGCGATCAACGATCACGTCGCCACCAT
>Ga0209918_1000637_pt1 | contig 22274 bp, 20 predicted proteins | sample SalPonD_shore_MG_FD_185712 | JGI IMG/M metagenome (GOLD analysis project Ga0209918, IMG submission 185712) | Salt pond soil microbial communities from South San Francisco under conditions of wetland restoration - Salt Pond MetaG... | ecosystem: Environmental > Aquatic > Marine > Intertidal zone...
CTCTCTAATCTATAAATCTTTATTGTGAAAAATGATCTGGTTGATTTAGCATCAAAAAGGTTCACAAACCACCTTCAAACAGGAAGACGCGTTATCATGCCGGTCAGATTATTCAATCTCAGGAATGTACCTGATGACGAGTCGGATGAGGTCCGGCAACTACTGACAAACCACGAGATCGACTTCTACGAGACCCATGCTGGTGGATGGGGCATCTCCGCGCCCGCCATCTGGCTGCGCGAAGATGCACAATTCGAAGAGGCAAAAGCGCTGATCGATGAGTACCAGCGCGAGCGCGCCACCACGGCGCGGGCGGCGTACCAACAGCTCAAACACGAGGGCAACTACCCGACCCTCTGGGGTAACATCATCAGGCACCCGCTGCAGTTCATCCTGCTGGTGCTCTTCGCACTCTTTATTCTCTACGTCACCCTAAGCCCATTCATCCACTTCGGATCGAAATAAAACAGAAAAAACGATGCCTAGGTGGTATCCCCTCCTGAATCATCGGCCTGAGTGACCCGGATCGAAAGAATCAGGCCTTCGTCGGCTCGGGAATCTCCTCGGCTTCCGCCTGCTCCTTCTCTTTCTTCTTGGTGTGGTCGGTGGCAAGCAGCATGTAGACCGCCGGCACGACGAAGAGCGTGAAGATCGTACCGATGGCAATGCCGCTGGCGATGACCAATCCCAGGTTGAAGCGGGAGGCCGCACCGGCACCGCTGGCTGTCAGCAGCGGCACCACGCCGAGCACCATTGCGGCCGTCGTCATCAGAATCGGACGCAGACGAATACCGGCGGCAAGCTCAACCGCCTCACGCTTGGACTTGCCGAGACGCTGTTCGTGGTTGGCGAACTCGACGATCAGAATGCCGTGCTTGCTGATCAGGCCCATCAGCGTCACTAGGCCTACCTCGGTGTAGATGTTCAGCGTCGCACCGCCAACGCCTAGGCTGATGAAGATCAGCGCACCGGCGATCGACATCGGCACCGAGACCAGAATGATCAGCGGATCACGGAAGCTCTCAAACTGAGCCGAAAGCGCTAGGAAGATGATGATCAGCGCAAACCCGAAGGTGACCAGGAAACCGCTGGACTCCTGCATGTACTGGCGGGACTGGCCGGCATAGTTGACGGAGTAACTCTGCGGCAGGGTCCGGTCCGCCAGATTCTTCAGATAGTCGAGTGCCTCGCCCATCGTCACGCCTGGCATCATCACGCCCTGCACGGTGTTGGCATTGAGCTGCTGGAAGTGGTTCAGCGTCTCCGGCACCGTCTCGGTCTCGATATGCGCGATGGTGGAGAGCGGTACTGATGTGCCATTGGCCGTCTTCAGGTAGTAGTGATTGAGCTGATCGGTATTCAGACGGTAACGCTGCTGCACCTGCGGGATCACCTTGTAGGAGCGTCCGGACATGCTGAAGTAGTTGACGTAGCCGCCGCCCAGCATCGAGGCGAGCGCATCGCCGACATTCTTCATCGACAGGCCAAGCTGGGCCGCCTTGTCGCGATCGATCTGGACGGTGGCCTGATTCTGGTCAATCTTCAAATCGTCATCGAGAAACATGAACTTGCCGCTCTTCATCGCCTCGCCGATGAAATCCTTGGTCACCTCATGCAGGCGCCCGAACGGATCGGTCGTCTGAACCACAAACTGAACCGGCAATCCACGGCTGCCCGGCAGTGACGGACGCTGGAAGGCCACGGTACGCACACCGGCAATGTGGCTCAGTTCATTCTGCACCACAGGCTGCAGATCGTTGGTGGTCTTCTCACGCTCATCCCACGGCTTGAAGACCATGCCCGAGATCAGCCGGCCCGGCACATCGAGCTGGAAGACATGGTCGGTTTCGGAGTGTTTGGCGAAGGTCTCGTAGACCTGACGCAGGTAGAGCTCGCGCTGCTGCAGCGTGGCATTCGGCGCGGCCGTGGACATGGAGATGATCACGCCCTGATCCTCCTGCGGTGCCAACTCCTTCTTGGAACTATTGTAGAGGAAGTAGATACTGGTCAGCACGATCAGCGCGAAGACAAGCGTGACCGGCATATAGCCGAGCGTCGCATGCAGCCCCTTGGAATAGAGACGGCGCACCACTTCCAGACGACGATCAATACCGTCGACCAGCCGCGCCTCCCAGCCACTGCGATCGCTCGTGTGCGTCTTGAACAGGCGCGAGCACATCATGGGCGAGAGCGTCAGCGCGATAATGGCGGACATGGTCACCGCACCGACCAGTGTGAATGCGAACTCGGTGAAGAGTGCACCGGTCAGCCCGCCCTGGAAACCGATTGGAATATAGACGGAGATCAGCACGATGGTCATGGCTATGATCGGACCGGCCAGCTCTCGCGCTGCCTGAATTGCGGCTGGCAGCGGCTTCATTCCCTGTTCGAGGTGGCGGTTGACGTTCTCAACCACGATGATGGCGTCATCCACCACCAGACCGATGGCGAGCACCAGCGCCAGTAGGGTCAGCAGGTTCACCGAGAAACCGAAGATCAGCATCATCGTGAAGGTACCGATCAGCGACAGCGGAATGGCAATCACCGGGATCAGCACCGATCGCGGCGAACCGAGGAAAATGAAGACGACAAAGGTGATCACCAGCAACGCCTCGACGAGCGTGTGGACTACCTCGTTAATCGAGCTGTCCACGAACTTGGTGGAGTCGTAGACGATCTTTCCGTTGATACCGGCCGGCAGCTGCTTGGCGATATCGGGGAATACCTTGCGAACCCCCTTGACCACATCGATTAGGTTGGCCGTCGGCGCCACCTGGATACCGATATAAACCGCTTTCTTGCCGTCGAAACGGACCTGCGACTTGTAGTCCTCGGAACCGAGCGTGACCTTGGCAACATCCTTGAGCCGGACAATGGCACCGTTCTGCTGCTTGATCACCATGTTCTTGAACTCGTCCACCGAGTGGAGACTGGTGGAAGCTACTAGGTTGACCTGCACCATCTGTCCCTTGGTGTTGCCCAGACCAGAGAGGTAGTCGTTCTGCGCCAGCGCGGTACGAACGTCCGCTGCAGTCAGGTCATAGGAGGCCAACTTCTTCGGATTGAGCCAGGCACGCAGCGCGAACTGCTTGGAACCCAACAGTTCGGCGGTCTGCACGCCATTCACCGCCTGAAGCTTCGGCTGCACGACGCGCACGAGGTAGTCGGTGATATTGTTGGAGGTCAGCTCATCGCTGAAAAAGCCGATATACATCGCATCAATGGTCTGGCCGACCTGCACGGTGATGATCGGACGTTGCGATTCCGGCGGCAGTTGGTTAAGCACCGAGTTGACCTTGGAGCTTATCTCGGTCAGCGCCTTGTTGGAGTCATAGTTGAGCCGCAGATTGGCCTCGATGGTGCTGCTGCTCGTCGTACTCGTTGAGGTCATGTAGTCGATGCCGTTGGCCTGGGCGATGGCATTCTCCAGCGGCGTGGTGATGAACCCAGCCACCAGATCGGGATCGGCGCCGTAATAGGTGGTATTCACCTTCACCACGGCATTCTCGGTGCGCGGGAACTCCAACACCGGCAGTGCGCCGAGCGAACGCAGCCCCAGCACCAGCAGCATCAGACTGACCACGGTCGACAGGACCGGACGGCGTATGAAAAAGTCGGTGAACTTCATAAAACGGGGCCCGCCTTACTCGTCTTCCGGTTTCGGGTTCGGATCATTGGTCGGCTGGATGCTGTTGTTGATCGCCACCGACGATCCGTTATGCAGCTTAATCTGGCCGGAGGTGACAACGGTATCGCCCTCCTTAACCCCCTTGAGGATGGCTACCTGATCACCACGCGTCTCACCGGTGGTAACAAACACCTGCTTGGCCACCAGTTTCGGCTTGTCGCTCTTCTTGTCCGTCCCCTGCTTCTCAATCAGATAGACAAGATTGCCGTACGGGTTATAGGTGATGGCGGTCTGCGGCAGCGTGATACGGCGCACCGGCTTGCCGGAGATGACATCCACCGTCGCATACATGCCGGGCAGCAGCTTGTGGTCCGGATTGGCCAGCCTGGCCCGGACCTTCACATTGCGGGTGTTCGGGTCCACCTTAGGATCGATCACCTCGACCTGGCCGGTGAAGTTCTGGCCGGGATAGGCGTCGGTCTGGACGGTCACCTCCTGCCCCACCTTGATGGCAGCAAGCGACTGCTGCGGCAGGTAAAAATCGAAGTAGATCGGATCAAGCGACTGCAGGGTCACGATGGCTGTGCCGGCATTGAGATACTGGCCAAGGTCGACGGTACGGACACCCAGGCGACCGGAAAACGGCGCACGGATAAACTTCTTGTCAACCAGAGCCTGCTGCTCGTTCACATCGGCCAGCGCCTTCTTCAGGTTGGCGGCATCGGTATCCAGTGTCTGCTGGCTGACCGCCTTAACCTTGAACTGCGCCTTGTCACGCGCATAGGTCGTCTTGGCCAGATCGGCCACCGCTCGGAGCGACTCCAGCTTGGCGATATCGCTGCTGGCGTCCAGCTCCAAAAGTAGCGTGCCCGCCTTGACCTCGTCGCCCTGCTTGAAATGGATGGCGGAAATAATACCCGACACCTCCGGGCTGAGATCAGCACCGCGCATGGCGCTCAAGCTGCCGACCGCTTCCAGCTTCGGCTGCCACATCTGATAGGCTGCCTTCATGGTGGAGACCGTCTGTTTCGGTGCCCCGCGCGAGGCCATCATCTTGCCCATCATATAGCCCTTGTAGGCCTTGAAGCCGAATATGCCGCCGAACACGAGGGCGACTGCAACAAGCATGATAATCATCCGCTTTGTCATGTGTCGTATCTCCGTTTCCTGTTAGGGAGTCTGACGATCGTACTGCTCACTGGCCGGCCGCCTTCTCGTCGGCCTGCGACACATTGGCCACATCGTCACGGTTCCACCAGCCGCCGCCGAGCGCCTGGAAAAGCGCTGCGGTATCGGCATAGCGATCGGCCTGTGATTGCACGCGGCTGATGCGCGCCTGCTCATAGGTACGCTGCGCATCGAGCAGGGTGATATAGCTGATGGCACCGACCTTGTACTGCTGCCTAGAGAGTTCGAGGCTGTCCGAGGCGGAGTTCAGCGATTCCGTCTGCGCCTTTAGTGCATCGGCATCGGACTGCAGGGCGCGGAGCGCATCAGCCACATTCTGGAATGCCGTCAGTACCGTGCCGCGATACTGCGCCGCCGCCTTCTTGTATGCCTGGACGGCGGCACGACGCTGATGCAGCAGGGTACCGCCGTGGATCAGCGGCTGCAGCAGGTTGGCGCCCACACTCCAGATGCCGGTGTTGGCCGAAAAAAGATTGCCCGCCTTGGTCGAAACGGTGCCGTAATCACCGTTGAGGGTCAGCTTGGGAAACATGTTGGCCGTGGCCACACCGATCTGGGCACTGGCTTGGTGCAGCTGTGCCTCTGCCGAACGAATATCGGGGCGCTGCTCCACCAGTTTCGACGGAAGGCTGACCGGCAGCGTTTGCGGCAACTGCATGCTCGAGAAGTCGAAGGTTTCACCATGATCCTCGCTGGGAAAATCGCCGGCCAGCGCCTTCAGCTGGTGACGCACGAGCGACAGTTGCTTCTCGAGCGGCGGCAACGTGGCCTTTGTCTGCGCCAGCCTAGCCTGCTGGGCGAGCACGTTATTCTTCGAGGCGGCACCGAGGGCGAACTGCTGCTTGAGCACGTCAAGCTGCTCGCTTTCGGCCTTGATGATCTCCCGGCTCGCCGCAACTTGGGCGCGCAGCGAGGCCTCCTTCACCGCCGTGGTCACCACATTGGCGGTCAGGGTCAAATAGGCTGCTTCCAGCTGGAACTGCTGGTAATTCCTCTGCGCCTCGAGCGACTCGAGCTGCCGGCGCTCGCCACCGAAGACATCCAGCACGTAAGAAATGCTAACCGAGGCGTTGTAAAGCGAATATTTGTAGCTGCCACCATTGGGACGCCCGAACTGGGAGCTGGAGATCTTCTGGTGCTTCGCCGATCCGTTGGCGTCGATGTTGGGGAAGAAGGCCCCCTCGCCCGCGTAGACGTTCTCCTGCGCCTCCTGCAACGCGGCCTGGGCCACCTGAAGAGACGGATTGGAGCGGATCGCCCGCTTCACCAGACTATTCAGAGCGGGGGAATGAAACAGCTCCCACCACTTGGCCGGGATATCCTGCCCCTCGATGAAACGCTGCGCTGCACCGCCATCCGTCTCGGCCATCGCAGTCTGCGCCGGCACCTTGCCGCGCGTGTAGCCCTTGACGGCAGGTGCATCCGGACTTTTAAAGTCGGGACCGACGGCACAGCCCGAGACCAGAAGGAGCATCGGCAGGGCGACAGCCAGCGTCTTTGAACGGTATGCAGCAGTCACGATGCAGTACTCCTTCGCCTTCCTAAAGTCGATGGCCGCCCGGATGATGCTGCCGGGAGAAATCGTCGCCCGGCCTGCGCTGACCGAATGGTCGGTAGGGTAAAGGCTACTCTCCACCCTGACAAGATCGAATCGTTTTTCAAAACAGTGATGTAGCGATCATGCCGGTCACTCATCCGCCCTTCAACCCGATACAGATTCGGTGCTTTCACGATACCGAGCGGGAGACAATCCCGCGCACTTGTGGTTACATAAACGTCTATATTTGGAAGGGAGTACCTTACGTTTATGGAATCGGACCTTACCCTTCTGATGCAGGCGATGGCGGCGCTCGGCATCGGCCTGCTGATCGGAGTGGAGCGCCAGTACGGCCAGCGCCGCATCGAGGGCGAGAAGCTGCACAGGGAGGCGGCGGGGATTCGCACCTTCGCCCTGATCTCGCTGTTCGGCAACCTGCTGACCTGGCTGCCGGAGCCGATCATGGCATGGGGTATCGCCATGGGACTGGGCTTCACCGGCCTGATCGCGCTCTACTCCTACCGCCGCACCAGCCGCGGCGAGGAAGCCGACAAGGGAATCACCTCAGAGGTGGTGCTGGTGCTAACCTATGCGCTCGGCACTCTGGCCGGACTGGGCTACATGCTGCCAGCCGTCATCGTCGCCGTCGTAGTGTTCGCCCTGCTGCGCTCCAAGAAGGTGCTGCACCGCTTCTCCTACTCGCTATCGGACATGGATATGCGGCAGGCGCTGCAGTTTCTCATCATCACCGTCGTAATCCTGCCCATCCTGCCGAATCACACCTACGGTCCCTACGCATTTTTCAATCCCCAGAGGACCTGGCTGATGGTGGTGCTGATCTCCGGCATCGGTTTCTCTGCCTATGCGGCCATCAAGCTGATGGGCCAGCGGGCCGGGCTCGGACTGACCGGCATCCTAGGGGGCATGGCCTCGAGCACGGCGGTGACGCTGGCAATGTCGCGCTTGAGCCGGACCAACCCGGCCCTGCAGACCTCCTGTCTGCTCTCCATTCTACTGGCCTGCACCACCATGTACCCGCGGGTGCTGGTACTCAGCCTGCTCTTCGCTCCGAAAATCAGCCTCCATCTGGTCCTTCCGGTCTTCGTGATTCTTGCCTACATGCTGATCGCCACCTACTACCTCTGGCGCCACGGCGAAAAACGGGGGGAGAGCGAGCATATCTACCGACCGGAGGTCAATCCGCTGTCACTGCGCGCCGCGCTCGGCTTCGCCGCCTTCTACTCGTTGATCGTGCTGCTGACGCATATGGGCAAAGCCCACTTCGGCGGAAGCGGCATCCTGGCCGTAGCCGGCATCTCGGGCCTGACCGATGTCGATGCCATCACCCTGTCGGTCAGCGACATGACCAACAACGGCATGGCCTACACGCTGGCGGCACAGGCAATCCTGCTCGCCTGCGGCTCCAACTCACTGGTCAAAATGGGGATCGGTCTGGCCTTTGTACCGCAATCGGCCAAGGCATGGCTAATCGCCGGGCTGTTGCCGATGGCGGCGTTCAGCCTGCTAGCCATCTTCCTGATCTAGAGCAGGGAACCGGACAGCGCGTCCCCGGACGACGCTCAGGTGGAGATATGCGGCGCGGACGATGCCATGCTGCGCTGGCTGTATTTCAACAGGCCGATCATTGTCACAAGCGACACCACGAACACCAGCACCTGCATGCCACTCGGGTGGTCATCATAGCCAATCATGACATGCAGCAGGGTACCGACGAAGCCGGACTGCGGCAGCCAGGTGGAGGTATTCCAGATGGTGTCGACCAGCGGCGGAATCGCATCGATGATCACCAAGTTCCAGGCCGCCTGAGAGGCCATGCCAGCCGCCACGAAGATCAGAAGCCATCCGGTCACCTGCAGCACATGGCGGGTGGGGATGCGCAGCATACCGCGATAGATGACGAAACCGAGGAGCGCGCCGAGTGCCAGACCCATCGTCCCACCGGCAGTCATCGACAGGGCGCTGCTGTCCCCCTCGGTCGCCGCACCGGCGAGGAAGAAGACCGCCTCGCCTCCCTCGCGGATCACCGCGGCGAAGGTCGCCACCGTCAGCGCCGTACCCGGCAGGGAGCCGTCGGTCACGGACTTGCCGACATGGCGCATGCGTGCCGCCACCTCGCGCCCGTTGCGGGTCATCCAGATCACAGTCCAGGCGATCATCATCGAGGCCATGCCAAGCAGCACCGCATTGTAGATGAACTCACCATTTCCATTGGCCGAGCTCTCCAGCACATCCATCAGCCAGGCGACCAGCATGGCACCCAGCAAGCCAACGAAAGCACCGAGTGCAATCCTGCGCCGCGCTCCGACCACACCCTCGGTAGCGGCCAGCAGCATGCCGATCACCAGCGACATCTCCAGCACCTCTCGGAATACGATGACCAGTGCCGACAACATCAGTTCACCTCGCTTTTGCCACCGGATGTACAAGCACTACACAGACCGAAAATGACCAGTTGATGCCCGCTCATGACAAACCCCTGCTCATTGGCCATGGCTTCCTGCAACGATTCGATTCTCTCATTGGTGAACTCCTCGATATCCCCGCAACCGGTACAAACCATGTGGTCGTGATGCGCCTTGCTGGCCCGCTCATAGCGCTTCTTGTCAGCGAGTTGCACGCTCTCGATCAGCCCCTCCTCTTCCAGAGCCGCCAGACCTCGGTAGATAGTAGCGATCCCAATGCTCTCACCCCGCTCCGCCAGCTCCCGGGAGAGCTCATCGGCATCCCAGTGACGGTTCGAGGCGTTGATCAGATCCAGAATCGCCTGTCGTTTATGCGTCAATCTCACCATATAGGGATAACGATAGCCATTATCATTATCAATGCAAGCGGAATGTTCGCCCCCGCCCTTTTCCGGATCTCCGATCATACGTATAGTTTATAGTCATCCGAAGGGTGGGAAGGAATAATATGGATATGGACATCGAACACGACCTGCGGCAGATATCCCCCGGTCCGGATGGCCCCACCCGGCTGTTCGAATCGGATCACCATGCCGTCTACTGGCTGGGGATCGCCGAGGAGACAGCATTCCGCTGCAACGTCTACCTGATCACCGATCACGACGAAGGGGTCATCATTGATCCCGGTTCACGCATCCATTTCAGTCAGGTGCGCGAACGTGTGGCTCGAATCATGGCGCCGGAGAAGATCAATGCCATGGTGCTCTGCCATCAGGATCCGGATGTGGCCGCATCCATGGTCGACTGGCTCGCCGTCAATCCGCAGATGCAGGTCGTCACCTCCCCGCGCTCGCACGTCCTGTTGCCGCACTACGGCATCCGCGGCTACGCCTTCCACGACATCGAAAAAACGCCGCTGTACACCTTCGCCTCGGGCAAGCGCCTGCGCTTCATCACCGCCCCATTCCTGCATTCGCCAGCGGCCTTCACCACCCTAGACGAGACCCCGGGCTTCCTCTTCTCCGGCGACATCTGGGCGGCCATGACGACCGACTGGCGGCTGGTGGTCGAGGATTTCGAATCGCACAGCCTCGACATGGACCTATTCCACATGGACTACATGGCCTCCAATATCGCCGCCCGAGGCTTCGTAGCCAAGCTCGACAGCTTGACGATCAACGCTATCCTTTCGCAACATGGCTCCATCATTGGACCAAGGCATGTTCCCGCCGCTCTGGACTATCTGCGACGACTACGCTGCGGTACCGACATCGCCTACTCGGCACTGATATGACCCGACACCCTGCGAAAAATCAGGCGGCCCATATCGCTGAACTGGAGAAGCGGGTGGCCGTGCTGGAGGAAGCAGCACGACAGACGGATCGCGTACGCGAACAGTGGCACAACTCCATCGAACAGCTGACAAATGCAAAGGCCGCTCTACAAGCGAACGAAACCAAGTACCGCCTGCTGCACGACAACGCCTTCGACGCCATCATCCTGGCCGACCGCTACGGCACCATCGTCGAAACCAATCCCGCCGCCAGCCGTATTTTCGGCAGGGATCCACACGCCATGACCGGCCTCCATGTCGACCAGTTGATCCCGGAAGCGCTGCGGGAACACTACCATGCCGAAGCACCTCGCCATCTCGACACCCACAAGGCACTGGAGATCGAGGCTCTCCGTCAGGACAGCACGACCTTCCCGGCCGAGATCCTGCTCTCAACCCTCTCACTGAACGACGAACCGCTCTTCACCGCCACCATTCGCGATATCACCGAACGCAAACGGGCCGAAGCAGCCCTGACGCAACTGAACGAGGAGCTGGAGGAGAAGGTGCGGCAGCGCACGAAGAGCCTAGAGCAAGCGGGGCACGAGCTCAAAGCCCAGAAAGAGCACTTCCAGGCCATCATCAACAACAGCATTGTCGGCATCGGGGTCATCGATACCCAAGAGTTCCGCTATTTACTGGTCAACGAGGCCTACGCATCGATCCTTGGTTGCACGCCGGACGAGCTGATCGGCAAAAGCCTGCTGGAGTTCACCCATCCGGACGATATCCCGGAAAACCGGGACAAGCTGCATCACCTTGCGACAAAAGCAGTGCGGCACTACCGCATGGAAAAGCGCTTCGCCCGAAAGGACGGGCAGACCGTATGGGGCGATGTCTCCGCCTCCCTGATCTCTGCGATGCCGCCGGCATCCCCGTCGAGATCATCGGCGTCATCAAGGATATCACCGCACGAAAACAGGTAGAGACAGAACTGCAGAAACTCTCCCGTGCCGTCTCCCAGGCCGACGAGGCCATCGTCATCACCAGCCGCGAACGGATCGTCGAATACGTCAATGCGGCTTTTCTGCACATCAGCGGCTACACGGCCGAAGAGGTTATCGGTCAGCCGTCCTCCATCTTACGGGGCGGGCAGCAGAATGACGAGGCCTATCAGCAGCTTTGGCAAAGCGTCGGCAGTGGCTACTACTGGGAGGGCCGACTGATCAACCACAGAAAGGACGGCAGCGAATACCCCTTCCACCTGACCGTCTCGCCCATCATGAACGAATCGGGCGAAATCACCCACTACGTGGGCATCGGGCAGGACCTGACCGATTACGAAGCACTCGAGGAGCGCTTCCACCAGGCCCAGAAGATGGAGGCGCTAGGCACGCTGGCCGGCGGCATCGCACACGAGTTCAACAACATGCTGGCCGGCATCACCGGCAACCTCCATCTGGCCATGATGGGCGTAAAGGGAATGCCGGACACCAAGCGTCAGCTCAGGAACGTGCAGAACATCTCCTTCCGAGCCTCCGACGTGATCCGTCAGCTACTCGCCTTCGCCCACCGCGACATTGTCCAGATGAAGACCTTCAATCTGATCGCCTTCATCGATGACGCATGCCGGCTGCATCGCGTCTCCATCCCCAAACACATCCATTGCGAAACGGCGTTCTGCGATGCGCCGCTGATAATCCGGGGGGATACCTCGCAGCTACATCAGATCCTGACCAACCTGATGAACAACGCCCGGGATGCGCTGTACAATACGCCACAACCCGAAATCACGATCCGACTCGACCGGTGCGAGGTGGACGAGGCATTCAGAAAACGACACCCCGGCACGAAGCAGAACCATTTTGCTCGCTTGAGTATCCACGACAACGGCGAGGGGATCCCGAAGCATCTTCTGGAGGAGATCTTCGAACCGTTCTTCACCACCAAGACAGTTGGCGAGGGAACGGGGCTGGGGCTCTCCATGGCACACGGCGCCATCGAGATGCATGACGGCGCCATCGAGGTGGAGAGCGAACCGGGGCGGGGCACGACATTCCACATCTATCTGCCGCTTGCCGACAGCGAGCCGATGATCGAGATCGACGATACTCTACCCTCCCTGTCGCATGGCAAAGGGGAGACGGTGCTGCTGGCGGATGACGATCCGACCGTGCTCGAGACGGGAAAGATGGTGCTGAAGAGCCTCGGCTACGATGTGCTGACGGCGCAGAACGGCAGGGAGGCGGTGGAGATATTCGGAAGGGAGTCCGACGGTATCAGGCTGGTCATACTGGATGTGGTCATGCCGACCATGGACGGTGTCGAAGCGACCCATCACATCCGTGAACTATGCCCGGATATCGGAATCATCCTGACAACGGGTTACGACAAACAAGGCGTCGTCGATCAAATCAAGGGCATCGACCGCATACTAGTGCTGACCAAGCCCTACCTGATCGATGAGGTGAGCCGGCATATTCGGAAGCTGATCGGACCCTGAGGCTATTCAGCCGGCCTGACGGACCTCGATGGGCAGGCTGAACTTGATCGTCTCCTCGGCCACACTCAGGGGTGAAACGGATTCGGCTCCCTGAGCCTTGAGGAAATCGACGACCTGCTGCACCAGCACCTCAGGTGCCGAAGCACCGGCCGTCACACCGACCACATCCCGGCCCCCGACCCATGCCGGATCGATATCCTCCACCTTGTCGACGAGATAGGCAGCACAACCTTCGCGCTCTGCCACCTCCTTCAGGCGGTTGCTGTTGGAGGAGTTCCTCGACCCGATCACCAACAGCATATCGCAGGCGGCGGCGAGCGCCTTGACGGCCGTCTGCCGGTTGCTTGTGGCATAGCAAATATCCTCGCGCTTCGGCCCGCAAATCGACGGGAAGCGCACCTTCAACGCCTCGATTACCGCCGCGGTATCATCCACGCTCAACGTCGTCTGCGTAACATAGGCCAGCTTCTCCGTATCCCTGACCTCAAGCGCCGCCACATCTTCCGGCTCCGAGACTAGGAGCACCGCACCTTCGGGTGCCTGCCCCATCGTCCCCTCCACCTCAGGATGACCGGTGTGACCGATCAAGATCACCTGCCGGCCGTCCTCATAATGACGAAGCAGCTCCAAGTGCACCTTGGTCACCAGCGGACAGGTCGCATCGAGCACACGTAGCGGCCGTTCCGCCGCTGACCTGCGCACCTCCTGGCTGACGCCGTGCGCGGAGAAGATCACCAACGCCCCGTCAGGCACCTCGCTGACATGGTCGACAAAGACCGCCCCCTTGGCGCGCAGGTTGTCGACCACATACCGGTTGTGCACGATCTCGTGGCGTACATAGACTGGCGCCCCGAACATGACAAGCGCCCGTTCGACAATCTCGATGGCTCTGTCCACGCCGGCACAAAAACCGCGCGGCTCCGCTAATAACACCCGCATACCTGTAGAACTCCTCGACGTAATCTACAGAAAGTCTATCATTCACCGTTCACGAAGTCAGTCACACCCATTCAGGAGGCATCAACATGACGGCAAAAGAACTCGCACCGGGCGACATGGCGCCCGATTTCCGGCTTCCAGCCTTTCCCGAGGGCGAGGTGGAGCTTTCCGGACTGCGCGGCAAATACGTCGTGCTCTACTTCTACCCCAAGGACAATACGCCCGGCTGCACGACCGAGTCATGCGATTTCCGTGACAGCCATACGGTGCTCGAAAAGGCCGGCGCCGTCGTGCTCGGCATCAGCCGCGACTCCCTCGCCTCGCACAAGAAATTTGCGGACAAGTACTCGCTCCCCTTCCCACTGCTCGCCGATACGGAGGAGGAGGTATGCAATGCCTATGACGTCATCAAGATGAAGAACATGTACGGCAAGCAGGTGCGAGGCATCGAGCGCTCCACCTTCCTGATCGATCCGGAGGGGCGCATCGCGCACATCTGGCGCAAGGTCAAGGTCAAGGGCCACGTCGACGAGGTGCTGGTACGCCTCCAAGAGTCGCAGGGCTAAGGCCCTGAATCGTGCTGGTCGACAAGCGCATCCTGATCGGCATCGGCGGCGGCATCGCCGTCTACCGCGTGGCCGAACTGGTCCGTCTGCTGATCCGGCAGGGGGCAACGGTGCGCTGCGTCATGACCCGTGCGGCACAGCAATTCGTCGCGCCGATGACCTTCGAAGCGCTGAGCGGCGAACAGGTCTATACCCAGCTCTTCGATCTAACGCAGGAGCGCGAGATGGGGCATATCCGGCTGGCACGCTGGGCTGATGTCATGCTCGTTGCACCGGCCACGGCGGACCTGCTGACCAAAAGCGCGCACGGTATCGCCGAGGACCTGCTGGGCACCATCCTGCAGGCACGGCGAGGTCCCGTCCTGATGGCTCCGGCCATGAATGCCGCCATGTGGGAATCGGACGCCACACAGCGCAATATCGGCATCCTACGCGAACGCGGTGTCCGCTTTGTCGGCCCCGATGCAGGCGAGCTCGCCTGCGGTGAGGAGGGCATGGGCCGACTGAGCGATCCGGAAATCCTGATGGGGGCGATCTATCATGCCGCCTGCCCCCAACCGCTGGCCGGCCAGCGGTGGCTCGTCAACGCGGGCCCGACCTTCGAGGAGTGGGACGACATCCGCTATCTCGGCAACAGGGCGAGCGGGCGGCTCGGCTTCTATATCGCCCGGGCGGCGGCCGCCCGGGGGGCGATGGTCGATTTGGTCGCCGGCCCGAACACACCCGCGACCCCTTATGCGGTCACGCGCCACGATGTGCGCTCGGCGGCCGACATGCTGGCGGCCTGCACGTCGCTGTCGGACGGCAGGGACATGTTTATCGCCACCGCCGCCGTCGGCGACTTCCGTTTCGCCGAACGACACAGCGGCAAACTGAAACGCGGCGACACTGACCGGATGACGGTGGAACTGGTCGCCAATCCCGATGTGGTGGCACAGATCGCGAGCCTGACGAACCGGCCCGATAGGATCGTCGCCTTTGCGGCGGAACGAGAACACCACGTCGAACATGCCCGGCAGAAGCTGCGGGACAAGGGCGTCGATGCCATCTTCGCCAACGATGCCGGCCGGATGGGCGAAGCGGACGGCGGCGGATGGTGGATTTGCGGCGAGAAGACTCTCGATATTGAATCGATGCCGAAGTGGCAACTGGCCGAACGCCTCCTCGAGCTGGCCATGAACATGACACACCAAACGGAGTAAACATGAATCGTACGGAGAATATTCAGGTGGCGATCAAGCGGCTGCCTCACGGCGAAGGGCTAGAGCTACCCTTCTATGCCACGGAGCATGCGGCGGGCATGGACCTGCGGGCCGCAGTCGAAGAGGAGACCGTGCTCGACCCGGGCCAGCGCACGCTGGTTCCGACCGGCCTAGCCATGGCACTGCCCGAAGGCTTCGAAGCGCAGGTGCGCCCCCGCTCTGGACTGGCGCTGAAGCACGGCATCACCGTGCTTAACAGCCCCGGCACCGTGGATGCTGACTACCGCGGCGAGGTCGGGGTCATCCTGATCAACCACGGCGATACCCCGTTCCATATCCGGCGCGGCGAGCGCATCGCGCAGATAATCGTCGCGCCGGTCACCCGTGCCGAACTCGTCGAGGTGGAACAGCTGCCCAATACGGCGCGTGGCGAGGGCGGCTTCGGCAGCTCCGGCAGACAGTGATGCTCGATCTCCTGAATTCCCGCCGTCTGCGGCTGGTACTGACCGCCCTGCTGCGCATCGCTGCCGATACCAAACCGGTCTCCGGCAAACTGCTGGCCGAGAAGCTCCACTGTCCGCGGCGCTACCTCGAACCGGATCTGCAGTCGCTAGTGCAACAGGGTATCCTAGAATCACGGCGCGGCGCCTCCGGGGGCTACCTGATGGCACGCAACCCCCAGCGCGTCAACCTTCTCGACATCCTGCAATGCCTAGTGCCGGAACGGGAGAGCGAGGCACTGGAGGATGCCTGCAGGCTGCAGCAGTCGATCGTGCACGAAAACCTGCTCAAGGCGCAGCACAACTGCGAACAGGTGCTGGCCGATATCCAGCTCTCCAAGTGGCTGGAGCAGGCGGAGGCACAGGGCCTGCTGCACGCCGTATCAACCACCCCCGATTTCTGTATCTGACCGGCGTGGCGACCTTGGCCGAAGCCATCAACCTGCTCTACCGGCAGGCTTCCTCCCGGATTGCCGAGCTGGAACAGCCCGTCGTCGCCATCCTGAACGCCGAGCCCCATCCGATGCTGAAAGATCTTGAGGCAGCGACGGAGCGCTTCGAGGTGCAGCAACACCTGAGGGCCTCCTACAGGGTGCTTGAGGCGGACGGCATGCACCCCGTTACCCACCTCTCCGATCATGACTTCGACCTGATCCTACTGCTGCCCGGCAAACAACGGGAACAGAACCTCGGCCGAATGGCGCAGGCCATGCGCCAATTGAAAACAAATGGACGCCTGCTTGTCTGCTGCCCCAACACAATGGGGGCGAAGAGCTACGAGAAACGGCTGCATGAATTGGCCGGCAACATCGCGGGGAACTCCAAATCGAAATGCCGCTGTTTCTCGGCCTGCCGAACGCCGGCGCTGGACAGTGTCATACAGCAGGCGTGGATCGATGCGGCTGCCGTCCGGCGGCTGCCGCAATCAGGCCTCTACTCACAACCCGGCCTCTTCAGTTGGGACCGGTCCGATCCGGGCTCCGATCTCCTGCTTGCCCACCTCCCCTCTGGTTTGGCTGGCCGCGGCATGGATCTCGGCTGCGGATACGGCTATCTCTCGGTGCAAGCGCTGAAGCACTTCCCCGATATCCATGAGCTGCACGCGGTCGACACCGACAGGCTGGCGCTCGATTGTACGGCCATGAATCTGAAACCGTTCACGGAGCATACGTGGCATACGCACTGGCTCGACGCCACCCAGGAGCCGCTCCCCGACAACCTCGACTGGGTGTTATTGAACCCGCCATTCCACAGCGGCCAACAGCAGGACACGGGACTGGGGCAGGCCATCATCGACGCCGCCTGTCGATCACTGAGGCCCGGCGGACGCCTCTTCCTCGTCGCCAACCGGCATCTGCCCTACGAATCCGTCCTGTGCCGACAGCTGCGCCACTTCACGACACTCAAACAGGAAGCAGGATTCAAGGTGATTGAGGGGGAACAATGAGCCATACCACCGAGCGGGTAGATAGGCTGCTATCACGGTTGGGCTACGGCTCCCGCCGCGATGTGCGGCAGTGGATCAAGCAGGGACGTATCACCTGCGAGGGAGAAGCGCTGCGCTCCCCCTCGACCCATGTCGGACCCGACACCATGCGGTTCGATGGCGAGCCACTCGACCATCCGGATGGCATCACGCTGATCTACCACAAACCGGTCGGCGCCACCTGTTCACACAAGGAGCATGGTCGCCTGATCTACGACGACTTTCCGGAGCGGTGGCAACAGCGCAACCCGCCGCTGACCAGTATCGGCCGGCTGGACAAGGACACCTCCGGACTGCTGATCCTGACCGACGACGGGCAGCTCAACCACACCATCAGCAGCCCGAAACACCATATCCCCAAGACCTACCAGGTCACCCTCGCATCGCCACTACGGGGTGACGAAACGGAGAGCTTCGCCGCTGGCACCCTGTTGCTAGACAGCGAGACCACTCCCTGCCTGCCGGCGAAGCTTCACCCTCTCTCGGCCAAGGAGGCAGAACTGACGATCCACGAGGGGCGCTACCATCAGGTACGTCGCATGTTTGTCGCTGTCGGAAACCATGTCTCCGCCCTGCACCGGAGCCATATCGGTCGCCTCGGACTGGACGATCTGCCCCCCGGTCATTATCGTCTGATGACACCCCACGAACTGCTGAAGGCCATCTAGGGTACCGCCCCTCATCAACGCAAATCCCCCTGTTTAGGGGGTGTTTGTGCATGACCCCGGACATAGAATTGGGCAGTGCTTACACTGACCAGACACTATCTCCACGACTGGCTAACCCCTGTGGCAGGCTTGATCGTTCTAGCACTCCTGCATCATCTCAATTATCTCGCCTTCCACATCACGGCCGAACTCTTCTCCGCCATAGTCGGGACGTTGGCCTTCATCATCGCGGCCAACACTTGGCGTTTTACGCACAACAGCTTCCTCTACACCTATGGGGCGGGCAGCCTGTTCGGCGCAATCACCGACCTGGCGCATGCGATCACCTACAAGGGGATGAACCTCGTCCCCGGCATCGGTGACAATGCCAACACGGCCACGCAGTTCTGGCTCGACGGACGCTATCTAGAGTCGATTACTCTGCTGCTCTCGGTACTGGCTCTACGACATGGTGTTCATTGGCGCCCCGCAGCCATCTTTACCGGGCTCGGCCTAGCCACCCTCCTGCTTTACACCGCGACGCTGGCGGACTGGTTCCCCGCCGCATGGATACCGAGCCACGGACTGACGCCGTTCAAAATCGGCAGCGAATACCTGATTATCGCGATATTCGTCATCGTGCTAGTCATGCTCACTCGCAACCGAAACCGGCTCGCCGCCGACACCTACCGCCTGATCTTCGTCTCCATCACCCTAATGATGATCACTGAAGCCTGCTTTACTCTCTACAGGGATGTCTACGGGCCTATCAACATGATCGGTCACTATATGAAATTTCTCGCCTTCTGGCTGATCTATCTGGCCATCGTGCGCAGCACCCTGCGCCAGCCCTTCACCTCTCTCAGTGCCAGCGCCCACGCCTTCGACACCATCCCCTTCCCCGTCTTCGTACTGAACGAATATGGTCAGATTCGACAGGCCAACCATGCCGCTGCCAAGGCATTGGATACCACTGCTACCGCGCTGGAACGGCAACGCGTTCACGACCTACCACTGGTATTCCCCTTCGACCTGACAACAGCGGACGCAATCCACGAGTTGGCCAGACACGGCGATCTTTTCGACGACACCGTCCATTCACAGGACGGGGAGAGAGGGTATGCCATGCATCTAGTCCCGTTGCACTGGCCCGGTTCGGATGCAGTGTCCGTGCTGACCCTGACCGATATCACCACCACACTGGAGGCGCGGATAGCGCTGGTCCGAAGCGAGACACGCTATCGCTCGGTGGTCAACGCCCTGAATGAGGGGGTTATCATGCAGGAGACAGACGGTCACATCGTCACCTCCAATCCTGCGGCAGAACAGATTTTGGGACTGAGCCGAACACGTCTGCAGAACTGGACACCCAAGGATGATTGGGACGCCATCCACGAGGACGGGACCCCCTTCCCGGAAGATACCCACCCCACCGTGGTGGCACTGCGCACCGGACAGCCGCAGCAGAGCATCGTGATGGGACTGAACCGCTTCCACCTAAAGACCAAATGGCTCAATGTCACCAGCATGCCCCTGTTCCATGCGGATGAGAAAAAGCCCTATGCCATCGTCACGACATTCGAGGATATCACAAAGCGCCGGGCGAATCTGGAAGCACTGCGTACCGCCCGGAAACAGCTGGCCACGGTCATCGCCCACTTCAGCAACGGCCTGCTGCTGGAGGACGACAATCGCCGGCTGATTCTGGTCAATCAGGCTTTCTGCGATCTGTTCGGTATCAAGGCATCGCCCGACACCCTGATCGGGACCGATTGCACCGACACAGCCAAACAAGCCAAATCGAAGTTTGCTGATCCGGACTATTTCCTGCGCCGCATCGAGGATCTTCTGGTAGCCAGAAAGACGGTACTGAACGAGGAGTGCCGCATGGCCGACGGCCGCACTCTGGAGAGGGATTATATCCCCATATTCGACAACCACCGATTCGTCGGACATCTGTGGAAATACCATGACATCAGTGAACACAAGGATATCGAGAGACATCTGGAGAATCTGGCCCTGACCGATGCCCTGACCGGCATTGCCAACCGGCGTGCCTTCGACGAACTGCTGGCCAAAGAGCATGAACGACTGGTGCGCTACCAGCACCGACCGGCCGCAGTCCTGATGCTCGATCTCGACCATTTCAAACAGGTGAACGACACCCACGGCCATACCGCCGGTGATATTATGCTGCGCCACTTTACACATGTGCTTCAGGAAGAGCTTCGGAAGGTGGATACCGTCGCCCGGGTCGGTGGCGAGGAGTTCGCCATTCTGCTTCCGGAAACCGACTTCGAGGGGGCGCTGCAGTTCGCCGAACGCCTGCGCCGGGCGGTAGCATCCTCATCCCTTCTGTTCGAGGAGAAAACACTGTATATCACCACCAGCATCGGCGCCGCACCGCTGACCCGAGAGGATATCAATCCGAACACGGCGCTCGAACGCGCAGATGCCGCGCTCTATCGAGCCAAGGCCGGGGGGCGCAACTTGGTCGTCTCGGCGAAAATCTACCCGCTTCGCGACGAAACCCGTACGGATTGATAATATTATTAAAAAGAAATCGACCGAAGAATGGTCGGGGTGAGAGGATTTGAACCTCCGGCCCCTGCCTCCCGAAGACAGTGCTCTACCAAGCTGAGCTACACCCCGAATTCCATGACGCTGCGAGGGCGCGGATCATAGGCGGATGACCCATGGTGTGCAAGCGCTTCGAAACCCTTAATAAGGGCGTTTGGCGGAAAAATCGGCCAGTGCGGCCAGAAGCCGGCGGACCTCGGTATCCTCCTCCACCGGCAGCGCCCCCTTGGCGCGCTCGGCATACTCGAGCGCCGTGACTAGGCAACGATCGATGCCGCCGGCCGCATCGACCGCCCGGCGTACCGCCTCGCGCTCGCCGTCGGCATAGGCACCACGTTCGGCAATCCCCTCGACGATCTGCGCCAGCGCCTCGTCCTGCTGAATGGCATGGATGAGCGGTAGGGTGATCTTGCCCTCCTCGAGATCATGGCCGACCGGCTTGCCCACCGCCTCGGCCTCGGCCGCATAGTCCAGGGCATCGTCCATCAGTTGGAAGGCCACGCCCAGACACATGCCGTACTCGGCCATCCGAGCAATCACTTCATCGGACTGCCCGCTGACCCGCGCCCCAATCTCCGAGGCGGCGGAAAAGAGTACGGCGGTCTTGCGCTCGATTACCTCCAGATACTGCGCCTCGGTCATTTCGAGATGAAAGGTGCGCAGCAGCTGCAGCACCTCCCCCTCCGCGAGTGTGTTGGAGACACGCGAGAGCAGGGCCAGCACATGCATGTCGCCATCCTCGACCATCATCTCGAAGGCGCGGGAGAAAAGGAAATCGCCGACCAGAACGCTGGCCTGGTTGCCCCAGACGCCGTTGGCCGACGGCATCCCCCTCCGCACCTCGGCCGAATCGACCACATCATCGTGCAGTAGTGATGCCGTATGCAGGAACTCCACCACCACGGCCAGCGGAATATGGCGTTGCTCCGTATAACCGAACAGCTGCGCCGACAGGATACAGAGCAGCGGACGCAGCCGCTTGCCGCCACTATTGACGATATAGTGGCCGATGGCCGGAATCATCGGCACATCGGACTGAAGCTGCTCGCGGATGCAGTCATCGACAGCCTGCATCTCCGTTGCACAGAGTCCCGCAGCCTGTTCCAGCGGATTGGATAGAGAGTTTTTCACTGCGTCGCATCGTAAGGGCACGGAGGGATGCGTCAAGCATGCAGCGCTCCATTCCACGGAAATGTTTGATGTTTCCACTCTACAGCGGCCGCCGGAACAGCTACCATACCGGCCATGCAGATCATCCTCGCCTCCCGCTCTCCCCGTCGGCGGAAACTGCTTCAGGCCGCGGGCCTGGCCGTCGAGGTGCGACCGATGCATGTCGACGAATCGATCGGCGAGAACGAGACGGTACAGGAGACTGTCGTACGGCTGGCCGAACGCAAGGCTGCAGCCTGTGACATCGCCGACATCCCCGTCGTCGCAGCCGATACGCTCGTCTGCCTCGACGGGACGGCGATCGGGCAGCCGGCCACCCTCGACGAGGCGCGGATGATGATCGAACGTCTCTCCGGCCGTACCCACCAGGTCTATACCGGCGTCTGCACGCGACTTGGCTCGCAGCGCCGCACCGACATGGCCTGCACCCATGTCACCTTCGCCACTCTTGAGCGCAATGAGATCGAGACCTACCTGCAGCACAACGAGGTAATGGACAAGGCCGGCGCCTACGCCATTCAGGCCGGTGCCTCCGCCTTCGTGACGGCCGTGGACGGCCCGCTAGACAACGTCATCGGCCTGCCGGTCCGGATGACCCTGAATATGCTCGCCGAGATCCATAGGACATGAGC
>Ga0209918_1000639_pt1 | contig 22187 bp, 14 predicted proteins | sample SalPonD_shore_MG_FD_185712 | JGI IMG/M metagenome (GOLD analysis project Ga0209918, IMG submission 185712) | Salt pond soil microbial communities from South San Francisco under conditions of wetland restoration - Salt Pond MetaG... | ecosystem: Environmental > Aquatic > Marine > Intertidal zone...
GAATCAAGAGGTGATCCAAAGATATATTGAGAATCAAGGGCAAGAAAAACAATATACCAAGTTACACGAAGACCAATTGAGACTCTTTGAGTGATACCCCGAGGTCTCTGCCTCGGGGTAGTTCATTCTTCTGTTAGTGTAGTTCGGTGCTTTTCGGTGTTTCGAATTCAATCTGTAATCAGCGGTTAGATCTTGCCATTTTCCCGAAAAATCAGTATTTCTCAACACTAAAATTGTGAAACACTCAAAAATTGTGAGGGAAAAATGACTTGTTTTTATTCCAGGCATGATCAGTTACTCAATAGTTGTTTATCCGAACTTTCATTTTCGCATCAAGAGGACGGCAGAGAGCCGTTTGAATTACCAGGCACTCCAACTCAGTACGCGCCGGATCGTCAGGTTGATGTGACGCATATTAAACTGACCCTGAGTTTCGAAATTGAGAAGAAAACGATGCACGGCTCGTGTGAAACTCATTTTACTGCCATTCGGGATAATCTGAAGCAACTCAAACTGGATGCCGCAGAGATGGAAATCCTGAACGTTGCAACTCCGGACGGTGATTTGCTCCAGTTTGAACATACCGGGACAAAACTGACTATTACGCTACCGGCATCTCTGGGAAAAGATGAGGAATCAACTGTAGTCGTGGATTACAAAGTGGTTGAACCGCGTCTCGGGTTATATTTTGTTTTGCCGGATGAGGATTATCCCGACAAGCCGGTACAGGTCTGGACACAGGGACAGGATGAGGATTCCAAGTACTGGTATCCGTGTTTTGACTATCCCAACGAAAAGGCGACCAGTGAAATTATTGCGACAGTTGATGAAAAATATTTTGCGCTCTCCAACGGCGTTTTGGTAGAAACAGCGCACGATGAATCTGAGGGTACCAAAACCTATCACTGGTATCACGATGTACCGCATGTTTCGTATTTGATTTCGTTGGTGGTCGGAGAATACGTTGAGAAAACTGATTATTACAAAGATATCCCGATTTCATATTATGTCGCTCCCGGTCGCGAGGCTGAAGGCGAACGCTCGTTTGGCAAAACGCCGGATATGGTCAAATTTTTCTCGGAGAAGCTCGACTTTTTGTATCCCTATAAAAAATACGCCCAAATCGCCGTAGAAGATTTTGTCTTTGGCGGCATGGAAAACACGACCGCAACCACGCAAACCACGATGACATTGCACGACGTGCGAGCGCACCGGGATTACGAGAGCGAGCCGTTGGTAGCGCACGAACTGGCCCATCAGTGGTTTGGTGATTTGCTCACCTGCAAAGACTGGAGTCACGCCTGGCTGAACGAGGGTTTTGCAACTTATTTTGAAGCGTTGTACCGCGAGCACGATCTTGGCGAAGATGAGTTTCGTTACGAGATGCACCAGAATGCGCAGCGCTACTTTCAGGAGGACGGAAAATATCGTCGTCCCATCGTGACCAACAAATATCGCGAGCCGATCGATATTTTTGACCGGCATCTCTACGAAAAAGGTTCGCTGGTGCTTCATATGCTGCGGAATGAACTCGGCGACGAAACGTTTTGGAGCGTGATGCACGATTACCTGGAAACTCACCAGGGACAAAATGTGGAAACCATCGATCTGATTCGAGCTATCGAAAAAATAACAGGTCGCAATATGAAGCAGTTTTTCGATCACTGGGTTTTTGGTGCAGGTTTCCCCGAACTGAAAGTCAGTTATACCTGGGAAGCGGACGAAAACGGCGATGGTGGAAATGCAAAAGTAACCATCAAGCAGACGCAGGAAGTGAAGGACAAAACGCCGATATTCCATTTTCCGGTGGAATTAGCTTTTGTGTTCGAGAATGAACAGAAATCCAAAACTGTTCAGGTGACGGAAAAAGAGCAGGTGGTTTACTATCGCTTTGATCAGAAACCCGCACAGTTCTACTTCGATCCGAAGAACTGGATTCTGAAAAAAGTCGATTACGAGGTACCACAGGATTTGTTACTCAAACAACTCACTGACGCTGGCGATGTGATGATGCGCGCCCAGGCAGCTCACGCGTTGAAGAAGAACCCTTCCGCAAAGGTGGTTGATGCCCTTGGCAAAGCGTTGTGGGCAGAAAAATTCTGGGGTGTGCAGGCAGAGATCGCCAAAGTCCTTGGTGAAATCAAAACCGAACGCGCACAACAAAAGTTGATCGACGCTTTGAAAGTGGAGCACAGCAAAGCCCGTCGCGCGGTGGTTGAATCCCTGGGAAATTACCATAATGAGACAGCCGCTGAAGCGTTGAAACCATACGCAGAACGGGATGCCAGTTATTTCGTTGAGTCCGCGGCAAATACATCGCTGGGAAAAACGCGAACCGAAAACGCCTTTGAAATCGTAAAAAAATCTCTGGAGAAAGAGTCGTTTAACGAAGTCATTCGTTCTGGAGTCTTCAGCGCATTTGCGGAATTAGATTCTGACGACGCGATGCCGCATTTAATGGAGTTCACCGAGGACGGAAAATCTCCGCTGGCACGTGCTGCTGCTGCCACCGCACTCGGAAAAATGGGCGAAGCTCGCAAAGAGGCAAAACGTCAACTGCTGGATTTACTGACACCGGACGAACATTTTCGGGTAAAAATTGGCGTGGTGACCGGATTACGACATTTGAACGACGCGAGCACAGTCCCGGCGCTCAAGCAATTTGCTGAATTGGAGCCAAACGGCATGTTAATGCGGCTGGCCAACGATACCGCGCGCCGGATTCAAAAATCCCAGAAGCAGAGTAAAGCAGTTAAAGAGTTGCGGGACGAAGTAGAAAAATTGCGCTCAGAGCGAATGGATTTAGTTTCCCGACTGGAAAAAATGGAATCACAGATCAATGGAAAGTAGAAAGATTGACTCATGGATGTACAAATTGAATATTGCAACGCGTGACACTATTTGCCACAAGCCGCCAGTTTGGCGGAAAATATTTTGCGCACCTTTGGAAATCAAATTGAATCGTTGACGTTAATACCCTCACGGGGCGGAGTGTTTGAGGTGGAACTCAACAACGAATTAGTGCACTCCAAAAAAGACGTGGGCGCTTTTCCGGATGAAGGAAAAATACTAGAGATAATACAGCAGCAAATGCAGTGAAATACTCCTGTAACATTTCTGCTATCCTGCAGCCCGGGAAGTGTGACCAGATTTCCGTGATAGAGGCGAAAGTAACAGGTAGCGCCGGGTAATTATTTTTAGTAGATTTTATTCAAGGCAAACGATTTAATCCTAATATATTAGCATCGATTTCTGAGCCTCAATACGAAACGAACAATGGATCAATGCGAACACAGTTAACCACTTTCAGCCAATTTGAGTAAACCGGAGATGAATTTATGAGTTATCGTATTCTTGCATCAGGCCCGACTACCGATTCTTTGCAATCGATCGAACGAGTGTTACAGCAACATGATCAATTCCAGGTGAGTGTGGTCAATACCGCTGAATCAAAGAGTTTTCCCAGCGAAATGGAAGAATTTGATGTATTGCTTCAAATAGAAGGCACCACCGAAGAAACGAGTTTGAAACCAGTGAAAACGGCCAGGGAAGGCGGGTTCAATGGACCGGTTATTTATATGCTTAAGCCCGAAAATTTTTCTCTCCAATGGATGACAAAACTTACATCGTCCGGGGTAACTCAGGTAGCCTTTCACGAGCAAGAATCGCTCAATGCCTTGGCGGAGCAAATCGAAGAAGCCATCCATGATTATGAGAGTAACCCCGATGATTCTGCTTACGCGCTTCAGCGTCATCAAACCGCGTTGGAAGCCTATCGTGCATCAATCCGTGCCACCGCTCACGCCATAAATAATTTTCTGACAACGATTAACGGTCGGGTGCAGATTGCCCAATTTTCCTATCTGCAGGAGGATGATTTGCCTGCTGACAAAGTGCGACACGATATTAATCAAATTGGATCAGCAGCAACGCGTATTCAGGCATTGGTCACCGTAATGCAGGGACTGACGGAACTGAACCAGGCCTGGCATAACGCTGATAACGCACAAATCGATGTACAGCAGTTGATAGAAGATCAGATCGAAAAAATCAAACAGACCGAGTTATAAGGCTGAGTTCATGACCGAAAACCAAAAATTGGTTCAATTCAATTCCAGAGATAAAAGAGTCCTCTGGATCGGTGGCGCCGTTGCAGTCATATCATTGATAATCGCCTGGCTCTTTTTCGCCGATGCATTTCCGGAAGCCAGCATTCATTTCGATGTTGACAAAACAGAGTCCGAAACGATCGCTACCCAGTTTTTGGAAGATGAGGGATTGTCCATTACTCACTATCACCATGCGGCAATTTTTGATCACGATGATCAGGCAAAAGTGTTTCTGGAACGTACCGTTGGCTTGGAAAAAGCCAATGAATTAATGTCTGGCCCGGTGCGTGTTTGGTACTGGAATCATCGCTGGTTTCAATCCAAGCAGAAGGAAGAATACCAGGTACAGGTGAGTCCTGCTGGTGCCATCACGTATTACAAACATATTCTCCCAGAGGATGCCAAGGGCGCGGATCTTACCACAGCAGAAGCGCGCCGGCTTGCTGAGCAGCAGTTGACTCAGCGCATGAAACGTTCCCTGAACAATCTCAAGTTTATTGAACACGCCTCAGAAAAACTGCCGCACCGCACCGATCATACCTTCACCTGGGAGCGGACAGATCTCCGGCCCGGCGATACCGGATATCGATACGAAGTGACTATTCAGGGCGATCAGTTTGGGGGATATCACGAGTACCTGAAAATTCCGGAATCCTGGAGTAGAGATTACCAACAACTGCGGTCATCTAATCAAACGGCTGGCACTGTCGATACGCTTTTTCTCTTTCTCACAATTCTAGCGATGCTGGTTGTGTTGTTCCAAAAATCGCGACACAGTGATATCAGGTGGAAAACGGCGATCATTTTCGGCGCGGTCGCTTTTGTGTTGATGGTTGGCAGTCAGCTGAACTCCTTACCCCTGAATATTTTTAACTACAATACCACAGATTCTTATACTGATTTCATTACCCAACAAGTGTTAATGGCATTCCTGAACGGATTGCTTGCCGGTGGTGGAATTCTCTTTCTCACCGCTGCTGCTGAGCCGCTCTACCGTGAGCGCTACAAGAAGAAGCTCAGTCTCTCCCGCGCTTTTACACTGCAGGGAATCAAGACGAAGCGATTTTTTATTGCGGCTTTTGTTGGACTGGTATTAACATTTTTCTTTTTCGCTTATCAGACAGTTTTTTATCTCATTGCTTCAAAATTTGGCGCGTGGTCGCCGGCAGATATTCCGTATTCGGATCTGTTGAATACAGCTATTCCATGGGTTTTTGTCCTGCTGATGGGCTTTTTTCCAGCGGTCTCAGAAGAATTTATGTCCAGAATGTTCTCAATTCCGTTTCTGGAGAAATACCTGAAAGTTCGGTGGTTAGCCGTCCTGATTCCTGCGTTTATCTGGGGCTTCGGTCACGCCACTTATCCCAATCAACCGTTCTGGATTCGCGGTGTGGAAGTGGGAATGGCCGGGATTATCATCGGCGTAATGATGTTGAAATTTGGTATCGTCGCGACCTTAATTTGGCACTATACCGTCGATGCACTTTACACGGCGTTTCTAATGTTTCAAAGTGGTGATGTCTATCTCACGGTTTCTGGGGCAATCAGCGCAGGAATCTTCCTTATTCCGTTAGGCTTGACGTTGTTTCTCTATTTTAAAAATGGTGGTTTTGTTCCCGAGTCGGAATTGACAAATGAGGCAGAAGGCGTGGCGCCGCCAAAACCAAAGGCGCCGCCAAAGCAGTTTGAAATTCATTATAAACAGTTGGCGAAGTCAAAAATTATGTGGGGATTTGTCCTCGCGTTTATTTTACTTGGTGCATTTTTCCTCAAGCACGAGACGCCCACCGATTTCGTGAATTTTAAACTCGGCAGAGCACAGGTTTCCCAAATGGGGAACAAATGGTTAGCCTCGAAAACCGATTCCACAGATTTGTATAAATCAGCGATTACCGTCTTCAGCACTCAACGCTCCCAGGATATGAAATACTTGTTGGAGCATACGTCTGTTGACTCCACACGGATGATTATGCAGCAATTCCTTTATCCCCAAGTGTGGCGGGCGCGCTATTTTCGTCCTCTGAAAAAAGAAGAGTATCGCGTTCATTACCATCCGGATACTGGTGAAATCTTGGCGTTCCAGCATTTGGTACCAGAATCTGCTTCGGGTGATTCCCTCCGGCAGGAAGATGCAGTTCATCTCGCAGAGAGCTGGCTTACAACCCACCAAATCGACACCACGAATTATGTGCTGAAAGATGTGGAGCAGAAATCTCGTCCTCACCGCTTGGATTATGAACTAACTTTCGAGGCGATTCCATCATTCTGGGCGAGTGTCGATGAGGGACGACCACAATTCCATATGACAATTCAGGGAAGTGAAGTTGCCACGTTTATTCACGATTATAAACTGCCTGAAGATTGGTTGCGTACAAGAACTGCACAAACGCTGGGTCGAACTGTTCAAAATATTGGACGCATTCTGTTGTTTGTCATATTCGGAGTGGTTGGTATCGTGCTTTTGGTCATCAAACTGCGTCAGGAAGATTCTTTCTCCTGGCGACCATCCCTCTGGATTGGCGCCATCGTTGGCGTTTTAATGATTTTACTCGGATTTAATCGCTGGGACAGCATCTTGGCAAATTATACCACGACCATCCCGTGGGGACAATTTAACATCATTATGTATGTTTCATTAATTGTGATTGGATTGGCGTTTGGCGGAATTGTTCTCTTAGGCACAGCGCTGTCCAGGTTGTACTATCCCGGGAGTCTGCTCGCATGGAGAGCACCTGAACGTTACGTGTTTGCTCGTGATTCATTGCTCACAATCCTAATCGCCCTCGTCGGATTTGTCGGTATTGGTTACCTGCAGGCGTGGCTTCGGTTGCAATTTCCCAATATCGCGCTCTTTTCTGCAAATACTGCCTATGCTGGTTTGGATGAAATTATCCCTGCATTCAGCGCAATTGGCGGAGCATTTACCCAGGGACTACTTGTTGCGGTCGCCCTTGGGCTGCTTACTCTTCTCTGGCAGCGATATTTAAACCAGCCGATTCTTCGCATTTTACTCATCGTGCTCATTTTACTCGCTATTGCACCGCCACGGACGTTAACCTGGGCAGAATGGTTTCTCCAGATAGGGATTACGATCCTGCCGCTGTTATGGGCACTTCTTATCTGGCTAGTGTATATGCAGGGCAATTATCTCTCCTTTCTGCTGCTGCCGATCTATCTTATTGGCTTAAGAGATGGAGCAGCACTCTATGGTCAGAATAACACCGCATTTATCATCCATGGGATAATTGTCTTTGCGATCTTTACTCTGTTGTGGTTCTGGACGTTGACCGACGCGTTACGTCACCGTGGCGAGTCTCAAGAAATGCTGGACTAGCGTCCAATCTCTCTCACGAATGGGAGAGGACTGGTAACACTCCGGGCAATGGCTCGATAAATTTTAGCGACGTTATTGTTTGAACGGCATTTTTCAGTCTTCATTCGGGTTACAGATGATTATTTATCTTCACTATTTTCAATCAAATTCCTGGAATAAGTCCCCAAACTGTTTTGCGGGTATAATCCTTGCTATCTTTAGCACAAATGGATTGAAAAACTGGCAAAAATATCGAATATTGCTTAGCCGGTCTGCCAGGAATCCACGGTGTAACTACGGTGTGTGACATCTTGAGATAAAGGAGGAGTGAATGAACTGGTTTAATAAGATGTTGGTTGGAGTTATGCCAATCGCCCCGAGGCCAATCGTGGGTATGGTGGCTAAACGGTATATTGCCGGCGAAACACTTGAAGAGGGCATAGAAAAAGTTCGAAGCCTGAACGCGCGCGGTTACATCGGGACAATGGATGTGTTGGGGGAAAGTGTCACCGACAAGGCGGGAACGCAAAAACCGATGGATATGTACAGAAAACTCATCGGAGCAGTTGGTGATAACCCGGATATCCAAACCGGTATTTCCGTGAAACTGACTCAGTTAGGTTTGAGCATTGATAAGGAATTTTGCTGGGAAAATATGCAGGAGCTCATCGCATTAGGGAAAGAGATCGACTTATTCATCCGGATCGATATGGAAGATTCCAGCGTAACCTCGGATACACTGGAAATTTTCGAACGCTCCCTCCAGAAATATTCCAATATGGGGATCGTCATTCAGGCATACATGAAACGGTCCAGGGACGATATTCAACATCTGATTGAACTGGGAGTAAATGTCCGTCTTTGTAAAGGCATTTACAACGAACCGGCATCGATCGCTTATAAGGACAAAGAAGAAATCCGTGAGAATTACATTGAACTGGCAAAGATGTACCTGGACGCCGGGCAATATATTGGAATTGCCACGCACGACGATTATCTCATCGATCATTTATATACTTACATCAAGAATAAAAATATCTCCAAGGATCAATATGAATTTCAGGCGTTGCTCGGTGTGCCTATTGATAATATTTTGGATAATCTTGTCAGCGAAGGAAATACAGTGCGAATCTATATTCCCTTTGGTGAAGACTGGTACGCATACAGTTCCAGGCGCCTCAAAGAAAATCCCGATATTGCGGGCTATGTGGTGAAGGATTTCTTTAAGCGATAATAAGGGTAAGATAAAAGTGCTGAAAAGATGCTCCGGAAGGAGTCTCTTGCGAGAAAAGATGAAAGAAAAAGCAGTTGGTAGTTTGTTGTTGGTAAAAAAATAATAACATGATTCATCAAAGTTGAAAGTAACCGATTATATGAGCCTCGGAGAGGCGGTATGTTTGTAGCAAAAATCGGTAACCAAATTGGCGCAGATCAACCAACAATTAACGATTGCTCAATAAAGATTACGATTATGAGTAAGAGTAAGATGAAGAGCCGAAACACACCAACACCGCAACATGACACATTAAACACTTGAACACTCGAACACTAGAACACTAGAACACCGGAACACTCATTATGCGATACACACCTCCTGATAACGAATTTTACTTACGAAACCGTCAGAGATTTGTCGAACAGATGGAAGAGGACAGTTTGGCCGTCTTCTTCGCGACCGTGCAAGTCTTGCGCAGCGCTGATGCTTTCCACCATTACAAGCAATCGAGCAACTTTCTTTATCTGACCGGAATCGAACAGGAAGGCTGTATTCTGTTACTGTATCCACCTGATGAGAAAGGGAAAACCGAAACATTGTATATTCCTCAGCCCGATCCCGGCAAAGAAACCTGGACCGGAAAGATGCTGAATAAAGAGGAAGCGGAGGAGCTTTCCGGAATTTCAAATATCAAGTGGGTCAGCGACTTCGAGAATGCCTTTATTCGTCAACAGGAAAATAAATCAACACTGTATGCCGATTACAACAGCCTCGGATTTCAGTATCCGACATCGGCGAATCTTGAGTTCATAAACAAGGTGCAACACACTTTACCCGGACTTCAACTTAAAAAAGCGAATACCATCGTCCACGAACTGCGAAAAGTGAAATCGTCTGAAGAAATCGAATTAATGCAGAAAGCCATCGATATCACTGGCGAGGCACTCCTTGGCTTGTGGGGTGAAACAAAACCCGGAATGTGGGAATATGAATTGGAAGCGGTGTTGGCGTATCATTTTCTGCGTCACGGAAGCCGGCGGTATGCGTATGAACCGATCATCGCTTCGGGTATTCATTCCGCGACGCTCCACTATATTGATAATGATTCCAAACTCGAAGACGGTGATGTTTTACTCACCGATGTCGGCGCGGAATACGGAAATTATGCTGCAGATATCACCCGAACCGTTCCGGTGAATGGCAAATTCACCGCCCGGCAACGCGATGTGTACCAGGCGGTTCTGGACGTGCAAAAACAGATTATCGCCGCTATTAAACCGGGCGTCATGATGTCCGATTTAAACGAGAGGACAAAGGATTTGATTGGAGATCACCTTATCAGTCTGGAGTTGATCGGCGAGAAAGAAGAAACCGCAAAATATTATATGCATTCCATCGGACATTTCCTCGGCATCGATACACACGATGTCGGAACGCAGAAAACACCTCTTGAACCCGGAAATGTGCTGACGGTCGAACCGGGAATTTACATCCAGGAAGAAAAACTCGGCATCCGGATCGAGGACAATGTGCTGGTTACCGAAGCGGGGAATAAGGTGCTGTCGAAACGAATTCCCAGGGAAATTGAGGATATCGAATCGCTGGTTGGATGAGTAGAAAACACTGAAAAAGTCCGAGAAAATCCACCGCCGTGCTGAGAGAAAAAACAATAATTCTAAATCACGAAAAAGCGAAGTCATCCCGAGCGGAGTCGCCCCAACGGGATCCCCATGGGAAGGGATCTCCGGCAAATAAGCAGCAATGACTACAACAAATTCAACACCGAAACACACCGAAAACACCGGATATCAAGATTAAAGTGCTGTCAAGACGCTCCGGAAGGAGTCTCTTGCGAGAAAAGATTAAAATTAGTTGGTTTGTTGTTAGTCGTTGGTTGCTTGTGGTTTATTATAAATAGTCAATGGTTCATTGTTTGTCGTGAGTGGTGATTTTTATCTGTTCACTGATTATTGAAAATTAAACCTTTATACCGTATTTCCATATTCCCGGATTTCTTCTTCAATCGAATCCCATCCCTGTTTTATCATCTTTCACGCAACACGCATTACGTATCACGCATTACGTATCACGCATTACGTATCACGCAATACGTATCACGCATCGCGTTTCAATTTTCACTCCCTACCTCAATCGGTACAAGATAAAATAATATTTTATTCGTAATTTTAATTTATGTCACCAATCACCATTTCCGACCACCTGTACGACTGGTTCATGTTTCCGCTGGAAGTTTGGCGACTTGCGAAATTGCGCCGACAAATTGTCCGGAATATCCCCGGTAATAAAGTGCTGGAAATTGGCATCGGCACTGGACTCAATCTACCGTATTATCCCAGAGATGTGCAGGTCATCGGTATTGAGCCGTTTCATCACAAGTTAGTCTATTCCAGGGACAAACATCCCAATCAGACAAACATTTCGTACGTGCAGACTGATGCGCAGGAATTGCCGTTTGCCGCACAATCGTTCGATGCTGTTATCGGGACGCTGGTATTCTGCACTATCCCGGATCCGGTTGCCGCGTTTCGGGAAATCAGACGGATTACCAAACCTCCAGGCTATATTCGCATTCTGGAGCACGTCAGAATACCGCATCCACTTTGGGGAAAATTACAGGATTGGCTCACGCCGGTCTGGAAGCCGATGGCCGGCGGGTGTCATCTGAACCGGGAAACCGCGAAAATTGCTGAATCGGCAGGATTGCACATTGTTCAGAGACGGAGTTATATCGGAAGCGCCGTTCTCGACCTGGAGTTGGAAGTCGTCGCAGAATAATTGGCTGTGGAGCGCAGTCAACATCTCTGGAAAAATTTGTGTTTCTCATATCAGACCTTGTGCTATCGTAAATTTTAGAGCATATTTGAGCAGATAGATTCTTGCTGTTTGTCATTCCATCCTATTGGTTAATAAATTGTATTTTGTATAAATAAGGTCGACGCACACGTTATGTGCTACAAGAATCGATGGAAAAGGAGTATACGATGAAACTCAAACGATTGTTATTCATTCCATTCATCACTTTTTTCCTTGGGGCGGGACTTCACGCAAATCCGGTAGTTGCTCCCACCATCATTAATGAATTTGGTTTCACCGCCACAGGATGGAAGATGGAGTTGCATATTCAAACTTATAGCGGCAACGATGAAACCTGGGTGATTCCGCTGGATAGTATGCGAATTACGTCGATGACTGATACTGCCTATATAAAACCTGGTCTCACGGTAACAGATAGTACTTATGTCATTTTGACTAACGCCGATCTGACAGAAGATCTCTCTATAGATCCGGCAGGTGATCAAATTATGTTGTGGGATATGGGATCGTTTTCCTTTGGATCAAAGACAGAGAATTACCCCGACCTGCCGATCGCTCCTGAGATTGGAGAAAGCATTGGAGTTTTCCGAACTACTTCCACTTCGTATAAGTACTATATTGACACTTCGCCTACGTTTGGAGCACCAAACGATACATCTGGTGCAATGGGTTATTTATCTGGCATTGTTGTTGACTCCACAGGAGTCGGAATTGCCGGCGCAGAGGTGCGCGACTGGTATTTTGGTATTGAAGCAGACTCGCTTACCGATGCCAACGGACATTTTCGGGTGAGACTCATCAGTGGAACAACACATATTGTTATTCAAAAAGCGGACTATGACAACGCTTATCCATCGATATTTGTCTGGCCTGACAGTACCGTGACCGACACGTTTACGCTCACCAGAATAGTACACGCCACCGAACCCGAATATCCTGTGGCTGAAGGCTATTCACTGGAGCAGAATTATCCTAATCCATTTAACGCCACCACGTCATTTACAGTTCGCTTGCCACAGGAAACCGATTTGGAGGTCGCGATATACGATGTCCATGGCAGATTGGTTGAGCAGTTATATCAGGGAAGACATGCTTCGGGACAGTTCACAATGACCTGGAACGCAGAAAATGTTGCGTCGGGAATCTATTATTACCGGATCAAAACACCGGAATCGACTCTGCAGAAGAAATGTATATTGTTGAAATAGGAGATCGTTCGTACTTTTTCCGGAAGATATATGAGTGAGTGAAAAGCCTCATATCTTGGCAATTCAAACTTAAAGCCGGAAATCAACCGAATGACTCCACTTTTTGGTATTGATCTCGGTGGCACGAAAATCGAAGGTGTGGTCATCGAGTCAACCACAACTCCCGAGGTGCTCTGCCGAAAACGCATCCCGACCGAAGCTGATCAAGGTTACGGTCATATTATTGATCAAATTGATTCATTAGTTCAATCTCTTTCCAAAGAAGTCGAAATTTCCCCGAAGAAAATTGGTATTGGGACTCCCGGTGCAATCGATCCTGCGTCCGGAACATTGAAAAACAGCAATACGGTGTGTTTGAACGGACAACCGTTGCGGGATGACATCCAGGAAAAATTGGGCGTTCCTGTCATAATTGAAAACGACGCCAACTGTTTTGCATTAGCGGAGACTCGTTTTGGCTGTGTGAAACATCAGGTAACGGATGCGAACGTTATCTTTGGCGTGATTATGGGAACCGGCGTTGGCGGTGGAATTGTGGTGAACAATACTATCCTGAAGGGAAAGCACGGAATTGGCGGCGAATGGGGACATAATTTTCTATATGAATCCGGTGGACCGTGTTATTGTGGAAAAACCGGATGCGTGGAAACAGTGATTTCAGGAACCGCGCTGGAGAAATATTACAGAAATCTCACTGGTCAGAATAACACTTTGAAAAAAATAGCACAACTTGCAAGGAAAGAAGACCAACCCGAGGCAAAAGACACTATTGATCGGCTGACACATTATTTTGGAAAGGCGATAGCCAATGTAATCAATATACTCGATCCCGATGCGATAATTCTGGGTGGCGGCGTTGGCAATGTTCCTGAATTATATACCGAAGGTGTCAAATATGCCCGGAAATATGTGTTTAATCCTGAGCTAAACACGCCGTTTCTGAAACCGGAATTGGGTGACAGCGCGGGAGTTTTTGGTGCGGCGATTCTCTGAGGCAGTTTATTAAACACCGAAAAGCACCGAAAGACACCGATAAAATGTGAAAACTTCACCGCAGAGTAGTGGAGACTTCCGTTATGTCCTATATCCCTATAGACGTTTAACCCAACTGCTAACCACCACGCCGTCACTAATACTATTATAGCACTCGGATACTCAATCAGCCGCGGCGGACTCGAACACCCGCTCCGGGAGGAGTCCGCCAGGGGGTGTCCCTTCCGGGAAACACTCGCAAACTCGCGCACTCGAACACTCGAATACTTGGTTATTATTCCGGCGCATTCTCCACTTCCGCACCCAGATCCTTGTCCAGCATATATAGTCCGCTGCGATCATCACCAATAATTTTTAATTTGTCCAGGATGTCACGGAATTTGTTTTCCTCAGCGACCTGTTCATCCAGATACCAGTGGAGGAAGTTATAAGTGCTGTAATCTTTTTCCTCCAGACAGACATTCACAAGTTTATGGATCGACTGGGTTGTTTCGCGTTCCAGTTCCAGGGCTTTACTGAAAATGGTATTGAATGACTCAAAATCTTGCGGTGGTTTTTCAATCTCAGGAGCGATGGCTTTCCCATCCAAACCGTTGATATAATGGAAAATCCGCAGAGCATGATCGCGCTCTTCGTCCGATTGAGCATAGAAAAATTTTGCCGCGCCGGAAAATCCCTGGGATTCACACCACGATGCGCGGGCAAGATAATAGTTCGACGCTTTGAATTCTTTGGCAATTTGCTGATTCAATTCCGCCTGAATTTTGTCTGAAAGCATAATATTCCATTCCTTCGCCTGTTTATTGCATCAACACTGTAATAAATATACAGGTTTGCGGGACTTTATCCAGTCCTGGAAGAGCCAAGAAAGAAGAACCAAGGTGAAAGTGCTCAAAAGATGAAAGATGAAAGACTGCACCGCTGGGACGCCGAGGGCGCAGAGATGGGAATGAGATCTTCATAATCTAATTAAGAACAAGCACAAATTGGATTCCGGTTCACTGATAACTGGTTACCGAACTCTTGCCCTTATACCGTCCCCCGAGTAGGATTAAGATTATGATTACGATTAAGATCAGAGTGAACGCCAACACTCCAACACTTCAACACCTAAACACCCGCACACTGAAATACTGAAACCTTGCCTTCCAATGGAAAAAATACTAATCTGAAACAGTTACAAACCAAGTGATATTATTCAATGAAATATACTGTACGCACCATATTAATTTTCATTTTACTCACAGTGGGGTCTACTATGGATGCACAATCGATTCGTCCGGTTCGCGACAATGTTGGGTTTTGCTGGACGCCGGAACAGATGAATATTTTAATGGATTATATCCAGGCAAATGAATCTGAAAATCAGTTTGATTCCAACGGATTAGTTGCCGGCATTTCTCCGCATGACGATCATCTCTATGCGGGCAGAATTTATTATCCGCTTTACAAGATGATTCACGCGAAGGAAGTGGTTGTTTTCGGTGTGACCCACGGAACCGTCCGGCGAGCTATGAATGATCCGCAGGACAAGTTAATCTTTGATAGTTACGACTATTGGCACGGTCCGTACGGAAATGTTGAGATTTCTGAGCTGCGCCAGTTCGTCACGGATCGTTTACCAGCAGATGAGATGATGGTCAGCAACAAAGCGCAGGATATCGAGCATTCCATCGAGGCGCTGGTTCCGTTTCTGCAATATTACAACCGGGATTTCAATCTCACGCCAATTATGGTGACTGGCATGAGTTTTAATCGCATGGATCAAGTCAGTGACAACTTGGGTAGAATTTTTAGAGAATATATTCAACAAAAGTCATTGACGCCGGGAAAGGATATCTTTTTCCTCATTTCGTCCGATCTGAATCATTACGGTGAAGATTTCGACAATGCACCGTATGGTAAAGACAGTGCAGCTCACGCTGAAGGAACTGCCAACGATCAGAAAATTGCGCGAACCGCTTTCAGCGGTAAATTGACTTCGGAGAAGATCAAAAATTTGACGGAAATGTTGTGGAACGAAGGAACCAGCGATACAATCGCCCGGCCATTGTGGTGCGGTCAGTATTCGATTCCGTTTGGTCTGCTCACGACTATGAAAACTTTGAGAGCAGTATCGGACAAAAGTCTGTCAGGTAAAATTCTGCGCTATTCTGATACCTGGACCGAAGGCGTTCTCCCGATTGAACGGACATCTCTGGGAACCACGGCCCCGTTTTCTCTGGAACACTGGGTCGGTTTTCTCTCCGCCGGATTTTATTTGAAATAACTGTTATTCTTTTAAGGCATCCAGTGCATTTTTAATTTCTTCGGGCCGGATGTAAATCACGTATCCGTAATCACCTTTCCCGTCGGTGACGCCGTTGGATGCATATACATTAACATTGGCTTGATACAGTTTTTCGTGTACCTGCACCAACGCGCCAAGCTCATCATCACCCTGCAACAGAAGTGCAGGATTCGGTCCATCCAGTTCAATCCTGGCACGTTCCGCAGCATTCTTTAACTTCGCCGGTTCTTCGGGGAATAGCGTGAGTTGAGTCCGCATTGGTCCGGCGGGAATAATCGTAAACGCTAATAGGTAGACACCAACATCGGCCAGCGTGGACAGCAGTTTATAGGCCTCACCAGGTTGATCCTTCACCGTGACATAAAAGTATTCAACGCGCTTAATGTTATAAGCCATATCTCCTCCTGATGGTTATGAATTTCAATGAACTTTGGACAACACACGAATACAACCAACAGTCGATTCAAAGGTGGAATAATAATCAGCATTGTAAAAGTAGCCGGAATTGTTTCTGATTAAATATGCGTTGTAATCAGGCAGAGAATCAAGAGGGAGAATTCATCTGCGGATCATGAGTAGAATTCTGAGTTTTTTATTGTATTTCAAGAAACATTAGCCCAATTTCACACTGAATTATTTTTGTTTCCTGACGCTCGAACCGCTGCCTTTTTCCACTCATTTTTTCACTGATGTTTCTGTTGCAGAATCGCGTGCCTGACCAGGAAACGGCATCATTACTCATCAATGTTTTCTGAACATCACAAATAAGTTTGACATCCACCAATCGGTGCGGAGACAAACAATGAAGCAATCCAATGTGCTCTGTGTCCTCTCACTTTCAATCATTTTGCTCAGTTGTCAGGGGACGCAATCCAGTGAAAAAGTGGAGACAAGAACTCCGGTAAAAGTTTCCCAGGTGAAGACAGTATCACTATCGCGCCCGGTAATTACTAGTGGACTTGTTTCCTCTCAATCCCAGGCAAAACTCTCCTTTAAAATTGGAGGAATTCTTGACCATCTTGATATTCCGGAAGGTGCAAATGTCACAGAGGGAGAAATCCTTGCCTCACTGAAACTGAACGAAATCGAGGGACAAGTCCAACAGGCGCGCAGCGGATACGAAAAGGCGTTGCGCGACCGTGAACGCATCCGAAATCTTTATCAAGATGATGCTATCAATTTAGCACAATTGCAGGATGCTGAAACCGGATTGTCTGTGGCAAAATCCCAGTTGCAGATTGCTGAGTTTAATCGTGAGCACGCGGTGATTCGGGCGCCATCTGATGGCTATGTTCTGAAACATTATGCTGAAGAACATGAGTACGTTGGAGCAGCACAGCCAATTTTGCTCTTTGGAAACTCACCGAAGGAGTGGGTGATCGATGTTGGCGTTACCGACCGCCAAGTGGCGGAAATCCAGATCGGGGATTCTGCCAGCATAGCATTCGATGCGCTTCCTGGAAAAGAATATTTTGCTACCGTTCAGGAAATTGCGGGTGCTCCGACTCAGGGCGGTGGGACTTATAAGGTAGAATTATCGCTGGGAGAAAAAACGAATGCGATCCGTAACGGATTTGTCGCGGATGTCACGCTTTATCCATCTCTGGAAAAACAGTATTGGTTGGTGCCGGTGGAATCGGTTGTTGACGCAGACGGATCTGACGGATTTGTCTATGGAATTACACAGGACAGTTTGGCACAAAAGCTCCCGGTGACCCTTGAATTCATTCACGGAGCACAGATCGCCATCTCTACTGGGTTGGGGAATACAGACCGGATTGTAACCGACGGCGCCAGTTATTTGAAGGATGGCACGCCGGTTTTGATCGCTGAGTAACATCCAAATTGTCAGCAGATATTTAACGAAGGACGCAGAGCAATGCGACTCCCCGAATTTGCGATAAAAAACCACCAGTTCACCATAATGGCTTTTGTCTTGTTAGTGCTTGCCGGGATTACCTCGTTTCTCATGATGCCGAAATCCGAGGATCCGAACGTGCAGACACCCGGTTCGTCAGTCGTAGTGATTTATCCCGGCGCCAACCCGCTGGATATGGAGCAGTTGGTTATCGATCCGCTGGAAGAGGCTGTTAATGAACTGAGCGACATCAAGGCGATCAACGGGTTTGCACGCAGCGGATTAGGGATTGTAAACGTTGAGTTTGAAGCGGGGAGTGACGCTGACGATAAATACGACAAAATCCTCCAGAAAGTGAATGCAACACGGGATGAACTTCCCGAGAATGTGGTTTCCGTTGAGACGGTCAAATGGAGCATCTCCGATATTCAGATTTTACAATTGGCGCTTCGTTCTGAAACAGCATCCTACCGGGAAATGGAGCAGGAAGCAGAGCAACTTGAGAAGGAACTGGAGCGCGTTCCGGGTGTACAGGATGTCTCGTTGTTTGCGCTGCCGGAACAACAAGTTCGCGTGGCGCTTCATTATACCAAACTTGCGCAATGGCGCATTCCGGTGAACCAAATTATCGGTGCAATTCAATCCGCCAACGCAAATATTCCCGGCGGATACGTGGATGTTGGCCGCCGCCGATTCAATGTAAAAACCAGTGGCCCATATCGCTCAATAAATGATATCCAACAAACCGTTGTTTCTTCTGCCAACGGCAATTTGATTTTTCTCAAAGATGTCGCAGACGTTTCGCTGCAGGAAGAAGATCCCACTTATATCGCGCGCACCAACGGCGAGCGGTGCATCTTTATCACCGCCAGTCAGAAGCCAGGAACCAACATTTTCAACATCTACAAAGGGTTTCGTCCTAAAATTGCCGCCTTCGAGCAAGCCCTTCCTGCCAATATGGATTTGGAGATGGTATTCGATCAATCAAGAAGTGTGGGCGGACGAGTCCAACGATTTTTCACTAATCTGTTGCAAGGAATTGTGCTGGTTGGTCTGGTCATTTTTCTGGCAGTCGGTTTACGCGCAGCCAGCATCGTGATGGTCGCCGTGCCGGTCTCTATTCTGATTACCATCTTCTTTGTCGATATCAGTGGATATGGTTTGCAGCAAATGTCCATAGCGGGTTTGGTGATCGCCCTTGGACTTTTGGTCGATAACGCCATCGTGGTCACAGAGAACAGTTCCCGGTTTATGCGAATGGGATTGAATTCCAAACAGGCTGCTGTCGAAGGTACTTCCCAGATCGCCTGGGCGATTATCAGTGCGACGGCAACGACAGTGTTGGCGTTCATCCCGCTTATCTTTATGAAGGATGTGTCCGGCGACTTTATTCGAAGCATGCCGGTAACCGTCGTTTATACGCTGGTCGCCTCGCTGTTTCTCTCGTTGACACTCACCCCGTTTCTTTCCGCGAAATTCCTTAGTATTTCCAGAGATGCCAAAAAGCGGCGCATTCGACGATTTTTACAGGGTTTCATCGAAGGTCCGTATCGCCGGACTCTCAATTTTTCCCTGGAAAAACCGGTGCGAGTAATATCTGCAGTGAGTGTTGTGTTTCTGATTAGCCTGGCACTTTTTCCATTGGTTGGAGTCAGTTTCTTCCCGAAAGCAGAGAAACCTCAATTCTTTATTAATATCGATTTGCCGTCAGGAACCGCGTTGGCAAAAACGGATTCGGTCGCCCGACAGGTGGAAAATATTTTATATGATATCCCGGTGATTAAAACCGTGGCAGTTAACATAGGGAACGGTAATCCGCCGGTCTATTACAATATCCAGTCTGTTACGGACAAAAGTAATCACGCTCAAATCTTCGTCGAACTGGAGAAGTGGGATCTGAAATTGTACAACAACACCGTGAATTCGTTGCGGAATCGCTTTAAAAATATTCCAGGCGCCCGAGTTGAACTAAAGGAGTTAGAGCAGGGTCCACCGATCGGCGCCGCCATTACCGTTCGACTGATAGGCGAAGATATGTCAATCCTGAAAAACATCGCAGCGGATGTTGAAAAGATTGTCAGCTCGGAACAGGGGACGGTGAATGCGTACAATCCGCTGGCAACCTCTACCAGCGATCTGCAGATAAAGATTCACCGAAAAAAGGCGGCAATGCTTGGCGTGCAGCTCGTGGATATCGACCAAACCGTCCGGATGAGTCTGGCGGGCGTTCCAGTCGGAACTTATCAGGATTCCAGAGGCGAATCGTACGACATTGTTGTCCGATCACCGGCGAGCAGTGCCCCGGGACTTACAAATCTGGATCACGTGTATGTCGCATCACTGATGGGACAACCGGTGCCTCTCCAGCAGATTGCAACGGTTGAATTTTCGCCCAGCCCGGAAACTATCAATCATTACAATTTGGAACGAACTGTCTTTATCGAATCCGACATAAAATCAGGATTTTCTACCGACCAGATTAGCCGTGATATCATGAAGAAACTGGACGCCTATCCCTGGCCGAATGGCTACCGGTATTCGATGGGGGGAATATTCGAGAGTCAGGGCACTTCGTTCCAGGAATTGACCCAAGCCATTATCATTGCCATGATCGCAATTTTTAGCGTCCTTGTTTTACAGTTCCGATCATATCTCCAGCCGTTTGTGGTATTCTCCGCTATTCCGTTTGCGATTATTGGTTCCATTTTCGCATTGTTAATTACGGGTGAGACTTTCTCATTTGCAGCCTTTATTGGGTTGACCAGTTTAGTTGGGATTGTGGTGAACAACTCCATTATCCTTGTGGATTATACAAACCAGTTACGGGCAAAAGGATACACTATCGGCGATGCGTTGAAAGAAGCCGGCGAAACCCGTTTCACGCCAATTATCCTGACTACCGGAACAACCATCGGCGGACTTTTACCGCTGACACTTGGCGGCGGCTCACTCTGGGCGCCGATGGGCTGGACAATTATCGGTGGACTTGTCACTTCGACCTTCCTGACTTTGGTGCTGGTGCCGACATTGTATAAACTGTTGACGCGGGAGAAGGTCGTAGCGGAATAAGTAGAATATACTTGGTGGCAAGATAAATAAATTTGTGATATCTTTAAGAAGACAGGTTGCTGCTGGTTAAACCCTTTGAATCGGTTTCACAGAAGTATTTTTTTACACGCCGCTGATGTAGTACTTTTTTGCATACATAAGAGAGTTGTATAGATCATTGCGGATTTGGGAATAAGCTTGGTGTGTCAGATGAAAAAATCACCTTTTTCTCGGAAATTGCTCAGAGATATAGCAGGTAGATCTATATGAAGCGAAAACAAGTCTGTGCAGATGAGTTATAGAGGCAATTGTCTTAGTAACAAAGGAGATTGAAATGCGACGCAAAATCCGGAGCATCACTATTAAAAATTTTTCAAAGTTGTTCACGTTTAAATTGCTCCCGGTTCTGGCTTTTCTGATTTTGGTATCAATGCCAGGGCTATCTCAGGAAACGGGATCTGAAGTGTTCAAATACTTGCCGCTGCTAACCGGGAATTTTTGGCAATTCGAGAGCATGGAACACTTGCCACGCACGAGTGGTGACACCACCTTGTACGCAGTTGAATCCATAGAGATAACCGGCGATACGCTGATGCCCAACGATAAACATTATTATGTTTTTGATACTTCACATTTGGAGTTTTATACAGGATTTCCGGAATATGTTCGAATCGATTCACTGCAATCCCGTGTAATGATTTACGATACTCTGGATCGATACACAATGACCGATCCTGCCGAGATTGATTCTGAAACAGTTTGGTTCAATTTGGGAACAGAAATCCCCTCCGGAACTGATACTATACTCTCATTTCCGGATAATATAGAATACTATATTTTTGCAGGAATGGAGCCACTTGGCGGGATTGAGGATACTGTCCGAACCCAAACTTATGATTGGTATGAAGGAGGACAAAATACCATTTCTCTAGCCAAAAATATTGGATTTTCCGAAATCGATTGGGGTGAACTGGGTTTTGATATCTTCCGCACACTCACGTATGCCAGGATTAATGGACAAGAATATGGTAGAATTACCGAGGTGACAAATGAATCTCCTGTTCCTGAAAAAATAAGGTTGCTACAGAATTATCCCAACCCCTTCAATCCCTCGACCACTATCCAGTATGACTTACCCAAGGCAGCTCATGTGAGCTTGCGTGTCTATAACCTGCAGGGACAGTTAATTGCGACCTTGCTCAATGACACCCAACCTGCCGGGTTCCATCAGGTGCTTTGGGACGGCGCCGATCAATTCCGGAAACCGGTAGCAAGCGGCGTGTATTTTTGTCGGATGGTGACGCCGCACTATACCAA
>Ga0209918_1000640_pt1 | contig 22174 bp, 16 predicted proteins | sample SalPonD_shore_MG_FD_185712 | JGI IMG/M metagenome (GOLD analysis project Ga0209918, IMG submission 185712) | Salt pond soil microbial communities from South San Francisco under conditions of wetland restoration - Salt Pond MetaG... | ecosystem: Environmental > Aquatic > Marine > Intertidal zone...
CTTCTCCCGGGTGTTCCACCCGATGAGCCGGTAGGCGGGGCACCAGCCCGCGATCGCCGTCGCCAGCGGGATGAGCCCGATCCAGGTCCACAGCGGACCGCCGGCGATCGCCCACAGGACGAGCGCACCGCCGATCACCGTCCGGACCAACCGGTCGGTGCTTCCCATGTTCTTCGCGAGATTCATTTCCCGAGTCCCCATGACACCGCGATCCTGCGGCGGCAGTCTCAATATGGTGTCTCGGGCGGAAGGTTCCAATGGTCGTCGACCCGTGCGCCGGCACGAGCGCCGGCGTGCGCCGTGTCAGCGCCCCGCGACGGCACGCGCGTCGGCACCGGCGTCCGCGCCGGCCCGGAGGAAGCGCACGATCGACTCCGCCGCCTGGCGCCCCTCGAACACGGCCGTGACGACGAGGTCCGCACCCCGGACCATGTCACCGCCGGCGAAGATGCGGGCGTTCGATGTCTGGAACGGATACTCGCCGCTGGTCGCGACCAGCGTCCGGCCATCCTCGTAATGGGCGATGGCCTGGTCCTCGTACCAGGCGGCGGGCTCGGCATTGAATCCGAACGCGACGATCACGCGATCCGCCGGGATGATCTCGTCCGTGCCCGCGACCGTCTCCGGTCGCCGCCGGCCGCGCTCGTCGGGCTCTCCCAGGCGGGTCTCGAGCACGCGTACGCCGACCACGCGCTCACCGTCGATCTCGATACCGACCGGCTGCCGGTTGTAGCGGAAGATCACGCCCTCGTCACGCGCGTTCTTCACCTCGCGGCGCGAGCCCGGCATGTTCTCTGCGTCGCGACGATACACGCAGGTGACGGCACGCGCCCCCTGGCGGATCGCGGTCCGGTTGCAGTCCATGGCCGTGTCGCCGCCGCCGAGCACCACCACGCGCTCGCCGGAAACGTCGACGGACATGCCGCCGACGGCATCGGTATCGAGCTGTTCGTTGGCGCGACCGACCAGGTAGGCCAGCGCGGGGACAACCCCGTCGGCATCCTCGTTCGGGAGCTGGCCGCGCACGGCCCGGTAGGCACCCAGGCCCATGAACACGGCGTCGTACTCCTCGAGCAGGTCGTCCATACCGATGTCGCGCCCCACCTCGGTGTCGAGGACGAAGCGGATGCCCATCGACTCGCACAGGGTGCGCCGGTTTTCCACCACCGCCTTGTCGAGCTTGAAGTTGGGAATCCCGTAGCTCAGCAGGCCGCCGATGCGCGGGTAGCGATCGTAGACGACGGCCTCAATGCCATTGCGCACGAGCACGTCGGCGCAACCCAGGCCGGCCGGCCCCGCACCGACGACCGCGACGCGTCGCCCCGTGGGCTCCACGTCCGACAGGTCGGGACGCCAGCCCAGCTTCAGGGCCTCGTCGGTGATGTACTTCTCGATCGAACCGATGCTCACCGCGCCCAGTCCGTCGTTGAGCGTGCAGTCGCCTTCGCAGAGCCGGTCCTGCGGACAGATGCGCCCGCAGATCTCGGGTAGCGTGTTGGTGCGGTGCGACAGCTCGGCGGCCTCGAGGAGGCGACCCTCCTCGATCAGCTTCAGCCAGTTCGGGATGTAGTTGTGCACCGGGCACTTCCACTCGCAATACGGGTTGCCGCAATCCAGGCAGCGCCCGGCCTGCGCCGCGGCCGTATCGGCGTCGAACTGGCCGTAGATCTCGTTGAAGTCGCGGATGCGCTCCCCGACCGGACGCTTCTCCGGGTCGGCGCGCGATACTTCGAGAAACTGGAACGGATTCCTGGGCATGCGGATCTACGCCCCCTCACGCCCGGATACCGGCCGGGCGGAACGGCCATGCTCGCGCCTCACACCGTGCACAGGCCGCCATGGTGCGCGGCGCGGCGACGAAGCGCGGCCCGGACTGTATCTGCTTGTCTGCATCGTAACGGAATACCCCGCGGCCGTGCGGCCCGGCGCGCTATGCCGCCGCGCGGGCGGCAGTCAGCATCCGCGAGAGGTCGGCGGCCTTTGGCGTAACGAGCCAGAAGCGCGGCAGGTAGTCGGACAGGTCTTCGAGCACGGTGGTGGCGAACGCGCTGCCGGTCGCCTCGACGTGCTCGGTCAGCAGGTCGCGCAGGTGGTGCACGTGCTCCTCCCAGCGCTCGCCCGTCAGGCGGTGGATCTCGATCAGTTCGCGATTGTGGCGATCGACGAACTCGCGCTCGAGGTCGAGCACGTAGGCAAAGCCCCCGGTCATGCCCGCGCCGAAGTTGAGCCCCGTGCGCCCCAGCACCACGACCGCGCCGCCCGTCATGTATTCGCAGCCATGATCGCCGCATCCCTCGACGACGGCAACCGCGCCGGAGTTGCGCACGGCGAAGCGCTGCCCCGCCGTCCCCGCCGCGTACAGGCGCCCGCCGGTAGCCCCGTAGAGGCAGGTGTTCCCCATCACTGGCGTTTCGGGCGTGGCGAGCCGACTGGCCGCGGGCGGGCGGATCACGATGCGGCCTCCGGCCATGCCCTTGCCGACGTAGTCGTTCGCCTCACCCTCCAGCACGATCTCCAGCCCGCCGGCATTCCAGGCCCCGAGGCTCTGGCCGGCGCTGCCTGTCAACGACAGCACGATCGGTTCATCCGCCATGCCCTGGTCACCGTGCTGGCGGGCGATCGCGCCCGACAGGCGCGCCCCGATCGCGCGGTCGTGATTGCGCACGGGATAGGAGAACGTCCCGCCGCTGCGCGCGGCCACGGCATCGGCAGTGTCCGCCTCGATGCGGCTTGCGAGCTCGCCGCGGTCGAACGGCACGTTGCGCGGCGTCGTGCAGACGCGCGGTTCGGAGTCGGGCACGCCACCGGTCGACAGGAGCCGGGACAGGTCCAGCGCCTGCTGGCGCGGCGTCTCGCCCGCCAGGCGCTCCAGCAGATCCACCCGGCCGACGATGTCCTCGAGCCGCTCGAAACCGAGGCGGGCGAGCCACTCGCGCACCTCGCCGGCCACGCACTCGAAGTAGAACACCACCATCTCGGGCAGGCCCCGGAAGTAGTGGGTGCGCAGCAGCCTGTTCTGGGTGGCCACACCCGTGGCGCAATTGTTCAGGTGGCAGATTCGGAGGTACTTGCATCCCAGCGCCACGAGCGGCGCGGTGCCGAACCCGAAGCTCTCGGCCCCGAGCAGTGCCGCCTTGATCACGTCGAGCCCGGTCTTCAGGCCACCGTCGGTCTGTACGCGCACGCGCCCGCGCAGGCCATTGGCACGCAATGTCTGGTGTGCCTCCGCCAGGCCCAGCTCCCAGGGCGAACCGGCGTACATCACGGAGGTCAGCGGGCTGGCGCCGGTACCGCCGTCGTAGCCGGAGATCGTGATCAGGTCGGCGTAGGCCTTGGCCACGCCGGCGGCCACGGTTCCGACCCCGGGGGCAGCGACCAGCTTGACCGACACCAGCGCCTGCGGGTTGACCTCCTTGAGGTCGTAGATCAGCTGCGCCAGGTCCTCGATGGAGTAGATGTCGTGGTGCGGCGGCGGCGAGATCAGGCCGACCCCCGGCACCGCGAAACGCAGCTTCGCGATCATGCCGTCGACCTTGTGCCCCGGCAGCTGGCCGCCCTCGCCCGGCTTTGCACCCTGGGCCATCTTGATCTGGATGACCTCGGCCGCGCAGAGGTACTGCGGCGTCACGCCGAAGCGACCCGAGGCCACCTGCCGGATCTTGGACGCGCGCTCGGTCCCGGTCCGGCCCGGATCCTCGCCACCCTCGCCCGAGTTGGAGCGTCCGCCGATGCGGTTCATGGCAATCGCGAGCGCCTCGTGCGCTTCCGGAGAAAGCGCACCCAGGGACATCCCGGCGCACTCGAAGCGCGGCATGATGGTGTCGATGCCCTCCACCCGCTCCAGGTCGACCGCCTCGCCGGCCGGCTTCGGCACGAGCAGGTCGCGGATCATGGCGACCGGCCGCTCGTCGACGGCCCGCGAGAATTCACGGTAGGCCTCGGCATCGCCCCGAACCGCCTCCTGCAGCGTGTTGACGACGTCCGGATGCCAGGCGTGGTACTCGCCGCCCTGGACCCAGCGCAGCAGGCCACCGACCTCGAGTGGACGGTCCTCGTCGGCAGCCGCCAGGGCCAGCGCCGCCTGGTCGTGCGCCAGCTCGGAGAAGTCGGCACCGCCGATGCGGCTGGTGGCACCGGGGAAGCAGCGGCGAACGATCTCGTCGGCCAGCCCGACGATCTCGTAGAGCTGCGCGCCGCGATAGCTGCGAATGGTCGAGATCCCCATCTTGGAAAGGATCTTGTACAGCCCCTTGTTGATGCCCTTGCGCCAGTTGCGCAGCAGTTCCTCGGGGCTCGCGTCCAGCTCGATGCGCCCGCCGCGGTGCAGGTCGAGGACGACGTCGTAGGCCAGGTACGGGTGCACCGCGGTCGCGCCGAAGCCGAACATGCAGGCGACGTGATGCGAATCGCGCGTCGTCGCCGTATCCATGATCAGGTTCGCGCGGCAGCGCAGCCCCGTTTCGGCCAGGTGGTGGTGGATCGCGCCCACGGCGAGCAGTGCATGCACGGGCAGGTGCTGCGTGTCCGCCTCGCGGTCCGAGAGCACCAGGATCACCGTGCCGCTGCGCACCGCCCGCTCGGCCTCGGCGCACAGGCGCCCGAGCGCCGTGTCGAGGGGCTCATCGGCGGGGCGCAGAAGGGCCAGCGTACGGCACGGCCAGCCGGCGTCGCCGAGGCCGAGCAGTTCCTCGAACTTTCGTGTCGACAACACCGGCGAATCGAGCACGATGCGGCGGGCGTCCGCCGCGCCGACGTCGAACGGGTTGGCCTCCGGACCGAGACAACTCTCCAGCGACATCATCACCTGCTCGCGGATCGGGTCGATCGGCGGGTTGGTGACCTGCGCGAACTGCTGGCGGAAGGCATCGAACAGCGGTCGCACACGATGCGACAGCACCCACATGGGCGTATCGTCGCCCATCGATCCGATCGCCTCGGCGCCGTCCTCGGCCAGCGGCCGCAGGACCTGCTCGCGCTCCTCCAGCGTCAGGCCGAACAGCTTCTGCTGCATGGCCAGGCGGGCCGGGTCCGGTCTCACCGGCGCCGGCACGGAGCCGGCGCCCAGGCGCCGCACGCCGGCGCGCAGCCAGCGCTTGTAGGGCGCCGACGACTTCAGCCGATCGCCGATGGCATCGGGCGTGAGCACCTCGCCGCGCTGCGTGTCGACCGCGATCATGTCGCCCGGGCCGAGGCGACCGCGCGCCACGACGTGGGCGGGTTCCGCATCGACCACGCCGGCCTCCGAGGCGAGCGTGATGACGCCGTCGTCCGTCTGGACCCAGCGTGCGGGACGCAGGCCGTTGCGGTCGAGGGCGCAGGCCGCGTAACGCCCGTCGGTCAGGACCACACCGGCGGGACCGTCCCACGGATCCATGTTCAGTGACCAGAACTCGTAGAAGGCCCGCATGTCGGGATCGACCGCATCGACGTTCTGCCATGCCGGCGGCATGAGCAGGCGCAGGGCGTGGAACACGTCGAGGCCGCCGGCCAGCATCGCCTCCAGCATTCGGTCGAGGCTGGCCGAGTCGGACTCGTCGAAATCCACGACCGGCGCGATCGCGTCGAAGTCCAGGCCGTTCGGCGCGCGCAGGCCCTTCAGTCGGGCACGGGCCCAGCGCCGGTTTCCGGCGATCGTGTTGATCTCGCCGTTGTGCGCGAGGTACCGGAACGGTTGCGCCAGCGGCCAGCGCGGCCATGTGTTGGTGGAGAAGCGCTGGTGGAACACGCAGATGGCGCTGGCGAAGCGCTCGTCGCCCAGGTCCGGGAAGAACCGGGGCAGCGCCGCCGGCATGACCAGGGCCTTGTAGCCGAGCACGAACGGCGACAGGCTCACGACGTGGAACGCCGCATGCCCGGCGAGCTCGCGCTCGGCGTGGCGACGACCGATGTACAGGCTGCGGTGGAGCTGCATGGCGCCGACACCGTCGGGCGCGTTGACGAATACCTGCTCGATCTTCGGCCGCGTCGACAGCGCCTGCTCGCCGCAGACGGAATCGTCGACGGGTACGACGCGCCACCCCGCAACCGTGAGGCCCTGGTCCGCGAGCGCCTGGCCAAGGGCCTCGCGCTCACGCGCGGCCGTGGCCGGGTCCGGATCGAGGAACACCGTGCCGGCGGCGAACTCGGCCGCGAGCGTGAAGCCCGCGTCCTCGCCGACGGCACGAAGGAAGGCATCCGGGCGCTGCACGAGCAGACCGCAGCCGTCGCCGGTGCGGCCATCGGCCGCGATCGCGCCGCGGTGGGTCATGCGCGCGAGCGCCTCCAGCGCCGAGGCGACCAGCCCGGCGCGAGGCTCCCCGTCGAGACGCGCCATCAGGCCGAAGCCACACGCGTCCCGCTCGAAATCAGGGCGCCAGAGCCCGCCGACGGGGGGTTCTGGCGCCCACTGGTATACCATCATACGGCTGGATTCTACGCTGGCGAGGTCGCCCGAGTCGACGCCTTGCTCTCCGAACCCGAATCCCCCTGCTCGTCGAACTGCGCTTCCTCCGTCGAGCCTGTCAGCGCGCCAAGCGAGCCGAGACCGCCCGTCACGACATTGCTGACCGCATCGAAGTACCCGGTTCCGACCTCGCGCTGGTGCCGCGTGGCGGTATAGCCATGCGCCTCGGCCGCGAACTCGGCCTGCTGCAACTCCACGTACGCCTCCATCTGGCGCTCGTGATAGCCGCGGGCCAACTCGAACATGCTGTAGTTGAGCGCGTGGAATCCCGCAAGCGTGATGAACTGGAACTTGTAGCCCATCGCGCCCAGCTCCCGCTGGAATTTCGCGATCGTGGCGTCATCCAGGTTCTTGCGCCAGTTGAACGACGGCGAGCAGTTGTAGGCCAGCAGCTTGCCCGGGTACTCCGCATGCACGGCGTCCGCGAACCGGCGCGCGAAATCCAGGTCCGGCGTCTTCGTCTCGCACCAGATCAGGTCACAGTACGGGGCGTAGGCCTTGGCCCGCGCTATGCAGGACTCGATACCCCCTTCGACGCGGTAGTAGCCCTCGGAGGTGCGCTCCCCGGTGCAGAACACGCGGTCGGCCGGATCCACATCCGAGGTCAGCAGGTTCGCCGCCTCGGCGTCGGTGCGCGCGACCACGATCGTCGGAACGCCCATCACGTCGGCCGCCAGCCGCGCCGCCACGAGCTTCTGGATCTGCTCCCGCGTGGGCACCAGCACCTTGCCGCCCATGTGGCCACACTTCTTGGCCGATGCCAGCTGGTCCTCGAAGTGCACGCCGGCCGCGCCCGCGTCGATCATGCCCTTCATCAGCTCGAAGGCGTTCAGCACGCCGCCGAACCCGGCCTCGGCGTCCGCCACGATGGGTGCATACCAGTCGATCGAGTCATCGCCCTCGGCATGACGGATCTCGTCGGCACGGCGCAGCGTGTTGTTGATCCGGCGCACGACGGTGGGCACGGAGTTCGCCGGGTACAGCGACTGGTCCGGGTACATCTCCCCGGCCAGGTTCGCGTCGCCGGCAACCTGCCAGCCGGACAGGTAGATGGCCTTGAGTCCGGCCTTCACCTGCTGCATCGCCTGGTTGCCGGTCAGCGCGCCCAGCGCATTGACATAGGGCTCCTCGTGCATGAGGCGCCACAGCTTCTCCGCACCGTCGCGCGCGATCGTGTACTGGATGCGCTTGCTGCCACGCAGGCGCACGACCTCCTCGGCGGAATACGGGCGGGTCACACCCTGCCAGCGCGGGTCGTTCTTCCAGGCTTCGTCGAGTTGCCTGATCTCTTCCTGTCGGTCCATATCGATTACTCCGAAGTCAGCCAGTCCGGCCCGTCTCAGGCCGCCGTTGTGCCCGGGACACCTGCCGGCGCACCGGCAACCGCCCACTGTTCCACCACGTGTACTCCCCATACCCGGCCTACCCGTACGCAACCGGATACGCCGGCGTGCGCGCGGGATACGCCGCGCTCTTCGGAGAGCACGACGTCAGCCAGGTGGGAGACAGTCCGACGGCCGGTGGCCGGCACGCCGGTTTCGCGGTGGATCCATGGCCGGAGACTGGCTCGCCCGACCCGGCGCGCGTCCGCATCCCCGTGGGGGGAGCGGCCGCCGCCGGCTGGACGCGAGCCGACCTCGGTAATCGCATCTGTGGGCGCATTCGTGCAGGACTGCACGACCGCCCGGTCCTGGAAGTGCTCCTGGCGGGTATCGCCATCGTGAACGGTGGCCCCGCACGCAACGCCCCGGCCGCATGCGCGGTCGGAATGGGCGATGCCCGGCATCGGTGCGACGAACACGTTCATGGTGGCGGATTCCCCGTTGACGGCACGATGTCCGTCGCATCACTTGCCATTGAGATTGTACGGTCCGCAAGCATTCGACTAGATAATTTTCTCTATACATGCTATTCAATTTCTCAATACTTGACGCCTGCCGGAGCGAACCATGGCGGCGACCCCGAACCGCCTGCGGCAATTGCGCGCCTTCTGCCATGCCGCCCAGACCAGCAGCATCTCGCGGGCCGCGGATCGTCTGCACCTGAGCCAGCCCACGGTCTCGCAGCTCGTGAAGGGCCTGGAGACCGACCTCGGCATCGCCCTGTTCGAGCGTCACGGCCCGCGCATCGAGCTGACCCCGGCCGGGAGCGCGCTGCTCGAGACGGCGTTGCCCCTGGTCGAGGGCATCGACCAGATTCCCGACGCACTGCGGGCGCGCCTCGACCAGATCACGTCAGGCCGACTCGACATCGCGGCCGGCGAGTCGACGATCCTCTATCTCCTGCCGGAGTACGTGAAGCGCTTCACCGACACGTACCCGCAGGTCGATCTGCACCTGCACAACGTCACCGGCCGTGACGGTATGGACCTGCTGCGGGCGGGCGAGGTGGATTTCGCGGTCGGCTCGATGATCGACCTGCCCGCGGACGTGAGCTACGTGCCGATGTTCAGCTACGAGCCGGTACTGATCACGGCCGAGGACCACCCGCTGGCGCACAGGGAATCCGTCACGCTCGCGGACATCAGCCGCTGCGGCCTGATCCTGCCGCCGCGGCACCTGTCGACCTGGCATGTCGTGGACCTGGTCTTTCACCAGCACGGCCTGGATTACCGCGTGGTGCTGGAAGCCGGCGGCTGGGAGGTGATCAAGCGCTTCGTCGAGCTGGGTCTCGGGGTGTCGATCGTCACCAGCATCTGCCTGCGTGGCGACGAGCGGCTGTCCACCGTCCCCGTCGGCCGCTGGTTTCCGAAGCGCACGTATGGCGCCGTGATCCGCCGCGGGCGCGTGCTCTCGCCCCAGGCGCGCGTATTCCTGGATCTGCTCGACCCGGACTTCGCACGCCATGCCGCGAGCGCCCGGCGGAGTGTGCACGGGCCCCACGCGGGCCGTGGCGAGGCCGCCGAGCCGGCGCCGGACTTCACCGGCTTCGACCGCTCGCTGGCGTAGGCCGACGCCGCGCCACACCCGGCCGATCTGTTATGGTAGGAACCAGTCTCCCCGGGGTCGCGGATTCCGAATGACCGCCGCCCGCCCATACCGCGAAGAAGACACGGCCTTTGCCGTACAGGCACCCGTCCTGATCGAACGGCTCGGGGCCTGCCTGCCGGCGCACGGCCTGCTCATCGAGGAATCCGAGCGCCGCGCCTACGAATGCGACGGGCTCTCCGCCTTCCGTACGCTGCCGCTCGTGGTCGCCATTCCCGAGACCGTGGCACAGGTCCAGGCCGTGCTGCGGGTCTGCCACGAGCTGGGCGTACCCGTCGTCGCCCGCGGCGCCGGCACCAGCCTGTCCGGTGGCGCGCTCCCGCATCCGCAGGGCCTGCTGCTGTCCATGGCCCGCTTCAGCCGCATCCTCGAGCTCGACACCGAGCGCCGGCTCGCCCGCGTGCAGCCGGGTGTGCGCAACCTGTCGATCACGGAGACCGCCGCGCCCCACGGCCTCTACTACGCCCCGGATCCCTCGTCCCAGATCGCCTGCACGATCGGCGGCAACATCTCGGAGAATGCCGGCGGCGTGCACTGCCTGAAGTATGGCCTCACCGTGCACAACGTGCTCGAGGTGACACTCGTGACGATCGAGGGCGACATCGTCACGGTGGGCTCCCGGGCACTCGACACGCCCGGCTACGATCTGCTGGCCCTCGTGCATGGCTCGGAGGGCATGCTCGGCGTCATCGTCGAGGCCACGGTGCGCCTGCTTCCGGAACCACTGACCCGGCAGGTGCTGATGGCTGCCTTCGACAGCGCCGCCGCCGCGGGCGAGGCCGTGGCCGCCCTGATTGCTGCCGGCACGATCCCCGCCGGACTCGAGATGATGGACGGCCCCGCGATCCAGGCCGCGGAGGACTTCGTCCATGCGGGCTACCCGACGGATGCAGCGGCAATCCTGCTGTGCGAGCTGGACGGCGGCGAGGAGGAAGTGTCCGCGGATGTCGCCCACACGGACGCGCGCCTGCGCGCGCACGGCGCGCACGACGTACGCCTCGCGACCAGCGCGGAGGACCGTGCCCGCTTCTGGGCGGGGCGCAAGGCCGCATTTCCCGCAGCGGGGCGGATCGCGCCGGATTACTACTGCATGGACGGCACCATCCCGCGCAAGCACCTCGGGCCCGTGCTCACCCGCATCAGCGAGATGGCCCGCGATCATGGCCTGGGCGTCGTCAATGTCTTTCACGCCGGCGACGGCAACCTGCACCCGCTGATCCTCTACGACGGCAACCAGCCCGGGGAGCTCGACGAGGCCGAGCGTCTGGGGGCCGAGATCCTCGAGCTGTGCGTCGAGGTCGGCGGCACGATCACCGGCGAGCACGGTGTGGGCGTGGAGAAGATCGACCAGATGTGCGTGCAGTTCAGAGAAAGCGAGCGCGAGACCTTCTTCGGACTGAAGGCGGCGTTCGACCCCGACGGCCTGCTGAATCCGGGCAAGGCCATCCCGACCCTGACGCGCTGCGCCGAGTACGGCGGCATGCACGTCCACGGCGGCGAGCTCGCCCACCCCGAGCTCGAGCGTTACTGAAGCCGTGCCTTCCGACGCCGACCGCACCGAAGCGATCGTCGACCGCGTCCGCGCCGCGCACGCCGATGGCACACGCCTGGCCATCGTGGGCGGTGGCAGCAAGGCGTTCTACGGTCACCCCGTCGACGGCGAGCCGCTGGAGATCGGCGACCACCGCGGCATCGTGAACTACGACCCGACGGAGCTGGTGCTGACCGCGCGCGCCGGCACGCCGCTCGCCGAGGTGGAGCAGGCGCTCGCCGACAACGGTCAGATGCTCGCCGCCGAGCCCCCGTCGTTCGGCGGCGCCGCCACGCTCGGCGGCACCGTGGCGGCCGGGCTCTCCGGACCGCGACGCCCCTGGGCCGGCGCCCTGCGCGACCACGTCCTGGGTGTGCGCCTGGTCGATGGCCGGGGCCGACCGGGGCGATTCGGCGGCGAGGTGATGAAGAATGTCGCGGGCTACGACGTGTCGCGGCTCGTGACCGGGGCGCTCGGTACGCTGGGCGTGATCACCGAGGTGTCGCTCAAGGTGCTCCCGCGCGCGCAGACCGAGCGCACCGTACTCCTGGACGAGCGGGCCGAATCGCTCTACGGGCTCGTCGAACGTGCCCTGCGGGCCGGTACGCCCGTGACCGGCGCCGCGCACGATGGGAGCGGGACCCGCCTGCGCATCGCGGGAGCCGACAGCGCCGTCGCGGCCGGCGCCGAGCGCCTGGGCGGCGACGTGCGCGAGGACGACGACTGGTGGCGCGACCTGCGCGACCACGGACTGCCCTTCTTCTCCGACCGCGCCGGCCAGGCGCTGTGGCGTCTCGCACTGCCCCCGGGAGCCGATTTGCCGGGGCTGGATGGCGAGCGGCTGCTCGACTGGGGTGGCCAGCAGTTGTGGCTGTGGTCGAACGCGGACGCGGGCCATATCCGCCTGGCCGCCGACCGCGCAGGCGGGCACGCCACGCGCTTTCGCGGGCCGGATGACGATACGCCGGCGTTCACGCCACTGGACCCGGCGATCATGGCCCTGCACCAGCGCATCAAGAGCGTACTGGACCCGCACGGCATCCTGAATCCCGGCCGCATGTACCCGGAGATCTGATGCAGACCCAGCTCGCCGATTTCATCCGTGACACCGAGGCCGGGCGCGAGGCCGACAGCATCCTGCGCAAGTGCACCCACTGCGGGTTCTGCACGGCCACCTGCCCGACCTACCGCCTGCTCGGCGACGAGCTGGACGGACCCCGCGGGCGGATCTACCAGGTCAAGCAGATCCTCGAGGGCGCCACGCCGACGGCCAGCATCCAGAAGCACCTGGACCGCTGCCTGACCTGCCGGGCCTGCGAGACGACCTGCCCGTCCGGCGTGCAGTACGGGCGCCTCGCGGACCTCGGCCGGCAGATCGTCGAAGAGCACGTGCCGCGCTCGCGGCGCGAGCGCGTTGTCCGGGCCACGCTGCGCGCACTGCTGCCCAACCGCCGGCTGTTCACCCCGCTGCTGGCCCTCGGACGTGCGTTCCGGCCGCTGCTGCCCGCGAGCCTCCGCGAACACGTCCCCGTGCGTCGCGCCGGGCCGCCCTCGCCGCCCGTTCCGGCCCATCCGCAGCGCCGCGTGCTCATGCTGGAGGGCTGCGTACAGCCCGCGCTCGAGCCCGCGATCAACACGCACACCGCGCGCGTGCTCGCCGAGCTGGGCATCGCCGTGGAGCGCACGCACGCCGCCGGCTGCTGCGGCGCGATCGATCAGCACCTGGGACACCCGGACAAGGCACGCGAGCGCATCCGCCGCAACGTGGACGCGTGGATCACCGGTCTCGATTCCGGCGCGGACGCCGTGGTCGTCAACGCAACGGGATGTGGTGCGCAGGTGCGCGAGTACGCCCACGCGCTCGCGGCGGATCCGCGCTACGCGGACGCCGCCCGGCGCGTCACCGAGGCGGCGGTTGATCCGGTGGAGCTTCTCGAGCCCTACCGCGAGCGCCTGCGCCCCGCGCCCGACGCGCCGCGGCGTATCGCCTTCCACGCACCCTGCACGCTGCAGCACGGCATGGGCCTGGGCGGACGCGTGGAACGGCTGCTCACCGGGATCGGCTTCGAGCTGACGCCGGTCGCCGACGCCCACATCTGCTGCGGCTCGGCCGGCACCTATTCCGTGCTGCAGCCCGAACTGTCGCACCAGCTCCGCGCGGACAAGCTTTCGAGCCTGCAGGCCGGCGGCCCGGAGCTGATCGCCACGGCGAACATCGGCTGTCTCACCCACCTGCAGGCCGGCACCGAGCGCCCCGTGCGACACTGGCTCGAGCTGATCGAGGGCGTCGGCGAGCCCGCGTAGATCGCCCCGTCCGACCACGCCCCGCGCCTGCGCACGGTCCCGGTGTCCTGCCGAGACGCGCCGGACGCATGCACGGGATGCGGGTGCTACTCGCCGGTATCCGTTTCCGACATGCGCAGCGCGGCCTCGCCGTAACGTGCCCCCTGCACGGCCCCCGGCCGGAAGATCTCGTCGATCGCCTGCAGGTCCTCGGCGTCGAGGACGATGTCGGCGGCGGCGACATTGTCCTCGAGGTAGCGTTCGGTCTTGGTCCCCGGGATGGGCACGATGTCATCCCCGCGCGAGAGCACCCAGGCCAGCGCGATCTGCGCACTCGTGGCGCCCTTGCGGCCGGCGATCCCCTGCACGGCATCGACCAGCGACAGATTGGCCTCGAGATTGTCGGCGGCGAAACGCGGGTTCTCGCGGCGATGGTCACCCGTGTCCAGGTCGTCCACCGAGCGGATGCGGCCGGTCAGGAAGCCGCGACCGAGCGGGCTGAACGGCACGAAGCCGATGCCGAGCTCGCGGCAGACCGGAAGTACGCGGCCCTCCACGCCGCGCGTCCACAGTGAGTACTCGCTCTGCACGGCCGCAATGGGATGCTCGGTGGCGGCCCGACGGATGTTCTCGCTCGACACCTCGCTGAGGCCGATCCCGCGAACCTTGCCCTCCTCGACCAGCCGCGCCATTGCACCGACGGGTTCCTCGATCGGGATCTCGGGGTCGTGTCGGTGCAGGTAGTACAGGTCGATGCAGTCCGTCCCGAGGCGTTGCAGCGACGCCTCGCAGGCGGAGCGGATGTATTCCGGTTCGTTGCGCACCGGGCGGTCGGGCCGTCCCCCCGGCTGCTCGGCAGCCGGCACGATGCCGCACTTCGTTGCCAGCACGACGTCATCCCGGTAATCGGCCAGGAATCGCGAGAGCAGGCGCTCGTTGTGGCCGTGGCCGTAGACATCGGCGGTGTCGAACAGGCGCACGCCAAGTTCGTGCGCACGACGCAGCACAGTGAGCGAGCGCTCGTCGTCCACCGGACCGTACACCTCGGACAGTGTCATGCAGCCAAGGCCGATCGCGGGCACACGCAGCCCCGATTGTCCAAGCTCACGTTCGCCCATGCTCGTCGCCCCCGGAAGTTCGCGTGGATTGAAGTGTCCCGCGGACACGGCCGGCATGACAAGGAGTCCGCGGCGGAGGCGTGCTCCGCGTCATGACCGGCTACTGCGCCGTCCAGCCTCCGTCGACGGAGAGCGTGGTGCCCGTGATCTGCGACGCCGCGTCGGAGCAGAGGAACACGGCGCAGGCACCGATCTGCTCCGGCTGGACGAACTGCCGCGACGGCTGCTTGTGACGCACGAGCTCGACCTTGGCGTCCTCGATCGAGAGATTTTCGCGTGCGGCCAGGTCCTCGATCTGCTTGCGGATGAGCGGCGTCTCCACCCAGCCCGGGCAGATCGCATTGCACGTGATGCCGCGATCCGCGTTCTCGAGCGCGACGACCTTGGTCAGACCGACCAGGCCGTGCTTCGCGGACACGTATGCCGCCTTGTTCGGCGATGCGACCAGGCCGTGCGCCGACGCGGTGTTGATGATCCGGCCCCAGCCGTTGCGCTGCATCCAGGGCACGGCATGGCGCATCGTGTGGAACGCCGACGACAGCATGATCGCCATGATCGCGTCCCACTTCTCGACCGGAAAGCTTTCCACCGGATCGGTGTGCTGGATACCGGCATTGTTGACGAGGATATCGACGCCGCCGAGCTCGCTCATCGCGGTCTCGATCATGCCGCCGACGGCATCCGGATCGCTCATGTCCGCCGGCGAGTAACGCGCATCGACGCCGTGCTGCTGCGCGATCCGCGCTGCGATTGCATCGCCCTCGGCCTGCGGCTCGATGCCATTGAGCATGACGCGCGCGCCGGCGCCCGCGAGCGCCTCCGCGATCGCGTGACCGATACCGCTGGTGGATCCGGTGACCACCGCGCTCCTGCCTTCGAGTTGCATCAACTTTCTCCCGTGTTCAAACGATGTCCGCGGCCACAACCCTTGGGATACCGGTTGCGCCCGCGCTATGCTTCGCCTCGCTGCGCGATTCGTCGCCCCATTTTCACAGGAGTTCCACGATGACCGAACCCGGCCGAGTCCTTCGTGAGCCGACCGCCCGCGATCTCCGCGACAGCAACATTGCGCACTACATGCGCTGGCTCGACGAATCCGGATACGGGCGGTTCGCGGACTATGACGCCCTCTACCGCTGGTCCGTTTCGGACCTGCGGGCGTTCTGGGCGAGTGCCTGGGACTATGCCGGCATCATCGCGCACAGCCCGTATCGCGAGGTGCTTGCGGACGCATCCATGCCCGGCGCCAAGTGGTTCGCGGGTGCGCGCCTGAACTACGCCGAGAACCTGCTGCGCGAAGCTCTGCATGGAGACCCGTCGCGCACGGCCCTGCACGCCGTATCGGAATCGCGTGCGACACAGACGCTGACGTACGGTGATCTGCTCGAGCGGGTCGCCGCATTCCGAAAGTTCCTGGTGGCGCAGGGCGTGCACAAGGGCGATCGGGTCGCCGGCGTGATTGCCAACACGCCGGAGGCGATCGTCGCGATGCTCGCAACGACGGCGATCGGCGCAATCTGGTCCTCCGCCTCGCCCGACTTCGGCGTAAGCGGCATCCACGACCGGTTCGGCCAGATCGAACCGCGCGTCCTCATCGCGGTGAACGCCTACGCATACAACGGAAAGACCTACGGTCGCGCCGCCGACATCGACGCGCTGCGCGAGCGGCTGCCGACCGTGGAGCGCCTGGTCGTGATCGACTACGTCGAGGGCGCGGACATGCCGACCACGGAACACACGACCTGGGACGAGGCGCTCGCGGCCGGCGCCGGCGCGGCCCCGGAATTCGAGCCCGTTCCCTTCGACCAGCCGGCGTTCATCCTGTATTCCTCGGGCACGACCGGCGTGCCCAAGTGCATCGTCCATGGCGGTGGCGGCACACTGCTGCAGCATGCCAAGGAGCTGATACTCCACGGGGATCTCCAGCGCGACGACGTGTTCTTCTACTTCACCACCACCGGCTGGATGATGTGGAACTGGCTCGTCTCCGGCCTCATGACCGGGTGCGAGGTCGTATTGTTCGACGGCGCTCCCACGCACCCCAGCCTGGACGTCTGCTGGAAGCTCGCCGAGGAGCGAGGCATGACGCACTTCGGTACCAGCGCCAAGTTCGTGGGTGCCTGCCGCAACAAGGGATTGCAGCCGGGTCGCGACCACGATCTCACGCGCCTGCGCGTGCTCTTCTCGACCGGATCTCCGCTGCTGCCCGAAGACTTCGACTGGCTGCACGACGCGGTGCGCGAGGACCTGCTGATCGCGTCGATCTCGGGCGGGACGGATATCGTCTCCTGCTTCGTCGGCGGATGCCCGATCCTCCCGGTGCGCCGTGGCGAAATCCAGTGCCGGATGCTCGGCATGGACGTGCAGGCGTTCAACGAACAGGGACGGCCGGTGATCGAGGAGAAAGGCGAACTCGTGTGCCGGCAGCCATCGCCTTCCATGCCCGTGATGTTCTGGAACGATCCGGATGGGGCCCGCTATCGCGCGGCGTACTTCGAGACTTTCCCCGGCGTCTGGGCACACGGCGACTTCGTGCGCATCACGGAGAACGGCGGCGCCGTGATCTACGGGCGTTCCGACGCCACCCTCAACCCCGGCGGTGTGCGTATCGGCACGGCCGAGATCTACCGCCAGGTCGAAACCCTCGACGAGATCGCGGACAGCCTGGTGATCGGCCAACCCTGGGACGGCGACGTGCGCGTCGTGCTGCTCGTCGTGCTGAACCAGGACCGGACACTCGACGACGCGCTGCGCAGGAAAATCCGCGACCGAATCCGCGAAGGCGCCACGCCGCGTCACGTGCCGGCGCGCATCGTCGCCGTCGACGACATCCCGTACACACGCAGCGGCAAGAAGGTCGAGCTCGCGGTGGCCAAAGTCCTGCGCGGGGAAGCGGTCGAGAACCGCGAAGCGATCGCCAACCCGGAAACGCTGGACCGCATCGCCCGGCTCGGCGAGCTCTTCGAGTAGGCGGTCGTGTCCGGTCCGCGTGCCCGCACATGCGTGCGGGCACGCAGTGCGACCGCGGAGCGATTGCCGCGGGCTCGTGCCCGGCCACCGCGGGGCAGGCCCGGCGGCCTCATGCTCGCCTGGACATCGCGTCACATCCGCTCATCCCGGAAGCCCGTCAATTGTACGACACGCTCGGCAACCAGGTGACGATCGACGGCCATGCGAAGACGATCGCCAACCCGAGCAGCTGCAACCCGATATAGGGTGCCACGCCCTTGTAGATGTCCGTCACGCGAATCTCCGGCGGACACACGCCCTTGATGTAGAACAGCGCGAAGCCGACCGGCGGCGTGAGAAACGACGTCTGCAGGCAGACGGCGAACAGGATCGTGAACCACAGCAGATTGAAATCGAGCCCCTGCACCACTGGCGCGACCAGCGGCAGGATGATGAGCGTGATCTCGACCCAGTCGAGCACGAATCCCAGCAGAAACACCACGAACAGGATCGTGGCCAGGATGCCGTAGGGCCCGAACGGCAGGCCGAGCAGCGTCTCCTCGATCACCTGATCGCCGCCAAGCCCGCGCAACACGACGGTGAATGCCGTCGCGCCGACGAAGATCGCGAAGATGAACGCCGCCGTGCGCGTGGTCTGCTGCAGCGCGTCGCGCATCACCGCGCGATTCAGGCGTCGGTTCATTGCGGCCAGCAGCATGGCCCCGGCCGCGCCCACGCCGGACGCCTCGGTCGGCGTGGCGACACCGAAGAAGATCGACCCGAGCACCGCGAGAATCAGGAACGAGGTCGGGATCACGGCCTTGAGCGTGTCGTAGACCACGCGCGGACTGATGGGCGGCACGTGTTCCGGAACGGGTGCGGTGAGCGGGCGCAGCCAGGCCAGCACCAGTACGTAGGTCACATAGAGTGCACCGAGCAGAACCCCGGGGAAGAACGCCCCGAGGAAGAGATCGCCGACGGATGCCTCGGGTGTGGCCAGGCGATCGGCCATGATCACGAGCATGATGCTTGGCGGGATCAGGATCCCGAGCGTCCCGGTCGCGCACGAGGTGCCGACGGCGAGCGACTTCGAATAGTCGGCCTGCAGCATCACCGGCAGCGAGAGCATGCCGAGGAGAACGACCGAGGCGCCGATGATGCCGGTCGTGGCTGCGAGCAGGACACCGATCACGATGACGGTGACAGCGTAGCCGCCGCGCACACCACCGAACAACTGCACCATGTTGTGCATGAGCTCTTCCGCAACGCCCGAGCGGTCGAGCAGGATTCCCATGAAGATGAACATCGGGAGCGCGACCAGCGTCTCGCTGTTCACCAGTGCCCAGGTGCGCTCGGGCAGCAGCCCCATCGAGCTGCCCCAGTCGAACCAGAGGTCCGCTCCGAAGCCCTGAACGGCGACGAGCCCGACCACCGTGAAGATCACCGCCGTGCCACCCAGCACCCACGCGACCGGAAAGCCCGTGAACAGGAGCACGATGAACGTGGCGAACATGGCCAGGACGAGAATGACGTTCAGGTCCAATGGACACTCCCCGTGTGCATGCAGCGGATGACGACTTCGCCCATCAGGGGCCCGTTGCGCCGCCGGCGCTCACCCGCCCGCGCGGTTGCGGCCAGCCGAAAAGCAGCGCGGTGCAGCGCAGCAGCCGCGAGACGGCGGCCACCGCGAGCAGCGCAAAGGCAATGGGCAGGAACGCCTTGAGAAACCAGCGGTACGGCAGCCCGGCCGGCGCCTGCGAGACTTCGCCCTGCAGCCAGGAATCGTGGAAGTAGGGAACGGAAAGGTAGATCCCGATCACGAGGAACGGCAGCGCGAGCAGCGCGAGCCCGAGGCACTCGATCCAGATCTGCGTCCGCAGCCCCAGGCGTTCGTGGATGACGTCGACGCGCACGTGGGCATCGTGCACGAGCGTGTACGACAGGCCGATCAGCCAGGCAATCGACGAGATGTGCCACATCAGTTCCTCGAGCGTCACCGATCCCTCGGAAAAGACGTAGCGCGAAATCACGCTCACGAGGATGACGAGCATGACCGCCACCCAGAGCCACGAGGCGCCTTCGCCGAGACGCCTCAGGAGCGCGTCGAGGACATTCGACAGACCGGTCGCCGGTAGCTCCGTGTGATGCTGAAAGTCCGATGCGGGTCCGCCGCCCGCGCGGTCCGGCTCGACTGCGTGCGTCATGCTGGCGACCTCCGTGCGTCGCGGTGAGGGGAATCGCGGCGGGCCCGCATGGACCGTGCCGCGGCACGCACCGGCCCGGGCACCCGAAGGCGCCCGGGCCGGCACGCCACGCGTGTACCGGCCCCCGTGGACCGGCACCAGCCCGTCGCGCGGGCTAGTCCTCCGTCAGGTCGTCCGGAAGATAGGCACGCTTGCCCCAGACCGCATAATCGGCCTGGAACTTCTGCTGCGATTCGAGGACCTGCTTGAAGTCGGCGTCCCTGGACGCCTCCTCGGCCAGTACCTCGTCGGTCACGCTCTTGAGCTTGCGCAGGACCGGCTTCGGAATCTGCTCGGTGTGCACGCCTTCCTTCTGGAACTTCTGCAGGATGGTTCCGTTCTTGTACTCGCCCTCGGAAAGCCCCATCAGCGTCGCGGCGGTGCACGTGGTCTCGATCAGCGCCTTGTGGCTGTCGCTGGCCTTCTTCCACTCGTCACCATTGATCAGCATGTACTGCGCCGTGAACGGCTGATGCCAACCGGGGAACATGTTGTACTTCACCACCTTGTCGAAGCCGAGGATCTGGTCGATCACGGGCATCGAGAACTCGGTGGCGTCGATCGTGCCCTTCTCCAGAGCCTGGAACAGCTCGCCGCCGGGCATCATGGTCACCGAAGCGCCGAGCTTCTCGAGCACCTTGCCCCCCAGGCCCGCGAAGCGGATCTTCATGCCCTGGTAGTCGTCGAGGCTCTTGATCGGTTGCTTGTACCAGCCCGCGGTCTCGGGTCCGATGATGCCGCAGAGCTGCGCATGGACGTTGAAACCCTTGTCGGCATAGACCTTCTGGAGCATGTCGTGGCCGCCGCCATAGTAGTACCAGGCGGTGAAGGCCCACGGCTTGAGGCCGAAGGGCACGGCCGCGAACAGCGGGACCGCGGGCACCTTGCCCTGATCGTAGCCGATCCACGTGTAGCCGGCGGCAACCTTGCCGTCGCTGACCGCGCTCAGGATGTCGAACGGCGGAACGAGCTTGTTCGGCTCGTAGATGCGAACCTGGACCTCGCCGCCGCTCGCGGCGTCCAGCTGCCTGGCGACATACTGCGACGGGCTGCCCAGACCGGGCAGCTTGGACGCGAACGCGATCGGCATCTTCCAGCGGATGTTGTCCGCCGCGTGCGCCGGGGCGCTGACCCCGGTGAGAACAACGCTGGCCGCGAGACCCGCGCCGAGCAGTGCACGGCCGAGGCCGCCCCCCCGTCGTTCGTGCTTCAATGCGTGACGTACTGCCATGAGGATTCTCCCGTGGAGTGTGCCGGCCCCACGCCCCTGGCGGGATTCGGGGACCGGTTGTGCCTTCCCTTGCGATCGCCGGTGATCCGGCCCCTGCGCGGGTGCCGGACGACGCGGTGACCCTGTCCCAATATGTCGTTGGATTTCTGTGTGGGCATCAGTGTGCCCTCGGGGACTGGAACAAGAGACGTGCCAGATTTCCGGACAACGCCGAAACCCGCATCATGCCGCCCTTTGCGTGGGTCCCGGCGGAAACGGGTATGCGAGTATGCGTCCGGGAATCCGGACAACGATCGGGTCCACCGCGCCGTGGACCCCCGGCGGACGGGCTTCGTGGGGCGATGTCCTGGATTGACTACACTATGACCGGTTTCCTGACACACCGCGGTGACGGGCGAGGCGCTCGTACAGGCGCGAGCGCGAAATTCCCAGGGCCTGCGCTGCACGGCGCTTGTTACCGCCCGTGGCCTGCAGCGCATCCTCCAGGGCTGCGCGCTCGGCACGCGCGAGCACTTCGTCCAGCGGCCGCACCCCCGGGTCCGGCCCCGCAGGACCGCTCGCCTCGGGCAGAACCGCGCCGAAGTCACCCGCATGCAGGACCTGGGCATCCGTCTGGGCGCACACCCGCTGCAGCACGTTGCGCAGCTCGCGCACGTTGCCCGGCCAGTGATAGGCGCCGAGCCGGTGCAACGCGCCCGGTGCCAGCTCGCGCTGCACGAGTCCGCCCTCGTCGGCAATGCGCTCCAGGTGCGCCTGGCACAACGCCTCCAGGTCCGAGATCCGTTCCCGCAGCGGCGGAACCTCTATGGGCAGCACGTGCAGGCGATAGAACAGGTCGGACCGGAACCGTCCGGCCTCGACCTCGCGGCCGAGATCCCGGCTCGTCGCCGCGATCACGCGCACGTCGACGTGCTGCACGCGATTGGAGCCCAGCGGCTCGATCTCCTGCTCCTGCAGCACGCGCAGCAGTTTCGCCTGCAGCGGCAGCTGCATGTCCCCGATCTCGTCCAGGAACAGCGTGCCGCCGTTCGCGAGAAGGAACTTGCCCGAGCGTCCGGCCCGGTCGGCGCCGGTGTACGCGCCCGGGGCCACCCCGAAGAACTCGGCCTCGAGCAGGGTATCGGGGATCGCGGCCACGCTGATGCCCACGAACGCGCGCTGGGATCTCGGCGACGCCGCATGGATGGCGTGCGCCAGGAGCTCCTTCCCGGTCCCCGTCTCGCCGGTGAGCAGGACGTTCGCATCCATGCGCGCGGCGCGACGGGCCTCGTTTTTCACGATGCGCGCGCCGCGGCTCGTACCCACGAACTGGGAGAACGTGTACTTCGAGCGGCGCTGGCGGTCGAGCTGGCGGCGCGTCGACTCGAGTTCGCTCTGCAGGCTCGCCAGC
>Ga0209918_1000641_pt1 | contig 22168 bp, 15 predicted proteins | sample SalPonD_shore_MG_FD_185712 | JGI IMG/M metagenome (GOLD analysis project Ga0209918, IMG submission 185712) | Salt pond soil microbial communities from South San Francisco under conditions of wetland restoration - Salt Pond MetaG... | ecosystem: Environmental > Aquatic > Marine > Intertidal zone...
GTCCGGCCTCGGACTCATCAAGAGGCCGGCAACCGATGCACCCCCGAATGACCTTCCCGGAAGATCATTCGGGGGTGATTGGTTTTTAGGGAGGGGAGGAGTATTCCGGATCCCGCTTGGAACGGGGTTGTTGGTGGTAGAACCTTGTCATGGAGGTTGTGTGAGAACGCCTAGCCAAGAAAAAAATTGGCATTCTGATCCCGACGCTTCTATTCGGGAAAAGAATCTCCTGGTCTTCGGCTCCTAACAGTGGTCATACCTTGTCATATATGACTTCGAGCCGGAACAACGAGATCCCTCGACTGCGTCCCGACTCGTCGGACCTTCGCTCAGCCTGCCCCGATCCAGGAGCACCCCATTCGCTGGCGAATGGTTGGTGCGAGTTTATCGGGGGGATGACAAATTCCGCACTTGATTTTTTGTTTTCACACACCCTCCATGGAGTCTCTACTCCCGGAGGGCAATGGAATTCTCTCGCCCTTACAGGGCTCTGATTGGTGGGGGGATTCTCTGATCCCGGGGCTGCACCCCGGGCTAAGGTCGAGTCGCCCTTACAGGGCGCTCGTTGTGAGATCGCAGAAGGTGTGGATGATGTTCCATTGCCGTGTCAAAACCGATTAACCTGAGCCCCGAAGGGGCGTCAGCCTGTAGCCTGGGGTGAAGCCCCAGGTGACCGGAAAACCACCAAGACGGGAGCCCTGAAGGGCGCACTACTAACTTACTACGAACGCGCCCTCAGTTCACGTCCATGCGATGGAGGATCATCTCATTGCCGTCGGGCATCAGGAAGCGGATCCGGTCTTCCTGTTCCAGGCGCTTATCCATATATTCGGCAAACAACCGGATGGTTTCCCGGACGGTGGCGTCGCTGAGACCGGTCTGGGCCCGGAGCAGAGCAATAAATTCTTCCTTGGAAATGACCCCGGGTGTGCCGGGTTCGACCTTCCGGTTGCTCTTGATGAAATCTATCTCGACCGTTTTCTTCTTGTTCATAACATCCCTTCCTTTCCTGTTCGTGGATTCTTGGGGCAGTCCATCCGGTTTGAAACCGGAGGCATGCCGGTCTTCCGGAGACCGTTCGGTGGACAATGAACTTGCGAATCAGGTTAGTGCCTGCCCGGTCTGACAACGAAATATGTCCGAAAAGTCTGGTCGGGACGATGGATATCGTCTTGCCTTAAGCCTAACCACTTCCGATAAAAGGGTCAAGGAAAAAATGATGAAAAGCCGTGAAACGTGAAAGGAAATTGACTGGAACCACGAATTATACTAATTAACACGAATACATACCAACGGCTAAAAACGCACCGGCCCCGTTCCCCTGGGATCGTGCAGAGTACCCGGGGGCAGGAGAGTTTTCTCCCTCTTACGAAGGAGGAGAAGAAAAGAGGGGGTTTTTTCCAGCTCGGATGCTTTCGACTGGAATGAATGATACAGATAATAAAAGAAAGGAAAGAGGGAGAAAAGCCGTGAAACGTGAGCCGTGAAACGTGAAAAGAAACTGACTGGAATCACAGCCTGCCCCGAGCAGTTGGTGTAATCAGTGGTTGCAGTTTTTTTTGCACTCTTTACGTCAACCGGTGGACGCACCCGGCCGCATCCCTCTCCGGGAAATCTTGCTTTGAATGTTGCCTGATTTGTGGGTAATTTTCCGGAATGACAATGGAAACGAGGTAAGGAGGCGTGCATGGAAGACACGTATGGTAATGTTATCAGTTCGCTGGCGGAGGCGAATGACAAGAAAATTGTCCTGCTGGTGATGGACGGGCTGGGGGACTGCGACAACGACGGCAAGGGGACGGCGTTGCAGATCGCCAAGACCCCCAACCTGGACCAGATCGCGCGGCAGGGGGCCCAGGGACTGATCACGCCGGTGGCAGTGGGCGTGACGCCGGGCAGCGGCCCGGGCCACCTGGGACTGTTCGGCTATGATCCGGTGATCTACAAAATCGGCCGGGGGGTGCTGAGCGCCCTGGGCATCGAATTTCCGCTGCAGAAGCAGGACGTGGCCGCCCGGCTGAACTTCTGCACCCTGGACAGCAACGGGTTGGTGGCGGACCGGCGGGCGGGCCGGATCTCCGACGACGTGAACGTCCGGGTGCTGCAGAAGCTCCGGGACAACATCCAGGCGCCGGCGGGCGTGGAAGTACTGTTCGAGACGGTGGCGGAACACCGGGCGCTGATGGTGCTCCGGGGAGAGGGTTTGGATGACAACGTAGGCGACACCGATCCCCAGGAGGTGGGCGTGCCGCCCCTGGAACCGGATCGCAAGGCCCATGCCGGCTCCAAAACGGCGAAAATTGCCAAAGAAGTCATCGGCCAGGTGCGGGAGATCCTGGCGGACGAGGAGAAGGCCAACATGATTTTGGCCCGTGGTTTCGCCATGCTGCCGGACTGGCCCACCTTTCAGGAGCGCTACCAGCTGGATCCGGCGGCGGTGGCGGGCTATCCCATGTACCGGGGCGTCGCCCGGCTGGTGGGCATTCCCGTTTTTTCCAAACCCAAAACCGCCCGGGACGTGTGCGAGGAAACCGCCAAGGCGCTGGTGGATCACACCTTTGTCTTTGCGCACTATAAGTATACGGACAAGACCGGGGAAGACGGGGACCTGGGTGGCAAGGTAGAGCACATCGAGGCGGTGGATACGGCGCTGCCGGCTTTGCTGGACGCCAATCCCGACGTGGTGGTCATCACCGGGGATCACTCCACGCCTCCCAGCATCAAGGCCCACAGCTGGCACCCGGTGCCGGTGCTGATGAAGGGGCCCTTCATGCGGGGCGGCCAGGCGGAGACCTGGAACGAGGTCACGTCCCGGGCCGGACAGATCGGGAGTATTTATTCCCGGGAACTGCTGCCACTGGCCATGGCCCATGCCGGTAAGTTACAGAAATACGGGGCCTGATTCCGTCCGCAAAGACCCTCTGCAAAAGGCTCCCCTGGTTCGGCAGGGTGTTATCTCCGGCCGGCCGGGGAGCGTTGTTTTTTCCGGTGCCACCCCGGGGAATCCGGGCGGAGAATCATCCCGAAATTCATCCCGATTTTCCGCCCTATTCCTTGCATCCCTGCACGGGAGATCGTAAGCTAGACCCGAATGAACATGTTGCAGCATACGGAACATATCATCCGGAAACTGGAGTGGATGCAGGAGGAGCATCTGTGGCCCAACGGCATTCGCTATCTCTGGACGGATGCCATGGGCGTGGTCCTGCTGGTCTCGCTGTACCAGGAGCTGGGGGATCCGGACTACCTGGAGACCGCGGAATGGGTGGCGGCCGAGGTGGACCGGGTGCTGGGCCGGAATCCGGGCTTTCGGATCGGGGAAGAGCCGGATCGCCATGGCCAGTACTTCCATTACAACGCCATGTGGCTGTTCGCCCTCCGCACCCTGGGGCTGGTCAAACCGGCCTACCTGGAACGGGCCGTCGACGAGGCCCGGGAGATGCATCCCTATTTTGTGCTCCCCGGCAGCGGGGTCTTCTGGAAGATGCGGGAAGATCTGACTAATCCCGAGCCGGGATACGGGTTCGGGGCGCTGGACCATTTTCACGGCTATGTGATTTACACGCTGTTAGATCCCAGGGAACTGGCCGGCGAACGCGCCCAGATGCACACCCTCATCGAAAAATCCTACCGGTCGCTGCAGATCAACCAGGACCTGGGATTGGGGATCATGCTCTGGCTGACCCACTTTTCTCCCAGAGAACGGTGGGCCAAAACCCAGCGGAAGCGATCCCTGGGGATGCTGACAAAATTATGGGAAGACCCGCCCGGGTACTTCGCCCGGGAGCTGGGCGCGCCCGACACCCGGTACGCCTTCACCAACTACGGAGTACTGCTCGGGTTGCAGGCCCAGGACGAGCATCCGGAGCGGGTGCGAAAAGTCCTCCGATACTTCGAAGCCACTGCGGAAAAAGATACCTACGCCGATTCGGCCATCACCCATGTGATGGAATGCGTGGCCACCGATCCGGGGCTGTTCCTGAGAGAATCCCAGGAGATATCCTAAGCGGGAGGGCGCCATGCCGGTACATGTGGGCACGTCAGGTTGGAATTACAATCACTGGGCGGGCCCGTTTTATCCGGAGGACCTGCCCCAACACCGGTGGTTGGACTACTACGCCGAGCGGTTCCGATCGGTGGAAGTCAACAACACCTTTTACCAGTTACCCCACAAAGACACCCTCCGCCAGTGGTACCAAACCGTCCCGGATGATTTCCTGTTTGCAGTGAAAGCCAGCCGTTACATCACCCATATGAAAAAACTCAAGGAGCCCCGGGAGAGCCTCGCCCGGTTCCTGGACGCGGTCCGGGTGCTGGAGGACAAGCTGGGGCCCATCCTGTTCCAGCTTCCGCCGCGGTGGCACTTCAACGGCGATCGGCTGGCCTCGTTTCTGGATCTCCTGCCGGACGATCTGCGGTACACCTTTGAATTCCGGGACGAGAGCTGGGTGAACGAGGAAACCTACAAATTGCTCCGGGAGAAGGGGGCCGCTTTCTGCATCTACGAGCTGGCCGGGTATCTCTCTCCCAGAGAAGTGACCGCGGACCTGGCGTACGTCCGGCTGCACGGGCCGGGCGACAAGTACCAGGGCGATTACTCCGACCAGACGCTCTCCGACTGGGCCGGCACCTGCCGCGACTGGGCGGCGCAGGGCCGGGAAGTCTGGTGCTATTTCGATAACGACCAGGCCGGGTTCGCCGCGCAGAACGCCCTGCGGCTGCAGGAGATGATAACGCAAGGATAAAGGTAAAAAGAAAAAGTGGAGAGCGGAACGGTCGTAAAAAAATGGCACGCAGATGACGCAGATTGAGCAGATACACGCAGATTCAAGACGTAAAACTGAGAAGCAACCACTCCTTACACTGATTCACACGAATAAGGTAAAAGAAGAATAGAAGGGAGACCGGGGTTCTCTCATCATCCCGCCTCGCGGTTCTTCTACTAGCAGCGCGGACGGTCGTGGTGAGCAGGGAGGCGTTGCAAGCAATGCATTTCTTTTAACCAGAGATTCTGTAGAGTTCCGGTGGTTATTTCCCTGACCCGCCACAGATTTCGTGATGTTGTTTTATCGGTGAATTTCAGTGATTTTCGGTGTTTGTTGTCCGTTCAGTTTTTATCCAATAATCCTCGACGGGTTTTGGTTATCTCCAGCCGCTTCCAATATGTGTTTCTCACATTTCAGTTTTTATTTTTTTAATCCGCGTGAATCAGCGGGTATCTGTGTCATCAGCGTGCGATTTCCCCCAATTACGCCTTGCTCTCCGGCCGGATCTCCTGGGTGGTGAACAAGACCTGCTCTTCCCGGGAGCCCAGCCGGTAGAAGGTGAGGCCCTTGCAGCCCAGCTCGATGGCCAGGCGAAAGGCGTCGTCCACGTTCTCCCGGGTGGCTTCCCTGGGGAAATTAATGGTCTTGGAGATCCCGCTGTCGATGTATTCCTGGAAGGCCGCCTGCATCCGGACGTGATCTTCCGGGGCGATTTTATCCGTGGTGATGAAGATCTCCGCGAGTTCGTCCGGAATGGAAAGGCTGCCGGTGCCGGTGAACCGGTTGTCCCGCATCAGGGATTTGGCCTCCTCCTTGACCGCGTCCACGTCGAACCCGTTGGCCTCCAGCACCCGGAGGAAGTAGTCGTCGAACTCGATGAGGATGTCCTCGCCCTGGATGTCCTTGCCCACATTCCGGAAGTAGACGGTGTTGAACAGCGGTTCGCACCCGCCGGAGGTGTTAGCGATCATGCTGGTAGTCCCGGTGGGGGCTACGGTGGTGGTGTGGTGGTTCCGGAGGGGGAAGCCGTCCGCCCAGTCGGCGGGATCCAGTCCGGTCCGCTGCCGGAACCACTCCGGATAGCGTCCGGGTTGTGCATACCTGGAGTGCTTCCACTCCGTGAAGACGCCGCGCTCTTGCGCCAGCAGATGGCTGGCCCGTTTGGACCGGTGGCTGATGAAGGCCATGATGCGTCGGGCGATTTCAAATGAGGCGTCGCTTCCGTAGACCACCTGGAGCTGGAGCAGCAGCTGGGCGAAGCCCATGACCCCCAGGCCGATGTTCCGCAGACCGCGGGCCTTGCGGGTGATCTCTTCCAGGGGAAAGTTACTCATGGTGATGGCGTTATCCAGAAAGCGAGTGCCCAGCCGGGTGATGCGCTCCAGGCGGTCCCAGTCGACGGCCCGGTCAAGGTAGTGCGGGACGACTTCCGGCAGCGGCCCGGGATGCTCCCGGCGATAGTCGGGCCAGGCCGGGGGCTGGTCGGCGGCCATCAGCGAGAGGTTGACGTGGCCCAGGGTGCAGGCTTCGTAATCTTCCAATGGCTGCTCCGCGCAGGGATTGGTAGCGGCGATGCGGTGCTCCGGGTGCTCCTGCACGTCAAAGGAATGCTGACGGTTGGTTTCGTCGATCATGAACAGGCCCGGTTCGCCGTTGCGCCAGGCCCCGTCGACAAGCAGCCGCCAGATGAACCGGGCCGGCAATTCCATCGGTTCGTCTACCTCCAGATCCGTCGCCCCGGCGTACCGGTCCAGTCCGGGGATCTCCCCGGCATAGTCCCGCCAGAGATTCTGCTCCACCCGCATCGTGCTGGCGCCGGCGTACCGGGTGCTGTAGAAGTGCGCGGTTGCCTCAATCGTCCGGAAGGGCTCGCCGTTCCGGGGGTTCAGCAGGGGATAGCGGGTGTCGTGTTTGACCGCTTCGTAAAAGGTGTCGGTGATGGCCACGGAGATGTTGAAATTCGCCAGCACGCCTTCCTCCCGCTTGGCCACTACGAACCGGCCGATGTCGGGATGGTCCACGGAAAGGATGGCCATCTGCGCCCCGCGCCGCTTGCCGCCTTGTTTCAGGGTGCTGCACATCTGGTCGAACACGTGCATAAAGGAGACCGGTCCGCTGGCGATGCCGCCGGTAGAGCGGACCATGTCGCCCGTGGGCCGCAATTTGGAGAAGGCATATCCCACGCCGCCTCCGCTCTGGAAGATCTTGGCGGCTCGCTTGACGGTCTCGAAGATGGAGTCCAGGTCGTCCTCCGGCGAGATCACGAAACAGGCGGCCAGCTGCTGGAGCCGGGCGCCGGCGTTCATCAGAGTGGGAGAGTTGGGCATGAACTCCAGCCGGGTCATCATGGTGTAGAATTCGTCCGCCGTTTGTACCGGATCGCCGTCGTAGTCAGCCTCCGGAGCGGCCAGATTCTCCGCCACCCGCCGGAAGAGCTGGTCCGGGGTCTCCTGCACCCGGCCGCGGGCATCCTTTAATAAATAACGGGCCGGCAGGACGTAGTTCTTCACATTGTCGGTGAGCCGGTCTGTCAGCGAACCCGTATCCGAACGCTTTAACGGTATGCGAATGCGAGACATGCTTGAAACGCTCCCCTCCGTTTCATGGGTTGTGGAAAGTGGTCACGGAACGCGGGCTTCCTGCGCCCGTATTATCCCAGGGAAGTGTAATATACGGAGTTTTCCTGGCATCTTAAACCGTGAGAGCAGGCCGGGCAACCCTAACTGATGGGATCCCTCCGGGAGATGTGAATCGCCACCGCTGGAACCGGTGGACACAGGGACTTCACCATGCAGATCAACCCTGCAAGGGTTGAATAGAGGGGAGACAAACAGCTGCTTAAAATGTGCCATAAGAACAACAACTCTCTCCCCTCTCTTAATAGAGAACGGGGAGGATGCGATAAGGGAGGGCAGGTCTTGTGCCGATCGATCCAGGAAGAGGGGGACTTCGGGGGTGAGTTATTGAATGAACAGGCGGAAGTATTCAACCCCTCCGGGGTTGGGAGTCGGGAGGATTTTCGTTCCCCGAATGGCATTCGGGGCTTATCAACTTCCCCGGAAGGATCCCGATGGGGGTATCCGGGAGAATATCCGGTTTTAGCCGGGGAAAAAGGAGATACCTTTCGCCGGAGATTTTGGTTAATTTACCAGTGCAGGCCGTCACGAATTCCTCCGGCAAGGAACTAGTTCCGGATCACCGAGCACCCTTCGTCATGCCGGATATTGCGCCACCGACTCAGCCCCCGCATCGCAGGCCGCTCCGCCGCATCTTTAAACTATGGCGGGGATTGGTTATCATGTAACAAATTGTAAAGTGTTATTGAAACGCAGGTTTGGAAAGGGAGGTTTATTTGAGTCAAACAACGACAGCAGCCGTGGAGGAATTATCCCCCGAGCAATTGCGGAACACGGTTGAACCTTCTCATTTTCAGTTCGAATCCACGGCAGAGGTGGACGCACTGGAGGACGTCATCGGACAGGATCGGGCGGTGAGAGCGCTGCAACTGGGTCTGGAGATCGACGATCCCCTGTATAACATTTTCGTGACCGGCCTCAGCGCCACCGGCAAAACCACCATCGTCCGGCAGATACTGGAACGAAAGAGCGCGGAGGAGCCGGTCCCCGACGACTGGCTGATGGTGCACAATTTCGATGATCCCTACCGGCCGGTTTCGGTTTCGCTGCCGGCAGGCCAGGGCATGAACTTTTGCAAGCGGATGGAGCAGTTTATCGAGAACCTGAAGGATGAAATGCCCCAGGCCTTCGAGACCGAGGATTACCAGGAGAAGCGCTCCCGGATCACCGAGGAGTTCCAGCAAAAGAAGCGGGAGAAGATCAATGCGCTGCAGGAGAAGGCCGCGGAACATGAGGTCCAGGTGCAGATCACCGGGGCGGGATTCCAGACCGTCCCCCTGGTAAACGGCCAGTCCATCGACCAGGAAGCCTATCAGAAGCTGGAAGAAGATGTCAAGCAGCAGGTGGATGAAAACATCGATTACGTGCAGCGGGAGATCCAGCGCACCCTGCGGGAGATTAACAAGCTGGAAAACGAGATCCAGGAGCGGATCGAAGATATGAACCGGGAGGTGACCCTGTTCGTGGTGGGGCACCGGATCGAACACCTGAAAGAGCAGTTCGATCATTCCGAGGAGGTGCAGGCCTACCTGGAGGGTGTGAAGAACGACATCATCGAGAACGTGCAGGATTTCATCCAGGCCAGCCAGGGCGAGCAGGGCCAGCAACAGCAGCTGATGCAGATGCTGGGAGGCGGCGGCAGCCAGCAGGCGGATTTCACCCGCTACGAGGTGAACCTGTTGGTGGACAACTCAAAGACCGACGGCTCTCCGGTCATCGTGGAGACCAACCCCACGTACAATAATATTTTCGGCCGGCTGGAGAAACGGGCCCGGTTCGGGGCGGTGTACTCGGATTTCACCATGGTGCAGCCGGGATCCATCATCCGGGCCAACGGCGGGTACCTGGTCCTGGATATCGTCAGTGTGCTGAAGAACCCGTTCGTGTGGGACACGCTGAAACGGGCCATCCGAAACACCGAGGTGCGCATCGAGGACGTGCAGGAGCAGCTGGGATACGTGGCGGTGAGCAGCCTGAAACCGGAGCCTGTTCCGCTGGACGTCCGGGTAATTCTCATCGGACCGTCGGACGTCTTTGATCTGCTGTTGCAGTATGACGATCAGTTTGAAAAAACCTTCAAGGTACGGGCCGATTTCGACTACGAGGTCAACCGGGAGGATGAACAGATCGGGCAGTACGTGCAGTTTATTTCACGGGTATGCCGGGAGGAGAACCTGACACATTTTGCACCCGACGGGGTGGCGGCCATGCTGGAGATCAGCCAGCGGGCGGTAAGTGACCAGAAGAAACTTTCCCTGCGGTTCGGGAAACTGGTGGAGATCATCACCGAGGCCAGTTACTGGGCCGGGAAAAACGGCAACACGTTTGTCCGGCGCGGGGACGTGCAGCGTGCGTACGAGGAGCGGCGCTACCGGAGTAGTCTCATCGAAGAAAAATTGCAGGAGCACGTGCTCCGGGATATCCAGATGATCGATACCGCCGGCACCCGGCTGGGGCAGGTCAATGCGCTGGCGGTCTTCCCCAGGGGAGAATATATGTTCGGACGGCCTTCCCGCATCACGGCGGAGATCTTCATGGGGAAAGAGGGCGTGGTGAATATCGACCGGAACGCCAAAATGAGCGGGAAAATCCACAACAAGGGCGTGGAGATCCTCTCCGGCTGGCTGGGAGCCCAGTTCGCCCGGGATTTTCCGCTGAGCGTGAATATCAGCCTCACCTTCGAACAGTCCTACGGCGAGGTGGACGGGGACAGCGCCTCTTCCACGGAAGCGTACGCTATTTTGAGCGCCCTGTCCGGTCTGCCGCTCCGGCAGGATCTGGCGATCACCGGATCCATGAACCAGAAAGGGGAAGTCCAGGCCATCGGCGGGGTCAACCAGAAAATCGAGGGCTTCTTCGAAATCTGCCGGAAGCGGGGCCTCACCGGTGAGCAAGGGGTGCTGATCCCCCGGGCGAATGTGACACATTTGATGCTGAAGCCGGACATCATCGAAGCGGTGGAGCAGGGGCAATTTCATTTGTATCCGGTGAAGCACATCGCAGAAGGGATCGAACTGCTGACCGGCACGGCGGCCGGGGAGCGGGACGAATCCGGAGCCTATCCGGCGGATTCCGTCTTTGGCAAAGCCCGGGCCCGGCTGGAAGAGTACGTGAAAAAATCCTTCGCCCTGCGCAACAAATACAAATCCGACGGCCAGGCGGAGGAGTAGAACGCCGGCTACGTTCGTGCCATCACCAGCGCTGTTTCCGGTGCTCCGCAGGTTGCAGGCTGATCTTTGTGAGGGAGGCGTACCGGGCGCACGATCCGTTGCCGGTGCGGGGTTCCGGGACACGCGGATTCGCCGGGAGGAGCGCCTCCCGTGCCGGAGCGATAGCTTTATAATTATTTCCTGAATCTGTATTTTAGAATTGATGCGGACAAAAGATACTGAAGGGGAGTTGATAAGTACGAAAAGCGGCGATCACGTTCGAGCAGCAATCAAATACAGTCACTCAGTTTTAAGCCTGTGTATCATGGAAAGCCTGACGAAATTATGCGGCGACCAACGGGGCCCCTGAGAAAACAGAAGAAAGAACCGCCGGCAACCATCCGATAAGGTAAGGGCCGGGATGAGGTGTTTCGGACCTCACCCTCTCTCGGCGCAACCGGAACGGCTTTCGCCACTCCGGATGCGCCCGGTACCACAGGAGGGAGAAGTAATCTGACCCCGATTGGTCAGGAGTCCTTTGCCCCTCCCGGATGGGCAGCGGATAACATTCACCTCGGTCATCAGGTCCGGGCCGGTCCCCGGAACCACCATGGGAACTTTTTCAGATGACCGGGAGGTTTAATTGGGACAAGCGTACATAAATAACGATGACACAAACACCAGTAGATATAGAGTTAAACGGGAAACGCCTGGTTATCTGTTCCAACCGGGAACCGTTCGATGTGACCCCGACGGAGGAGGGATTTGAGTACCAGGCGACCTTAGGCGGCTTGGTTTCCGCCTTGATACCCATCATGCGTTCGACCGGTGGATTATGGGTGTCCTGGTCAGGCACGGAAGACTGGGAAGCCGCTCAAATACCCGATAAACAGCGGGTGCCCGGCGAGGAACCCACCTTTTTGCAGCGGCGGATTTTTCTCACCAAAGAGCTGGTAAATAAATACTATTACGGTTTTGCCAACCAGGCCCTGTGGCCCCTGTGCCATTATTTTTTGGAACGATCGAACTTCCAGCAGGATCAGTGGGAAGCGTATAAAACCGTCAACCGCATGTTCGCCAACGCGCTGCTGGAGGAGATTGATCCGGCCAACGACCTGCTCTGGCTGCAGGATTATCATCTGGCCCTGGCCGGCGGCATGATTAAGCATACCCGCCCCGATATCAAGTCGGGCATTTTCTGGCATATCCCCTTTCCCCATGCTGATTTCTTCAAGTTCATTCCCTGGAGGGTTGAAATTCTGGAAGGCATGCTGGGAAACGACGTCCTGGGGTTTCATTTGCCCCAGTACTGCCGGAATTTCGGGCGGGCCGTGGAAATGATTCTGGGATACGAATGGAATCCGGACCGGTTCGAGATCTATCTGGAGGACCGGACGGTCAAGCTACTTCCCCGGGGGATCGGGGTGAATTTCGACTATTTCAATTCCGTCGGCGGCCGGCAGACGACGCGGGAACACGCCGAGGAGATCAAGGCCGATTTGAACGCCCGGTACCTGATACTGGGCGTCGATCGCCTCGATTACACCAAGGGGATCAAGGAGCGCCTGCTGACCCTGGAGCAATTCTTCCGGGACTACCCCGAGTACCTGGAACAGGTCTCGTTCCTTCAGATAGCCGTCCCCAGCCGAACCCACGTGCCGGAATACCAGGAACTGAAGGAGGAGATCGACTATCACGTGGGACGGATCAACGGTGAGTTCTCCAGAGAAGGGTGGATCCCCATTCATTATTATTATCATGGGTTACCGCAGGATCAGCTGGTGGCCTATTACCGGGCGGCGGATATCGCCCTGATCACGCCGATCCAGGATGGCATGAACTTAGTCGCCAAAGAATTTGCCGCCTCCCGGCCGGACGAGCAGGGTGCCCTGATTCTGGGGGAACACGCCGGAGCGGCTTTGGAATTTCCGGACATCGTGTCGGTCAACCCGTTCGACCTGGAAAGCAGCGCCCGGGCCATTAAATCCGCGCTGGAAATGTCCCGTGAGCGCAAGCGGCGAACCATGAAGGCGATGCGCCAACAGGTGCGCCAGAAGGATCTCCGCTGGTGGATCGATGAGAACCTGGCCATCCTGCGGGAGATCGAAGAGCAATAGCGGCCGGGCGCCGGGCGGACTCCGGGGCGGGGACGTTTCTCACCGAGTGCATTGGGATTCCTTATTCAGGTAAGGATATCCCTTACCGCGAATAATAAATTTCTTTACAAGGTGGAAATTTTGTCGTATCTTTTTATCACGTTGAATGCTGATACTTCCCCGCAGATCATGGCAGAAACAGGCGTCTGAATTCACACCAAGTACTTTTATCAGATGTACGCAACAACATTTTTGACATAATCTGGCAGTTGCAACCAAAATCTCTTTGTGAGCGGATCCCGGGACATTGTCTGACCCGGGTTGACCTGCAATGGAATTGAAAGGATACCCCTCATGTCACAGTTGCCGTTACTGGCGATCCTCCAGGATGCCGCCCTCGAACACCGCATTACCACCATGCTGTCCGGAGAGCGGGTTTCCTTATACATGGTAGAGTCTTTGGAGCGCGGGATCCGGTTATTGGAGCAGAACTCCATTCGTCTGGTCCTTCTGGAAGCGAGTCAGCATGTGCAATTCACTCTGGATACCTTAGAATATTTCCGGCAGCGCTTCCCCGCGGTCCGGGTTATCCTGATCACCCGGAAGGCGGTTCCCCGGAATATCCTGCGGCCGCTGAAAAAAGAAGCGGCGTATGTTCTCACCGGAGAATTCTCAACGGAGGATTTACGATCGGCCTTGCAGCAGGATACGGTATCCGGGCATCCCGGTGCGTCCGATCAGTCCGGACCGGGTGGGCGGGAATTCCGGCCCGGGAACATGGTCGGTGACTCGCCCGGGATGCGGAAGGTCTACCGTATGATCGCCAAGGCGGCTTCGGTCCGGGAAAAGGTAATGCTTACCGGCGAAAGCGGGACGGGGAAAGAATTGGTTGCCCGGGCGGTCCACGAACGGTCCGGCGTTGCCGCCGGACCGTTCATCCCGGTCAATTGCGGCGCCATCCCGGTTGCGCTCCTGGAATCCGAGCTGTTCGGCTACACCAAGGGAGCGTTCACCGGGGCCCGCGAGGACCAGGAGGGGTTTTTCCAGGCCGCCTCCGGCGGGACGATCTTTTTAGATGAGATCAGCGCCACCAGTCCGGCGATGCAGGCCAAATTTCTCCGGGTGCTGGAGGGGAACGAACTCTGGCGGGTTGGGGCCCGGTCCCCGGAGGTGCTGAATGTCCGAATTATCGCGGCGACCAATAAAGATCTGCCGCGTCTCGTGGAAGAAGGCCGGTTTCGCCGAGACCTGTTTTACCGGCTGCATATTCTCGGCATCCATCTGCCGCCGCTCCGGGAGCGAACGGACGATATTCCGCTGCTGGTGAACTACTTTGCCGGAGAATGTGCCAGGGAACAGGGGCGGTCCGCCCCGATCTTTGCTCCCGAGGTGCTGGAAACCTTCGAACGCGCTCCCTGGCCCGGGAACGTCCGGGAATTGAAAAACACCGTCAAGCGATTGATCACCCTGGCCGAAAACGGAGTGATTACGGCTGACGACTTGCCCGAACTTTCACAACGCCCGACGTTGAAACCCCAGATGGATCGGCGCACCCTGGACGAAGTCCAGCGAGAACACATTCTGAAGATATTGGAACAGACCGACGGGAATAAGTCGCACGCCGCCCGGATTCTGGGTATCACACCCAAAACCCTGCGGTCCAAGATTAATTCCGGAACGGTGAACCGATAATATGCGCCTGTGGGCGCTCAGTGGCTCGGCCTTGAGTGCGCTGAACAAATCCCGGCGTAACAGAAGCGGGTGCCCCTTCGGATGATCCGTACCACCTGTAGACCAACTTTCCCCTACATTTCCTCTGAAGGTTGATCAGTAATTACCTTACGGAAGACGGTTTCCGCACTGAAGAAATCTTCCTGATTGGCGATGATAACTACAGAGCGGGCATGCCGTCTTGTGGCGTCCCGGGAAAACCACTCAACAGGGGAGAATTCCGGTATTTCCGCTTGAAGATGTGTGGCAGGAATATTACAATACCTTCATTAGATCTACGAATCTGTTGTGGCGCTAATGTCGGGGATAGAAAAACCGGAAACGAAAGTTGAGGTTTGCAGCGATTTAAAACATACGATGGTCAGATAGTCTGCCATATGTGACCACGATCACGGTGTAAATTCGGAATTTTCCCTATGAAAAAGCTGTTGTTGAACTAGTACGGCGGAAGAACTATGCAAGTGAAAATACTTTTGGCAGACGATCACCAAATGATCCGGGAAGGATTCCGGAATCTCCTGGATAATGAAACGGATATGGAAGTGACTGCCGAGGCATCGACCGGCCGGGAGGTGCTGGAACTGGTAGAGAAGACTGATGTGGATGTGGTGCTCATGGATATTATGATGCCGGAGCTAAACGGTATTGACACCACCCGCCGCATTCAGGAGATCAGCCCCGATATCAAAGTCATCGGCCTTTCCATCTATTCGGACTACAATTATATCCGACAGATGTTTAAAGTGGGGGCGTCGGGCTACATCCTGAAAAATGCATCGTTTCAGGAACTGGTGGAAGCGATCCGGACGGTGATGAAGAATCAGATCTATCTCAGCCATCAGCTGGCGGCCAATTTCTTTGGTGAATATGCCGGGAAAAGCACGAACGACTCTCCCTCGGCTTATGAATTACTCACCAACCGGGAGCGGGAGGTGTTGCAGATGCTGGCAGAGGGAAAATCCACCAAGCAGATCGCCGGCATTCTGGACATCGGGGTAAAAACGGTGGAAACCCATCGTTGGCGCATGATGAAGAAGCTGGAAATGGATAATGTGGCCGATCTCACCAAGTATGCCATCCGCCAGGGATTGATTAAACTCTAATCTGCCATCCCAATCCGGGTGACCCCGTACCCCGCCGGATGGTGTCCGGATCGGACGTCCGTCTCTCCCTCACAATGTCCCCCTCAATCTGTTCACGTTTCTCCACACACCAGGGATCTTTTTCAGGACGACCTGTACCCATGCGGGATCACATGGCATCCGGCACTCGTATCCCCCGGGGCTGCCCGTGTTGATCTTCTGTCGTATTCTCCCGGTCCGGGACCAAGGTTCCGTGAGAAGGATCGCGTAAAAAAGGACCACCGGTTCAAAATTACTCCCTGACTAACCCGATGTCCTCACAAAACCCCTCCCTTTGAAGAATTGGTTAAGTGAATGAAGAACACGCATTAACCGTTTCTTTTCGTCAGATCTATCTTTTTGTTTTCTCGTTGGTACGGTGGTTGCATTGGAAGCACCGAGCCCTTTTCCCGGTTGTTACCAGACGTTCCTCTCCGGTGCGATGGAGCCACAGCCGCACGGATTCGGCGTGCCGTTCGTACCGCCGGTGTCGGATAGACACCGAACAGAACCAGCCATCCCGGAAAGGGGGTGCTTAGAATGCACATTCGATCACCGAGACACAAACAAACCTACGAAAGGACGGGGTAGGACCTATGACGGCAGGGGCATGGAATAAGGGCAGTCATGTCTTGCAATGTTACCTGAAGGAGATCATGGACGAAGAGTTATTGACGCCGGAGGAAGAAATCGAAGTAACCCGGCGTATCAGAGAAGGCGACCGGGCCGCCATGCAGCAATTATTGAAGTGTAATCTGCGGTTCGTGGTGAGTGTCGCCAAACAGTATCAGAACAAAGGGATGGCGCTGGAAGATCTGATTGCCGAGGGCAACCTGGGTCTGATTAAAGCGGCCGTTCGCTTTGATGAAAGCCGGGGATTCAAGTTTATTTCCTACGCGGTGTGGTGGATCAGGCAAGCCATCATGGAGGCGCTGTCTCAGAAGTCACGGGTGATTCGGTTGCCCATGAACCGGGTAGATGCCATTATCAAGATACGGCGTGCCAGCCACCAACTCTGGGAAGAGTATCACCGGAAACCGACAGTCCGGGAGGTGGCGGACGCCGTGGGGATGTCTCCGGACACCGTACTGGAAGTCCGGCAATCGGCAGAATGGGAAATATCCTTGGAGGAAACGCGCACCGAGGAAGGGGAGGCGACTTTGCGCCGGATCCTGGAGGGGACCCGTGAAGGAAATGAGGCGCGGTTAATGTACGAAAAATCGTTACAGGCCGACCTTCGGGAAGCGCTGGGGACGCTGACCGAGCGGGAAGCAGGTATTCTCCGGCTCTATTATGGGCTGGGGGCCGACTATCCCAAGACCCTGGGAGCCATCGGGGAGCAATACGGCCTCACCCGGGAACGGGTGCGTCAGATTAAAGCAATGGCACTGAAAAAATTACGCCGGCCCAGTATTGCCCGCCAGCTGCAAAAATATCTCGGGGAATCCCGTGACTAGGCTAAGGCACCCCGGGAAGCCGGCACCCGTTGCATGGGATGGCCGTCCGGGCGAGTGCTTCGCCCGGACTGCCCGGGCGCTTCCGGACAAGTGCGGACGGCCGTGTCCCCGGCCGAATCAGCGTTCGATCTCGATCTGATCCCCGGTTACCCGGACATTATAGCTCGGAACGTTCATTGCCGCCGGCGGTCCGGTTGCTTCGCCGGTAGTGATCCGGAAATGGGCGCCGTGCCAGGGACATTCGATTTCTCCGTCCTTGATTTCACCTTCACACAAGGGACCGCCTTGATGAGTACAGGTGTTCCCGAGGGCATAGTATTCATCGCCCACCTGGAACAAGGCGATGTCCTCGTCTGCTACCGTCACGCAGGCGGGGCTCTCCGGTGTAACGTCGTCGACGTGTGCGGCTTCTACAAACTTACTCATGTCTTCTCCTTCTCCCTGGGTTCGTCATTATCGGTTTACCGGTTCTCTGATCGAAAAATCTTTCATTATTAAGGAACCCAGCCGGCGAATGAATTTCAAGGCCGAATCCCCAACAACACTCGTTCGGGTGCCCTGATCATCGTCGGAGCCCGGTCACTTGAAAGTCCTATCTTGTTGTCACCGTTTAAGTTGTCCTGCGTAATCCTTAGTTTAAAACAACGGAAAATTAATGGAAAGCGGTTTGCCGGTTACAGAAGCGAAAGGTAATCACGGCAACAGGATAATGGTTCATGAAAATTCAATCTTATGTTAATTAAATTTGCGGGATCCTCATGGCGTTAGTACACGAACTGGCAGCATTTGTGAAGCAGGCGTCTTACCAACAGCTCTCCTCCCAGGCGATACAGCAGCTGAAAATCCGCATTTTGGATTCTCTGGGCACGGCCATCGGGGCCGTGGAAGGGGAACCGGTCCGGTTGATCCGGGACCACATCGAAGAGTTCACCCACACCGGCACCAACACCCTGATTGGCGGAGGAACCACGTCCCCGGACCTGGCCGCCCTGTATAATAGTGCGCTGGTGCGGTATCTGGATTTCAACGACAGTTACCTGGCGCCGGGGGAGACCTGCCATCCCAGCGATAACCTCGGCGCCATGCTGGCCGCCGGTGAATACCACGCCATCGACGGGAAGAGTCTATTGACCGCCCTGGCGGTCGCTTACCAGGTGCAGTGCCGGTTAAGTGACGAGGCACCGGTGCGGGCCAAGGGATTCGACCATACCACCCAGGGCGCCTACGCCGTAGCCGCCGGATCCGCGAAAGCGCTGGACTTGTCCCCCGAAAAGATTGCGAATGCCATTGCGATCAGTGCGACCCCACTGAACGCACTCCGGGTCACCAGAACCGGCGCTCTGTCGCACTGGAAGGGCCTGGCTTATCCGTACACCGCGTTCGGAGCAACCGTGTCTACGTTCCTGGCCAAGCGGGGCATCACCGGGCCGCCGGAAGTCTTCGAGGGCAATAAAGGGTTCCAGGAGTCCATTGCCGGGACATTCGCCATCGACTGGGCGCGGGAAGACCTGGAACGGGTCACCCGGACCATCATCAAGCAATTCAACGCGGAAATACATTCACAGGCCACGCTGGAAGGGACGCTGGAACTGCAGAAAGAGCATCGCATCCGGCCGGAGCAGATCGACCGGATCACCATCGACACCTTCGACGTAGCCTACAATATTATCGGAGGCGGGGAAGAAGGGGATAAAACGGTGGTGCACACCAAGGAGGAAGCGGATCACAGCCTGAATTACCTCACCGCGGTGGCGTTACTGGACGGGCAGGTGCTCCCGGCACAATACCGGCAGGACCGGATCGGCCGGGACGATGTCCAATCCCTGCTGAAAAAGATTCATATTCAGCCGGACGAAGCATTCAGCCGGCGGTTTCCGGAGGCCATGCCCTGCCGGATCACCGTGCGAATGCAGAACGGAGACGAGTATTCCGTTGAGAAAAATGATTACGAGGGATTTCATACCCGGCCCATGAGCTGGGAGACGGTGAGCGGTAAATTCGAAGCGCTGGCCGCACCGTACACCACCCCGGCGCTCCGGCAACACATTATGGAAACGGTGGACGATCTGGAACATCATGCCGTGAAGGATCTGATGGAATTATTATCACAGGTTCGATTATCACAATGACAAAGCACATCATATGAGCAAAAGGAGCTGACTCATGGCTAAGCAACATCCGTTCGATTTTTTAAAGAAAAATATACGGGAAGGTAAACCCCGCAAGCAGGGGATCACCGAAATCCGTGGTCCGTATTATGCCGTGATGGGCAAGCGGTACCTCCAGGATATTCTGGAGACCATGGGCGAGTATGTCGATTCGTTAAAGTTCTCAGGCGGGTCCTTTTCCCTGATGCCCCCGGAACACGTGAAAGAGCTGATTGACCTGGCGCACGAGCACGATGCGCTGGTTTCCACCGGGGGGTTCATGGAATATGTATTAACCCAGGGGAACGAGGCGGTGCACAAATATATTCAGACCTGCAAGGATTACGGATTCGATATTATCGAGCTCTCCGCCGGGTTTATTACCATCCCCACGGACGACTGGCTGCGGCTCATCGACGCCGTCCAGTCCGCAGGGCTCAAGGCTAAACCGGAAATCGGCATCCAGTTCGGTGCGGGGGGCGACACCCCGGCCGGCGCCCTGGAATCGGAAGGCACCATGGATCCGGAGTGGGCGGTAAAACAAGCCGCCAAGTTCATCAATGCCGGCGCCTACATGATTATGATCGAATCGGAAGGCATCACCGAAAACGTGACCTCCTGGCGGACCGATGTGCCCGCCCGGTTTATCAATGAACTGGGGTTGGAGAAATTGATGTTCGAAGCGGCGGATCCTCCGGTATTCGCCTGGTACATCAAAAATTACGGACCCGAGGTGAATCTGTTCGTGGACCACAGCCAGATCGTCCAGCTGGAATGCCTGCGGTCCGGGATCTGGGGCACCAAGAGCCTGTGGGGCCGGGTGCAGTCATTTAAAGAATAATCAGTACGGGAGCTATCTCCCGGAAGTTGTTCAACATGCGAGGCGAGTTCGTAACAGGTTCATCAGAAAACGAGGAGGTTTGGATGCTGGTTGAACTCTCCATCACCCCGTTAACGGGGAATTCTCACATCAGTGACGAAATCGCGGGAATCCTGGATATCATAGACGAGGCGGACGTGCCGTATCAGCTGACCCCCGCCGGGACCTGTCTGGAAGATGAGTGGGACGAGGTGATGCCCGTCATTCGGCAATGCCATGAACAGGCCCGGGAATACGCGCCCCACGTGATTACCGCTCTCAAAATAGAAGATGAGGATGGGGCGGCAAATCAGCTGGAAGAGAACATCAGTTCCGTTGAGGAAAAGCTGGCGTAGAGACCTCGTTTCGGAGAGTCACTGATGGCCACGATGCCGGCGCACTTCCCGACCAGTCTCTTCGAGAGCAGGAGAGGGCCGGTGTAAAGGAGCCGGATCGGTGGTTTCTTGTGCACCGAAAACAGCGAGTATTTGTGAATGCGATGGTAAACAAGGGAGATCCGTCATGAAAGCGATAAAAAACATAAACTTCGGCAGCGTGGTGGTGGCGGGAATCGTCGCCGGCTACCTGATGTATTTTACCGATAAGATGTTTGCGGGAATGTTCGGCCTGTTCGGTATGTTTCCGGGCACCGATAACGCCTGGTGGATGTTGACCCATCATGTGGAGTCCATCATCTTCGCCCTGCCGTTCGCCTGGACGGCCATCTACCAGAAATTGCCCGGGGCCCGCTGGGTCAAGGGAGTGGTGTATGGTTTCCTGTGGTGGTTGTTCCCGTTCTTCATCCTGAGCCTGATTGCCGGCGCGCTGGGAGCCCAGCCCTTCCGGATGTACGTGCCCAAGTCGGCAGCGATCTTTTTCACCGGGTTGATTCTGCACCTGGTCTGGGGCTTCTTCCTGGGCGTCGTGTATAACCCGCAGGAGGCAGGAAAGTAACCGGGGAACATCCGGATTCCACTTTCGGATGCCGGGAATTCCTAACCACATTGGCACGGAGTTGAACCGGTGGTTTGAGATGGAGGTAACATCGGGCGGGTCCGGTGAAATATCGACCTGCCTGAGAGTTCCCGCACTGTCTTCTTCCCCAGGGATGGATTCCGCCCGGGGCGCTCGCGACAGCATCCCACAAACTATCTCTGTTGGTATTGCCGCACGAAACGGGTGTCCAGCAGATGCTTGAGCCACTGGCTGAGCCGCCCGTACCAGTGGAATTGTCCCCGGACGGCGAGAGATTTTCCTCGCCCCAGATTCAGAATACGGAGCGAGTGTGATTGGGGCCGAAACTTTCGGAGCGGGGTACCATCGATCGTGGCCAGCAAATTGTGTAACAGTACGGGAGCCTCCCGAAGACTGAAGACCCCTAGTTTCGGCAACTGAGAATCCGCGAGTGCGATGCAATCCCCGGCGCCGAACACACGGGAATCCGCCGGAGAATGGAGTGCATTGGTCACTGTCAGCCCATCCGTGTCCCGGAACGGCAGCCCGAGTGAACGCATCACCTCCGGCGCCCGGAGCCCGGTTGCGGCCACGGCAATCTGATAGCTGAATTCCCGTCCTGTACTGTCCACGGCAACGCCGTTTTCCAATCGTTCGATGTGGCAGTCCGTTGTGATCCGGATATCTCTGGCTGAGAGCACCTGCTTCAATCGCCGGGAGGCGCCGGCGGGAGCTTCCGGCAACAGTACGGAACCGCCGGTACAGATCCGGACCCGGGCCGGCGCCTGATACCGGCGGGCCAGGGCGTCGATATTGGCGGCGATCTCACTGCCGGTGGCACCGCCACCGATAATCAGGATGTGGTGAGGCGCCTTGTGGTGTGGCTGCCGGAACCGGTCCTCCAGATGCCGGCGCAGCCGCCAGAGATTGGCGATGGGCTTCACCGGCCACAGGTTGGGCGTTGAGCCGCTAAATCCCGAAAGGTCCACCTGGCTGCCGATATTAAACGAGAGTAATTCATAGGGTACCGTGCGTCCGGAAGCCAGGGAAATGGTCCGTTGTGAGGTATCCACGGAGGCCACCCGGTCATCGATGAACCGCCCTCCGGTGTTCTCTATCAGGGGCCGGGGGTCCACCGTATCCTGGGATTGGGTGTACCGTCCGCCCAGGAGACCGGTGGCCATCCCGGAATACCAGAACGCACCGGGATTGATGAGTACGGGGGCATAGCCTCTACGGACAAACTCAGTGG
>Ga0209918_1000642_pt1 | contig 22147 bp, 15 predicted proteins | sample SalPonD_shore_MG_FD_185712 | JGI IMG/M metagenome (GOLD analysis project Ga0209918, IMG submission 185712) | Salt pond soil microbial communities from South San Francisco under conditions of wetland restoration - Salt Pond MetaG... | ecosystem: Environmental > Aquatic > Marine > Intertidal zone...
TTGGGCAAAACAATCCGGCGTGAAACTGCATTTTATCCAGCCCGGAAAGCCAACCCAGAACGCCTTCGTCGAGAGCTTCAACGGCAAGTTCCGTGACTACTGCCTAAACCTACACTGGTTCGCCAGTCTGCCCGATGCACGGGCCACCATCGAACTCTGGCGAGAGCATTACAATCATGTCCGGCCGCACCGTTCACTGGGCAAAAAGCCGCCGGCAGTGTTCGCCAAAGAGGTGGCCTGATACGATCGATTTCCCACATTCAGAGTGGCTCGGGTTCAGCGGTACGGTCAATATTGGGTCTTGCGCTTGTTTATTATGGAAAAAAATTGAATGGAAGCACAAGCTGAACAGTGATCGTATTCACCTGACAGCTGGCTACGGCAAGGCGCTCGGCCGCTTGCGATCCGGCGGCCCGCTACCGCAGAATTACCTCATGTCCCCCGACGACTCCTACCTTCAGATTTCCGCCCGCGTCTCGATCCCGCTTTCGGAGGTCGAGCTGACGGCCATTCGTGCCCAGGGCGCGGGCGGTCAGAACGTGAACAAGGTGTCCAGCGCGGTCCACCTGCGCTTCGACATCGAGGGCTCGTCGCTGCCGGATTTCTACAAGGAGCGCCTGCTGAAGCGTCGGGACCAGCGAATCACGAAGGAGGGCGTGGTCGTCATCAAGGCGCAGCGCTATCGCACCCAGGAGAAGAATCGGGAGGAGGCGCTGGAGCGGCTGCGCGAGCTGGTCAAGAGTGTCGGCGTGACGCCGAAGACGCGAAAACCGACGAAACCTTCGAAGGCGGCGAAGCAGAAGCGCCTGGACCAGAAGGCGCGGCGGGGGAAGATCAAGTCGCTGCGGCGGAAGGTGGAGGATTGAGTTGAACGCTTCGTCTGGTAAATGATTAAGTAGAAGCCTGTTTTGATCCCCTCATCCTGTCCTTCCACCCCTCAAGGGGGTACCGAGGCCCCGGAGGGGGGTGCCGAGATACTTAAAGGGGAACGGTATGCAAAAGCCCGTTTTCTGATCCCCTCATCCTATCCTTCGAGCCCGCAAGGGGTTACCGAGGTCTCCGAGGGACAGGGGCTGAGGAATTGGAACGAAGGGCCCCTTCCCCCTCAGGGGGAAGGATGGGATGAGGGGAAATACGAGCAAGTTGTTTGATCTCCCCTCACCCCAACCCCTCTCCCTGAGGGAGAGGGGCTCAAGACGGAGGGCTAAGTGCGATTAGCGGCGGGTGCCGCAGACCGGGCACTCGGGGTCTTTTTTTAGCTTGAGCGTCCGCCATTCCATGGCCAGGGCGTCGAACAGCAGCAGGCGTCCGTCGAGCGGTTCGCCGATATCCAGCAATACCTTGATTGCCTCGACGGCCTGCAGGCTGCCGATGACGCCGACCACGGGCGCGAGGATGCCGTTTTCGCTGCAGGTCTCCTCGATGCCGCCTTCGTCTCGGTACAGGCAGCGGTAGCAGGGCCCACCGCGGTCGGGGCGGAAGACCGATATCTGTCCTTCCATGCGAATGGCGGCGCCGGAGACCAGCGGTTTGCGGGCGGCGACGCAGGCGTCGTTCAAGGCAAAGCGCGTGGCAAAGTTGTCGCTGGCGTCGATGACCACGTCGGCGTCGGCGACCTGTGCGGCGAGGGCGTCGCCCTCGAGGCGGGCGGCGACGGTGTTGACCTTCACGTCGGGGTTGAGTGAGGCGAGGGTATCGCGGGCCGATTCGACCTTGGGCCGGCCGAGATCGGCGCTGCGGTGCACGACCTGGCGCTGGAGGTTGGACAGCTCGACCGCGTCATAGTCGACCAGGGTGAGGTGACCGACGCCGGCGGCGGCGAGATACATGACCACGGGCGAGCCGAGGCCGCCCACACCGAGGACCAGGGCACGCGAGGTGAGCAGGCGCTCCTGCCCCTCGGCATCGACCTGCGGCAGCATGATCTGGCGGCTGTAGCGCAGCAGGCGCTCGTCATCGAGCACGGCGTCGGGTTCGAGGGGAACGGAGGTTCTGGCTGTGGGCTGGTCGGGCATGGTATGGCCGGCTGGCATCGCGTGACTATTCGACAATTATACGCCATGACACGGCCGGGGGCCGGCGCGCGGGAGACGCGTTGGACGAATGCGCCGCCGGTTCAGGCGCGGGGCGGGATCAGAGGTAGTTGCGCCAGTGGTCCGGGCGCTGGTCGCGGCAGCCGTGCTGCAGGCGCTGGTAGCGGCTGACGAACACGCCGTCGGTGCAGTTGGTCTTGCCCTTCGGGCAGCCCAGGTTCGCACGCGCCGTCTCTTCCGTGTAATGGATGAGTGCGCGTTTGAGCTTGGTCATGAGGCTGTTGTCGAGATGGAAGCCGACCTCGGCGAGCCCGGATTCGATTTCCTGGTAGGTGATGACCGTCAGGTCGTAGCTCAGGTGCAGGCGGTGCGGTTCGATGGGGCGCGGATCGCGGATGCCCTCCATGTCGGTCAGCAACAGCGCCGCCGAGCCGGCCTGGTTGGGGTCCGGGTGGAGGGTACAGAACAGGATTTCGCGTTGTTTGATCACGGCACACACACACCGCTCGCCGGGGTTTCTTTAACATCCTAGCGCGGTGGCCGGTTTAATCAAGAATTAATCAAGGCAATTTGTGGGGATAAGCGCTTGCTCACGTGTCGCTGGGCGCGCCACCGGGCCGCCGGCCGAGGCTGACGCGAGGCTGTCCGGCCGGATCGCGCAGGCAGGCGATGTCCAGGAATCCCTTTTCGTCCAGGAGCTTGGCGACGGCCGCTGCCTGATCGTAGCCGTGCTCGACCAGCAGCCAGCCGCCGGGGCGCAGGCAGTGCGTCGTTTCGGCCACGATACGACGAATAGCATCCAGGCCGTCCGGCCCGGCGGCCAGCGCCCCCACCGGCTCGAAGCGCACGTCGCCGAGGGCGAGGTGCGGGTCGGCCTGCGCAACATACGGCGGATTGGCCGCGATGAGGTCGAAGGCCTCTTTGCGAAACGGCGCCAGCCAGTCGGCGCACACGAAGCTGACCTGGCCCGGCACGTGGCGTTCGGCATTGGATTGGGCGACCGCCAGGGCCGCGGCCGAGCGGTCGGTGGCAATCAGCGCGCAGGCCGGGCGCTCGGCGGCCACGGCGATGGCAATCGCCCCCGAGCCCGTACCGAGGTCCGCCACCCGCCACGATGCTTCAACGGGAATCCGCTCCAGCGCCGCCTCGACCAACAGCTCGGTCTCCGGGCGCGGGATCAGCGTGGCCGGTGTGACCGCGAGCGCGCGCGACCAGAACTCGCGCGCGCCCACCAGATAGGCCACCGGCTCACCTGCGGCGCGGCGCGCGACCAGGGCGTCGAACGCCGCTGCGCGCTCTACATCGAGCTCGCGCTCCGGCCATGCATACAGATAAGTCCGCGGCCGGCCCAGGACATGGGCGAGCAGCAGCTCGGCATCCAGCCGCGCCGTCTCGTGCGCCGCCAGCCGGGCAGCGGCCTCGCGCAAAGCTTGATCGATCGTCGTCACGGTGGCGTCAGATACGTGCGTTGTTAACACAGAGGACACAGAGGCGCCGAGACAAGACAGAGAAAAATTGTTGATTGCTTGGGGAGTGCATTGAGCTTATTAGAGTCCATCTCGTTACCGAAAGCCATTTCGCGCCGTGGTCTTGGGACGTCGATAAAACATGCCTCAACAACAAGACGCTTTGCTCGCTCCGATCTCTGTGTCTCCGTGTCCTCTGTGGTTGTTCAGTCGGTCGGGAACCGTACTTGAGCGCTGGAAACGCGGGTTTCAACACCGAGGATACAGAGGCGCCGAGACAAGACAGAGAAAGATAGTTGATTGCTTGGGGAGTGCATTGAGCTTATTTAGAGTCCATCTCGTTACCGAAAGCCATTTCGCGCCGTGGTCTTGGGGCGTCGATATAACATAGCTCAACAACAAGACGCTTTGCTCCCGCCGATCTCTGTGTCTCCGTGTCCTCTGTGGTTATCCGGCTGTCGTGAAACGTGCCCGGGCTTAGCCGCTTATAGCGGCTAACTGATCGGCCTGGTATTCGTTGATCAGCGGCTCGATGACTTCGTCGAGGCCGCCCTGCATGACTTCTTCGAGCTTGTAGAGCGTGAGGTTGATGCGGTGGTCGGTGACGCGCCCCTGCGGGAAGTTGTAGGTGCGGATACGCTCGGAGCGATCGCCGCTGCCGACCAACAGGCGCCGGGTGGCGGCTTCTTCGCTCTGGCGGCGGTCCTCTTCGATGCTGGTAAGCTTGGCGGCGAGCAGCGACATGGCGCGGGCGCGGTTCTTGTGCTGGGAGCGCTCGTCCTGGCATTCGACCACGATGCCGCTGGGGATGTGCGTGATGCGAATGGCAGAGTCGGTCTTGTTGACGTGCTGACCGCCGGCGCCGGAGGCGCGGAAGGTGTCGACCTTGAGGTCGGCGGTGTTGATGTCGACCGCTTCCATCTCGTCGGCCTCGGGCATCACCGCGACGGTGCAGGCCGAGGTGTGGATGCGGCCCTGGGACTCGGTCTCGGGCACGCGCTGGACGCGGTGGGCGCCCGATTCGAACTTCAGGCGCGAGTACACGCCCTCGCCGGCGATACGGGCGATGACCTCCTTGTAGCCGCCGTGCTCGCCGTGGCTTTCGCTGATGATCTCCACGTTCCAGCGGTGGCGCTCGGCGTAGCGCAGGTACATACGCATCAGGTCGCCGGCGAACAGCGCGGCCTCGTCGCCGCCGGTGCCGGCGCGGATCTCGAGAAAGACGTTCTTGGTGTCGTTCGGGTCGCGCGGCAGGAGGTGCTTTTGCAGCGCCAGCTCGAGCTCATCGCGCCGTGCGCTGGCTGACTCGAGCTCGTCCTCGGCCATGGCGCGCAGCTCCGGGTCCTCGTCGCGCAGCATCTCTTGGGCCGAGGCGATGTCATCGAGCGCGGCGCGGTAGTCGCGGTAGCTCTCGATCACCGGGTTGAGCTGGGCATACTCCTGCGACAGGGACCGGAACTGCTTCTGGTCGGCGATCACCGACGGGTCGGCCAGGAGGGCGTTGATCTCCTCCAGGCGCTCGGCGAGGTTTTCCAGCTTGGTTTGGATCGACGGCTTCACGGGGGTTTCAGTGATCGCTGTCGTCCTGAAGGTTTAGCAGCAGGCGGGTGATGCGCAGCAGCTCCTCGTCGCCCTCATAGGCGGCGCGGTGGAGCTGCACGGTCGGGGCGTGAATCAGGCGGTTGGTGAGCAGGCGCCCGAGCTGAGTGAGCACTTCCTGCGGATCGTGGCCGGCGGCGAGCTGGCGCAGGGCGGCGGCGACGGTCTGGTCGCGCACCTCTTCGGCGTGCTCGCGGTAGGAGCGGATGGCGTCCACGGCCTGCAGCGAGTTCAGCCAGCCCATGAAGTGGGAGACCTGGGTGTCGATGATCTCCTCGGCCTGTTGGGCGGCCTCCTGGCGCGAGCGGCGGTTCTCCTCGATGACCTCGTGCAGGTCGTCGACGGTGTAGAGATAGACGTCGTTCAGCCCGCTGACCTCGGGCTCGATGTCGCGCGGCACGGCGATGTCGACCATGAACATCGGCCGGCGCTTGCGCGCCTTCAGGGCGCGCTCCACCGCCCCCTTGCCGAGGATAGGCAGCGGGCTGGCGGTCGAGGAGATGATGATATCGGCCTCGGCCAGGTGGTCGGGCACGTTGCTCAGGCCGATGGCATAGCCGTTGAATTCGTCGGCCAGGGCCTGGGCGCGCTCGATGGTGCGGTTGGCGACGATGAGCTGGCGAATGCCGTTTTCGCGCAGGTGGCGGGCCACCAGCTCGATGGTCTCGCCGGCCCCGATGAGCAGGGCGGTGTGCTCGCCCATATCGGCAAAGATCTGCTTGGCCAGGCTGACCGCCGCGAAGGCCACGGACACGGGGCTGGCGCCGATGGCGGTATCCGTGCGCACCTGCTTGGCGACCGAAAAGGTGTGCTGGAACAGGCGGTTGAGCATGCGCCCGACGGTGCCCGCATCGGTGGCCTGCAGGTAGGCGTCCTTGAGCTGGCCCAGGATCTGGGGTTCGCCGAGGACCAGCGAATCCAGTCCGCTGGCCACGCGCAGGATGTGGCGCACGGCCTGCTGGTCGGGGTGAATGTAGAGGTAGGGCGCGACCTCGTCGGGGTTCAGGTGGTGATAATCACGGAACCAGTCGATGACGGATTGGTCCGACCCTGATTCGAGGCCGAGATAGAGCTCGGTCCGGTTGCAGGTCGAGAGGATGGCCGCCTCCTGCACCGAACCGCGGCTGGCCAGGTCGCGCAGGGCCTCCGACAGTTTTTCCGGGGCGAACGCGACCCGCTCCCGTATATCCACGGGGGCCGTCTTGTGGTTGATGCCAAGGGCCAGCAGCGTCATGCGCTCATGCCTGTTCGTCATAGCGGGGCCGGAAACGGGCGGATGGGCCCGGCGCGCCCCGCCTCGCGGGATTGCGCCGCCGGGCAGCGTCAAACGCAGAATTCTGCGGGATCGTCATGTGAAAAAACAAGTGCAGCCTTAATTATAAAGGTAAAACAGGCCAAATTTCGTTATAGTTGCCCAGATGGCAACGGCTGGCCGTCTGCAGCATACCCAATGTCTGGAAAGAGTCCATGAAGAAAGTCGTTTTCGCCCTTTTCCCTCTGTTGTTCGGCCTGTCCGCCTGTTCCCAGATGCCTTCGCGGTCCCAGGCCCCGGAGCGCGCGCCCCAGGCGGCCCCTGCCTCGCAGCCGCCAAGTGCCCAGGCCAGCGGGGCCGAGGATGCGCTTACGCCCGACGTGCTGTACCGCCTGCTGGTCGCCGAGATCGCCGGCCAGCGCGGGGACCTGAAGGTTTCGGTCGACAATTACGTCGACGCGGCGCGTCTGTCCCGCGACCCGCGCGTGGCCGAGCGGGCCACACGGATCGCGGTCTACGCCCGTGATGACGCCAAGGCCCTGGAGGCCGCCCGCCTCTGGGCCGACCTGGAGCCCGACGACATGGACGCCCAGCAGGTGGTCGCCGCGCTGCTGGTGCGCAACGGCAAGACCGACGAGGCCTTGAGCCACCTCGAGCGGGTCGTCAGCGCCAGCACGGCCAAGGGCTACAAGGGCTATATGCTGGTCACCAGCCTGCTCAGCCGCGAGAAGGACAAGGAAGCGGCGATGAAGGTCATGGGGCGGCTCGTCGAGCGCCACCAGGACAACCCGGACGCGCTCTACGCCTACGGCCATCTCGCCCTGTCGGTCGGCAAGCTGGACATCGCCCGCGGGGCGGTCGACAAGGTGCTCAAGCTGCGCCCGGCATGGACCAAGGCCTATATCCTCAGTGCCACCATCGATGAGCGCCAGGGACATACGAAGAAGGCGTTGGCGCAGCTGCGCGAGGCGGTCAAGCGCTATCCCAAGAACCGCGAACTGCGCCTGTATTACGCCCGCAAGCTGATCGACGCCAAGCAGCTCGGTGCTGCCCGGACCCAGTTCGAGGCGATGCTCAAGCAGTCGCCCAACGACGCCGACGCGCTGTTCGCCATGGGCCTGCTGTCGCTGCAGGACAACCATCTCAAACCGGCGGCAGGCTATTTCCGCCGGCTCATCAAGACCGGCCAGCGCGTCAGCGAGGCCAGCTACTTCATGGGCCAGATCGCGGAAGCCCGCCACCAGCCCAAGACGGCGATCCGCTGGTACAGCGTGGTGCGCGAGGGCCAGTACTACGTCGAGGCGCAGATTCGCATCGCGGTCCTGCTGGCCAAATCGGGCAAGGTCAAGGCCGCCCAGGCCCGGCTGCACGAGATCGAGCCCCAGAGCGCCAACATGAAGCACCGGCTGCTGCTCGCCGAGGGGGAGATCCTGCGCCAGGTCAAGCACTACCGCGAGGCCTTCGAGCTCTATACGCAGGCCCTGAAGGACGATCCGAACGACTCCGACGTGCGCTACGCGCGCGCCCTGACCGCCGAGAAGCTCGACCGCCTCGATGTCCTCGAGTCCGACCTGAAGGACATCATCAAGCGTGAGCCGGACAATGCACAGGCGCTCAACGCGTTGGGCTACACCCTGGCCGACCGGACCAAGCGCTATCACGAGGCGCTGGGTTATATTCAGCGTGCCCTCAAGCTCCAGCCCGGCGATCCGGCCATCCTGGACAGCATGGGCTGGGTGCAGTACCGGCTCGGTCATCTCGACCAGGCCGCCCAGTACCTGCGCCGCGCCTTCTCCAAGATGAAGGACGCCGAGATCGGCGCTCACCTGGGTGAGGTGCTGTGGGTCAGCGGCAAGAAGGCCGAGGCCCGCAAGGTCTGGAACGAGGCCCTGAAATCCTCGCCGGAGCACGAGTCCCTACTCAAGGTGATCCGGCGCTTCACCAAATGACGAGCCGTCCGCAGGCGCGCCCGGGCGCCCGGGTTCGGCTGGCGTGGTTCGCCGTCGCAATCCTCGCCCTGGCCGGCTGCGCCCAACAGCCGCCGCGCCCGGCCGTCTCCGATGCGCACCGTGCCTGGGAGCACCGCCAGCAGCAGCTCAGTCAGCTCGTGCACTGGGATCTGTTCGGTCGCATCGGCGTCAAAAACGGCAACGATGCCTGGCAGGGCTCGTTGAGCTGGCAGCAGGCGCCCAAGGGTTACACCATCGAGGTCGACGGGCCGTTCGGGCAGAGCCAGTTCCAGCTCAACGGCGGGCCCGCCGGCGTGACCCTGCGCACCGCGAACCGCCAGCAGCACTGGGCGAGCGATCCCGAGGAGCTGCTCTACGAGCAGACCGGGCTGCAGATGCCCGTCTCCGGGCTGCGCTATTGGGTCCTGGGGCTGCCGGCCCCGGCGGCCCAGGCCGGTCCGGCCTCCGACCGCCAGCTCGACGCCCAGGGGCGCCTGACCCGGTTCGTTCAGGGGGGCTGGGAGGTGCGAATTCGCAGCTATACCGAGGTCGGCCGCTTCGACCTGCCCGCCAAGGTCTTTATCCGCCGCGACGACCTCGACCTGCGCCTGGTCGTCGACCGCTGGCGCCTGCATACGCCGCAGGGGCTGCAGACCAGCCGCGCCTATTCCTTCGCGCGGCTCGCGGCGGCCGGCGTTCGGGGCCGATGACGGCCTCGGCCGGCTGGCCGGCGCCGGCGAAGCTCAATTTGTTCCTCAACATCATCGGCCGCCGCGCCGACGGCTATCATTTGCTGCAGACGGTCTTTCAGTTTCTGGACCACGGCGACCGGCTGGACTACGAGGTGCGTTCCGACGGGGTGGTTCGCCGCGTGAGTGAGCTGGCGGGCGTGGCCGCCGAGGACGACCTGGTGGTGCGCGCGGCCCGAGCGCTGCAGGCCGAGACCGGCACCCGCTTGGGCGCCGATATCCGGGTCGACAAGCGCCTGCCCCTGGGCGGGGGCCTGGGCGGGGGCAGCTCGGATGCCGCGACGACCCTGGTGGCGCTGAACCGCCTGTGGGGCACGGGGCTGGACGAGGACTCACTGGCCGAGCTCGGGCTCCGCCTCGGCGCCGACGTGCCGGTGTTCGTGCGCGGGCGGGCGGCCTGGGCCGAGGGCGTGGGCGAGCTCCTGGAGGCGATCGCGCTTCCAGAGCCGTGGTACGTGGTCCTGGTGCCGCCCGTAACCGTCTCAACGGCCGAGATTTTCTCGGCGCCGCAATTGATACGCGATGGGCATCCCATTACAATACGCGACTTTCTCCGCGGCCAGGGCGACAATGTCTGTGAGGCCGTCGTCAGGCGCCGGTATCCCCCCGTGGATGCGGCCATGCGCGCGCTCGACGCGGTGTTTAGCGAGGTTCTCGGCGCCGATGCCCCGCACGGAGGCGCCCGACTGACCGGGACCGGCGCCTGTGTATTCGCGGCCTGCGATGAGGAGCGAGATGCCCGCGCGGCGTGGGAGCGCTTGCGTGGGGACTGGGCCGGCTTCGTCGCCCGCGGCCTGAACCGTTCACCGCTGGCGCGGCGGCTGGCAGCAGAGCTCGGGCGAGATTGATATTGGGGCGTCGCCAAGCGGTAAGGCACTGGGTTTTGATCCCAGCATTCCCAGGTTCGACGACGCCGCGCAGCGGCGGCGAACGGGGGAGGCCCGCAGGGCCGACACCGGCCCCGCAGCGCTTTAGCGCAAGGGGCGAGGGCCGCAGGCCCGAGTAATCCTGGCGCCGCCGGGTGAACCGCCGCAGGCGAGACGATGGCGCGCGGCGTGAGTGAACCGACGTGTGAGACAATTGGGGCGTCGCCAAGCGGTAAGGCACTGGGTTTTGATCCCAGCATTCCCAGGTTCGAATCCTGGCGCCCCAACCAAGTGAAAATTTGGTACGCCATGGAGTGCGCCAGGATGAGAACCTGGAAGGTTCGACGACGCCGCGAAGCGGTGGCGAACGGTGGAGGCCCGCAGGGCCGACGCCGGCCCCGCAGGGGCGAGGGCCGCAGGCCCGAGTAATCCTGGCGCCGCCCGATCCGAACGGGCCAAGCGAAAATTCGGTACGGCGTGGACAGCGCCAGGATGAGAACCTGGAAGGCTCGACGACGCCGCGCAGCGGCGGCGAACGGGGGAGGCCCGCAGGGCCGACACCGGCCCCGCAAGGGGTGAGGGCCGAAGGCCCGAGTAATCCTGGCGCGGCCCGGTCTGAACGGGCCAAGCGAGACGAACGCGCGCGGCGAAACGCGATTGGCCGCGCGCGATATGACCGAAGCGCGATTGCGCACGGAGTGAGAATGGGAACCCGCAAGGTTCAACAGGATCACGAGACGCCCCCGGACGGCGGTCCGAGCGAGCAGCCGGACGACGCGGTACGCGTCGGCGAACCCGCCCTGCGCGATGGACTTTCGCCCCGGGTGGTTCTGGCGGCCGAACCCAATGCCGGCGTGCTGGTTCGACCGGCCGACGGACCGCTGCGGCCGGATGCGCCGCACCACCGACCCAGCCATGAGGGGAGCACGATGAACGGCAGCATGGTTGTCTTTTCGGGCAACGCCAATTTGCAGCTGGCCAACGACATCTGCGCCAAGCTCAGCCTGCCCCTCGGCAAGGCGCACGTCGGGCGCTTCAGCGACGGCGAGGTGTTGGTGGAAATCATGGAAAACGTCCGCGGTAAGGACGTTTTCATCGTGCAGCCGACCTGCGCGCCGACCAACGACAATCTGATGGAGTTGTTGGTTATGGTCGATGCCATGCGCCGGGCCTCGGCCAACCGGGTCACCGCAGTGATTCCGTACCTGGGCTACGCGCGCCAGGACCGGCGCCCGCGTTCGGCGCGCGTGCCCATCAGCGCCAAGGTGGTGGCCGATATGATCTGCAACGTCGGCACCGACCGGGTACTGACCGTGGATTTGCACGCCGATCAGATCCAGGGGTTCTTTTCGGTGCCGGTGGACAACGTCTATGCCTCGCCGATCCTGCTCGGCGAGGTCTGGCGCCAGAAGTACCCCGACCTGATGGTCGTCTCGCCGGACGTCGGCGGCGTCGTCCGCGCCCGGGCGCTGGCCAAGCGCCTGGACGATGCGGACCTGGCGATTATCGACAAGCGCCGTCCGCGCGCCAACGAGGCGCAGGTGATGAACATCATCGGCGATGTCGAGGGCCGCAGCTGCGTCATTATCGATGACCTGGTCGACACCGCCGGCACGCTGTGCCAGGCGGCCAACGCGCTCAAGGCGCACGGGGCGGCGCGGGTCGTGGCCTATTGCACGCACGCCGTTCTGTCGGGGGCGGCGATCGACAACATCAACGGCTCGCAGCTCGACGAGCTGGTGGTGACCGACACGATTCCGCTGGGCGCCAAGGCGAAGGCCTGCGAGAAGATTCGCCAGCTCAGCATCGCGAGCATGCTGGGCGAGACCATGCGCCGGGTCAGCAACGAGGAGTCGGTCAGCTCGCTGTTCATGGATTGATGCGCAATGGAATTTCGGGCGTCGGCTCAAAGCCGGCGCCGGTATCGGGCCACCCTTGGTCGCGGGGGTGGCGTTACAGGCCACCCGCGGGGTGGCCGTTTTTGTCAACACAGGAGTATCAACGATGAGCGTTGATTTCGTATTGAATGCAGAAGCCCGATCCGACGAGGGGAAAGGTGCGAGCCGCCGCCTGCGTCGTACCGGCCGCGTCCCGGGTGTCATTTACGGCGCCGGTAAGGACGCCGTTTCCATCAGCCTGAACCACAAGGACCTGCTGAAGAACCTCGAGAGCGAGGCCTTCTACTCGCATATCCTCACCGTCAAGCTCGGCAGCGGCGAGGAGCAGGCCATCCTCAAGGACCTGCAGCGCCATCCCTCCAAACCGTACGTGCTGCACGTGGACCTGCAGCGCGTCAGCGCCAACGAGAAGATCCGCGTGCACGTGCCGCTGCACTTCATGGGCGAGGAAGTCGCACCCGGCGTCAAGCAGGGCGGCGGCGTGGTCTCGCACAGCCTGACTGAGGTCGAAGTCAGCTGTCTGCCCAAGGACCTGCCCGAGTTCATCGAGGTCGATCTCAGCAAACTCGACCTCAATGAGCCGGTGCACTTGTCCGAGCTGAAGCTGCCCGCCGGCGTGGAGATCGTCGAGCTGGCCCACGGCCACGACCTGCCCGTGGTGAGCATCCACGTGCCACGTGCCGCCAAGGAGACCGAAGCCGCGCCCGAGGAAGCGGCCGAAGAACCGGCGGCGGGCGAAGAGGGCGGCGAGTAAACGCCGCCGGTCGCAGGACTGCGGAAGCCGGCGTTGGGGGCGAACATCGAGCTCATCGTCGGCCTGGGCAACCCCGGGCCGAAGTACGAGCGCACGCGCCACAACGCCGGTTTCTGGTTCGTCGACGCCATTGCCGACGGTGCCTCCTTCAGGGCCGAGTCGAAATTCCACGGTCAGCTCGCCAAGGCCCGGCTGGACGGTCATGAGGTGTGGCTGCTCAAGCCCGACACCTACATGAACCGCAGCGGTCAGGCCGTGGCCGCGTTGGCTCGTTTCTACAAGATCCCCGCCGAGAACATCCTGGTCGCCCACGATGAGTTGGATCTCGACCCCGGCGTCGTGCGCCTCAAGCAGGGCGGCGGCCACGGCGGGCATAACGGGCTGCGCGATATGGTCGATCACCTGGGCGGCAACGGCTTTTTGCGCCTTCGCATCGGCATCGGCCATCCCGGCGCTGCGCGGGAGGTGGTCGATTACGTCCTGACCCGCCCCTCCGTCGCCGATCGCGAGGCGATCGAGGGGGCCATCGATGCGGCCCGTGCCGCACTGCCCTTGGTGCTCGCCGGCGATCTGCCGCGAGCCATGAATCAATTGCACAGCCGCTGAGCCGCAAGCGCGGCGCCACGATCGGATAAGACTATGGGGATTACCTGCGGAATTGTCGGCCTGCCTAATGTGGGCAAGTCGACCCTGTTCAACGCCCTGACCAAGGCGGGCATCCAGGCGGAAAATTATCCGTTTTGCACCATCGAGCCCAACGTGGGCGTGGTGCCCGTGCCGGACCCGCGCCTCGACGCGCTGGCCGAGATCGTCAAACCCCAGCGCGTGGTGCCGACGACCATGGAATTCGTCGACATCGCCGGCCTGGTCGCCGGCGCCTCCAAGGGGGAGGGGCTGGGTAATCAGTTTCTCGCCAACATCCGCGAGACCGACGCGATCGCCCATGTCGTGCGCTGTTTCGTGAATGACGACGTGGTCCACGTGGCCGGCAAAATCGACCCGGTCAGCGACATCGAGGTCATCAACACCGAGCTCGCCCTGGCCGATCTGGAAACCGTGGAAAAGGCGCTGGCGCGCGTCAGCCGTCAGGCCAAGTCCGGTGACAAGGAGGCCATTGCCCGCAACAAGCTCTACGAGCGCCTGCGCGAGGCGCTGGACGCCGGCAAGCCGCTGCGTGCCCTGGAGCTGGACAAAGAAGAGCGCGCCCTGCTGCACGAGCTGCACCTGCTAACGCTCAAGCCCACCATGTACATCGCCAACGTGGCCGAAGACGGCTTCGAGGATAACCCTCACCTCGATGCGGTGGGTGCGCTGGCCGAGGCCGAGGGCTCGGAAGTGGTACCCGTCTGCGCGGCCATCGAGGCGGAGCTGGTCGAACTCGACGAGGCGGGCAAGGAAGAATTCCTCAAGGAAATGGGCCTGGACGAGCCGGGTCTGAACCGGGTCATCCGCGCCGGCTACACGCTGCTCGGTTTGCAGACCTATTTCACGGCGGGTGAAAAAGAGGTGCGTGCCTGGACCGTACGTATCGGCGCCACGGCCCCGCAGGCGGCCGCGGTTATCCATACGGATTTCGAAAAGGGCTTTATCCGCGCCGAGGTCGTCGGTTACGACGATTTCATCCAGTACGGCGGCGAGCATGGCGCCAAGGAGGCGGGCAAGTGGCGCCTGGAAGGCAAGGAATACATCGTCCAGGAGGGCGATGTGATGCATTTTCGTTTCAACGTGTAATCCCCCAACACGCGGACAGCCGTGGTCACAGCCAACGCTCGCGTGTCTGCGCCAGACGGGCCACGGCGTCCAACGTGTCTGGCGCCAGTATTCGATAACCCTGCACGGCGTCACAATCCCACTCGCTGAGCAGTGCCTGCTGCGCGGCTGTCTCCACGCCCTCGGCGATTACCTCGATGCCCAGATTGTGCGCCATGGCGATGATGGCCGTGACCAGGGCCCGATCGTTGGGGTTGTGCGTGACCTGCTGGACGAAGCCGCGGTCTATCTTCAGGGCATCGAAATGAAAGCGGCGCAGATAGTTCAGTGACGAATAGCCGGTACCGAAGTCGTCGATGGCCAGGCGCACGCCCAGGCGCTTGAGCGCCAACAGGGCGTCGGCGGCGCGCTCGGTGTCTTCGATCAGCGCACTTTCCGTAATCTCGAGGGCCAGCCGCGTAGGCGGCAGCCCGGTCTGTTCCAGCACGTCGGCCACGGTCTCAGCCAGTCCGTCCTGGAGCAGGCAGTGCGGAGAGAGGTTCACTGCCACGGTGAGTTCGGGCATGTTCGCCCCGGCCGCCAGGCGCAGGCAGTCGCGGCAGGCCTGGGCCACGACCCAGGCGCTGACGGGCAGGATCAAGCGGCTGTCCTCGAGGGCCTGGATAAACTCCGAGGGGACTGACAGCCCGCGCATTGGGTGCTGCCATCGCAGCAGCGCCTCTACGCCGAGCAGCCGCCCGCTGTCCAGTTCGACGATGGGCTGGTAGTGGAGGAGAAATTCCTCGCGCGCCAGCGCGTGGCGCAGGTCCGTGTCCAACGCAAGCTGCTCGGCGACCCGCTCGGTCATCTCGTGCGAATAGAAGGCATAGTGGTTGCGTCCGCGCTGTTTGGCGCGATACATGGCCGTATCGGCGTACTTGACCAGCTGCTGGGCGTCGACGTCGTGCAAGGGGTACATGGCGATACCGATCGAGACCGTGACGAAGATGTCGTATCCGTCCAAGTCAAACGGGCTGCGCAGCGCCTCGATGATCATCTCCGAAATGGCGCCCACATCCTGGCTGTCGCGGATACCTTCGAGGATGATCGCGAACTCGTCGCCGCCGATATGGGCGACCGTATCCGTTTCGCGGCATGAGCCTTTCAGGCGCTGCCCGACGAGTGAAAGCAGACGGTCACCGGCATCGTGACCGAGGCTGTCGTTGACGTTCTTGAAGCGGTCCAGGTCGAGGAACAGCAGCGCCATCTGTTGACGCTGGCGCCGCGCGCGCTGCATGCCATCGTGCAGGTGTTCCTGAAAGAATGCGCGATTGGGCAATCCCGTCAGCGGATTGTGGAACGCGAGGTGATAGAGCTCCTGCTGGACCGCCATTTGGTCGGTGACGTCCTTGCCCGTCGACACGAAGTTGGTGATCCGACCCTGCGCGTCTTTCAGCGGCGAGATGGTTTTCTGTTCGTAGTAGAGACTCTCATCCTTCTTGCGATTGACGATGACGGACTGGAAAGTCTCGCCCTTGAGGATTGTGTCCCACAAGCCTCGATAAAACGGGCCGTCGTGTTGGCCGGATTTGAGCAAGTTGGCGGAGCGGCCGAGCGCTTCGTCGCGCGAATAGCCCGTGATCCGCTCGAATCCGGCGTTTACGTACTCGATGGTACCCCTGCGGTCGGTGATATAGACGATATCCGTGCTCTGTTCGATGGCGCTGGAAAGCTTTCGAACGAATCCACGAGCTTGTTGTTCGGCCAGACGGGCACGGGTAAAGCGCATGCTCACTACGGCCCATAGGAGGATCAGGACAGCATAACCGGCCGCACCGATCTTGAGCCGATCGCGGCTTTGGGCGTAGAGCACATCGCGGTCGACCCAGGTTGCGAGCTTCCAAGAACGCGTCCCATCGGTCGGTATCGCGGGGCGCGAGCGGGCCGGTGCCGGGGTATTGTCGAGAGACCGTTCCAGTTCCAACAACGGATAGATAGTCGTGAACGTGAGCAGCCCCGCCCCGTCGAGTTGCTGGGCTGCGTCGGTTTTCTGAATCTGACGCCACAGAGCGGGCCGGGAGTTGGCGAGGGTGCGCCCGTTTCCGAACATGAAGCCCCAGCGGTCGTCGATCTGGCGGCTGTAGAGCCAGTAGCCCTCATCGTTGAGCAGCATGCCCTCGCCCGAGGAGTGCGCAAGGGCATTTTCGATATGCCTCAACAGTCGCGTTCCCAGGTAGTTCAATATGAGAATACCCCGGCGCCGGCCAAGGTCGTCGGTCAGCGGCGTCGCAAAGCGAATCACCGGCTTGTGGGGTACCTGGACTCGGCCGTTTTCGACATTGAGGTCGAAGGGCGACATGTAGATTTGGCCGGGCCGTAGCGCTTTCGCACGCTTGAAGTAATACCGATGCGATTTGTCCTGAAGCAGCGCACCCGTGACTGCGTGAGCGCGGCCCGCCACGTAGTTGACCCGCACGATTTCGCGGCCCCGCTCGTCTATATAGCGCAGCTGGTCGTAGAGATGGCGGTGCCGGGCAAACGCGGTGAACTCTTCGGCGAGGGTCTTGCGGACCTCGGCAGGACCGCCGGCGATGACCCTGCGAAGCTGCGGGCTGCGGGCGAGTATGAACAGATCGCCCGCCACGACCGCCAGGTCCCGACTCAGTTCCCAGCCCGCCTGGTGCACCGCCTCCATTTCACGGGCGCTCTGTATCCGCTTCTCGCCGGCCAGATCGACGAGAAAAAAGCCGATCAGCCCGCCGCCGAGCAGCACGGCGAATGGGACAAATACCAGGGCGAACTCGCGTAGGGCGCGTCCGACCGAAGGCGGGGTCGCGGAGTGAAATACCGCCTCCTCACTCACAGACATTACCTCGAGCTACAAGCGCTATCCGGCGCAGGGATGAAGCGCCGTGCGAATGCCCGTTAGGGCAGGAGCCGGCTTCGGTCCTGATGTAATCCCTTATACCATCGGCCGCCGTGACAGGATAGTCGAGTGCGACAACAGTTGGACCTTAAGAGTGGGCATGCTTGGCCGATAGCTAAGGGGAGGCCCCAGAGACGGGGTCCGGCGGACGCCGATGGACTGGCCGGCTGGCATCGCTGAGGGTTGTGCGATATCTTGCCGTTGGTGCGTGCGTTTTCCCCCGCCCCCGGGAATGCCCGCGAATGTGGCGACAGGCCACAAGGTACAATAAAAAGGAATCGGCGTCGGTGCTCGGGCGCCGCGAACCCATGGTCGATTCGACACGCGAAGATGGGACACGGATGCCCGCCCGACACGGCGACAATGCATCTGAGCCGCGGGCGGCCGCCAGTTTTTGTGTCCTGGACTTGGAGGGGGTCGTGCGTGAGGTCAGTCCGGCCTGCGCACATCTGTTGGGCCTCGAATCCGGTCACGTGCTGGGTTGTGGTCTGGGGGATGTTCTGTCCGCTACGCCGGCGGATATACTCGCGCAGCACCTTTCCCGAACCCTGACCACCGGTCACGACCGCATTGCTGTCCGACACCACCGCCCGGACGGCTCCACCGTCACATTGGCTACCACCAGCGCAGTCGTGGACCTGGCAGGGGGACGTCGTGTTCTCTGCCTCATCCTGCCCGTGGGTGACGGTTCCGAGACCATCACAACGATCGGCGGCGATGCTCCTTCCTCAGACCGTGATCATCACCGGTCGCTGGAGGTCACGTTCCAGACCGACGGCGAGGGGCATTGGACATCGTTGACCTCGGCCTGGACCGAACTGACCGGATTTGCCATCACCGAGTCCATTGGCCGGCCCTTCATCGATTTTGTGCACCCGGCGGACCGGGAAAAGGCGCTCACGCAGTATCGGCTGCTCTTGAATCGTCGCAACGACTCCTGTCTTTGCGAGATTCGATATCCGACGCGTGACGGCCGTGTGCGTTGGTTCGAAGTGCATGCGCGCGCAGTGTGTGAAGGCGAGGAGATGCTCGGCTTGACGGGTACGCTGCGCGATATCGGCGCACGCAAACGTATGGAAGAGGACCTGCGCGCCAGCGAAGAGCGTTATCGCCAGATGTTCAATGGCAATCGTGCCGTGCAGCTTATCATCGATCCCGCACACGGCGACATTATCGACGCCAATCCCGCGGCAGCCGCCTTCTATGGATACCCGTTGGAACGCCTGCGAACGATGCGGGTCAGCGAGATAAACACCATGCCCGCGGAGCAGATAGAGCGGGAGATGGAAGAGGCGCGTGCGCAGCGGCGCAACCATTTCCATTTCGTGCACCGCCTTGCGGACGGTCAACTTCGCAACGTCGAGGTCCACAGCAGCCCTGTCAGCGTGGAGGGTCGACGGCTGTTGTACTCTATCGTGCACGATGTCAGCGACCGGATTCGCGCCGAGGAAGCGCTGAGGCGCAGCGAAGAGCAGCTTCGCCTGATTACGGACTCCCTGCCCGGCTTGGTGACGTATATCGACGCCGAGGGACGTTATCGCTTCAATAACCGAGCCTACTCCGAGTGGTTCGGCAAGTCGCCCGATGAGCTCTACGGCAAGCGCATACAGGACGCCTTGGGCGAGGAGGCCTATGCCAGTATCGCGGACGGCGTGGAGGCGGCACTGCGCGGCGAGCGCGTCAATGTCGAGACACGAATGTACTTTGACGACGGTGTTGTCCGCGACCTTTCCGTCCAATATGTGCCCGATGTCGGGGCCGACGGTACCGTCAACGGCTTCGTGGCATTGGTGGGGGATATTAGCGAGCGCAAGAAGGCCGAAGAGGGTCTGGCCGAAAGCAGTGCCCGGTTGCAGATGCTGACGGCCCAGGTGCCGGCCGTGCTGTGGACGACCGACACCGAGCTCAGATTCACCTCGTCGGTGGGTGCGGCGCTGCCGCGCCTCGGCTTGAAGCCTGACCAGGTGGTCGGGATGAGCACGTACGAATACCTGGGCACCGACGACCCGGAGTTCGAACCGAATGCGGCACATCTCAAGGCGCTTCGCGGGGAGCCGGCCTTTTATACTCTGGAGTGGAACGATGCGGTATTCGAATGCGCGGTCGAACCTCTGCATGACAGTGACAGCCATATCACCGGGACCGTCGGCCTGGCGCTGGACCGCACCGAGCAGCATCAGGCGGCTGCCGCCCTGCGCGAAAGCGAAGAGCGTTTTCGCACGGTATTCTTGACCAGTCCCGACTCCATCACCATCAGTCGCATGCGCGACGCGGTGGTGGTCGACGTCAACGATGGCTTCCTTGCGCTGAGTGGTTACACACGCGAGGAAGTCATTGGCAAACAGGTCGACGACCTTGATATCTGGTGTGATTCAGATGAGCGCGAACGGCTGGTCGGGGAACTGCTCGGCACGGGGTATGCTCAGAACGTCGAAGCACGATTCAATACCAAGTCGGGCGACGTGCGCACGGGCCTTGTGTCGGCGAAGGTGATACATCTCAACGGCGAGGCTCACATCCTGGCGGTCACGCGCGATATTGAGGACCTCAAACGCGCCCAGCACGCATTGGAACAGTCCGCGGCAGAGTGGACCTATGCGATGGAGTTCCTGGAGGACGGGATCTGCCTGCTTGACCTCGATGGCAATGTCGTGCGAGACAACCGCGCCTTTCGGGACCTGCTCGGCTCGAAGGTCCGGGCCCAACGCGGGCAGAACCTCCTGAAATCGATTCGCACGGAGACCACGCCCGACTGTCCGCTATGTGAGGCAGCCGAGGCCCATCGCGATGCCACTGAAGTACTCGAGCCGGACGACCCACGTAATCCGACCGATCGTCCCATTGAAGCTATCATCCGGGTTATTCGGGGCGACCGAGGCGAGCCGACGGGGCTGCTGTTCGGCGTGCGCGATCTGACCCGCACGCGTCAGACCGAAATCGAACTGCGCCGTTTAAACAGCCAGATCGGTTTGCTGCTGGAATCGGCCGGCGAGGGTATCTACGGGGTCGACGGGGCGGGGCGGTGCACGTTCATCAATCAGGCAGCATTGGACATGCTCGGATACGCCCGCGAGCAGGCCGTCGGCCGTTTCATGCACGAACTGGTCCACCACAGCCACGCCGACGGCCAACGCTACGCCTTCGAAGACTCGGCGGTCTTCAAGACCCTGTCCGCCTCGGAGAACTGCCGGGTGGACAACGAAGTCATGTGGCGCAGCGACCACGCCTCGTTCCCGGTCGAGTATTCCTCCTATCCAATTCAAGATGCCAACCGTACCATCGGCGCGGTCGTCGTGTTCCGCAACGTGACGGAGGCCCGAGCCATGGTTCGGCAAATGGACTATCTGGCCAGCCATGACATGCTCACCGGTCTCATCAACCGCCACGAGTTCGAGCGCCGGCTTGACCATGCACTGGAGCTCAGTCGCCAGGAAAACATCGAGCACGTTTTGTGTTATCTGGACCTCGATCAGTTCAAGGTGGTTAACGATACCTGTGGCCACGTCGCCGGCGACGAACTGCTTCGCCAGCTCGGTTCGGTCCTGCACGCGCAGCTGCGACAGAGCGACACCCTGGCTCGATTGGGCGGCGATGAGTTCGGGATCTTGCTCGAACACTGCCCGATGGACAAGGCATTGGGCGTCATTGACGATCTTCGCCAGACAATCGATGAATTTCGTTTCGTGTGGGATGACAAGACCTTTGCCATCGGCGCCAGCGTCGGCGCGATTCCGGTTACAGCCGAAACCGACGGTATCGCGGCCGCACTGAGCGCCGCGGACACTGCATGTTACGTGGCCAAAGAGCGCGGTCGTAACCGCGTGCACGTCTACGAAGTGGACGACGCGGAGCTGGCGCTGCGCCACGGCGAAATGCATTGGGTATCGCGCATCCAGGACGCTATCGAGCGTGACCGTTTCGAATTGACCTATCAGGTATTCGTGCCGTTGAACGCCACGGCGCGCGGCGATTGCTTTGAGGTCTTGCTGCGCATGATCGGACAGGACGGTCAGCGCATTCCCCCGGGAGCATTCCTGCCGGCGGCGGAACGCTACAATCTCATGCCGGCGATCGACCGATGGGTGGTGGGCCATACGCTGGGGTGGTTTGCCGCCAATCGCCACCGGCTCGATGCCCTGGGCCTGTGCACGATCAATCTCTCAGGAAGTACGTTGGGTGACGAGAATTTCGTGGAATTCGTAGTCGGGCAGATGGACCAGCATGATATACCGCCCGGTAAAATCTGCTTTGAGATTACCGAGACGGCGGCGATAGCCAATCTGAGCCGGGCCGTGGATTTTATCGGAGAATTGCGGGAGCTGGGCTGTCGCTTCGCGCTCGACGACTTTGGCAGCGGCATGTCTTCATTCGCTTATCTGAAGAACCTGCCCGTGGACATGCTCAAGATCGACGGCCACTTCGTGCGGGATATCCGCTCCGACCCGGTCGATCGGGCCATGGTGGAGGCCATCAACCAAGTGGGCCACGTCATGAACATCCAGACCGTGGCCGAGCACGTCGAAGATCAGTTCACGTTGGACGTGTTGCTCGAGATCGGGGTCGATTACGCACAGGGCTACCATATCGGGGAACCTCGCCCGCTGGAATCGGGTGGGGCTGACGCGAGCACCTAAGGCGTTGATGTAAAAGGAGGTATAGGGCGGTGGCCGCAACGGGCCGCCGGGTAGGTGGCTTGACAAGGTGGGCCGGAGCAGGGAAAATGCGCGGCTTCGCGGGCCACCCCCGCGATGCGGAAACGCGCCTGGCTACGTAGCTCAGTCGGTTAGAGCACAGCACTCATAATGCTGGAGTCGGTGGTTCGAGTCCACCCGTAGCCACCAATCCTCCAACGGTCCTGCGGACCGTTCAGTGACGAGCGGCGAGTAACGAGTGTCGAGGGCGACACGTCGACGTATCCGCTCCCATTCGCGTTACTCGAAACTCGTTACTCGGAACTGGCGCCGGC
>Ga0209918_1000644_pt1 | contig 22086 bp, 20 predicted proteins | sample SalPonD_shore_MG_FD_185712 | JGI IMG/M metagenome (GOLD analysis project Ga0209918, IMG submission 185712) | Salt pond soil microbial communities from South San Francisco under conditions of wetland restoration - Salt Pond MetaG... | ecosystem: Environmental > Aquatic > Marine > Intertidal zone...
CCTTCCTACCGGATCACGGAGTTCTTCTCTCCGTGCCCTTGGGTCTCGGTGGCAGATTTGAGCCCCGTCCATTTTCGGGGCCATATTTCTCGGCAAATGAGTTGTTACACACTCGTTAGGAAGTGGCTACTTCTATACCTATCCTTTTGCTGTCTTAGAAATATGACGCCCTTTCGTTTAACACTTAACCTGCACTTTGGGACCTTAACCCAAGTCTAGGTTGTTCCCTTCTCGGCGACGGACTTTACGCCCGCCAACCCGTTTCCCAGAGTCTACAGCGCCAGCAGCTTCGGAGTTTAAGAGAGGGGTGGAGGATCTCTCCTCCAGACTCCTCAATTAGTGCTCTACGCCACTGGCCACCTCGTCTAAGACTTGGCTGAGACCAACTTCGGAAGGAACCAGCTATTACCGATCTAGATTAGCCTTTTGCTCCTATTCCCAGTTCATCCAAACGAATTGTACGTCAGTACTGGTGCAGACCTCCATCGTCCTTTCGAACGACTTCATCTTAACCAGGAATAGATCGACCGGCTTCGGGTCTTGCAGCAGCGACTTTAGGCCCTTTAAGACCATTCCTCTAACCTAACTCCTTAGAAGATATCAATAATCCTTGGGGAAACGGCAAAACCGCTCCGAAAGAATTAGGTCAATCTAATGTGATAATTAGGCTGCAGGAATATTGGTTTCCCTATGCCTACGTGGATTAACCACTTAAGCTCGCCTCTACTACAAACTCCCTGGCCAATGATTCCAGACTGATGATGCAACCCTAGTCCTCTGCATTATGATATTCCGTCACCAGAACTCATTCTTGCAGAATCTATCCTTCCAGGCTGCATCCTTACTAAGCTATTTGGTTTCAAGCGCTTTTCACGGCCCTTCCGGGTTTCTTTTCATCTTTCGCTCACGCTACTACTACACTATCGGTCTTGGGACATATTTAGATTTGCCAATGTGTATCTGGCATTTTCATACGAGAAAACTATCCCGCATTACTCGGGGACACTCGCAGCAACCTTCCAATTTACAGTTACGCGGCTATCACGCTCTATGGCTCCGCTTTCCAGGGGTATTCACTTTCAATGGTTAGGTCGTACGAGGCCCACACACCACATTTCCACCAGATTTCTCTGGGGATTCGGTTTGATCTGTTCCGCTTTCGCTCGCCGTTACTCACGGAATCACTCTTGTTTTCTTTTCCTCCCGATACTAAAATGTTTTACTTCTCGGGGTTCCCCTTCTCACAGGAGAATCTTGCGGATTATTGAGCCGCAAGCGGATGTCCTATTGAAGAATCTCGGGGTCAAAGTCTACATGCGACTAACCCGAGCTTATCGCAGCTTGTCACGCTCTTCATCGGTGCCCAAGCCGAGATATCCACCAAACAGCGAAGGCGTATTGGCATCTAATCAGGGAAAGGTTCAGAGAGCTCACGCATAGGTTATTGTCGTGTATGAGATTATACGATCTCAAAACAATTAAAATTTGAGACGATTTCAAAGAAGACCTATTCCATATTTATTAATAATAATATGAAATAAAATTCTTTGGGGAGTGTTCCTATGAGCATGATTCTTCTCATGCTTGGCACGGTATCCTTAAGCAACCCAAGGAAAAGTGTTGTGTATTCTTATGGTTGCGTAAGCACCTATTTCCTGTCGTATCGAATATTCGATTGGACTTCCATAGGGCCATGCCAGTTATCGGTGATATTTCATCACGCAGATGAAATATGGAACCATCCAATAACTTGCGATGAATTTTATAAGTACTTTATTGTAATATCTAATTCATCGACAAATATTTTAAGTAATTTGGATATTAAAAGTTTTACGGTTTGGAAACCATAAACTTTAATAGATTAAATAGTGAAGCATTATATTTATTAATAGATAAATGTCGGGCTTTCTTTTTAAATTTGAACAAAAATCAAGATTAAAAATGAAAAATCCTTCTTGTTATGGGGGATATTTTTTTAGATTGTATATGTTGTAATTTAATTAAAAAGAGAAATGAATTAATAATTACTAAGAGGAAATATTATATTCTTTTGGCTGAAAATCATATAATAAAATAATAATTAATGAATGGGAGAAAATGTCAGAGAAAACATATATAGGGTGTTCGGGCTGGAGTTATGATGATTGGGTCGGTATTTTTTACCCTAAAAGTCTGAAGAGTAAGGATTTTCTAAATTATTATTCAAAAATCTTTTATACTAATGAAATAAACGCTACGTTTTATAATATTCCTTCAAAATGGATAGTCGAGAGTTGGGTGAAAAGAACACCAGATGATTTTGTTTTCTCAGCAAAAATTCCTAAAATCGTTACTCATGAAAATAAATTAGACTTGAAGGAATGCCATCATCATTTAGATGTATATTTGAAAGTTATGAATCCCTTGATTGAATCTAAGAAACTTTTAGCTTTTCTTATTCAATTACCTCCTTCGTTTAATAAAGAAGATCATTTTGAGAATTTGATATCCTTTATTAATGAATGGCCAACAGATTATAAGAATGAGTCTTATCATTTAGTTGTTGAATTTAGAAATAAATCTTGGTTAAATGAAGAGACATTTAATTATCTAAAAAAAAATTCCTTAACATATTGCGCAGTGATCGAACCCAAATTGCCACCAAGAATGGATATTACGAATAAAGATCTTGTCTATATTAGATTTCATGGCTTTGGAAAAAAAATTTGGTTCGATTACTTATTTAGTGATGAAGAAATAGAGAAATATTCTCAAATGGTAAAAGATGTGATTTCATCCGCTGGAACTGTAGGAATTTACTTTAATAACCATTTTTCGGGATATGCGCCTAAGAACTCATTAATGATGATGGATAAACTAAAATTGAGTCCGAGAAATAATCCCGAAGAGATAGATATATTAGAAGTTAAAAAAAAGTCAGGAACAATTTCAAAAGGACAAACGAGTTTGGATAAGTATTTTTCAAATTAAATTTTTTAAATGGCTTTCATTGAGTTTATCAAATATGAATAAGCAAAATATCACTATAGGAGTTATTGGAGCGGGATCCATAGGAAGTCTGTTTGGAGGATATTTAGCAAGCATCTCTTCTGATGAATATGATATAAATATGTTCTTCTTTGGAAGAGAAGCCCATATTAATGCAATAAATAAGAATGGTTTATTAATAAAAACGAAAACGGATAATATAAGAATTAAGAATATTATAGGATATACGAATCCTAAGGATTTTCTGAGAAATAATAAAAATAAACACTTTAATTTTATATTTCTGACCACAAAAGCTTATGATATTAGAACTGCTTTAATTGAGTATAGGGAATTGATTTCATTAACAAATTGGCTTATAATTCTACAAAATGGAATAGGCAATGAGGATATTGCTAAAGAATTTATTTTAGATTCAAAAATTATTCGAGCAATTACATCTAATGGGGCTTTGTTAACTGAGAGTGGTACTGCGAAACATACTGGCGAGGGGTTTACAAAAATAGGATTGGCATTTAAAAAAAAAATTGCAGAAGATCAAAAAACACATGCTTATAATTCGTTAGAATTATTGAAATCTTTATTTTCAAATGCTGGGATAAAAATCGATATAGAAGATGATATTATTAGAAATTGTTGGGAGAAAGTTTTTGTGAATATCGGAATTAATGCTTTCGGGGCTCTAACCAGATTAAGGAATGGAGAACTATTGGAACGTAATGAATTAAAGAAATTAATGAAAGATGCTATAAATGAAGCGATAAAAATAGCGAAATTAAAAAAAATCAAGTTAACGGATAAAGATTACGTTAAATTATGTTTTGATGTAGCAAAAAAGACAAAAAATAATATAAATTCAATGTTGCAAGATATTATGAAAGAAAGGAAGACCGAGATTGATTTTATGAATGGCAGGATATTAAAATACGGTCAAGAATTTGAATTAGATGTTCCAATAAATAGAACGATAACAATTTTGATAAAGGGATTAGAAAACTCTAATCTTTAAAGAGGGTTTTTTATTTTCGTACCATATAATATGCATTTTCCCCATCTCGATAATAAGCTTTTTTTATGGTTTGAATCTCATATCCTAAACTTTTATATAAATTAATGGCTGGATAATTGGATACTCGAACTTCAAGCACATATTCAGAAATTCCTTTTTGTTTAATTGCTGGCATACTCTTCTTTAAGAGTTCCGTAGCCACACCTTTCCTCCTATAAACTTCAGAAACAGCAATGCTTACTAAATGACCTTTATTAATTAATTTCAGAGTGTTAGTTGAGGGAGTACGCTCTATTCTCCACATCACATATCCAATAATTTTTTCAAAGTTATTTGATGCGCAAGCGACTAGAAAAGAATCGGGATAATTATCTAATATACTTTTGTAAAAAAAATAAGGATAATCTTCTGGTAATTCTCTTTCATTAACTTCAATAACTCCATCTAAATCATCGGAGGTACATCTGCGGATAATGAAATCTTTTTTATTTTCTCGTAAGCCAAAAATTTCGGTCTTTGATTCTTTATCGGTACCCATGGCAATAATCGACCTTTAAGAGTAAATATAATATATTAATAATTTTAATACTTTTAATCTTTTTTGAATGTTAAAACAAAATCATGGTTAAATTTACTTGAAAGCTTCAGTTTTTTGAGTTTCAATATATTTTATAATTAAATCTAATGATTCTTGAATATTTTTTTTATTATTAAAATTTTCTAAAATTGATTGGAGTTCATCTTGTGATAATTCTTTTAATTTTCTTGCCTTTTTAATCATTAGGGGTAAAGTCCGAATAATATTATCCACGATAGTAATATCTGCCCATAAAGCAGTTCTACTTATAGGATTTAAATCAACAGTGATTACTTGCTTTCCTATTTTTTTAAGCGCTTCAGTTCGATCTCCATCCTCTAAAGGTATAAAAACGAGATCTGCTTTTTTAATTCCATCTGGATCAACTTTCCGGCGATTACTAGATAATTCTTCAATTTCTACCATTTTATTTTCTTTTGTTCCAAGAAGTTTTTTCGCACCCGAATTTTTTAATACTCTCTTGATTGCTTCTATTCTCCCTTCCTTCCTGTAAAACAGATTAATTTCTAACGGGGCCTTAATCACTTTGGAAAACTCAACCAATTCATCGGGAACCAGTGCTGCTACATTTCCATTTACACTGATGATGGGGTGTTTTGCTAATAAAAATACGGCAATTGCAGCTTCAATAGCTTTTTTTGCTGGCTTATTTGTCCTTTCTCCCATAATATAATCAAATGTCTCACCTCTACCATGAGCCATTAAACCAGCTTCAGCAACGATTAAGTTTTTCATACCTTCTATAATTTTGTGTCGATAAGTAAGACTCTGATATCTGGGATGATCCTCTGGAATAGAATTATTACTTTCTCTATTTTTATTCAATTTATAACAAATCCTAATGTTTTTTACCGTTATATTTATGGAAAATTAAAGAAAAACTATTAACTTTTGGTGAATTAATAAAACTGTTGATTTATATGAGCCAAGATACTAAGAACAAAGGTAAGGATCTAAAAAGATATAGGACTAAAAAATTAATAGAACATCTTAGAGATAAAAAGGGGTTCCATACAGAACTAATTTCCCTATATATTCCACCAGATAAGAAAGTATCTGATGTGACTAATTATTTAAAAAATGAGGTCAGTGAAAGCCAGAATATTAAATCTAAATTGACTAGAAAAAACGTTTTAGATTCAATCTCAACCTTGCTTGGACAATTGAAAAATTTTAATCAAATTCCAGAAAGTGGGATTATTATGTTTTCTGGGGCCATACCTCAAAATGATACCCCTGGTACAGAAAAAAATGAGTTATATATTGTAGAACCTCCAGACGTAGCTAATACATTCCGATATCATTGTAATAGTGAATTTTTATTATGGCCTTTGGAAGATATGCTTCAAGAAAAAGCTACTTATGGATTAATTGTAATAGGGCGTCAAGAGTCCGCTGTGGGATATGTGAAAGGAAATAGAGTAGAGGTGATTAGAGAGTTTACCTCTGGAATCCATAGCAAACATCGGGCAGGCGGACAGTCGCAAAGACGTTTCGAAAGATTAATTGAAGAAGGAGAAAAACGATTTTATAGGAGGATTTCCAATGAAATTAATAAAATGTTTTTAGATATGGAAGATCTTAGAGGGATATTCATTGGTGGTCCAGGTCCCTCAAAAGAGAAATTTGTAAATGATGAAAGTCTGGATTATCGATTGCGGGAGAAAATTTTGGATGTGGTTGATCTTGGCTATGGAGGTTCAGAAGGGATACGCGCATTATTAGAACGTGTTAAAGATAAAATTGAAGATATCAAATACATTCAAGAGAAAAAAATAATGCAAAAATTTATGAGTGAAATCACAAGCGATTCAGGATTAGCAACCTATGGAATTAAAGAGGTCGAAAAAGGTTTAAATTATGGTGCCGTTGACACTTTAATAATATCAGAGAAATTAGATTTATATAGAGTAAAATTAAAGTGTTCTAATTGTGATTATATCGAATATCGTATTATAAAAGAAGATGAATTTGAAGACACTGAGACAATAATTCAAGATGAAGTCTGTCCAAAATGTAGTTCTAACTCATTTGGATTAGAAGAAAATAAACCTTTAGTTGAAGCTTTTGGAGAAATGGCAGAAAGTACTGGTGCGGATATTGAAATTATCTCAACTGAAACCGAGGAGGGAGAAACTCTTTATAGTACTTTTGGTGGTGTAGTAGCTTTATTGCGATATAAGTTCTCTTATTAAAGGAAAGAAGAATAGAATCAAAAAGTAAATACTACAAGTTTATAATAATATTTATTGATTTATAATTAAAAAAGAATAATTATTGATTAAATATGAAATTAGAACAAATTCTATTAAATTTAAATATGGTTATGTTTGGGGGGAAAGGGGGAGTAGGTAAGACAAGTTGTGCTACAAGCTCTGCGATATGGGCCGCTGAGCATGGAAGAAGAACATTAATAATTAGTACTGATCCCGCTCATTCTTTAGGAGATAGTCTGGGATTAGAATTACCACCAGGAATACCTACCCCAATAGAAGAAATTGAAAATTTGACTGCATTAGAAATAAATCCGAAAGCAAATATGTCAGAATTCGAAGGAATGACAAATATAAATCCAATAGAGGAAATGGGGATCCCGGGAATGGGAGAAATGGAAATGTTTGGAGAATTAAAAGATCTCTCTTCTATCAATCCTCCCGGTATTGATGAAGCTCTAGCATTTGCCAAGGTTTTAGAATTTATTGAAACAGATCATGATTATGATCTTATAATCTTTGATACAGCTCCAACAGGGCATACTTTGAGATTTTTAGGACTTCCAGAAACTTTATCGGGATGGATTGGTAAATTATTGAATTTACGATTAAAAATTGGTAATGTTTTTGGATCTATAAAAAAATTTTTTAGCCGAAGTGAAGAAGAAGAGGATGAGGGAAATTCTCTAGAGTTATTAGAAAAATTGAATGATTCAATAAAAAATGCTCGAGATGATTTGATGAATCCTTCTGTGAATTCATTTGTTATTGTTATGATAGCAGAAGAGATGGCAATAGCAGAAACGGGTCGTTTAATTAATCAATTAATTAAATTTCAAATTCCTTCCTCCAATATTATTGTAAATCAATTATTTCCAGATACTCATGAGTTATGTGATTTTTGCGAAAGTAGAAGAAATATGCAGCAAAAGCATTTAAAAAGAATAAAAGAGATATTTGGAAATAAAATGAATAAAAACATCATTGAAGTTCCTCTTTTTAAAGAGGAGATCAGAGAATATCGTATGTTAAAAAAAATGGCAGGATTTTTAGCATAATAAAATTATCTATATTTAACTAATATCATCTATTAATTCACAATAACTACAAATCTTATTATTAGAAGTTGGGTATCCACAAATTAAACAATTATTAGAAATTGATTTTTTATATTTATTAGTCAAGATTTCGGATAACTCAAGAAATCCATTAAAGAGATTAAATTCTATTTCAGGGCTAGAGATCTTCAAATCCGTTATAAAATCTAAGACCCTTTTTCTTAAAATTGGATATTCTTTTCTATATGGACATTTCATTTCATAATATTCGAAATTATTCAGATTAACATAAAGAACAACTTCATTCTCAGGAAGTTTCATTAACGGATTAATTTTTCTTAAATAAAATTCATTTATGGATTTATTTGCTTTTGAGATTGAATTTTGAGCTATAAGATTGAATCTTTTATATAATATATTCATAAGAAAAGTTTCAGAAAAATCTGTTAGATTATGACCTAGTGCTAATATTGTTCCCCCCAAATCTTTAGCAATATCATTCAATAATCTACGTCTAATAATGGCACAATAATTACATGGAAATCTAAAATCAAAGTCTTCTTTCTTAATTTCTATTATTTCATCAAGCGTTTTACCAATTTTCTTTTTAAAAGAATATATTTTATGAGATACCTCATATTTTTTACAGAATTTTTGAGCTATACGCATTCTTTCGCTACTATATTTATCAATACCTTCATCTATAGAAATAGCAATAAGGGATTTCGAATTAAAGGTGTTTTTTTGGATTTTAATTAAATTGTATAATAAGGCAGTAGAATCTTTCCCTCCTGAGAGAGCGACAATTATTTTATCTTCAGGAGATAACATATCATATTTCGAAATAGTCTTATTTATTATAGATTCAACACTGTTTATAAAACAGTGACTACATAAGTTCTGTCCAGAATGCTTTCTGAAATACACAGATTTATTATTTCCACATAAATCGCAAAAAGCGAATATAGATTTTTTAGTATTAATTTTATTTTCTTTCATTTACTATATCCAAAATAGATTAAATCCAAATGTCAAAAACGAGAGGATAAAATTGCCAGCAACGATAAATAAGGTAACTGCTCTAATAGAATTGATTATGATACTTTTTAATTTTGTTTTGGTATCATGCATGTAGATATAGGATACTTCTATTGGAGTCCCTTCTTTTAAGTTTGATTTCTCCGTTATATTTAGGGAAATTGTTGATTTAAATCCATCTCCTATTTTATCTATTAATTCATAATTCTCTTTACCTAAGGTTATTTCACTCTGATCCTTTTTTTCCCCTTCCATAATAAATTTTATTGAATCTATTTCTTCTACACGGTATTCAGATAATTCTATTTCATTATCATCCAATTTAAATTTAAAACGATCCTTTTTCTTTCTTTTTTCCTCATAACTCTCTCCAATACCCCAATCAACCAATTCTTTAACTACTCTGTCTCCATCAAATATTGGAAGAGGAAGCATATTAAAGAGTGTTATGCTGAAAGAAATGACAAATAACCAGAAGAGTTCTTGATTAATAAAGTAGGGAAAGAAATTGGTAAAAAACTGACCGATACTATTTTTATACATATAATAGATAGCACTGGTTATCCCTATATAAGGTTCGGCATTCTTTACTTTATACGTATAATTCACTTTATTTTGCGATGTCAATACTATTTCATTCAGAGTAAAATTAGTTCGAAAACTCCAGAATGTGACGCCCTTTGAATAATTAAGAGAGATCCCATTTATTTTAGTAATATTAATATCTAAACTCTCTCCACTTGTGTAATTATAAGTAAGTTTAATGGCGGTGTTGTTGATAATTTCGTATTTTAAAGGTATCTTGGGGCCTAGCGTAATATTTTTTTCGAGTATGCCACTACTTGGGTTGTAGATTTTTAAAGTTAGATTTTCCCCAACCGAGGTTGTTATCCCCTCTGTTTTATTAGTTAAAATTGAATTTAAATTGATCCCGCGATACTGGTCTAATTCTACAAAATTTTCATCACTCTCAAAAGGGTTCTTAACCGCTAAAATTTGATCGTTTACTGATAAGTTTCCATAATTATAACCCCCCTCTTCTCTCGTTAAAACACTTTGTACTTGAGGAACCTGAGAATAAAAAGGTGAAATCATATGAGGTGCCGCGAGGATTAATATAAAACCAATTCCAGCAGTTATCGCGTTTATGTAAGTTCCAGCAGCACTAATTCTCAAACGGGTTCCTCTTGAGTATTTGTTAGAATTCAATTCTCTCTCATCGACCTCTACGAAAGCTCCAAAACCGATTAAAAAAAATATTCCCGCTCCTAAAACACCAGTCGACTTAATATCAACATCATCCGCAGTTGCGGCAATACCATGTGCCAGTTCATGGGTAGTAACTATAAACAAAAGCGGAATTAGTAAATAAGCAAAGATCGGAAGATCAACTGTGACTCCTGGTATTAATGGTGTAATTGCGTTAGTTATTGATGGGCTTATTAATAAATTCACAAAATTACTAAAAAAAAACCAAAAAGCAAAAATCGTAAAGGAGAAAGAAACAAATATTCCAACTGTCCAAAATGCTTTCCAAAAACGGGGTGCTTTCTTACCTAATTTCGTTATAAATCTATTTAATCTTTTTGTTTTGAACATCGCTAACAAAGGAAAGAAAACTGTATAGGCCTCCTTTTTTTTTCGGAGGATTAAGATCATAAGACCCACAATTCCCCAGAAAATTAAAGATACAATAAACCAAGGATTGATTATAAAATCGATTATTGTATCCATTAAAATCATATCTAATATCAATAGAACTATTACCAATTTAAATTTAATATGAAAATTAAAGTTATTGATTTTAAATTTAAATTCATACGTTAAAAAGGTCTTGCTATAAATCTTGTAAATTATAAATTATCTTTAATTGATAATTTAAAAATTTAGATTTTAAATCAAGCTGGTATCATTATCTAATTATTCTTTTGTGAAAAATCATGAATTAATTCATCGAAAAAATACTCTAGCGGATGAAAGTAAAAAATATAAGAAATGTTTAATAAATAAATATACCAATATAAAATAATAAAATATTTCAAATTAAGTTATAAATAAAAGCGGGGTGGGCTAGCCTGGTTTATGCCGCAGGGCTCATAACCCTGAGATCGTTCGTTCAAATCGAACCCCCGCTATATTTTTATGTTTTCATTTTTCTTTTTTAGAATAAAAACCAAAACCATCTAATTTGATTTGATATCTAAAATACTTTTAAGTTAATAGTTATTCTTTAAAAACATTAAATTAAATATATAATAGAATTTATTAACTGATAATTTGTGGATAAATAATGAGTCAAACAGAAACATATAAACGATTTCCAGCAGTAAGATGTTGGATTTATCATATTTTAGAAGGAAAGTATTCACATCAAGATAAATCACTTTATACAATATTCGGACAAGTAAAAAGAGTAAGAATTGTTGCAACGATTGTCGATAAACGTGAATTTATAAATAGTTCCGGAAATCAAGAGGAGGAACTATTTGAAGAGAAAGATTCCACTAATTCAAGAGTAGAATTTGATTTAGATGACGGAACAGGATTAATAAGAGCGATATTATGGCGTGTAAATCCAGAAGATTATAATCATTATAGTGAAGGAGATATTGTTGATGTTATTGGTTTGATTCGGCGCTGGGAAAAATATACCTCTATTTCTCCGGAAATTATAAAAAAGATTCAAGAACCTAATTTTCTATTATTAAGAGATGCTGAAATTATTCATAGGATAGAGTCTGGAGAGATCATAGAAATCCCAGAGATTCAAGAGGGAGATAATAATCTAAATGAAGTAACTGATGAAATAGACATTGATTCTCTTTTCTCAGATGAAGAAAATAACCTGTCCAACATAAAAGAAGACATTTTTGCACTTATAGAGGAATATTCTCAAAGTGGCGAGGGAATAGCTTTTAATATCATTAAAGAAAAGATAGATATATCCAAAGAAGAATTAAAGAATTATTTACGGGAATTAGAAATGGAAATGAAGATTTATCAATCAGAAAATGAGATTTATCAAATTTATTAGTAAAAACATACTCTGATAAAAAATTTTATTTCTGTAAATAATAACATTGGATTTGATAAGTTCCAAAATCATAAAATTATTCTTTTATTAAGGATTACATTTATTATAAAATTATATTATCTATAGTGAGAATTATGGATCTGAATAAATATGATGATTTGTTGGATAAAGCATATGATAAGATTCCAGACAATGTAAAGCAATCAAGTAGGTTCGAGATTCCTGAGGTCAAGGTCAGATATGAAGGAAAGAACACCTATATTACAAATTTTAACAAAATTTTAAATACACTAAATAGAGATAAAAAACATTTTATTGGAATTTTTCTTAAAATGGCAGGTACTATGGGAGAGATTAGAGGAAATCAACTCTTTTTAAAGAGTAGATATAAATCTCAAGTATTAGATAGGTTAATAAAGGAATATGCAGGAAAATACGTATTATGCAATATATGCAATAAACCAGATACGCAAATTGTTAAAGAAGGAAAAAAGGAATATCTAAAATGTACAGCTTGTGGTGCAAGAACAGAAATTAAAGACTAACAAGATTAAAAAATGAAGGTATATCTAAAAATACATTATAGAAGTGGCATAGAGACGGTTGCTTGTTGTGATGAGGATCTTTTAAGGAAAGTATTTAAGGAAGGAAATTTGAGAATTGAAATTACCGAGCAATTTTTTGGTGGTGATTTGATTAATATTAAAGAAGCTGTAGAAATATTAAAAGAGGCATCTTACTTTAATATAGTTGGTGAAACTATTATAAAAGAAGTAGTCGATCGGAAGATCCTCCCTAAAGAGGGTGTAAGACATATAAATGGTATACCAATGGCCTTGAAGATGATGTTTTGATGCCAAATAGATTTTGTGCGATTTGTGGAAAAAAGATTAATGAATCTGCACCCCATTATGGAATGTGTCTTGAATGCTATTTAAAAGAAAACCCATTATTTATTCTTCAAAAAAAATTTTCTATCAATGTTTGTCTTGATTGCCTTAGTTATTCTAAAAAGCAACAATGGTTTGAACCTGAAATAAAAGATATATTTTACATTATTGAAGAGTCAATTAATAATTTTATATTGAAATCACTTTTAAAGAAAGATACTATTCAGTTTGAGATTGAATTTGATCAGAATAGTTTTGAATACTCTTCAAAAGACCTATTAAAGACTCTAAAAGTGATTATTATTGGCAAATTAAAGGAAAAGACACGAATTACCCACAAAGAGGAGATTTCGGTTAATATAAATTATGAATTATGTGATAACTGTCAGAAAATTAGAGGAGGATCATATTATACTGCGATTTTACAACTCCGTGTTAGGAAAGATCAGGAGTTTGATTTGATTAATGAAGTTTTGAATGATATTCAGAAGTATACGGAAAAATTATTTGATAAAGACCCAAGACATTTTATTTCTGAAGTGAAGGATCAAAAATATGGTGTGGATTTATATTTGAGTACTAATGAAATTATGAATTATTTAATATCTTTCTTAAACAACAAATACCATTTTCTTCTTAAAAGATCAAAAAAATTAGTAGGAAGAGATAATCAGAAGGGTAAAAACATTTATAGAATAAAAACATTATTAAAATTCTTACCGATTAGTAAAGGCGATATCATTTTAATTGATAAGAGGAAAAAGTTCGTAATTGATACAATATTAAAAAACAAGATTATTTTAAAAGATTATAAAGGTGAAAAAATAACTAAAGATTTTCAATATTTTTTTGATATAGATTTTGAAAAAGTAGATGAGAATCGTAAATAATATTCTTTTATTGGTGATCTTATTTGTCGAATAATGATGATGATGAATATTATTATGATTTAGACATCAATATAGATGATTTGATCAAAAAAAAGATAGACACTAAAAGAATAAAAAAGATTGATTATTCTAAGAAAAGATCTGCTTTTGAATCGGTATTTGATGAGAGAACTATAGTACAACTACAAAAATTAATAGAAAAAGAAATTTTAGATAAAGTAGAAGGAATTATATCCGCTGGGAAAGAAGCAAATGTGTATTTAGGATACAATCAAGAAGGAAAAGAAGTAGCAATAAAAATCTATAAAATTGATACTAATACTTCCAAATGGATGAAGAATTATATAATAGGTGATCCCCGTTTTAAAAAAATTCCTAAAAATATTTCCAAAATAATATATTTATGGGCAAGTAAAGAATACAAGAATCTAAAAAGAGCAGAAAAAACGGGATTAAGGGTTCCTAAACCCCTATTTGTAAAGAAGAATATCTTAATAATGGAATATGTTGGATTTGGAAGTATTCCTGCTCCAAAACTAAAAGAAATTAAGCATCCCGTAAATCTTGATTATCTTTTATATGATATTCTGAATTTTATTAAAAAATTATACCAAGAGGCGAAATTAGTTCATGGAGATTTATCTGAATTCAATATTCTATATCATAATCAAAAACCTTATTATATAGATATCTCTCAAGCTGTTTCAATAGAACATCCGAAATCGGAAAAATTTTTAGTACGAGACATTAAAAATATTTTTAATTATTTCGAAAATTTTAATATCGAATTGCCTAATCCAGAGAATTTATATTATAATATTATCGATATTAAAAAAGACTACTAATTATGAATATTTTTTACGGAAAGATTTGATAAATAATCAAAAATTAAATAATAAGAGATCAATTATAAAATGCTTAATCTATAAATTAAGATGAAAGAAGATGTTTAAACTAAACAAGGGACGGATTGGAGTAGTTATTGGTTCTAATGGCGAAACTAAAAAAGAAATTGAAAAAGAATTAGGAGTCTGTTTAGATATTGATAGCAAAACCGGTGAAGTTGAAATAAAACCAGATCCTGATAATGATAATTATGATCCGCTCAATCAATTAACCGCAAAAAAAGTAATTCAAGCAATTAATAGAGGATTTAATCCTGATAAAGCATTAAAATTAAAAGATCTGGATTTTGAATTAGAGATATTTAATCTAATTCAAATATTAGGTAAATCAGAAAAAAAGTTGAAAAGAATCAAAGGAAGATTAATTGGGCGAAATGGAGAGATAAGAAAAGCCATAGAGAGATATGCGGAGTGTTTTATTTCTATATATGGCAAAACAGTATCTGTTATAGCAGATTATGAAAATCTCCAAATAGCAAGAAAAGCAATAAATATGATAATTACTGGAATACCTCATCATACAGTTTTAAGATTTCTTGAGGATAAATATAGCGAGAAACAAAAAGAAAGATTTAGAGAGATGTATAAACCAGAATTTTAATTTAAAATCTTATCTTTTTAAGACTTTCTTTAATATCTTTAAATAAGTCCTTTCCATATATAACTTCCCTAATTTCTTTTATTAAATCTTCTTTGTTTTTTATCTTATCAACGGAAAATAATTCTTTATATTCTTCATCAAAGGATTCAGATATTGAGACCTCAAAACTTTTTATTTCATAATAATTCTGATTAAAATTCTTAACTATAATAATATGTCGAGGATAGAGAGTTAATTCACTTAAAGAAATAGACCATCCATCAATAAAATAATGCGTTTCAATTGAGAAGAATTTATTCCAACGTTCTAAATAATTTAAAATAGAATGTATTTCCTCTTGGGAAGAGATTGAATATTTACTTTCCATGTATAAGACTATAAAAACAAGTATAAAAAATACGAATTTTTAATTAATCAGAACTGATTTCATTTATATTAAATATTTCATCCGATAATCCAACCTTTTCTCTTGAAATAGATTGATCTATTTCTAAATCTTCTGGAATACATTCTTTTCCAAATATCTGCGGGGATTTAATCCCTGTTATTAATAACATGACTCTTAAAAATCCCTCAAATTCATCTGAAACTCTTGCGCCCCAGATAACCATGGAATCATTAACATCCATAGCCTCAGAAATTTTAGCTGCAACGGAATTAGCTTCAGCCAAAGTCATATCATTTCCTCCACATATATGTATAAGTGCTCCTTTTGCTCCAGATATATCTACATCTAGGAGTGGGGATCTCAGAGCATCCTCTATGGCTTCATTTACTCGATGTTCTTTAGCATTCGATTCACCCACTCCAACTATAGTAACTCCCCCTGTACCTAAAATAGTTTTTACATCAGCATAATCTAGATTAATAAGAGACGGCATAGAAATCGTTTCAGTGATTCCCTTTACCATAGTAGCTAAAACTTCATCAGCAACGCTAAAAGCTTCAATAATTGGAAGGTCAGGCGCGATATCTAATAATTTATTATTATCAATAACTACTAAAGTGTCAACATATCGTCTTAATTTTTTCAGACCATTTTGGGCATTTTCGATTCTTCCTATTTCTGATTTAAATGGCATAGTAACAACACCAACTACGATAGCTCCTTCATTTTTTGCTATCTCAGCTATAATAGGTGCGCTCCCAGTGCCTGTTCCTCCACCCTCTCCACAAGTTATAAACACTAAATCAGACTCTCTTAGAACTTTTATTAAATCCTCCCGATCTTCCTCAGCGGCAGCTTTCCCAATTTCAGGATTCCCTCCTGCCCCTAATCCTCTTGTTAAGTTTTTACCAATTAGAATTTTAATGTGAGACTCGATCATATCTAAATGTTGATGATCAGTATTAACAGCAACGCACTTTGCTCCTTTAATCCCTATTTTCATCAATCTATCAATTGTATTATTACCAGCCCCTCCAGCACCTACAATTTTTATATTCGCATAACCAATATTTTGGCGATCAGGTCGATTTATTGCTCTTTTTTTAGCATTTTTAATAAATGATTCCACAATAATTCACATATAATATTAAAATTTAGTTAAAAGAGAAGAAATTGAACAAAAATTAGAAATTATATAATATCTGGATAATATTCATATAATACTCAGATATTATGCTTTTTGTAATTCTTCAAAACGAATCTCAACCCCCAATAATTTCTTTTTTATCTATATTATTATTATATTGAAAAATCATTCTCTTTTTCAGGATTGAATATTTCCTGATAATGTTTGTCCTTTACCATTAAGATATTAGGAAGACGATATGGAAATCTATTTGAAAATGTGAGACAATAAGCACCCACATTAGTTATAAGAACTTTATCATTTAATGTTATAGTATCCGTAAAAAAGTAATCTTTTACTAGTATATCTTGATCTGTTGGAATAATCCCAGCAATAGATGTTTTAAATTTGTGTGCAGTATCAATTCTGGAAGCATTATAAAATCTAAGAGAGCAGTTCGCAAATTTCGGACACATGTGATTACCAATGTTTAAAAAGATCCATCTGTTTTTTGATTTTTTAATAACATCAGTCACAAAAACACCCGCGTCCCCAACTAAATATCTTCCAGGTTCCGCATATATTTTTTCAATTTCTATGGATTTTTCTTTAATATAACTTTTTATTCCTTGAGCGATTTTTTTCAATTGTTTTTTTGGCATAACCGTAGATTCTGGAAATCCACCACCTATATTTATGTTTTTAATATCAAGATTTTCTCGCTTCAATAATTCTTTTGCTTTAATTAGAACTTTAATGTTTTCTAAAAATTGATTTAAACTGTTCATCTGAGTGCTATAATGTGAGAGCAATGTCGTCAGATTAAGATTTGAATATTTAGAAAATAGATTTTTTATTTTTTTAACCACTGTTTTATTTATTTTCACTCCTAACTTACTTTCAAATTTCATAGAATTTATACGTAAACAAATATCTTGAGTTTGGTTTAAATCATCCGCTATCTTGTTAACACGTTTCAAATCATCTAAATCATATATAATTATCTCCTTTATTGAATTCTCTAAGGAGGATTTTATTAATTTATTTGGTAAATATGGACCGCCTAATATAATTTTATTGGGATTAAACCCCGCTTTAAGAGTTGTATTTAGTTCCGGCAAGCTTATTAATTCAGCACCAGTATCTTCTGAAGAGATTATTTTTAAAACTGATTCTAAATAGTTTGATTTAATAGAATAGAAACACTGAAATTCAGAAAATACAGAGTTAAAAATTTCTTTAAAAGTGTTTATATTATCTCTTATCCTATTTTCTATTAAAATCATAAACGGTGTTTCAAATTTCTCAATTAATTCATTCAGTGGAACAGAGTCAATGAAAATTTTATTAGTATCCACTTTTAAATAAGGATTTCCAGCTAATTTTTTCATATTTATACTTTTTGAGAATTAATTAATTTTTGATAAAGTTGATGAGTTTTTTCAGCTATTATAGTCCAATTTAAATTCTCTCTCACTTTCCTCTGACCTGCTTTACCCAATTTTTTTCTTAATTTTTTATTATTTAATAGCTGCAAAACTTTTTCTTTAATATCTATTGGATCATCAAATTTTACTAATAATCCATCGGATTTATTTTTGATAACTTCAGAGGTTGCGGCTAAGTCTGCTCCGATCACTGGTTTACTTGATGCCCAAGCTTCTAAATAAGCAATACCAAAAGCATCACTTCTACTTGGCATCAAATATATCTCTGTTTCCCTAAAAGCAGATATCTTATATTTATCAAAATAACCCGATAAATTATCGGGTGTAAGATTAATGATTCTTGCTTCCTTCAATTTTTTAATTTTTGACAATTCCCGATTAAAGGCTTGAGTAGAAGGTCCAATAAAGACAAAATATAATTTGTTGAATTCTTCTAGAATGTAAGGAATTGATTTCAAAATCGATATTGCTCCTTTTTCATAATTCTTATAGCCGCAAAATAGTATCATTTTATAATTTTGTTCTGCTTTTTTGAAGAATTTTTTCTTAAAACTAACATTTTTATCGAATTTGTTGAATTTGTCATAATCAACACCCATCGGAATAACATTTATGATTCTTTCATCTATTTTTGAGTTATGGAGTAAAAAATTCTTCTCAGTATTCGTACAAGCAATCAATTTGTCAAATTTAGGAATTATTTCCATTAAATCCTTATCTAAATATCTTGGATTTTCAAAATGAAAAAAAGGAGTACATATTGTTGGTATTTGCAATTTCTCTCCAAAAATTAAAGCATTTAGTAAATTAAAGTAAGGATAATAAGTTGTATGAATTAGATCGAATTTATTTAGGTCATTTCGCGAAAGATTAAGGAAATTTGTAATAAAAGGGCCATTATCTAATAACTTAATTAAACAATTATCAGATATTTTTAAATTTTTATATTCTTCAACTGATTTTATTAACTCTAATTTTTCTTCTAATGTAAATTCATAATCTATAGGAAATCTATTAATTTTGACCTTATTCACTTTTGAATAGTATTTGTTTTTTTCTTCAAGAATCCTTCCACTTGAGGATCGTAAAGCGGAAAAATCAATGGCATTTGATGTCCAAATATAAACATTATAATTAAATTTTTCCTGGAGTATCTCTGCTAATCTTTGAAAATAGAATTCTGCGCCTGAGATAGCAGGAAAATATCTCGTTGGAAGGTACAAAATAGATACCATAATTTTTTTTTAAAATTTGCTTTATTATTTATTATTCAGTACTTGATTCAACCGACAAAAATTAAATCAGTACTTTCTTCTTTAACCGCGCTAAATTAAAATAGGAAAAAGAAGATAGTTATATTTATGCACAATAAAAATAACTATTTATGGAAAAATCCAAGTTCTTCTTTTTCCCAATTAAATCTAGATACGAGGTTTCATAAAAACTTTTTGGTCAAAATTATTAAGTCGTTTTGCAAACCTACACGGAAACGATATGATGGACATACGAGCGAAGAATTTCCTATCGTTACTCTCTTTAATGCTCTAGTGGGAAATAGTCAAAGAACAGGAACACAAATATTGAATCATAAATTAGAAACATTGTTGATGGATAATTCATCCCCTTTGATGGACAAAGGACGCATTATACCCCATCCTTCCCAAATGAGGGAGTATGCGAAAGCTTTTCCAATGAAAGAAACAAATCAGGTGTTTTTAGAGGTTTCTAAGGAAGTCTCGCTCTCATTATTGGAGAACAAGTTGATTCCAAGGAAATTAAAGATAGCGTTTGACTTTCATAAAGACCTATATTACGGAGCAAAGGATAATCCTTACGTGATCGGTATAAAAGCTGAAAAAGGGACGAAAAAGGCACATTTTTGGCATACGTGTAGCATCATTTTAAAAGGACGAGAAATGCAGGTTGGAAGCGAGATGTGGAAAAAAGGGGAAAAAGCAGGGGTATTCGTGCAGAAAATGGTTAAATTCCTCGAATCCTTGGGTTTTATTATAGAATTAATAGCGATGGACAAGCAGTATTATCAGAAATGGATTTTCGATTATTTAGACAACAAGCAGATCGACTATATCGTTCCCGTTAAAGAATCTAAGACGTTAAGAACCATGAAAGAAGCAGCATTAAAAGACCCAAAAGCTCGGGTTCAACCATACCAAATGAAAGGCACATACGTAAAGGGAAAAGGCTATTCATCCGTTAAATTTAAGGTCGCACTTTATGGAAAAAAGGGCATTAATTTTGGTACGTTAAGAGCTCAATATCGCAATAGAACTAGGCCTTTAAGCGAGATATTGGCAGATATATTCGTGTTAGCGACAAATCGCGTAATTCATGCGCCGAGCGTTAAAAAAAAGTACATATTTTATAAAACTCGAAGTGATTATGGAGATCGGTGGCGGATAGAGATAAATTATCGAGAAGGCAACCCCTTTATCATGTATTCAACCAGCGCTGACCCGAATGTTCGGAATTTCTATTTTGTCCTCAGCTTGGTGCTTTTTAACTTCTGGATAATTGCGAATTTACTTCTCCATAAAACACGGTATTGGTTAGCAAAAGAGCCAAAAGCGTATTATAAAGAAGACTTAAAGCGCGTCTTGTTGAGTGCATTTCACTATTTTATGAATACTGGTCCGCCCCTCCCAAAATTTTGTCGAACAAAAGAATTGATTGGAGGGGGGTGTATTATTATTTAGTCAAGTACTGATAATATCAATAAACAAATTTAATGAAAAATGTCTGATGAGAATAAAATAATTAATCGGTGGCTCGTTGTTGTTGGTGCAGTTTTGATACAATTAGCACTAGGATCCTTATACTCTTGGGGTCGTATGACGAAATATATAAGTAATGGTGGTTTTTTAACCCAAATATCTGAGGTTACTGCCTACATTTTTGGGATTTCACTCGCTGCCTTTGCCATTACGATGATTTTTGCCGGAAAACTTCAACAAAAATATGGTCCCAGAAATATATCTCTATTAGGTGCGGTCTTCATCGGAGTTGGAACTATATTATCTGCTTTTATGGAGGCAAATTTTTGGGGTCTATTTATAACCTATGGAATTCTCTATGGTATGGGTATTGGTTTTACTTATGTTTGCCCCATCGCAACCGCAACCGCATGGTTTCCAGACAAAAAAGGTTTGATTAGTGGAATCGCTGTAGCGGGATTCGGAGCTGGGTCTTTCATTTTCAATTTTTTAGTTGATTGGTTTGCTGCGATCAGTATCCCAATCATGTATCTACTATTAGGGATCATATACGTGGTAATTATTAGTATTGGAGCATTAACGATGATTAGACCTCCAGATGTCTGGCTACCTGAGGGATTTGTTCCTCCTAAAGTGACAGAAATGAGTTCAGAAGGCATGGTGGAATTCTCTCGTAAGGAAATGATAAACACTAAACAGTTTTGGTTATTATGGTTTTCTTACATGTTAGGATGTATGCCAGGATTGTTAGTGATTGGTACTTATACGGTATTTGCAGAAACCGCGGGAATAGATCCATTACTTAGTATATCTGTATTGTTAACTTTGGTTGGCAGTATCGCGGCTCTTTTTAATGGACTAGGCAGGATTTCTTGGGGTAAGGTTGCAGACATCTTTAATTATAAGAAAGCACTTATAATGCTTTTTGCTGTTCAAGCATTAGCTCTATTCTTATACTTTACAACTATTATCAATTATGGATATTATTTCATAATAACTTGTGTTATCTTTTTCTGTTTCGGTGGTAATTTAAGTCTTTATCCCACTGCTACGGCAGATCTATTTGGAAACAAGAATTTAGGACAAAATTACGGAATAATGTTTACCGCATATGGTGTAGCAGGATTTATCCAAGCAGTGGCTACTCAAAACATAGTTATTGCATTAG
>Ga0209918_1000645_pt1 | contig 22054 bp, 30 predicted proteins | sample SalPonD_shore_MG_FD_185712 | JGI IMG/M metagenome (GOLD analysis project Ga0209918, IMG submission 185712) | Salt pond soil microbial communities from South San Francisco under conditions of wetland restoration - Salt Pond MetaG... | ecosystem: Environmental > Aquatic > Marine > Intertidal zone...
ACCTACACAATTAAGCCTTCGCCATTTGCGTAAACAGGGCTATAGGGCTACGGTAGTCGAGAAATGGAACGCTCATGCCAGAATAAGACAGGATTTGTTTGGGTTTATAGATATACTGGCCATTAGAGGCCATGAGACACTCGCTGTTCAATGCACAAGCTCAAGAAATATGTCAGCAAGGGTCAGGAAGATCGCCGATTCTGAGGAATTACCTGATGTTAGAAAGGCTAATTGGCGAATAGAGGTACACGGCTGGGTAAAGAAAAAGAACAAATGGGAAGTCATAATAGAGGACATATCTTGAAGAAATGGAAACCTACCCGTATCTGTAAATGCGGTAAATGCCGCTTTAAACCTTTAGACTATATCTGTCTGGGTACGGGTGATCCTGTTCAGTTATGGGCACAAGGATAACCAGTTACCGGCTCACCCCTACAAAAAACAGAGCCGGATTCGGGCACCTTTCCCTGGGTGCCCTTTTTTTTATCTAAGAGTATGGTAAAATAGTGGTGTCCTGATTCAGGGAGTAGCCATGAACCCAGCCTACGTACTCACCCACATGAACCCCAAGAACCAGAGTATTAACGATATTGGCAGGGGAGGGATCACATTATACGATGCCATGCATTGTGCAGCCCTCTGTCATGGGATAGAACGGAAATACATCTCAACCGCGAGACTAAAGTGGGCAGGGGACGAGTCTGACAAGGGCTGGCTAGAGATCCAGCTTTGGTTAAGAATGGCTGATGAAGCCTACCGAAAGAAATGGAAAGTCCCCGTAGGGAAAGAACTCTTAAGACGACTCGCACGATTAGCCATAGAAGAAACCCTAAAACCACTACCGGCGAGGGATAACGAGCGTAACGGATACTCAACCATACGATTCAAATACATCAATTCTGACGGTAATATAATCTCTAAATCCGCTTATTCCCAGACCTGGTCTGAACGGTACGAAATGACCTACAATATCTTCAACGCATGGGCAGATGTAGCCTGGTCACAAATACAGCGGAATCAACGAGATACAGACATATCAAATCCCACATGAACTTATGGGTTATTATCTTAAAAAATGCCCTACATAACCTATTGACACAGTTATGATTTTTTAGTATTTTCGCTGGTGAGGTAGGCGAGTTGCGCCTATAATAAACGTAATATCAATATCTTAGACCGCCGGAAGGCGGTTTTTTATGGGATAGTATTTAGCAAAACAGTAGAGTTTGCTAAACAGTTTTGTAGGAGAGCAATTAATGGCTATCACATACACGGGAACCAAGGGTGACCATGATAACTTGCGAAGTAATAAATTATTGGGTAGTTGATAGCGATGGTCTTAATGTGCAATCCGTTTATCTAAAGTTTTTTCCGGTGGCTTTGGCTAATAGCGAAAGAATACAGGTTATTGATACAACCATGCAGCCGCAGCAGAATATACCTACAAACCCGAATCTTATAATTTCCGGTGTTGTCACTGGCCCGCTGACCTTTGCAGCGATACAGTCCGATCCTAATTACGAAGTTTTGTGGTATGAATAAGGCGCAGGACATAATCTCAGCAGAAGACTTTGGGAAGATCACGGCTTTCTGTATCAAGCACGGTGTGGATATTTCTAAAATTATAGGGCATAGTCCCGGTGGCAAGACGCGTAAGCAAGTAGCCGATGAAATGCGCGCATACCTGAAGGCGTTGCCTAAAGCATGACTATCGCCGTCCTTGATAACTTTACCGATTCTGATTCGACGGGCCTTAACTCTCACACTCCGGATACAGACACGGTTGGTTCGGGGTGGATTGATGCCACGGCTCTTTCCGGTAATGGCACAATTCAAGGCAATCAGTTACAGCTCGGCGTTGATAACCGAGGACACGTTATTGACTCGGGTCAATCTGACTGTGATATAGATGTTGATTGGATACTGTCTGCGGGTAACGATCGAAACTCTGTAATATTCAGATGGCAGGATACGTCTAATTATTGGTTATGCAATTTCCGCGAGCCAAACTCTGATATTCAGATCGTTGAAAACATCACCGTGCGGGCGTCGTCGTCTTATACATGGTCTGGTTCGTCGTATGCAATAAACGTTAACCTTAACGGCACGGGCATTGATTGTTCGGTTGATGGCGTCTCTCAGGTTACGTATACGTCGTCATCGTATCAGACAGAAACGCATCACGGGATATTTCGTAATTCCGGTGCGAATGGTACGCGCCTTGATAATTTCCAAATAGCGACGCTTGGCGGTGGAACCGGAACCACTGTATTACGACTAGCAGGAGACGGTGGTTTGGCAGGCACAGGTGGATTAGCAGGTAGATCAGGAGGTTTAGCAGGGTGAGAAGAGTTCCATTTGGTTCATCCCATTATTTCAAATTCACTACTCGTAACTTCTCTACAGGTGCGCCTTATACGTTGGCTGGAACTCCGGTTATTTCTGTTTATGAAGAAAACAATCTTACCCAAATAACTGCCGGTGTAACGCTAACCGCTGACTATGATTCTGTAACTGGCCTTAACAGCGTCGCCGTGGTTGCGTCCGGCGCAAATGGCTATGAAGTAGGAAAGACATACGCCGCCGTGATCACTACAGGCACAGTTAATTCTGTTTCGGTAGTTGGTGAGGTTGTTGACCAATTTGAAGTTGTTCCTGCAGAAAACACCGCCGGATATCCTTTGATGGATGTTTATTCAGTTGGTGGTACCACCCAAACAGCTAATGATAACGGAGCAGACATTAACGCTATCTTAGTCGATACGAATAGCCTTAACGACACAAAAATCCCCCAAACGCTTAACCTAACGGCTTCTGGTAATATCGGGATCGACTGGGCGAATGTAGAAAATCCAACAACTGCCGTAGATCTAAGCGCCACAGATATCCAGTTATGTGACACTGTGACGACGAACACAGATATGCGGGGGACAGACTCCGCCCTGTTAGCTGCAAGCGCTCCGACTAATTTCGGCGATTTGTCTATTACGGCCACTACGGGACGAGTAGACGTGGCTTCTGTTGCCGGAACAGCACAGACAGCGAACGACAATGGTGCAGATATTAATGCCATACTGACTGATACTGGCACGTCAATACCAGCAACCCTGTCAACGATAGCCGGGTATATTGATACTGAGGTCGTATCCATTAAGTCGGTCACCGACAACCTTCCAGACTCTGGTGCATTGACGACGCTTATCACGCATCTGACGGATATCAAGGGTGCCACATTCTCAGGGGCGACAGACAGCCTCGAAGCCATCCGTAATCGCGGTGACGCTGCATGGACGACCGGAGCTGGCGGAACCCCGCCACAACTGCTGCAGAGCACAACCATTGCCACGCTGGCCAGCCAGACAAACTTTACGCTCACGGCAGGATCGGCCGATGATGGCGCATACCCTGCTGGGTCCATTGTTGTCGTGACAGACCAGACAACCAGTACGCAAAAGGCGGTAGGATCAGTTTCAAGCTATACAGGTGGGACAAAGACTGTCGTTTTGTCTGCTGATCCGGGTGTGTTCACTATGGCTGTCGGCGACACGGTTGAGATTATCGCTGCTCTCGGGTCAGCCGGGTCAGGGCCAACGGCCGTCCAGATTCGTCAGGAAATTGACACAAACTCGACTCAGTTGGCCGCGATAAAGGCTGTCACAGACAATATGCCGGATTCTGGCGCGTTTACGACAATCATAAGCAATATCACTGATATTCAGTCGCGAATTCCGGCAGCGCTGGTCGGTGGCCGCATTGACGCCAATGCGTCTGCTATCAACAACAACAACACGGCTATACTCAATCTTGAGAAGTCTGCTGGCACGATTATACGCGGTGCCGCGCAGACAGGCACCCTGTCAACAACGGAGATGACGACCGATATCACGATATCAGTGGCCGACCAGCTGAAAGGCCGCGTAATCATCTTCGACTCAGATACTTCGACGGCGGCGCTACGTAATCAGGCTACTGACATCACAGCATGCGTCGTAAGTGGCGGGAAACTCACGTTTACAGCGTTGACGACAGCCCCATCCAACGGTGACACGTTCGTCGTAGTGTAAGCTATGACAACCAGACTCACAGTCACGGGCACGCCCGGGCTGCCGTACTCTGGGTTTGACTCGAAGGCCGGTAGCGGGAAAGGCAGCACAGGCCCTCTTACACGACTCGGCGCCAGCGCCGCGCCGCGGCTGCGCTACGGCTCATTTGCAAGCAAAACGCCATCAGGCGCTTCCCCTGATGTCATTGCCTCGGGTCCAGGTCTGCCAGCAACGCCTCCCAAACGCATCAGGCAGAACAGGCGTCGTCAGCGTAAGCGCCACCCTGTCCCTGCCAAGTCAACGATTAAGGTTGACGAACTCGATAATAAAGTTGACAATCTAACTCTAAGAATCAAAGGCGAAGAATATCAGCCGGTTACAAGGGCCGCGCTGGAAGAAGAATTGAAGCGCCTTGTTAGCCGTACTACAATTACGGCCATACAGCGGGAGCATGGAGTCAGCGAGCCGCGGGCAAAGCGGATCATAGCGAGAAAAATAACTCAGCAGATCCGCAAAGCCAAACAGGAGCAACAGCAGCTTGGTATCACAGAAGAAGAAATGCTGATGCTCCTGCTCTTAATATCTTGAATCCGCCGCTGGATTCTAATCCCATTTTACCCTGTACCGTTGTTCTAGTAATGGAGCCTCCTTTTCTGGCACGACCACTGAAATGATTTTATATCCTTCAGGCAGGGCGCGTTTAATTCGGCTTAAGGCCCTGTGGACGCACTGATAAGACACGTTAAACTCGTCTGCGACCTTTTTGATAGGTAAACCATCGACCAGGACGCGATAGGCCATTTTCGAGGCGTTCTCGCGGATCCTGGTACGCTGTACGAGCTTTTCAAATGTATTAGGTAGCACTGTTACCTGACTCCTCTTTAGTTACGGTTTATAACAAATCAATCAACAGCGACCTCGCTAACGCTCGTCGCGTTATCTCAGGTCGTTAGCGCTCACACCGCCATACTTGTCGTGGACAGCTTAAGAAATGAAAAACCCTCCACATCTTTTAGTCCAACGCCTTCGTTTCTTAGCTTGTTACATATCCAGCAAAAGTGTGCTTCTTGGTTCTTTGGTGGCAGTCCTTTTGTAATCACCGATCCGAAGGCTAAATGTTTTGGCACACCTTCAAGCTCATAGGCAATAGCCGTAACCCATTTTTTGCGTGGCTTCTTAGCGTTCTCACGCGCCGCTGCTGTCTTGGCTTCGCTCCGCGCTTGGCCGCCTTTACGCCCTAGTTCCTGTGCTGCTTTGTTAGTCATTGCGCTTCTCCTCTGTTGTTCATTTTATTATTTACCAAAGCAAACCCAGGCGGCAAAGACAAGCAAGCCCAGAAAGATCAGACTGTCCATGATCGCTTGTTGCTCGTATACAGTGAGTCTGTACCCGCGCCGTTCTGCCGGCGTGATATAGTCCCGTATCGATCTGCCTTTGCTGTAGTCCGTCCAGACAAATTTTTCCGTGTTGCCCAGCGCGTCCATGGTCCCGCCGAGGCTGTCGTCGTGGTCTGGTAAATGTTTATAGTCGTTCATAATGGCTCCTGTATTGGTTAGGTCCTAGTTTATTTCCTGCAATTGTTCCATCTCGTCGTCGTTAAACATGAATGATAATGCCCGGTATTCGTTGACACAATCCTGCCATTTTTGCAGAACGTTCGGGAATTCTGACAACGGCTTATCGTCATAACCAAATGCCGAACAAAAGTCGACAAAGGTCCCAACGTCATATCTCTGTAAACATGCCAGGATGTCATACGCCGATAGCTTGCGTCCCTCTTCTGTATTCCTGATGCTGTCACCAAATTTGTGCGTGTAAGACTTGTTCCCGCGGCGAAGCGTGAATTGGTAAATGTCCCGCTTTTCCTGATCGTCGGGGAAGTAATACCCGGTATAAAGGTACTCGATATCGAATTGAGTATTAGTTGATGTTAAAAAATCGTTAGCTTGTTTTTCGTAGTCATTCATGGTCTATTACTCCTGTTCGTTGGGGCATGTCATGTCGTTGGTAATGGGCATGACTGGCACATACACATCAACATGAGTTGGCGATACAGCCAGGCACTCATAGCCGGCGACCGTCCGCACCATGTCCTCGGCCATTACAGCGTTGCCGTCGACCTCCAGTCGCACGGTTAACCGCTCTCTGCGGCATTTTGCGGCCAGCATCTCGTCAATGGTATGGTCGATCATCGACATAGGCCGTCCGTCCGCATCTATCGACGGCCAATACTCGGTGACGCCGGTTCCGGCTATCGACACAATCCGGTAATACGGTGTTCGGCTATGGACTAGACAGCTTATTTTGTCCGGGACTTTGTGCTCTATAGTGTTAGTCATGGTCTATTACTCCTATGTTGGTTTTTATTTGACTAGCCCTGTAGCTTTGACGCTGACAATGTCCGATTCAGCCACCGATTCCAAGGCGAACCCGTCATCCACCGCGCCAGCCATATCGAACAGAAACCCGGCTTTGGCGGAGTCCTTGTCCTCCGCGTAACGCAGCTCGGTGGTAGTCACGAAGTCGTTCAGTTTGTATGTGATTCTGTATTGGTATGTAGCCATCAGGTTTCTCCTGTTCGTTAACAGTTAATTAAACACAAATACATATTACCAGATAATCGGCAGTAGTAAACAATAATTTAAACATTAATCATAACGATAATTTATGATAAAAACTAATCCAATAAATTCAGTTAATACAAATGCCTACTTAAACTGTAGGGATTAAACTACTGGCATGTATGATAGAGCCTGGTGATTAGCGGGTATCGGACCAGTTAATCTATATGGTCACACTAGAGTGGATCACGTCGTATTGGTGTAGATGGTTACCAGTATGGCTTCCCGGTGTGCAGTCGGTCTGCGTAGGCCAAGCAATTTAATGCTCACACTCACGCTTCCTCTTAATGCTCACGCTGCCTTTACACCATTACCCTATACCTACCCCTAGGGTGACTTGAGATAATCGCTCAGACGCCGTCCTACGCGGTCTCAGTATGGATATGCTGGGATGTTAATAGGGGGGGGATACCCCTCTGTGAGAGACGAGGTGAGTTTGATTGTGACCCATTCCCACAAGAGAGGGGATATTGAACATTGATGTTTTATCAACTAAACTTACATTCTCTCCCAGGGGAAATCCAGGGATAGTTGATGGAAAGTCTATTAAAGCGGTTAAGTTTGACGAAAAAGCAGTTATCTGAGGATTTGGGGTATTCTCACGAACAGGTTTCCAGGTGGGGCAATAATCCACCTAAGCATGTAATGAGTTATCTTGAATTGCTATTACAGTATCGAATTGCTAATTCGTTATTAAAGGATTACGAAACTAGATTAGAGAAGATACGGGAGATAGTATGAAACCTAAAAGCAAAGAAGCAGGTAAGAAGTTAAAAGGACGAAAATCTAAGATCGAGAAAGCTATGGGAACTAGCCCAGTTAAGACGATTGTGAGTTAAGAAGTGAAGTCTAAACGGAACGAAACATCGTTTAAGAAAGGTCAGACAGGTAACAAGTTAGGTCGTCCGAAGGGTTCTAAAAACAAAGAGAACCTACTTAAGGAGGTGATCCAGTCAAACGCTCAAGACCTCATGTTATCCAACATAGAACGTATTGTAGACGTGGTTTGTGAAAAAGCCCGTGAAGGTGATTTAACAGCGGCTAAAATGATTATGGACCGCGTAGTCCCATCGGAACAAGCTAATGAAAACCGTAAATTCGGTGGGGTTAATATCGTGATTGGCGAACTTAAAACGCCGGTTTCAATTGAAGGCGAGGTAATAGATTGACATCCTCCCCTCCCTGAAGGAAGGGGATTCCCAATCCGGAGATTGAGATGGTTGACGTTTCACAGCAAGTTGCTACAAGGGGCCGAAGCTCAATGCAGGCTGACACTCGCTCCGCGTCCTGTAACCGTGTGCCCCACGGCCAAAATATTACGGGCGGCGTTCTCGTCCCGATCATGGACAGTTCCGCAATCGCAAGTCCAGTCGCGGACCGACAGCGGCATACTCTGTTGCAGAGTACCGCAGGCGCTGCACATGTTGCTGGACGGGAACCAGCGGTCGATCTTGACCACCGCCTTGCCATACATCGCGGCTTTCGATTCAATGGTCCGAATGCAGTTACCGATTCCGGCGTCGCTGAGGCTGCGGGCGAGGCTGTGATTTTTAACCATCCCCCGGAGATTCAGGTCTTCGACGCAAATCGTGTCGTATCGGGTAACAAGATTCCAGGCCAGTTTCTTCGCGGTATCCTGCCGCGAGTTGGCGATTTTCTCATGGACTCTGGCCACGCGCTGTTTCTGTCTCTTGTAGCGGTTCGAGCCCTTTGTTTTGCGAGACAGGGATTGTTGCTGGCGTTTCAGTTGCCGCTGGTAGCGATTCGAGTATTTCGGATTAGCGACACGCTCACCGGTAGACAACGTGGCCAGACGGCTGATGCCAAAATCAATGCCAACAGCTTCGCCGGTTTCCGGCAACGGTGCTGGTGTAACGTCCATGACCAGCGAGACAAAGTAGCGGCCAGATGGTTTTCGGACCACCGTAACGGTACTGGGATCGACAGGGATATGCTTCGACCATTTAACCTTGAGCCGCCCGATCTTGGCGATAAGCAGTCGCTGGTTGCCGCTCTCGAAGCGGAACCCGGAACGGGTATATTCCGCCGACTGCTTGCCGTCTTTGCGCTTGAACGACGGGTAGCCTGTGCGTTTCTCGAAGAAATTGCGGAACGCGGTCTGGAGATGGCGAAGCGACTGTTGCACAGGAACACTGGAGACCTCGTTAAGCCAGATCGTTTCGGGTTGTTTCTTCAGATCGGTCAGCGCTGCGCTGGACTGAGCATAATTCATCCGTTCGCCACGGCTGTAAGCCGCTGTGCGTTCGGCGATGAACCGGTTGTACACAAATCGGGTACAGCCAAACGTGCGGGCAAGAATCTGCTCTTGCTCGGGCGTCGGGTAGCAGCGAAAAGTCCACCGTTGTTTCATCCTTGCATATTAACAGATAGTCCTGTAAACCACAACTGGAGACTATGACGATGAAAATCTCAGTAAACACTGAATCTGCCACTCGGTTGAGCGGTAGTCAACACGGGAAAAAGGAAGGTGGAGACTCTGGGCCGGGTTTAATAGAAATCTCCCGTCCCGCAAGAGACTACGGACATATAAAAGTCCACCCTTCACCGACTAACGTAGAAGGGCACAAAAGAGGTCAAGGTTAAAGCGGGTGATCCTCAACGAAAGGCTATAGAAGCCTCAAAAAGGAAAAGATAATGGCATATTACATTGAAGACGGGTTTAATTTTGCCCGACAAACAGCAGATGCACAAGTAAAAGCCGGGGCGGGATTTATCCATACGATAAGTTTTGCCTGTGCAGACGCAGCTCCTACGGCGGGGTCGATTATTATTTATGACTCTCTCACTGAGACGGGAACTGTGATTTATTCAGAAACTTTCACTACAACCGCTTTCAGGGGGTACACAATTACTCTTGATGTGAATGTCTCTACGGGGATTTACGTAGGTTTTACTACTACAGCAGATGTAGGATGTACTGTAACTTATAGATAGCAGCCCTGAAAGGAGAACTGCGTGTCAAGAAAAGGTAACAGGGGTAAAAATATCCCCAAAAAAGAGGAAAAACCATTAAGGATAGCCGCGATAATGACCGTCCCTCGTTTGGGGTTTAACGATCATTTCATAGCCGCTTATTCAGCCCTTTCAAAATTAAACATTCATTTAGAGTACAAAATGGGTGTCTTTTGGGGTCAATCCCTTGAGAATGGGATTCAAAAATACCTGGACACTTACGAGTTAGACTGGATTCTAACCCTTGATTACGATTCTATCTTTGACGTAAACGACATAGTAAATCTGGTCAAACTCGCTCGTAAATCGGATGCAGACGCGATCTTTCCCGTTCAGAGTATGCGAGGGGTGGATTACGACGTTCTAAGACTTCCTAATGGTAAAGAATTAGTCGAAACGGATATAGGTCACTTCGGACTGACTCTTTTAAAAGTGTCTGCGTTAGAAAAACTCCCCCATCCGTGGTTCTTCGGTGTTCCTAACGATGAAGGAAAGTGGGAGGAAGGAAAGATAGACGATGATATTCATTTCTGGCACAAATTCAGAAAGGAAGGATTCAAAGTCTGTATGGCCAATAACATAAACATCGGCCACATGGAAATTCTAATAAAGTGGCCCGGCAAAGTGTATCAACCTGTTTCTGATTACTATAAGGCAGGAAAACCACCGGAGGAAAGAATGAACCAAGGTTTAGCTGAAATCTCTTACGGTCTGGACGATGGAGCTTAATTTTGACCTCCACCCTAAACAGTTAGAGGTATTCCAGTCAAAAGCCCGTTTCAAAGTCTGCGCCGCCGGGAGAAGGGCCGGGAAATCCTATTTATCCGCCATTTGCTTACTTTTGGCGGGTTTGGAAGAAGAAAGAGACGGAATCTCGCTAAAAAATAAAGAAGTCTGGTATATAGCTCCGACTTTTCAGCAAGCCAAAGATATTCTCTGGAATCTCTTAAAAAACATTGGTAGAGACTTAATAGACTCCACCCTGGAAAACACCGCAACCATCCGTCTATTAAATGGACGAACGATCAAACTAAAAGGTTCTGACCGCCCAGACACTTTACGAGGGGTGGGGATATCTTACGTCGTGTTAGATGAATACGCCTTCATGAAGCCGGAGGTGTGGGATCTGATTATAAGACCTACACTCTCTGACGTGAGAGGTAATGCTTTATTCATCGGAACCCCTGAAGGAAAGAATCACTTTTACGATTTATGGATGATGTCTCATTCTGAACCGGAATGGGAGGCGTTTCAGTTTAACTCTACAGATAACCCGATGATCGACCCGAAAGAAGTCGAGAAAGCCCGTAATACGATGTCTAGTGATGCTTTTAGACAAGAGTTCGAGGCTTCGTTTGAAGCTGCTGGAGGGGGGGCGTTTAAGGAAAATGAAATCAAGGTTATCGACTCACCACCTCCAGATCTGGATATTTATATATCTTGCGATCCTGCTGGTTATGGGACTGGTGATGGGATGGTTAAATCCAACCTTAAGCGACTGGATGAATTTGCTATCGCCGTTGTGGGTGTAAATACGTCTGGTTGGTACGTATTAGACGTTATCTCTGGAAGATGGGGGATTAGAGAAGCCTCACTTCATATTGTAAAAGCCGCCAGGGACCACTCACCCATTGCGATAGGAATTGAAAGCGGTTCTCTTAAAAACGCCATCATGCCGTATTTAGAGGACCAGATGCGAAGATTAAACGTCTTTCCTCATATCGAAGGCCTGACTCACGGTGGAAAGAAGAAAACTGAACGAATTTTATGGGCACTTCAAGGTCGTATGCAACACGGGAGATTTCATTTAGTGAAAGGCAACTGGAATAAAAAGGTAATAGATCAGTTAATGGATTTTCCTAATCCATTAGCACATGACGATCTTATCGACGCGATCGCCTATACCGACCAATTAGCGACGATTGCCTATAATCCGAATATTCTGGTCGATGATTACGACCCAATGGATAGCGTGGCTGGTTACTGATGGATTTTGAGACTGAAACTAAAATAGATGATCTTGCGGCGTGGATTCTTTATCACGTAAATTCGTGGGAAGAATACCGTGATACGACCTTTAAAGAAAAGTGGGAAGAATATTACCGTCTCTGGAGAGGGATCTGGTCTGAAAATGACAAAACTCGTAACTCCGAGAGAAGTAAACTCATCTCACCGGCGCTTTCACAAGCAATAGAAGTCGCTGTTTCTGAACAGGAAGAGGCTGTTTTCGGTCGAGGGAGATGGTTTGACGTCAGTGACGACGTAAAGGACGAGAATGACGAAGATATTATGTCCATTCGTAACCTTCTTACGGAAGATTTAGACGAAAGTGGGATTAGATCGGCCTTAAGTGAGATATTTTTAAACGGTGCTATCTACGGAACCGGGATTGGGAAGCTCGTAGTAGAGGAAATGGATGAAAAAACCATCCAGAGCGGTCAATTCGGTCCCTTAACTGACACTATAAATAAAATCACCGTTAAATTGCTCGCTGTAAACCCTATGGAGTTCGCTATCGACCCATTAGCGAGGAGCATTAAAGAAGCTATGGGTATGTCTCACAATATGATCGTCCCCAAACACGTAATCATTGAAAAACAACGCCTGGGGATTTATAAAAAAGGCTATCTGGGGTCTTATTCTGAAGAACAGATCATTGTTGATGATATAGAGTCAAAATACACAAAGGATGACAATAAATGTCGGATTGTTGAGTACCACGGTTTAGTCCCTAAGAAATTATTCGACGAAGCGCAGCTTGACGAAGACGAAGAACTCGCTGATCTTGGTGTTGATGATAATTTTGACATAGAAGAAGACGAACTTATCGAAGCTATTGTAACGATTGCCAACGATAGACTCGTTTTAAAATCTGTCGAGAATCCTTACATGATGGGTGACAGGTGTTTCATGTCCTATCAACATGACACCGTTCCTAATCGGTTCTGGGGGAGGGGGATTGCGGAGAAGGGTTACAACCCTCAAAAAGCCCTTGATGCCGAATTAAGGGGTCGTATAGATGCGATGGCTCTTGCTATTCACCCGATGGTGGGTGTTGATTCGACTAAAATCCCACGCGGGGAGAATTTCTCCGTAAGACCTGGGAGAACAGTCCTGACAACCGGCGACCCCAGGCAGGTCTTGATGCCGTTTAACTTTGGTGCAGTCTCAGGCAATACCTTCCCTCAAGCTGGTGAACTGGAAAGAATGATCCAGATGGGTACAGGTTCGATGGACTCCGCCACTGGAACTGGATCACAGCCTAGAAATCAAACCGCCTCCGGGATGTCCATGATCCAGAGTGGGGCGATCAAACGCTCCAAGCGGACAATGGCGAATATCGAGGAAAACCTTATCGAACCTCTTGTTCATAAGGCCATGTGGCGGTATATGCAGTTCGACCCCGATAGATACCCGATTAAAGACGTTAAGTTTATCGCTTATTCTACGTTGGGGATAATGGCTAGAGAATTAGAGCAAAGTAATCTGGCTAACTTGATGAAAACAGTACCAGCAGATTCTCCAGCATACTGGATGCTAATTCGGTCATTCTATGAAAATTCAGCTATTTTCGAGAAAGAAAGAATGCTTCAGGTCATTGACGGAATGATGGATAAAATCCTCAACCCACAACCTGATCCAGTCCAACAGCAAGTACAAGCCCTCGAACTTCAGTCTGCTTCTTTGAATAACAAGAAGACTGAATCCGAGATCATGTATAACCTGGCTCGTGCCCAGAAAGAATCTCAGGATAACGGTTCAAGTGATTCTAATAAGGCAATGCTTAATGCTGAGTTAAAAGTAATGCTTGAAAAAATGGGTAATGATACTGACAAAGAAGTCGCTATGATTAACGCCCAGAAGGAAGTAAAAATCAAGGAAATGGAATTAAAAGCAGCTAATGAAGCACCAATTCAGCCTGTTGAAAATACAGAAAAAGAAAACATTATCGTATATAACGCGCCAGATAAGGAAAAAGCAGAAGTCAACAAGGAAATCATTAATTATCTAAATAAAAGGGCACAGCAATTAGATGAATGAATTTGAAGAACTATTCAAGACTTTTGACACTGAAGGCTGGTTAATATTCGTAAGAGACGCAACTAAATATAAAGAAGACCTGATAAAAACCGCATGGGAAGAATGTCAAACCGAAGCCGGAATCGCTGAAAGGAGAGGCTTTATCCGCGCATTAGAATGGGTAGAGCATTTTCAGGAAATGACGAAACAAACCTATCAGTTAAAGAAAGAAGATGAAAGTAATTAAAGATTTTTCATGCGAATGTGGTAACGAATTTGAAGAAATGGTTGACAACACAGTGAAGCACACAAAATGCCCTATGTGTCAATCTGAAGCAAATATGGTGTATAGCCTTAACTTTAAGCTAGACGGAACCGATCCAGGATACCCGACTGCTTATGAAAGATGGGCTAGAATCCATGAACGGGGCGGTAAATTACACTAACGTAGTTTTCACTAACCCCCCATTTCCTATAACCTTAAAGGCAGGAGCAATCATGACCGAGCAGTCAGAAGAACTTGTTGATTTAAACAAGCTAGATGGAGAGGATGTAAATGAGGAATCCCCTGATAAAAAAGAGGAAGAACCCGCGTTTACTGTTCCAAAGAAGTTTGAAGGCAAGAGTATTGAAGACATTGTTAGCTCTTACTCAGAACTTGAAAAGGAATTTGGCAGGAAGTCCAACGAAGTTGGTGAACTCCGAAAATTAACAGATGACTTCATACGACAGCAACTCGACAAACAAGAGGAAGAAATCAGCGACAATAACACTCCACCGCTGACGTTCGATAATCTTGTAGACGACCCTGTTGGGTCAATTGACAAAGCACTCGAATCCAATCCGAGGATTAAGCAGTTAGAAGGGCAACTTCTTCAGTCTGCAAGAGAAAAATCCAAACTTAACTTTGAATCTCAACATCCTGATTGGGAATCTATCGTTAATAGCGAAGGCTTCCAAAAATGGGTATCAGATTCACGGGTAAGGTCTGATCTTTTTCAAAAGGCAAACACGGAATACGATTACGAAATTGGTGGTGAACTTTTCCAGTTATACAAAGATACACATAACTTGAACAAGGAAGCTGCTGAAACTGACCGTAAAAGTAAACTCAAGGATGCTGTGACTGAAAGCGGTTCTTCAGGCTCTATCAGTAAAAAGATCTACCGTAGGGCTGACCTGTTAAAACTCAGGATGACGGATAGAGATCGCTATAACTCAATGCAAGACGAGATCATGCTTGCTTACAAAGAAGGGAGGGTCCGTTGATCCTCCTGATTTTAATTTAAGGAGATAGAAAATGGCTCTTGGTACAAACCATCTAGCCAATACATCTGCATCTATTCAAGAGTTTATCCCTAACCATTAATTTGGGGATGTAAAACCTTTTCTGAATAACTGGAACCCTGTATAATAGGGAATCAGAGGGAACACTAAAAATATAAATCCACTATCGCGTTCTAGGAGATAAACCTAATGAAGCGACTACCTTGGAAATACGTAGCAGGTCTGATGGATGGTGAAGGCTGTATTAAATTAAACCTTCGCAAAAAGAAAAAAGACGATGGAAGCATTATCTTTTATCCTCAAATCGGAATCGAGCTAACTCTTACGGAAAGTTCAAAGCACGTTATTGATATGCTCCACAACAGTTACGGTGGTAAAGTTTACAGGCGGGAATACCCAAATGCAAACTGGAAACCCACGTATACTTGGAGATTGTACGCTAAAACAGAAGTTAGGGCTTTTTGTCAAAACTTATTTAAGCATACTTTTATCAAGAACGAACAGATGAAATTAGCTATCTGGTGCATTGATAATCTGAAAACAGGACTTGCGGTTGAAACTGCAAAAGTGTTAAAAGAGGAACTCAAGCTACAAAAAGGTGGCCCGCACAGACTAAGTGAAAAGGCGCAAGATAAAATACTTGCGATGCTATAGTCGAGCTTATCTAAGGATAAGTAGGAACTCTGGAGCGATGACACGATTGCGGCATACAAGGCTAACCTGGTTGTAGCGAACCTTGTTAGTAAAATCAACCACTCCAACAAGCGTGGAGATACCATCCACATTCCAAAACCGACTCGTGGCTCTGCTAATGCCAAAACAGTCGGTTCTCAGGTCACTTTGAACCAGAACAACTCTACAGAAGTTCAGGTTTCAATTAACAAGTGGTTTGAGTATTCGGTAATGATTGAAGACATTATCAAAGTCCAGTCAATGCCTTCACTCCGTCAGTTCCACACGGATGATTCAGGGTACGCTCTCGCTACTCGCGTAGACCGTGACCTACATCTGTTGGGCGCAACCCTTCAGAGCGGTTCTATTTCAGGTGCTACCAACCTGTATGAAGCTGCTGTGATTGGTGGTGACGGCTCTACTACATTTACTGGTGCTGCTGGTACTGGTAACGGTACTGACCTTACCGATGCTGCTATCCGTCAGATGCTTCAGACTCTGGATGATGCAGACGTTCCTTTCAGTGAACGCGCTCTCATTCTGCCGCCTTGTCAGAAAAACGTCCTTTTGGGGCTTTCTCGTTTTACTGAACAGGCATTTGTCGGTGAAGCCGGTATGGGTAACTCAATCCGTAACGGTAAGTTGGGTGATATTTACGGAGTAGAGGTTTATGTCTCTACTGCTTGCCCGTGGATTCACGTCAACTCCACTACATCTACTCAGTCTGTGACTTTTAGCTCTACATCTCCGACTACATCTGCTTACTCAGATGAATTTAGTCTGACTGTGGACTGGAGTTCAGGTAGTGATACCAAGTATCGTGCTGGTATGATCCTTCACAAGGATGCTCTGGTTCACGCTGAGCAACAGTCTATTCGTTCTCAGGTACAGTACAAACAAGAGTACCTTGGTACGTTGATGACTTCTGACACAATCTACGGAGTAGCAGAGCTACGAGATAATGCCGGAATCGCCTTCGTCGTACCGGCGTAGGAGGTAATCATGGCTATTACAGTTAGTGCCGTAACAAAAAAGGAACAGGGTAGTAAACAATTTCAGGGTGCTTACTCCGAGATGTTTACCGTAACGGCTACACTTTCATTCGCGGCTATTGGTGCTGCTGCGGAGGATAGTGGTGCTATTACAGTACCAGGTGTTGCTCTTGGAGATCATATTATTTCCTATGGTTTCAATGTTGATGCCGAGGAAAATATCTTCTTCTTCAACCCATCTGTTTCTGCTGCAAACACAGTTACTCTATCAGTGACAAATGCGTCTGGATCGAGCGATACGCCTGCTCCTACTCAGATTAAACTGTTAGTTGGTAGACCTAACTGGTAAATGAACGGGGGGGCTTCGGCTCCCCTTTCTTTTTGGAGGATAGATGACTTATTTACAGATTATCAACGCTGTACTTCGGAGGTTAAGAGAAGATACTGTCGCTGCTTACAATACCTCAGATTACTCGACGTTGATTGGTGATTTTGTAAATGAGGTTAAAAGGGAAGTAGAGGACTCCTGGAATTGGACTCAGCTTCGCTCGACAGTGCAAATAACAACCGCTTCAGGCACGTATCAATATACTTTAGCTGGTGGTGGTGACAGGTACAGGATTTTACAAGTTATAAACGATACTGAAGACTATGATCTCCAAAAGGGTTCATATAATTACATGAATCGCTGGTTGACACAAAATGGCTCTCAAAACGGTAAACCTTTCTGGTATGACATAAACGGTCAATCAGGTGGCGATCCGATTGTAAACTTATATCCAATCCCTGATGGTGCTTATAATATTAATTTTAACATGATTATTCCTCAAGACGACTTAGCTGCGAGTGATACTGAGCTTACCGTTCCAGATTACCCGGTTCTTTTGGGGGCGTATGCGAGAGCTTTGAGTGAACGTGGCGAAGACGGCGGTTTGATGTACGCTGAAGCCCAACGTCAGTACGATAAGGCTTTGGGTGATGCTATTGCGCTTGATGCAGGTAATCACCCTTACGAGATGGACTGGATCGTTGAGTAAGCAACTTCAGAATATAATGATCTCCAATCCTGGGATCTATGGACTTAACCTGGAGGCTTCTCAGTCTCTTTTAGGCCCGGAGTGGTGTATTCGAGCCGATAATTTAGTTTTTGACATAACCGGAAGGTTAGCTTCAAGGAAAGGCTCTAAACGAGTCAACGCTTCTACCGCGACCGAAGACATTGTACAGATATTTGAATATATCGACGCCTCTGGCACGACACTAGATATAGTGTGTACGGATACTAAAATATACAAGATAAGCGGTACTTCTTTAACCGATATTACGGGAACCGCTGTACCAACAAAAGGAAACTGGAAATTCCAGAACTTTAATGGAAAGTGCGTGGGTTTCCAGAAACATCACGACCCTGTTGTTCTTTCTAGTATAACGGGTAGTTTTGCCAAGATTTCTCTCTCAGGGACAAATCAGCCTTCAGTTAATGCAAACGAAGTTCTAGCGAGCTTTGGGCGGATTTTCGTCATAGACGGAACTTCAGTTTTAGCAAGCGACTCTCTTGATGAAACAGGATGGAACACAGTAGCTGTAGACCTTACAAGTAACTGGTTGTACGGAATGGACGTAGGAGTAGGATTGGCAGAGTTCAACGGGAATCTAGTTATTTTCGGTAAAGACTCTATCACGATATTCCAAAACCCGTGGGATTTAGCTTCTACATTCTCCCAAGTTGAGAATATCGGTGGTATAGGGTGTGTAGCGAGAGATACCGTACAACAAGTCGGCGGGGATTTGTGGTTTCTATCTGCAAGTGGCATCAGGTCGTTAGGTAGGACTATCCAGGAAAAGTCAATGCCTTTGAGAGAGCTCTCTAAAAATGTAAGAAGGCATCTTATCTCTGAAGTCAATAATGAAGACCTTGACAGGGTACGTTCGACTTATTCTCACGAAGAAGGGTTTTATCTTCTTTCGCTACCTATTACAGGGGAGGTTTATTGTTTCGATACGCGCGGGTTTTTGCAAGATAGTTCTGCAAGAGTCACTAAATGGAACGTCACCTACCATGCTTTATGTACAACTCAACTACAAAAGCTTTACTTCGGCGCTGTGGGTTATGTGGCTTACTATTATGAATATTTAGATAATTATTTATACGATGGAACCGGAGGAAGTACATATTCGGTAGTTTGGCACTCAGGATGGACTGATTTCGGCTCTGATCTAATCAAGATCCCTAAAAAGCTACATACTGACATTTTGGGTGCTAGTGGACAGACTATTACTACAATATGGGCTTATGACTTCGACGACCTCGCTACGGCAGAAAGTTATTCTTCTACTGTTCCTACTGTCACCACTTCCGTTTATGGTACTGCTGTTTATGGTACGGATGTGTATGGAACTGATAACGCCTACTATAAAGCTAAAGTACCACTCACGAAAACAGGGCAAGTCATGAGATACGGAATAGAGACAACGGTAAATTCTAATCTATTCGCCATTCAACGATCTAATATATTAGTCAAGACGGGACGTGCAGCATGAGTGATTATACAAAAACTTTTACAAAAACAACCGGAGACACTGTTGCGGCGGCAGATCAGGATACTGAGTATACCGCTATTTCAACTGCTATCGCCACTAAAGCGAATAAAATCGCCTCTCCTACCGCTAATAATGTCATAGAGCAAGACGTTAATGGGGACTTGGTAGATACTGGATTAGCGACTCCTGCCGGTGATTTTGTAGGAATTTCAGATACCCAAACCTTAACGAATAAGACTTTAACTTCACCTACAATAAATACCCCTACAATAAACTCATCCAGCTTTAGCGTTTCTTGTGCGTCTCCGCCATCATGCTCTGCATCTTCATACACAAAAATAACATGGGACACTGAAGAGTTTGATACAAATTCTGATTTCGATAGTAGTACTAATTATAGATTTACGCCTACAGTAGCAGGGAAATATTTGCTTACAGGTTCAGTATATTTTTCTGGATGGAGTTCAGGTCAGGATTACGCAGTTATAACTATATATAAAAATGGTTCTGCTATTAGACGTAGTAGGGGGGACACAACTATAGACAATGCAGATTTTTCACAAGCAGACATATCCGCAATTGTTACAGCTAACGGAACAACAGATTATTTTGAAATATATGCGTTTACAACAGAAACATTAACGCCTTCATCGGATTCTAAATTAACCTATTTTCAAGGGCATTGGATTGGAACATGATTACCTATATTTTACTATCAGCATTAATTTCTTATGTCATCACAGATCAAACAATGGATAACCATTTGAAAACTAACCACTCACGAGAAACAATTTGCGTAACAATAGACAAGATACATTGCGAGGTAGATCATGGGCGCAGCAGCAGCTAGAAGTAGGCTAAGATCAGGAGCACAAGCTTTAGGCAGGTTTCAAGCCGACTTAAGTGCAATAAAACCCCAGCAGCAGGCGTTTGGTGATGTAACCCAACAGGCTTTAGGGGCATTTGGGGCGTTCGATCCCTTTCAGGCTCAGAAAGACCTGTTCGCTCAACAGATGGACATTCTAGCCCCCTATCAGGATCAGCAGAGGAAAGCACAGGAGTCCCGATTGCTAGCTCAAGGCAGATTAGGCTCTACGGGCGGAGGGATTCAGCAGACAGCCCTTGAGAACGCTTTTAACACCCAAAATTTACAAGCCCTTAATACGGCCTTTGGTCAGGCCCAGCAATCCCGTCAGAACCTTCTAGGACTGGCTCAGGGTGCTTTCAGTCCGCAATTAAACGCTTTAGGTCTTCAGGCTCAAATCCCCGGTATATGGCAAGGATTAGGTCAAGCCTTCGGTGGTGTAAGTGGAGGCTCTCCGCTTGGCGGCGCTCTAGGTGCGTTAGGCGGTGCTTTCCTTGGTGGGATGGCAGGGCCATTAGGTGAATCATTAGGGTCAAGTATTGGCGGTTCTTTGTTTGGTCAATCAGGGCCAACTGTTATCAACGGTTATACGATGGGGTTATGATATGGCTGAAGGACTATTTACACCAACAGGTTTCACGTCTCCTGAAGAAATCCGTCGCAGGATAGGTAAGACAACGGCAGATGAAGCGACTGCTTTCGGTATTCAGCAGGCTAATATGTTTCGAGATCCAGGCCAGAGGATATTAGCTCAAATCGGCGGCGCTTTCGGTAGAGGTTTAGCTGGCGGTTATTTGTCTCGCCCTTCCGTTCAGGATCAAATCTCCCAACAGGAGTCAATGAAATCAGCGCTAAGTGGCGTTAATTTGTCTGACAGGGCAAGTATGTATTCCGCGGCTCAATCTGCGTTAAATTCCGGTAATATTCCTTTAGCGACAACATTAATGAAAATGGCTCCTACTACTTCAGAAAGAAGAATAGAAAAAGGCGCAGATGGATATAATTATTACTTAGACACTGGAGAAAGAGTTTTCCCCAATGTAAAGAAAACAACCAAAGATAATCGAGGATTGACTGGAAGTTTGGTTAATGTCCTGTCTGAAATGCGCAAGCCTGACGGTATGCCTGTAACCACAGAAAACGCGACACCAGAAGAAATTAAAACGGCCAACGCTACCCTTAGAGACTATCAGTTAAAACTGAAGAAAGCAGGTGTCCAAAGTCCTTCGCTATTGGAAGACCTGTCAAAACTACAGACAATGCCTGTCTATAGGAATGAAATTAATACGATTTCAACTATAGATGACAGGGTTTCTTCGCTTGACAAGTTGGTCAATAAACCCGACTTGAACGCTAATGATATCCAGTTAATGAGGCAAAATCTCTCCCAATTAGCAGCAACGAGCATTAAAGCGGCTTCAGAGGTAGCGGCATTTAAAAACCGAGGTACGCTCGCTCAAAGACTTGCTGGCGGAATTAAATCCTTCCTGACAGGCGTTCCACTTGAGTCTCAGTTGCAGGATATTAAAAATACGATACAGACTTATAAAGACGAACTTCTTAAACCAGCAAAGCAGGAAATGAAGTCTAATTTCACATCGCTTCTGAAGGAAGGTGGTCACAGTGAAAAATCCATCAATATAGGTGTTAATGCCTTGTTCGGATCAAAACCTGATAAGAAGATAGTGCGCACTGGAACAGATGAAACTGGTAGAAAGGTAAATATGTATTCTGACGGAAGTATCGAATATGCCGATTGATCCTTCAAAAATACAATGGGATGATAAGCCTGATATCTCAAATATTAAATGGGATACGACAGAGCAAACTAAACAAAATACCAAAACTGAGTATTATGTTAATCAAGCCAAAAAAGGCTTGGTCGATCTCCCTACTATTATAGGCCTCCCTGCGGACGCCGCAACTGGTGTTCTCAACCTGGCTGCTAGAGGAATTAACGAACTCACAGGGGCTAATATACCTTATATAGAACATCCTTATTACGGAACAGAGTATTTCCGTAAGTTAGGAGAAAAGGCA
>Ga0209918_1000646_pt1 | contig 22024 bp, 24 predicted proteins | sample SalPonD_shore_MG_FD_185712 | JGI IMG/M metagenome (GOLD analysis project Ga0209918, IMG submission 185712) | Salt pond soil microbial communities from South San Francisco under conditions of wetland restoration - Salt Pond MetaG... | ecosystem: Environmental > Aquatic > Marine > Intertidal zone...
CTCTTGGTGAAGATGCCGCCGCCGACGCGGGCGAACAGCGCCACCGAGGAAGCCCCCATGCCGAAGCCCTCGATGTGGTAAATGGTTTGGGGATCGCCTCCGTAGAACAGATAGAGCGCCCCCAGGCCCACCAGACCGAGGGAGGCCACGGACAGGCCCATGATGGAGCCGCCGAAGAACGATACGGTCAGTGCCGCGGCGGCCCCGCGGGTGTGGGCGGCGGTGGTGGTGCGGTAGTTGGCGCGCGTAGCCGTAAACATGCCGATGAAGCCCGCGAGGGCCGACGCTGACGCCCCGATCAGGTAGGCCAGCGCAGTCTGCCAGCCCAGGAAGATCCAAAGCAGGATGATCAGGATGACGGCGACCACGGCCAGGATGCTGTATTCCCGGCGCATGAACACCATGGCGCCCAAGTGGATCTTCTCACCGATCTTGACCACCCGCTCCTCGCCGGCGGGATAGCGCTTGATTAGGCCATATATGATGAACGCGATGGCAAGGCCGATCAGGCCGAGGATGGGGGGCGTATACAGTATGGACATGCGGGCTCTCCTCCTGTCCGTATTGTTGGCGTTAAACGCGCTGCATTATTTTTCACGCACTCTTCCTGCCCCGCGGCCGCAGCAGCTTGTTGATATTTGCTATATAATTTCGGCCGCTCCGGAGAGATCGGACGCCCGGCGTCCGGTCTCTCCCCGTTCCTGCGCTGCAGGTCCCGTAACAACATAGCGCATGATCCGCGCTCTATGCATGCTGCCTGCCGGCGGTTGGTCAAAGTCATCGCGTCGGCTCCGAATCCACGGCGAAGACAAACAGGAGGTCATTGATGATCCTCGACCGGGTGAACCCGGGTAAGTCCGTACCCGACGATGTCAATGTCATTATCGAGATTCCGCTGCGTGGCGAGCCCGTGAAATACGAGATGGACAAGGAAACCGGTGCCATGACCGTGGACCGGTTCATGTCCACGGCCATGCACTACCCGTGCAACTACGGCTACATCCCCCATACGCTGTGCGAGGACGAGGACCCCGCCGACGTGCTGGTGATCACTCCGGTGCCGCTGATCACCGGCTCGGTTGTGCGCTGCCGCCCCGTCGGCATCCTGGACATGACCGACGAGGCTGGCGGCGACGCCAAGATCCTGGCCGTACCGATCCGCAAGCTCACCAGTATGTACGACACCGTCGAGAGTCCCGACGATCTGCCCAAGGTCATGCTCGATCAGATTAGCCATTTCTTCGAGCATTACAAGGACCTGGAGCCCGGCAAGTGGGTGAAGATCGAAGGCTGGCGTGACGCCGAGGCGGCGCGTCAGGAGATTCTGGGCGCCCTCGAGCGTTATCAGAACGCCGCCGTCAAGCCCAACTTCTAGGGAAGCGGCAAACAGCTCGCGCGAGCCTCCGGCCGCGCGGCGCTCGTGACGTCTGTGGCGAGCGCCGGGATGCCAATCGCAGCCTTCGGCCGGCTCACGCCGACCCGAGTCGATGACGGGGAGGGTACATGGCGCGCCCATGCCGGAGTCCGTTTTTTCGACTCCGGTCACGGCACAGGGGTGCACGGCCTGCTATCCGTTACAGACAGGGCGCGGGTTTCCACGCCGGGCAGCGAACGCTCGTCGGCGGCGATTGTCCGAGCAGCCGGGACATTGAAACCGCTGTTGGAACTCCGCACGGAAGGCCCTATAATCGCGCCATTCTGATTGGTTGCAGTCAGCAACTGTGTGACGCCGTTAGCGGCGCCACCGAGGCGGCCGGGCAACCGGCCCCGACGTGGGAGGTGAGCCACATGGCCAGGGCAATGACCCCGGACCAACTGGTCAGCGAGAAGGCGGCTTATCGCAACACCGGCGGGGTGAGCGAGCGCAACGGCTCACAGGGTTTCATCCCCGCCTTCATGGATCGCGATACGGGTATCGTTTACCTCTCACGGAACGACGACGGCACGACGGCCTGCTGCCACCGCGTGGACACCCTGCCCGAGTCCCTGGTCGTCAGCCGACACGGCGACGGCCGGGTGCAGACCATCAAGGCCAGTGTCGTGGCCGGCTTCGAGCGCGACGGCCGCTTTTACACCCGGGACGAAGCCGCCCGGGAGGTGGACGGCGCCCAGTCGCACTGAATCGTCTCTGAACCCTTCCTCTCTCCGGTCCGCCATCGGGCACGGCCGACAAGCCGTCGCCGCGGGGACGCGTCCCCCGCACCCTTCGGTTTGCTCGCGGCCGCTGGCGAAGCCCCGGTAGGCGCCCGGCTCCGCCGGGCGATTCCTCAGCCGTTGCTCCCGCCTGCGCGGCCATTTCCGGTATCCTCTCGCCATGTCCTATTTTCAAGTCACCATCGACGTGGATGCCGGGGGAGCCGCGCGGCTGGAATCCTGCCTGGAGAATCTCGGCGCGCTTTCGGTGACACTCAGCGACCGGGGCGACGAGCCGATCCTGGAGCCGGCCGCGGGGGAGACGCCGCTGTGGTCCAGAATGCGGGCGGTGGCCCTGTTTGACGGGGCGGAGCACCAGCCGGAGGCCGTTAGGTCGGCGTTGCGCCGGACGCTTGGTTGGCGGGAGGTGCCGGGCTGGCAGGTGGAGGCGCTGCCCGAGCGGGTCTGGGAGCGCGCCTGGCTGGACGATTTCCGGCCCATGCGCTTCGGAGAGCGCCTGTGGGTTTCGCCGACCACCGCCGAGCCGCCCGACGATCCGGGGGCCGTGATCCTGCGGCTGGATCCGGGGCTCGCCTTCGGCACCGGTACCCATCCCACTACTGCGCTGTGCCTGGAGTGGCTGGACGGCCTGTCGCTGGAGGGCTGCACGGTCATCGACTATGGCTGCGGCTCCGGCATCCTGGCCGTTGCCGCCCTGAAGCTGGGCGCGGCCCATTGCCTGGCTGTGGACAACGATCCCCAGGCACTGCGGGCAACCCGTGAAAACGCCGAGCGCAACGGCGTCGCCGATCGGCTGACCGTGCGCCACAGCACCGACGCGGCCGCGGAGCCCGCGTCGGTGCTGGTGGCGAACATCCTGTCGGGCACGCTGTGCTCGCTCGCGCCGACGCTCTGCCGCGCGCTGGCGCCCGGCGGGGTTATCGCCCTGTCCGGCATCCTGGAGCAACAGGTCGAGGAAGTGGCGGCGGTCTACCGTCCGTGCTGCGAGCTGTCACCGCCCCGGCGACGGGAAGGATGGACGCTGTTGCACGGACGTCGCCGCGACCTGCCCGCATAGCCTATGTATACCCAGTGTCCGAGCTGTGCCACCGTCTTCGCCGTCACCCCGGAGCAGCTGCAGATGGCGGAAGGCGAGGTGCGCTGCGGGCTGTGCAACGAGGTGTTCATGGCCGTGGACGTGCTGGTGGACCGTCTGCCCGAGCCCCGGTCGGATGCCGCCCCCAGTGAGGTCAAGGCCGGCGCGAAGCCGGCTGCGGCGCCGCGCACCGTTCCGCTTCGCGAGCGGCCGGCGAGGGCGGCCGTGGACTGGGTGGAACGCGTGCTCGGCCTGGAAACCGACGGCGGGACGGCGACCGCGAGATCGTCCCGGCGGCAGCTCGGGTACACGCTGGCGGCACTGGTGCTGCTGCTCGGGCTGGTGGTCCAGTACGGCTACTTCAACAGCGTTTCACTCGCGCATGATCCGCAGCTGCGGCCTTACGTCGCACGCCTGTGCGCGGTCGCTGGCTGTCCCGTCCCGCCCCGGCGGGCCCCCGACCGGATCGCCATCGTCGACCGCACCGTCAGGAGCCATCCCGCCATATCCGGCGCGCTGCTGGTGGAGGCGACACTGCGCAACGAGGCGCCCTTCCGGCAGCCGTTGCCCCAGGTGCAGCTGACGCTGCGTGCCATGAACGGCCGCGTCACCGGGCAACGGTGGTTTACGCCCGAGGAGTACCTCGCCCCGGGCCAGGACTCGCTGGCGACGGGCGGTCTGGCGCCGGGCCAGGACGCCAGCCTGCGGCTGGAGGTTGTGGACCCGGGCGGGGGAACCCAGAACTTCGAGTTCGATTTCCGCTGACGCAGCGGAGGCCGTCCGACGAACCGTGCCCGGGTCCGCTTTAAACGACGCCACCTTTGGGTTTATTATTCCGGGCGTGGCATCCCAGAGATATCGCAGCTGGGCGCGCCTGATGGCGATGCCGGCAAGGGTTCCGGACCCGCTGACCCGCTGAGGCGCGCCGAAGGCAGACAACGCCCTGGCGTCGAGCCGACCCTTCGGGCTGCCGCCGCTCCTTCTCGGTTCGCCGGGCCGAGACGGCGCGGGATTTCCTGAAAAGCTTCGATATCTGTGGAATGCCACGCTGTCCCACTTGGGTTGCAGGGCCGCGGTCATCGCCGGGCACCAGAGCCAGTGACCGCAATCCTCACTGTTGCCGTCGTCGCACGCAGCCGGTCGAAGGGCCTTTGCATCCGGAGGGGGAATCAGGCCGGGTGGTCAGGCGCACCGAGGAGAGCGCCGGCCAATGCCTGGGCATACCGCCTTGATTGCGCCGACGCCTGCGCTGCACTCGATCCGGTCCATGCGGTGCCTGACGCAGTAAATACTAGACCTAGAAATGGAGAATCAAGCCATCGCCGCACAGTCCGACGGAACGGGGCACTCCAGCGGTTCGAAATCGGCCGACGTGGGGCCGATTCGGGCCTGCGTCCGGGACACGCTGCGTGACTATTTCCAGAAGCTGAACGGCTATGAATGCGCCGATCTCTATCGGCTGGTCCTGGAAGAGGTCGAGTCTCCCCTGCTGGAGATCGTCATGCGCGAGTGCGCGGGCAATCAGTCGAAGGCGGCGCGGCTGCTCGGCATCAACCGCGGTACGCTGCGCAAGAAGCTGCGCCAGTACGGCATGGACAGCTGACCCCGGCCTGCCTGCCGCCACTTCGGCACGGCCCCTGCCCGACAGACCGCTGGCGCGCCTGAACCCGCGGCTCGGCCTCGGTACTGAACCCAATACGGCATAGAGGAACCCTCCGAACCATGGCTTCACCATCCGTTCGCCCCGTCCGGCGCGCCCTGATCAGCGTTTCCGACAAGACCGGCGTGCTCGAGTTCGCCCAGGCCCTTTATGCGCGCGGGGTGGAGATTCTCTCTACCGGAGGTACGGCGCGGATGATGGCCGAGGGCGGCGTGCCGGTGCGGGAGATCGCCGACTACACCGGTTTTCCGGAGATGATGGCGGGCCGGGTCAAGACGCTGCATCCGAAGGTGCACGGCGGCCTGCTCGGCCGGCGCGGGGTGGACGACGCCACCATGGCGGAGCACGGCATCGACCCCATCGACCTGCTGGTGGTCAACCTCTACCCCTTCGAGCAGACCGTGGCCCGTGAGGGCTGCACCCTGGAGGAGGCCATCGAGAACATCGACATCGGCGGTCCGGCCATGCTGCGGGCCGCGGCCAAGAACCACGACGGCGTGGGGGTGGTTACCGACAGTGCCGACTACCCCCGGGTGCTGGAGGCCCTGGACCGCCGCCAGGGGCTCGACGAGCGTCTGCGCTTCGACCTGGCCGTCAAGACTTTCGAGCACACGGCCGCCTATGACGGCGCCATCGCCAACTTTCTGGGGCGCATCACGGACGGCGAGGCCGAGACGTTCCCGCGCACCTTCAACGCTCAGTGGCACAAGGTGCAGGACATGCGTTACGGGGAGAATCCCCACCAGCGTGCCGCGTTCTACCGCGATCCCGCAGGCCGGGAGCCTTCCGTGGCCACCGCGGAGCAGCGCCAGGGCAAGGCCCTGTCGTACAACAACATCGCCGATACCGACGCGGCCCTGGAGTGCGTCAAGGCGTTCGAGGGTCCCGCCTGCGTCATCGTCAAGCACGCCAATCCCTGCGGCGTGGCCGTGGCGGACAGCCTGCGGGAGGCCTACGATCGGGCGTTCGCCACCGACCCGGTGTCCTCGTTCGGCGGCATTATCGCCTTCAACCGTCCCCTGGACGCGGCCACGGCCAAGGCCATCGTCGACCGTCAGTTCGTGGAGGTGATCGTGGCCCCGGCGGTGGATCCGGAGGCACTGGTCATCACCGAGAAGAAGAAGAACGTCCGCGTGCTGGAATGCGGGCAGTGGCTGGCCGGCGGCACGGAGGGCGGGTTCGATTTCAAGCGCGTGCGCGGCGGTCTGCTGGTGCAGGACGCCGACCGTTTCCTGATGCCGGAAGGCGGCCTGCGCGTGGTGACCGGGCGCAGCCCCACCGAGGAGGAGATGGCCGATCTGGAGTTCGTCTGGCGCGTGGCCAAGTTCGTGAAATCCAACGCCATCGTCTATGGCCGCCAGGGGCGCACACTGGGGGTGGGTGCGGGCCAGATGAGCCGGGTGGACAGCGCGCGCATCGGTGCCCGCAAGGCCGCGGACGCCGGTCTCTCACTGGATGGCGCCGCCTTGGCCTCGGACGCCTTCTTCCCGTTCCGGGACGGCATCGACCAGGCGGCCGAAGCCGGCGTGAAAGCGATCATCCAGCCGGGCGGGTCGGTGCGCGACGAGGAGATGATCGGCGCCGCCGACGAACACGGCATCGCCATGGTATTCACCGGCATGCGCCATTTCCGGCACTGACGGGAGCCGAGCATGAGAGTCCTGATCGTTGGCGCGGGCGGCCGCGAGCATGCATTGGCGTGGAAGGCGGCGCAGTCGCCGCTGGTGGAAGCGGTGTACGTGGCCCCAGGCAACGCCGGCACGGCCCGCGAGCCCAAGGTCGCCAATGTCCGCATCGGTGCCGAGGACGTCCCGGCCCTGCTGGACTTCGCGCGGCAGAACGGGGTGGGGCTGACCATCGTCGGGCCCGAGGCGCCGCTGGTAATCGGTATTACCGACGCGTTCGAAGAGGCGGGGCTGAAGTGCTTCGGCCCGTCGCGGGTCGCTGCGGAGCTGGAGGGCTCCAAGGCGTTCAGCAAGGAGTTCCTCGCGCGCCACCGGATTCCCACCGCGGACTATCGCAGCTTCACCAGCCTGGAGGAGGCCCGTGCCTACATCCGTGAGCGCGGTGCGCCCATCGTGGTGAAGGCCGATGGCCTGGCGGCCGGCAAGGGCGTCACGGTGGCCGCCACCATGGACGAGGCGCTGGAAGCCGCCGAGGAGATGCTGAGCGGCGAGGCTTTCGGCGGCGCGGGCGACCGTATCGTGGTGGAGGATTTTCTGCAGGGCGAGGAGGCCAGCTTCATCGCCCTGGTCGACGGGGAGGACGTCCTGCCGCTGGCCTCGAGCCAGGACCACAAGGCCCGCGACGACGGCGACCGGGGGCCGAACACCGGTGGCATGGGCGCTTATTCGCCGGCACCCGTGGTGACCGAGGCCGTGCACCGGCGGATTCTGGACGAGGTCATCCAGCCCACGGTGCGGGGTCTGAACGCGGAGGGTCGGCGCTACACGGGTTTTCTCTATGCCGGGCTGATGATCGGCGAGGATGGCGCCCCTCGCGTGCTGGAGTTCAACTGCCGGCTGGGCGACCCCGAAGCCCAGCCCCTCCTGATGCGGCTGAGCAGCGACCTGGTAAGCCTCTGCGAGGCCGCCGTCGACCGCCGGCTCGGCGGGCACTCGGCGGAGTGGGACGAGCGGGCGTGCCTGGGCGTGGTCATGGCGGCTGCCGGCTATCCCGGGCCGTACAACAAGGGCGAGCCCATCAGCGGGCTGGACGTTCCACCGCCGGAGGGGGTGAAGGTGTTCCAGGCCGGTACCGCGGAGGACGAGCATGGCCAAATCGTGACCAACGGCGGCCGGGTGCTCTGCGTCTGTGCTCTGGGCGACCAAGTCGCCGATGCCCAGTTCCGGGCCTACCAGTGGGTGGACCGCATCCGCTGGAACGGCGCCTTCTGTCGACGCGACATCGGCCACCGGGCCATCTCCAGGGAGCAAGCCTGAGGGAAGCACTGCCCCTGTCGTTGCGGTTCCGGTGGGGTTGGGGCAAAGTTGGCTCACGCGAACTGTTGAGTGTTTCCCCGGGGAGAGAAGAAGAATGGGAATCGGCGGGATTGTTGTCCTGATCATCGCGCTGGTGTTCGCTGGCGCGGTCATCGCTCTCTACAACCGCCTGGTTCAGCTGCGCAATCAGGTCAGGAACGCCTGGCGCCAGATCGACGTCCAGCTCAAGCGCCGCCACGACCTCATCCCCAACCTGGTGGAGACGGTCAAGGACTACATGAGCTACGAGCAGGAAACCCTGCAGCAGGTCGTCCAGGCGCGCAGCCGCGCGGTGCAGACCGAGGGCCAGGGGCCCGAGGCGGCCATGGAGGCCGAACAGGCGCTGAGCGGCGCCCTGGGGAGGATGCTCATGGTGATGGAGAATTACCCGGACCTGAAGGCCAACCAGAACGTGGCCCAGCTCATGGAGGAGCTCGCCAGCACCGAGAACCGCATCGCCTTCGCCAGGCAGTTCTACAACGACTCCGTCATGGCCAAGAACAATGCCGTGGAGAGCTTCCCGTCCAACATGATCGCCGGAATGTTCGGATTCAAGCACGCGGCCTATTTCGAGATCGAAACCCAGGAGCGGGCCGTGCCCAAGGTGGATCTCCGCTGACCCGGGGCGACCCGCCATGGCCGAGGTGACCTGCCCTGAGTGCGGCGCGGCCAACAGCGGCCACGGCCGGACCTGCCGCATGTGCGGCACGCCGCTCACCGCGGCGGCCGCTGCCCGGCCGCGCATGCAGCGCAAGGTCCTCCGTCGTACCGACTTCCTGGCCGCCGCGCGAGCCAACCAGCGTGCCACCAACGTGCTGGTCGTCACTCTGCTGGCCATCGGCGCGGTGCTCGGCTATCTCATCGGCTGGAATCTGCAGCTGCACCTGGACGATGCGGCGGCGCTGCCCGCCGGCATCTGGTTTGTCAGCGGCTGGGGCGTCGTCGGCGCCGTCGGCCTGGTGGGCTTCGGCGGTGTCTGGTCGACCGTGACCTTCTCCTTCGGAGACCGGATCGTCCTGGGCATCGTCGGCGCCCGGGCGGTGACGCGCGAGGAAGCGCCGCAGCTCCACAACGTGGTGGAGGAAATGGCCATAGCGGCCGGCCTGACCAAGCCGGCGATCTACGTGGTCGAGACGCCGGCGCTGAACGCTTTCGCGACCGGCCTGCGCCGCAACCGGGCCGCCGTCGCCGTGACACGGGGCCTGCTGGACACGCTCAACCGCGACGAGCTGCAGGGCGTTATCGGCCACGAGATGGGGCATATCGTCAATCTCGACATGCGCTACGCCACTGCCGTGGGCGTCATGGTCGGGCTGGTGGCCCTGGTGGCCGACCTTGCCCTGCGGAGCTTGTACTACAGCGGCGGCGGCCGCCGGCGGGGCGGCCGGGGCGGCGGTGCCGGTGGAGCCGTGGCGCTGATCATCCTGGTGGTCTTCGCTGTGCTGGCGCCGATCTTTGCCAAGTTGGTCCAGATGGCCGTCTCCCGCCAGCGGGAGTTTCTCGCCGACGCCACCAGCGTGCGCCTCACCCGCAACCCCCAGGGCCTGATCGCGGCCCTGCAAAAGCTCGGCGAGAGCGCCCAGCCCTTCAAGGGCGCCAACCGCGCCACCCAGCACATGTTCATCGTCAATCCTTTCCGCAACTTCACCGACCGCAGCAGCCGACTGCTGGCCACCCATCCCCCCATCGAGCGTCGGATTCAGCGGCTGATGAACCTGGGAGCCTGAGCGGTGCGGCTGAGCTCACGAACCGCACTCCCGAGCCCGCCCCGGGCGCGGGCCGGTTTCCGAGACCCCGGCGCGTACTTTATCGTGCGCCGTCGTCCGCACGGCGTACACGTCACGGGCATTGTGACGTTCCTGCTCGCGGTGGCGGCCCTGTGGGGGTGCTCCGATTCCCCCGCGACGCCGGAAGCGGAAATCAGGGCGCTCATCGCCGATATGGAGACCGGCGCCGAGTCAGGGGATATCGATCCGTTCAAGGCGGCGCTGGCCGATTCCTTCCAGGGGGAAGGCGGGCTCGACCGGGCGCGGACGCTGAACCGCGTGCGGCTGTTTCTGCTCCGCCGTCAGTCCATTCACGCGCTGGTGCGAATCGAAGGCGTGGAGGTGACGGGGGCCGGACAGGCAAGGGCCACCGTGCTGGTGGCAACCGCGAGCCGTCCCCTGGACTCGCCGGAGTCGCTTGCCGCGTACCGGGCCAACATCCATCGCGTGCTGCTGTACCTGGACAAGGACGACGGCGAGTGGCGCGTTTACCGTGCCGAATGGGAACGGGCGTCGGCGGGGGATCTCATCAGGCTCTGGTGAGCGGGTGAAGCCCGCGGGCCGCCGATAGGCGGTGCATGGGGACGGCCGGCCGCGGGCCGGCCGTGACGGGCCGGCTCAGGAGGCCGGTTTGCCCTTGCTCCGGGCCGTGGGATGTTTGCGGGTTGCGTTCTGGCCGTTCCCGGTGCGGCGATCGGTGGTCTTCGGTACCTGTCGGGTCTGTGCCCCCGACTTCACGCTGCCGCTCAAGGCGGCTACGTTCTCACCGGCAATCCGGGAGGCATCCGCAGCAAAGTCGTTGCCGATTCCGGCAAAGGTCTCCGCGTCCTCGGCCGCTCGCCGGGCGACGGTCTCCGCGGCGACGCCCTGGTTGGCCACGTACTCGCGCAGGCTGTCGGGGTCGTGGATGGCTATGGCCGCCCGTAGCTGACCGATACCCATGCTGGTGTACACGCGGGCTGCCTCCAGATGCAGGCGGGTAAGCTTTTCCAGGTTGTCGATCATGAGGTCTGTCAGCCGGCGTACCGGAGCCACGAGCCGGTCCGTATGGCCGAACGGATTGAGAGCGTGGCTTGTGAATTCGTTATACATCCTTTCCACCTCCTTGGGATGGATACGCGTTCCACCATGGATTGCTGCCGTGCAGCATAGCCGAAACTTTGGTGCGCCGCAACATTATTCGTTCGGAGAGCGACTTGCGGCTGCTGGCGCTGGACGAAAAAAAACCCCTGGCATCTGCCGAGGGGTTTGCACGGGAGTGAGATCCGTTAGACCGATTGACCTGTTCCGTGCCAAGCAACGTCGGAGGAGAACCCACTTGCCATAACGTGCAAGTGCGCAGGTATAGGTTCTCAAAGCAATGCGGCACTGTATGTGGCCGCTGTCACGGCCGGTCTGTGACGGATGTTCCGGAATCGCAAAAAACCGCGGGGCGGAGGGCGGTCTACTGCGTGGTGGCGGTTCGGCGGCCGGCAAGTCTGACCGGCTGCTCGATATTGAGCAGTTTGCCGAGCTCTGCCTCGTTCGCCAGGAGGTCCGCGAGGGTATAGCGTTCCAGCACGGCGATGAAGGCGTTGAGGGCCTCCCCGATAATGTGCTTCAGATAACAGGCGGGGGTGATTACGCACTGGTTGTCGTCGCTGAAGCACTCCACCAGGTCGAGGTCGTTCTCGGTCCTTCTGACGAGCGTCCCCAGATTGATGGTGTCCGGGTCCTGGTGCAGCCGCATGCCGCCGTTCTTGCCCCGGATGGTCTCGATGTAGCCCAGCCGGTTCAGCTCGTAGACCACCTTCATGAGGTGGTTCTTGGAGATGTTGTAGTGGTCCGCGATCTCCTTGATGGTGGAGAGGCCGTGTTTCTTGACCCCGAGGAAGATCAGGACCCGCAGAGAGTAGTCTGTAAAGCGCGTTAGCCGCATGATGCCGGATTCCCGTCGTTGTCTTCAGCCCGGTCGTCCGTCGGCGCGGGACTGGGTCAGTATGGGGAAGTAATACGCGAAGAACAGTCCGAACGCCAGCGTCCAGAAGATTCCGACCAGGGCCAGGACCGTTCCGTGACTTCCGATCAGCCCACCGGCCAGCGAAACGCGAAGCACGGCGGCGGCCGTGATGAGCCAGTAAATGACCACCGCGCCGGCGGGCAACTGCATGGTGCGGCCGGTATGCCCCAGCGACACGCGTGTCATGACGCCGAGGATCAACGTCGCAATGCTACCCGTGCCCATGGCGTGAATCCACAGGCTGCGTGACAGGTACAGCCACGGGGAAAGCCCCTTGAGCACGAGTGCCAGCACCAGCCACAGGTAGCCCAGGTGCAGGATCCACAGCAGGGGCTCGCGCAGCGTGCGGTGCCCGCTCCAGCCTGCCAGGCGCAGCGCGTTCGCCAGGCCCGCCAGAAGCGCCACCGCGCCGGCCCAGCGGCTGCCCGGGCCGACCAGATCGGCGGGGATCATGGCCGCCGTGGCGGCCAACGCCGCCCACTCCAGCCAGGGCGGCTGCCGGACACGAGCGGGGTCGCCGCCGCGCATCCGCAGCCAGTTAGCCGTGAATGCGGGGGTGATGCGCCCCGCGATGATGACGATAAGCACCGCGATGAGGTCCAGCGCCAGGTACTCGCCCAACCCGAACCAGGCCAGCTGCAGCCTCATGATGCCCAGGTGCATGAGCGCGTTGGCGACGGTCAGGGTGGCCAGCACGCCGGCGATGAGGAAATTGCGCCGGTTGCCGTAGCGCTGCAGCACGCGGAAAACGTAGGCCGCCAGTACGGGCATGAACAGCAGGTCCGCGGCGGCGACCACCGGGTAGGGCAGCAGGCCTGGAATCCACATCGCCACCCGGCCCGCCAGCCACAAAACGATGAGGCCGAGCAGTCCGCCGCCCCGCAGCGGGGGGGCGCCGGTCCAGTTGGTCATGGCCGTCAGCAGGAAGCCGGCGATCGCGGCCGGAACGATGCCCATCAGCATCTCGTGGCCGTGCCAGTAGAGCGGCGGTATGTCCAGCGGTATCGGCAGGCCCAGCGTCAGGTAGGCGACCCAGCCGACGACAATGACCACGGCATAGAGCGCTGTCAGCAGGAAGAAGGCCCGGAACGGATAGGCGAGGACGCTCAGACCGCCTTGGCGCGATTCGGTTGCGGTTTGCTCCATGTTGACTCTCCCGCGGGGCCGGCTGTCTTCATTTGCCGCGGCTGCCCTCAATGAACATGCACATAGAATACATTTTAGATAAAACGGCCGCCAGCCCCGAGGAGTCTGCTCCGACGTCCGGATACACGTATATGACTTGCATCAACCCATTGGTTTCGGCTTCCGAGTACGGTTGGCGGTACTTGATTCGCTACTCCCGCCGCCAGGCGATGAGGTGATTGATGGAACAGGGCCTTTCGCTGGACATGTCGCTGCTGCGCCGCTACGACGTCAGCGGTCCGCGCTACACGTCCTATCCGACCGCGCTGCAGTTCTCCGACGAGGTCGGGGAGGAGGCCTATCGCTACGCTGCGGCAGTGAGCAACGAGGAGCTGCTGCCCAGGCCGCTGTCCCTGTACGTGCACATCCCGTTCTGTCGAACGGTGTGCTTCTACTGCGGCTGCAACAAGATCATTACCGCCAACTACGCCCGGGCCGAGACCTATCTCGCCAGCCTGGAGCGGGAGGTCCGGACACAGGCCGGACTGTTTGCCGCCGACCGGCGGGTGGAGCAGCTTCATTTCGGCGGCGGCACGCCGACCTATCTCAAGGACGATGACCTCGTCTCCGTGCTGACCGCCATCAACACGGCCTTCACGGTGGACAAGGGGCCCCGGCGCGAGTTCTCCATCGAAATCGATCCGCGTACCACCACGCCGGAGCGAATCCGCCTGCTCTCGGAGCTCGGCTTCAACCGGATGAGTCTCGGGGTCCAGGACTTCGATCCGCAGGTGCAGGTCGCCGTCAACCGCATCCAGAGCGTCGAGCAGACCCGAGCGGTGATCGAGGCCGGCCGGCAAGTGGGGTTCCGCTCCACCAACCTGGACCTCATCTACGGTCTGCCCAAGCAGACGGTGGCGAGCTTCTCGGCAACGCTGGATACGGTGCTGGACATGCGCCCGGAGCGGCTCGCCGTCTACAATTACGCGCACATGCCCCACCTGTTCAAGGTCCAGCGCCAGATCAGCGCCGCCGACCTGCCGGGGTCGGAGGAAAAGCTTTCCATCCTCGAGACCACCATCCGCCGGCTGCTGGAGGCCGGCTACGTCTACATCGGCCTCGATCATTTCGCGCTGCCCAGTGACGAGCTTGCCCGGGCCCAGCGCGAAGGCACCCTGCAGCGCAATTTCCAGGGCTACTCGACCCGTGCCCGGTGCGACCTGGCGGGGCTCGGCATGTCCGCCATCGGCAAGGTGGGCGACGCCTACTTCCAGAACCGCAAGGACATTGCCGCCTACCAGCAGGCCGTCGCCGATCGCGGTCTGGCGGTGCAGCGGGGCTGCATCATGAGCGCCGACGACCGGCTGCGCCGGGACGTGATCATGGACTTGATGTGCCACTCCCGGGTGCGCTATGACGACATCGAGACCCGTCACCGCATCATCTTTCGCCAGTATTTCGCCCAGGAGTTGGCCCGCCTGCAGCCGATGGTGGACGACGGCCTGGTCGAAATTCACCGCGACCGCATCGAGGTCACCCCGCGTGGCCGGCTGCTGCTGCGCAACGTGGGAATGGTCTTCGACGCCTACATCCCGCGCAGCGACGACGCCAAGCGGCGGTTCTCCAGGGTGATTTGATGGGTGACTGAGGCGCTCGGCGGGCTGACTCCGTCGACGCGCGGTGCTCACCTCCACCACCGGTCCGCCACGCCTTGCTCCCAACCGTCCGTTCGTTACATCTAACGATTGAACATTTATTCAACTGTTAGTAGGATTGTGCGGATGCCGCATGATCTCTCCGTCGACGATTCACAGCAGCTGGCCGAGGTCTTCCATCTCCTGGGGGACAGCAACCGGCTGCGGCTGGTCCATGCCTGCCTGTTCGAGCCGATCAGCGTGACCGTGCTCGCCGAGCGGCTCGGGCTCTCCGCCTCGCTGGTCAGTCACCACCTGAGGCTGCTGAAGGCCGCCCGGGTGATGCGGGCCGAGCGCCACGGCAAGCAGGTCTTCTACCAGGCCGCGGACGAGCACGTGCGGCGGATGCTCAGCGACATGATCGAGCACATGTTCGAGGACGAGTAAGGCGCCCTGCCGGAGAAGGAACGGACGCCAGCGAAGCGACATCGCGCGGAGACCCCTGCATCATGGCTGCCAACAACCACGATCGCGACCACGAGCATCCCTCCAGCGGCAAGACGCTGGCCCTGTCCCTGTGTCTCACCCTGGGCTTCGCAGCCGTCGAGGCGTTCACGGGTTGGCTGGCCAACTCCCTCGCCCTCATGGGCGACGCGGGACACATGGTGACCGACACCTCCGCGCTCGGCATGAGCGCGCTTGCCGCCTGGATTAGCCGTCGTCCGCCGAGCCGCCGGCATTCGTTCGGACTGCAGCGCGCGGAGGTGGTGGGAGCGCTGTCCAACGGCGTGCTGATGCTGGCGGTGGTGGCATGGATCGCCTACGAGGCCGTCGACCGCCTGCAGACGCCCCAGCCGGTCTCCTCCTGGGGGGTGATCGGCGTTGCCGCCGTCGGGCTGGTGGTCAACGTAGCGGTCATGCGGATACTGCACGGCGGCGAGCAGAATCTGAACACCCGCGGCGCGCTGCTGCACGTAATGGGAGATCTGCTCGGCTCGGTCGCGGCCCTGGCGGCCGGCGTGATCATCGCGGTGACCGGATGGACGCCCATCGACCCAATCCTGTCATTGGTGATCAGCCTCCTGATACTCTTGTCCACCGGCCGGCTGATGGCCGATGCGCTGCACGTGGTCATGGAGGGCGTGCCGCCGCACATCGACCTGCCGGAGGTGGGGCGGGCCATTGCCGTCATCGGCGGTATCGAAGAGGTCCACGACCTGCACATCTGGACCCTCGGCAGCGGCAGCTATTCGCTTTCGGCGCACGTTCGTCTGCAATCGCTGTCCAATTGGCCGCAACAGCTGGGCGAGGTGGAGCGGCTGATGAGCCGGGAATACGGGATCGAGCACATCACGGTGCAGCCGGAGCTCGCCAGCGAGGTCCGGGCGGTGCCGGTCGCGGAAATCCGCCGCGTCGGGGGGCAGCCGCCTCCGGGCGGCGAGCAGGGGCGATGAGCGGGTATCTGTCCTACCTGCTGCCCTGGGAGTTCGAGGCCAGCTGGTTCCTGTTCTGTGTCGGGGCACTGTGCCTCTACGCCCGAGGTGCCTGGCGCGGCCGGCGCGAGGGGTACCGTGTGGGGTTCTGGCGGCCGTTCTCGTTCACCGTCGGTATCCTGTCGATCTATGCCGTCACCCAGACCCACTACGACTACCTCGCCCAGTACATGTTCTTTACCCACCGCCTCCAGCATCTCGTGCTGCATCATGCGGGTCCGTTCCTCATCGTCATGGCCGCTCCGTGGCGCGTGCTGTGGGCGGGGGCCCCCCGGCTGCCCGTGCCGGCGCCGGCAGCCCGCGGCGGGCTTGTGCTCGTGCGCGGTCTCTACCGGGTGCTGCAGAACCCGGTGGTTGCCCCGGTGCTCTTCGTGGGGCTGATCTACTTCTGGCTGACGCCGTCCATCCATTTCGATGCCATGCTCAGCCGGCGGCTCTATGACGTAATGAACTGGAGCATGGTGATCGACGGCATCCTGTTCTGGTGGCTCATCGTCGACCCGAACACGACACGCGGGGGGCTCGCCAGACTGGGGTTCGGCGCACGGATGATCATCCTCTGGGTGGTCACGGTGCCGCAGATCATACTTGGCGCGTATATCGGGTTGAGCAACCGCATCCTTTACGATGTCTACTCCGTGTGCGGCCGCGCCTGGCCCATTGCGCCGCTCACCGATCAGCATCTCGGCGGCCTGATCACCTGGATACCGGCGGCCATGATGAGCGTGTTGGGGGCTCTGGTGCTGATCGGTTACTGGCTGCACGGCCAGGGGGACAGCAGAGCGGCCGAGGCATCGGCGCCGGCGCGTCCGTCGTCCGGATGGCGCCGGCAGCCGTCCTGATGAGGAGAGGTCGGGTCAATGACAATCAAGCCATATCGAAGGAGAGAAGGGGTGATTCGCCGAGCCGTGGTGTCGCTCGCGTTCCTGGTGCTGGCCGGCATGACCGCGATGGCCGGCGCCGCGCCGGCCGTGTCGATCGATCGGCCCCGCGTGCGCTGGCTGCCGGGTCAGCTGCCCATGGCCGGCTACATGGTGCTCCGCAATACCGGGGATCAGGCGGTCACGCTGGTTGGTGCCGCCAGCGATGCCTTTGCCAGGGTGATGATTCACCGCAGCGAGATCAAGGACGGCCAGAGCCGGATGGTCCACGTGCCCGAGCTCGAAATCCAACCGGGGGGCAAGGCCGTTTTTCAGCCCGGGGGCCTGCATCTGATGCTGATGCAGCGAAAGCGTGATCTGCGCCCCGGCGACACCGTCGACATCGAGCTCAAGTTTGAGGGCGGCCGGACCCGCACCTGGAGCTTCAAGGTGGTGCCGGCCGGTGGTGAGTAGAGCCCGCAACGGCTTCCCGCACGAGGGTGTGCGTCCCGCACTCTGGGCCGTCCTGGCGGCCCTGCTGCTGGCGCTCGCGCTGGTAGGCTGCAGCCGGAACGATTGGCGGACCAAGGACATCTCCGGGCTCATGCCGTCGCTGAAGTTCCAGCTGACGGCGGAGAGCGGCAAGCAGGTCACCGCCGCCGACTATGAAGGGCGGGTGGTACTGCTGTATTTCGGCTACACGCGCTGCCCGGACGTCTGTCCGACGACGCTTGCCCGTTTCAAGAGAGCCCTGGACCGGCTGGGCAAGGCGGGTCGCGATGTCACCCTGCTGTTCGTGACCGTGGATCCGAAACGCGACGATCTCCAGACCCTGCGTCAGTATACCAACGCCTTCGATCCGCGTTTCGTCGGGCTGCGCGGCGACAAGGAGAGCCTCGACAGCCTGACCAAGCGCTATCGGGTGACCTACGGCTACGGCAAGCCGGACGACAGCGGCAACTACGAGGTCTCGCACAGCAGCGCGGTCTTCGCTTTCGACCGTGAAGGCAAGGCCAGGCTGCTGTTCCGCAGCACGGACTCTCTGGATGACGTCGTGGCCGACCTGCGCAGGCTGGTGGGGAAGGAGTGAGTTTAGCCCGTTCGTTTGTTAGCCGCAGATGGACGCGGATAAACGCCGATGTATTGAGTTGGCGGCCGTAACCACCGTGGGAGCGCCGACCCCGGCGCGACAGCCTCCGGTGTGGAACGGCCATCGCGGCGGGGTCGCCGCTCCCACGGCGGTGTCGTCTGCCGTGGGAGCGGCCCACGGCCGCGAGCCACGTATCGCTTCGACCTGCCACCGCCGGGAACGATGCGCTTATCCCGGCCTGCTCCTGGCTGTTTTGGCCGCAGGCCCTGGGCCGGAACAAGCGCCGGCCAGCCCGTGTCTGGCACGCCCATCCCCACAAGAAAGGCGGCACCGCGAGGTGCCGCCTTTGGCGAGTGACAACGGATTGCTGGGAGGGCGGAGAAGGCCCGTTGTCAGCTCTTCGGTGCCAAGCGCAAGGCGTCGAGGTCGAGGCCGCCGGCCTCGATGATGTAGCGGGCGGTCGGGTTGAGCGCCTTGAGCTCGACCTCGGCGACCGGGCGGTTGGCGGTGTAGCGGGCCACCGGCGCCTCGGCCAGCCCGGCGTCGACCAGCACCGCGCGGGCGGCGGTGGGCTCGGCGGGCTCGGCCTCGCGCACGTTGGTGGCCTGCACCGGGTTGTCGGCGAGGCCGCTGCGCACGAGGTAATCGTGGGCGCTGCCGTCGGCGGCCTGGGCGGTGCCGGCGAGGCCGGCGGCGGCGAGTGCGATGAGCAGTGCAGTGCGTTTCATGGGTCGAACCTCCGATAACGGTTGAAGAGCGATGTCCGAACTCTTGCTGCCAAGGGCTCCCTGCCGGGGAGTGAATGTTGACTATGTCTACATTAGCGCCGAATGTGGTTCGTGTCAACATTAAGTTCGAGCAAGGCGGGATCAGCGCTCGGCGCTTGCTTCACGCGCCGACTTTCCCGCCTTACTGCTCACTGGCTATCAGCTCTCCGGTGCCAGCGTGCGGGAGTATACCTTCAGGCCGGTGTCTGCCGGCAGATAGCGGGCGATTCATTCACGAAGCCCGCGTGGGAGCGCCGACCCCGGCGCGATTGCCCGGCTCCGGCACGGCATACGCCATTGCAGCGCCGTCGCCCCACAACCTCCCCTTCAACAATCCGCGTTCATTCGCGTTCATCTGCGGCCCATTGTCTTGTCCGCCAGGCCTCCGCCGCACCGCCTTCAGCCCGCATCCCCCGCATCACAGAACGGCCCGAATTCGTACCAGTGCCAACACTGGAAGCGGGATTCGCAGGTCTGCAGCTGCGTCCGGTACATCTGGGCCCGGGCCGCGACGCGCGCCGCGTAGCGGCGGACGTCCGGGTCCTGTCGCCAGTCGCCCCGCCGGTAGCCGGCATGACCCTCGTGGTAGGCGAGGTAGAGGGAGACGGCGTCGTCCCTGGCCAAGCCGAGATCCACCACCGAACGGTGGTTGTACCAGCCGACAAAGTCCAGTGCGTCCTCCATGTCAGTGCGCTTGCGGTAGGCGTCGGGGGTGGCGTGGAGGTAGTCCGTCCAGGTCGCGTCCTTCGCTTGCGCGTACCCGTACGCGCTGGTCTCCCAGCGCCAGGGGATGAATCCCAGCAGGTAGCGCCGGGGCGGCCGGGCCGTTTCCCGGAAGCCGGACTCGAACTGGACGAAGGCCATGAGAACGGGAATCGGCGTGCCCCAGCGCGACTGCGCGGCCTCGGCGTAGTCATACCAGCTCGGGTGCTGATCGAACACCGCGCAAAGATCGTCCTGGGTGCCCGGCGTACGCTCGCCGCAACCCGTCACTGCCAGCAGGGCGGTCAGTACGGCCAGGCGCGCCGCACGGGCGGGTCCGGTACGGCCCTCTCTCCGGCGGAGCCATTTCGGCCCGGCCCGGCGGGCGTTGTCCGGGGACGGATCCGTCCCTGCGAGCCTTGTCGCCGTCATCTGCCTAAAGACCTCGCGCACTCGACGCGGTTCCCGGACCGAAACGGCTGGACAGCCGCCGCCGGCTCGACCGAAAATGCCGAATCGAATAGGTGACCGGGGCCACGATGCCGCGAGCTGTCCTCTCCATTCTGCTGTCGCTGCTCTTGACGCTGCCGGCGTTGGCCGCCGTGCGCGCATGTCCACCGTCTCAGCCCGCTCCGGGCGCCGTCACCGGCTGCGCTCTCCCGGACTTGTCGGCGCCCTGCCCGGATCGGCAGGCGGTCCACGCCCCCGCCCATTGCCAGGACGGTGGCTGCTCGGTCATTTCGGTGCCGTCAGCGGCACCGGCCAACCTGCTGGCGGTCCGGCCCCCCGCCGGGGTCGACGCCCATCCGCCCCCCGCGCTGACCAGTGCGCCCGAAACGCTCCCTTACCGTCCTCCCATCGGTTGAGTCGCGATCCGCTGCCGGCATCCTCTCGCGGCCGGTTTTCAGATTCGTTGAACTCAGTACGGGAGCTTCTCATGAAAAACTTCCACCGGACCACGGCCGTTGCCGCCGTGGCGGCCGTCGGTATGCTCCTCGCCGCTTGCGGGGAGGGCAATACGTCGCAAACTCAGGGTGCACGGCAACCCGTGGAGACGACCCAACGCACATCCCAACCGGGCCCTGTCGATTTCTGGTTTACCTCGACCCAGGTGCACGAGGGCCGCGGCATCTTCAACGACAATTGCGCGAGCTGCCACGGTGCCATGGGCCAGGGCGGCGCCAATTGGCGCCAGCGCGGGCCGGACGGCAACTATCCGCCACCGCCGCTGAACGGGTCCGGCCACACCTGGCATCATCCCAGGGAGGCCCTGGAACAGGTCATCCGCCACGGCGGACCGGTCAACATGCCGGCCTGGGGCGGGCGCCTCAACAATGCGCAGATCGAGGCGGTACTGGCCTACGTCCAGTCATTGTGGCCGGAGCGGGTCTACGCCCAATGGGCGGAGCGAACGCGTTAGCGCATCACGGGCCGGTGCCGTTCGGGCGGCAGCCGGCCGCTGTGGGGCGCCCGGTCCTTGTACCCCCAGGCGTATTGATCTCGGTCAATCGCGGCATCGGCGGTGGGGCGTAGGCTCTGTTCACCGAATGGCTATGCAGCGCGTGGCGCCAGACGTGAGAGACACCGTGGAAAGCGGACGGCAGCATCGATCAGGGACGCTCCAGGGCCGCGTTCAGGCGGCATTGTTCGTCTGCCTGATGCTCGGCGTTGCGGCCACCGTGGTCGCGATGCTGCCGCCGCTGCATGCCGGCACCAAGCCGGACGCCTACACCCATGCCGCAATGCGTGCCCACCCGGAGCGGGCGGACGTTTTCGGTCGTCCCGTCGATCACTGCAAGTCCATTCTGAGCGACCAGGCCGGGCAACGCGCACTGAACGGAGACGGTCTGCTCAGGCCTGAGCCCAGGCGGCCGACGCTGATGTTCGTGCAGCCAGCCGTTCAGCACCAGACAGCGGTCCCGATGCCTTGCGGAATACCGGCGGCGGAGTCGTCGTCGGCCGTCTTGCCGGTTTATCTCGCCACCGAGCGCCTGCGCCTATAGCGGGTGTGTCCGGGGATCGAGAACGAAACACACCATGAACACGAGGTACCGCAGTCATGTGGGGCTACTCAATGATGGACGGCGTGGCCGGCGGATGGGGCTGGTGGCACGGGTTCGGCCTGATCTCCATGCTCCTGTTCTGGGGCCTGGTCATCGCCGCCGTGGTCTTCCTGGTGCGGGCGATCGCCGGCGAACGGACCTCGGGTCCGGTTGGCGGAAAGGACCGTTCCCTGGAAATTCTGGAGGAACGCTACGCCCGCGGAGAGATCAACAAAGAGGAGTTTGAGGAAAAGAGGCGCACCCTCAAACTGTAACGCAACGACCACCGGCCGCTGCGGCTGCCGGACGACAGTTAGTTCAGGCATCGAATTCCAAGGAGCATTGACCATGAAACGGCAAACGATTCGGAATCTCGCACTGGCGGCGGTATTCGCCCTCGGTGCGGTCGCGGTGGGTGCCGCGGCGCAGATGGGCAGCGGCCGCATGATGGGCGGCTACTACGCCGACAACACCTCCCAGGCCCCTGGGCCCGGCTGGGGGCGCGGCTACGGCTATGGTCCCGGAATGATGGGCGGGTACGGCCCCGGCATGATGATGGGTGGCGGCTATGGCCCCGGCATGATGGGCGGTGGCTATGGCCCCGGCATGATGGGCGGTGGCTATGGCCGCGGCATGATGGGCGGTGGCTATGGCCCCGGCATGATGGGCGGTGGCT